>Ga0209390_10010636_pt1 | contig 10730 bp, 10 predicted proteins | sample BON01_FD_187212 | JGI IMG/M metagenome (GOLD analysis project Ga0209390, IMG submission 187212) | Freshwater microbial communities from Lake Bonney liftoff mats and glacier meltwater in Antarctica - BON-01 (SPAdes) (version 2) | ecosystem: Environmental > Aquatic > Freshwater > Ice > Glacier... | reverse complement strand
GATAAGAACAGTCTCGAAGAACTCTGGTCTAATGGTAGCGCACCTTGGAAAATATGGGAATGAAGTTGTTTGGTGACATTTATCGCGGCCGCCGAGTGCTGTTGAGTGGTCACACAGGTTTCAAAGGCAGCTGGTTAGCCGCTTGGTTAGACCAAATGGGGTCAAACATAACTGGGCTAGCACTTGACTCATATGTAACACCTAATCACTGGAATCAGCTCAACCTACCAGCAGATGATCGACGTGTCGACATTCGAAATTTATCAAATGTTCAATCAGTTTTTGATCAAACTCAACCAGAAATCATTTTCCATCTTGCAGCACAATCACTGGTTAGAAGATCATATCGTGACCCAATTGAGAGCTGGTCAACCAATGTAATGGGAACGGCAAATATTCTCGAAGCATGCCGCAACACACCAAGTGTTAAAGTAGTTGTTGTTGTCACAACAGATAAAGTTTATGCAAATAATGAGTGGCCTTGGGGTTACCGAGAAATTGACCAACTTGGTGGTCATGACCCCTATAGCGCTTCGAAAGCAGCCTCAGAATTGGTTGTTGATTCGTATCGCAAATCATTTTTTCAAAAAGATAATTCACCGTTAATAGCATCTGCTCGTGCTGGAAACGTGATTGGGGGCGGAGATTGGTCTGAAGATAGGCTAATACCAGATCTAGTTCGTGCTGTTCAAAACCAATCTAAGTTAGAAATAAGGTCACCGCAAGCAAGGCGGCCATGGCAACATGTTTTAGAGTGTTTGTCGGGCTACTTACTTCTTGGCCAACGTTTATTTGAGGGTAAAAAGGAATTTGCGGAAGCGTGGAATTTTGGCCCAACGTCAGAAGATAATTTGACCGTTGAAGAAGTGCTGAAGTTACTACAAGTTAATTGGCCAAAACTGATTTGGCAAACAACCAAAGAAGAACAACCTCACGAAGCAAGTCTTTTATATTTAGATTGCGCCAAGTCTAGAAGCCAACTCAATTGGGTCCCGGTTTGGAGCTTAGAGCAAGGCGTTACTGAAACAGCAAATTGGTACACAAATTTTAATAATAACAATCAGATCATTACACTTGATCAGCTTAGAAGTTACCTAGAATCTGCCAAAGATTCTGAAGCAATATGGGTCAACTGATGAATATTGTGGAATTACCCATTGCAGGTGCATTTATAGTTGAAGGTAAACCACACAGCGATCACCGTGGGGCTTTTGAGCGCTTTTATTGTGAAAAGGTTTTGGCTGAGGTCATAGGTGAACGTCGTATCGTTCAAATTAATCACTCACTTACCCACAGTGTTGGGTCTGTTCGCGGATTTCATTTTCAACACGCCCCATACGCAGAAATGAAAATGGTAAGGTGCATAAGAGGGCGTGTTTGGGATGTACTGGTAGATTTAAGAGCGGGCTCACGCACATTTTTAAACTGGCATGCACAAGAGCTAAGCCCAGAAAAAGCTTTAATGATGGTTATGCCCGAAGGTTGCGCACACGGATTTCAAACACTAGAACCAGATAGCGAGTTATTGTATTTACATACAAACTTTTATACGTCTCAAGCAGAGGCTGGGTTGCGCCACGATGACCCCAAACTGAAGATTGATTGGCCATTAAAAGTAACGGATATTTCTGAGCGTGATAAAGACCACCCTTTACTAACAAACGATTTTGTTGGGCTTGAAATATGAATTGCCGCCATTGCAGCAAGCCTTTAACTCACACATTTCTTGATCTAGGGTTCGCACCGCCATCAAATGCTTACCTGAGTGAAGCCGACCTGACAAAACCTGAAAAATACTACCCACTAAAAGTTATGGTTTGCGACCAATGCTGGCTGGTACAAACAGAAGACTATGCACAGGCCGATGAACTCTTCAGCGCAGACTATGCCTATTTTTCAAGTACATCTAGCGGTTGGTTGGTACACGCAGAGAGTTATTCAAAACATGTAACAAAAACATTTGGGCTAAATTCAAAAAGCTTAGTGATCGAAGTGGCCTCCAATGATGGTTACCTACTAAAGAACTTTGTAGCGTCTGGTATTCCTTGTATAGGTATTGAGCCCACAGAAAGTACAGCGATCGCTGCAGAAAAACTAGACATACCTGTTATACGTGAGTTTTTTGGTGAAACACTTGGAAAAAGACTAGCAAGAGAAGGTAAACAGGCAGACCTTATTGCTGGCAACAATGTTTACGCTCATGTTCCAGATATTAATGACTTCACGCGTGGGCTTAAAGCCGCACTTAAATCTACTGGCACAATAACATTAGAGTTTCCTCATCTAATGCAGTTGATTGAACATACACAGTTTGACACGGTGTATCACGAGCACTTTTCTTACCTATCGCTTCACACCGTAAATCAAATATTCAATACTGCAGGCTTACGCATATGGCATGTGGAAGAGCTATCAACCCATGGTGGCAGTTTGCGAGTTTACGGTTGCCACGTGCAAGATGAACGCGAAACAACTGCCTCAGTAGAAAAACTGCTGGACGAAGAACAAAAAAATGGTTTACGGCATCTTGAAACCTACCAAAGTTTTCAACCACGAGCAAATAAAGTTAAAAATGAACTGATTCAGTTTTTAATTGAAAAAACCCGAGCCGGAAATAAAGTCGTTGCATATGGCGCCGCAGCAAAAGGCAATACCCTATTGAATTACGCAGGAATAAAACCTGATTTATTGCCTCTTGTACTTGATGCGGCTTTAGCCAAACAAAATAAATATATGCCTGGTAGTCACATACCTATTTTGCCCCCATCAAACATTGAAGACTTAAAACCAGACTTCGTTGTCATACTTCCTTGGAATATAGCTGAAGAAGTTATTAAACAAAATAGTGCAATTCGCGAATGGGGCGGTAAATTTATAACAGCAGTGCCTGAGCTTAGGGTTTTATGAAATCACGCATCTTATACACAAAGCCATCAATTACAGAACTAGAAGACAAATATGCCACCGACGCTGCGGCAAATGGTTGGGGTGATAAATGTTATGAATACATTAACCGTTTCGAAGAGCTTTTTAAGCAACATCTCGGCGTTAAATATGCCGTTGCCACTTCTAGCTGTACAGGTGCTTTACACATGGGCATGGCAGCTTTAGGAATTGGCTTAGGTGATGAAGTCATTATGGCTGACACAAACTGGATAGCTACGGCTTCGCCAATTGTTCATTTGGGCGCAAAACCCGTATTTGTAGATATTCTTCCTGATTCTTGGTGCATTGACCCAGATAAGGCTGAAGCGGCAATAACACCTAAAACTAAGGCTATTATTGCCGTGCATCTTTACGGCAACATGTGCGACATGAACCGGCTATTAGCGATAGGTAAAAAATACGATATACCAATTATTGAAGATGCAGCAGAAGCAATTGGCTCTGTTTACCATGGTAAACGTGCAGGTTCGATGGGTAAATTTGGTGCTTTTTCCTTTCATGGTACAAAAACAATCACCACAGGTGAGGGTGGTATATTTGTTACCAATGACGAGGTGTTGTTTGAAAAAGTGCTAACCCTTAGCAATCATGGTCGAGCTCGCAACCAAAATAAACAGTTTTGGCCAGATATGATTGGCTTCAAATACAAAATTTCTAATGTGCAAGCAGCGATAGGTTGTGGACAGATGGAACGGATCGAAGATCTGATCAATAGGAAGCACGAAATACTCACCTATTACCATGAGAGCTTGGCCATGTTGCCCGGCATTAGTATGAACCCTGAACCCGAAGGCACTCTCAACGGAGCCTGGATGCCAACAGTAGTGTTTGCACAGGAAACTGCTATAAGCAGAGAAAAGCTTCAAGCTGCATTTGCTGCAGAAAATGTGGATGCAAGGGTTTTTTTCTGGCCGTTATCGAGCTTGCCTATGTTCGCGCCTTTAAAGAACAATATCAATGCCCAGCTTATTCCGGAACGGGCGATTAATCTGCCAAGCTATCACGACATTAGTCTGGCTGAACAAGACCGTGTTGCCATCGTCATTAAGTCACTGATATATGGTTAAATCCTTCGTTCTATGGGGAAGCTCGGGCCATGCTAAGGTGCTTTCCGAAATCATTTTAGACCAAGGTGGCCGAGTAGTCGCTCTGTTTGATAACAGCAAGGTTGTGGCTGCTCTGCCAGGTGTGCAGGTTTATCACGGTGAAAGGGGGTTCATGGCTTGGGCATCCTCACGGATCAATATAACAAGCATCGCAGGCCTTGTAGCCATCGGTGGAGGACGTGGTCGAGATCGAGTTGCAATGCATACTCTTTTTCGAAGTAAGGGCCTGCTTGTTCCAGTGCTAGCCCATTTTTCTGCCGTAGTAAGTCCCTCTGCGCAGGTTGGAGCGGGCACACAGATTATGGCTCTGGCCAATGTTGGAGCCGAATCACTTTTGGGTGAAGCATGCATCGTTAATCACCGAGCTTCCGTCGATCACGAATGCGTGTTGGGTAACGGAGTTCATCTAGGCCCCGGTGCTACCTTGTGTGGCTGTATCAACGTGGGCGATAACGTCTTCATAGGGGCCGGCGCCATAGTTTTACCTCGCATTTCTATTGGTTCAGATGCTGTCGTTGGCGCTGGCGCCGTGGTCACCTGTGATGTACCCGCTGGCGTGACGGTCGCTGGTAACCCGGCCCGAGCAATAAAATCAGAGTAAACGGAGTACATTAAATGTCCAATCAATTCGAACAGTTCAATTGTGAGTGCGATGTTGAAATAGCAGCGCAGGGGTCGATTCTGAGATTGGGATTACTAATCGTAATTGGGTAGATACTGCAAATAAATTGAAATACTCTTACCACTTCGAATGGCTAGGTCGCCTAATTATTCAATACCCACAAGATACGATCGAACTGCAAGAGTTAATTTGGGGGCGGATTCAAATACGAAGTGCAACTCGGTTTAACGACACGTGAAACACTTAGTACGGAGTTTTAAATCCTAGTCTTTTTCTAGGGCGGTGATTTAATAAGTTCTGAATCATTTTAAGCTCTTCGTCTTTGACTGTTGATAACTTTCGTTTCTTGGGAATGTAAGTAATAATACGTTGTAGTTTTCATTTGAACCCCTTTGACAGCTTGCATAAGGCTGAGAAAAGTAAATAGTTGAATTCAATGCTTGGTCTATAAACGCATGGTCCGATAACTTTTTGCAATTATTAAAAGCTATCGTTTTAACAAGACAGGCAAGTGGCTCGAGCTTATTAATAATTGCCTGGAGCACCTGTTCAGCTTGTCTCGGTCGGTAACCGCGTCTACCGGCATTGCGCGAAATCTCTCTACTGATAGTTGATCTGTGGCGACCCAATATGTCAGATATCTGAGAATAGGTAAGTTTTGCTTTCAAAAGGGCGTGAATCTGATAACGTTCTGTTTGGCTGAGGTGCTTGTAACTCATAAGGTGACTTTTTGGCGGTCGGCAAATCTAAGATGCTAGAGCATTCTCATCCAACAGAATAATTATTCAAAGTTGCACTTCCTATTTGAAACAGCATTACACATTGAACTAAACTACTGCGGTGTTGATAAAGATAACCCAAGGATGAATATCAAAAACCAAAGCATGTACAAGAGCCTGACTAAACAAGAACGCAAGTTAATCAAACGAAGACAAACCGTAGAGCCCATCATTAGTAACTTAATATAAAAAATCGCCTAATATGAAGATTTCAGGATCAAATAAATAAAAGAAGATAACATGACACTAGACTTAAAAAATCTATCAGAATTAACGTTAGTTGTTCCAAGTTACAACAGGCAAGAATTTATTTTACGGTTAATGAATTACTGGTCAGGGTCTGGTCTAAAATTGATAGTCATGGATGGAACAATAATAAAAATAGATCCATCACTACTAAATAAGTTATTAGATAATATTCAGTATATTCATTGCCCTACAGGAATATACGATCGATTAAAAATATCTATTAATTTCGTCAATACAAAATATGTGGCATTAGCAGGAGATGATGAGTTTTACATTCCAACTGCGTTATCAAAATGTATTGAAGAACTCAAGGAAAACCCTGAACTTGTAGCTTGTTGTGGAAGAAGTTTAGCATTTTATGTAGAAAATACTGTAATAAATGGTGGTGTTCAATACCCTGAACTAGATAATTATATTATAGAAGATAATAATGCAAATGATCGCCTACTTTTTCATATGAAAAATTACGCACCAAGTTTAACTTATGCAGTATGTTTATCAGAATTATGGAAGAAAAGTCTTACCTGCATTACTAATAAAGAATATCCATTTTATGCAGCATTTGAATTACAGTTCGAAATGTTAATGAGTTTTGCTGGTAAATCAAAAGTTATACCAGAATTAATGTGGTTGAGATCCATTAATGAAAATATCCCCACCCGAGGAACTGATCCAAGTTTATTCCCTGAGAAAATATTTTCAGATTGGTGGATCAACTCAGAAATAAAAGAGAAAAAATTATTTGTAAGTTCGATGGCACTTGCATTTGAAAAAATGAATTCAGGTTTAAATATTAACTATCAAGATTCAGTGTATGAAGGTTGTAATGCGTTTAGAAAATTTTATGAATATCACGAAAAAAATAATTATAAAAAATTACTAAAAAAAATAATTCTAAAGTTACTGCCAAATAATATTTTAAAAATTATTAGAAATTATATTAAAGAGAAAAATAGAAATAAACCTTCAGATAGTATGCTGCAAGCAGCAAAAAAGCTCGAAAATAGTGGTGTATTTGTTGATTTAAAACAATTAATAAAAATAGAAAGTATTATAAAAAAATTCCATCAAATAAATTAAAAACATTAAGTTAATTTTTATGAATCAAGTACTAATCGTTGGTGCAGGGCAATTAGGTTCGCGATACTTACAAGGTCTAATAAAGCTAGAGGAAGAGTTAGAAATATTAGTTTTTGATAATAGTTCTGTGTCAATAGTTGCGGCCAAGAAAAGATTGACTGAAAACAATAGACTCAAATCAATTCATAAAATAACATGGCTTAACATTATCCCAAAGACTTCTATGGATACAAGTTTAGCAATAATAGCTACAACATCTGCGAATAGAACAATTTTAGTAAATCAAATATCAAAATTAATTAAACCAAGATTTTGGGTACTTGAAAAAGTTTTAGCTCAATCAGAATCTGAAGTAAAGCAAATAAATGAATCTACAAACTATGCTAAAGCTGTTTGGGTTAACACACCCAGACGATTAATGAATTTACATAAACTCTTGAAGTCTGAATTAAAATTTGAACAACCATTTCGAGTAACTAAATCAGGAACTATGTGGGGCCTTGCATGTAATAGTATACATTTTATCGATCTTGTATCATGGTGGACAGGTGAGGAAGTTTTATCAATAAATACCGATAAATTACATTCAAAATGGTTTGAAAGTAAACGTGAAGATTATTATGAAGTTACTGGTGAATTAACTGTAAATTATTCTAACGGTTCAATATTAGTACTTCAATCTTTTTTAAACGAGTATGAATCTAGTTTAACCATTGAAAAAGACAGTAACACTATTTGGTCTATTGATGAAAATAATGGTATAGCTATAGGGCCTAAAGGTAAAGTTTTAAAAGGTAAACTTGATTATCAAAGTGAAATGACAGCACCTCTTGTATCTGAGATATTTAAAAATAATACATCTGATTTGCCAACGCTTGAAGAATCTAGCAAGCAACATATTATATTTCTAAATGCTATGCTAGCTCATTGGAATATGTCAAATAACCGCAATGATATTAAGGTACCAATAACATGATTGAATCAAAATTATGGCTAGTTGGTGCTGGAAGTATGTCTCAAGAATATGCAAAAGTATTGTCAGCATTGAATCTATCGTTTGAGGTTATTGGTCGCGGCAATGTTTCTGCTGATGCATTTGAGCTTAAAGTAAAACACAATGTGATTCGTGGCGGGTTAGAGCTTGCTTTGAGAGAAAATGAAGCACCGAAGATCGCAATAGTTGCTGTTGCAGTAGAGCATTTGGCTGATATAATTAGTAAATTAATATTAGCTGGTACAAAGCGTATATTATTGGAAAAGCCTGGTGCTTTAAATTATGATGAACTTTATAATCTAAATAAATTAGCTATTAAAAATAAAGCTGATGTGCTTATTGCTTACAATAGACGCTTTTATCATTCTGTTCAGCAAGCACGAGATAGGATTGCTGAAGATGGTGGTTTGTTAAGTATGAGTTTCGATTTTACAGAGTGGTCTCATAAAATTGCACCTTTACAAAAAGGTGCAGGTGTAAAGCAAAAATGGGTTATTGGTAACTCATCGCATGTTATTGACCTTGCATTTCACTTCGGCGGAACTCCAGTAGATTGGAACTGTTGGCACAGCGGGTCTTTAGATTGGCACACTAGTGCCGCTAGATTTTGTGGTGCAGGAATAACAGATAAAAACGTCATGTTTTCTTATTTATCAGATTGGGAGGCTCCAGGTCGATGGGGGCTTGAGTTGATGACTTCTAAAAGAAGATTTATCTTAAGGCCAATGGAAATATTGCAAATAACTCAAACTGGTTCTGTCTTAATACAACCTGTAGAGCGTGAAAACAATATCGATGAAGAATTTAAGCCAGGGCTTTATAAGCAAGTTTCTGCTTTTTTGAAAAGTGATGATAAATTATTTTGTAAATTAAATCAGCAATCAGAAAATATGAAAATTTACTCTGAAATTGCTGGATATTAAATAGACTTTAAAGTGCTTTTTGATGGTTTGGTTTCATGACACCAAATAAATATATATGACTGAACAAAAAAAAATCCTCGTAACAGGTGCCGATGGTTTCATTGGCTCGCACCTAACAGAGCTACTTGTTAAACAAGGTTATCAAGTTCGTGCCCTATCTCAATACAATTCCTTTAACTACTGGGGTTGGTTAGAAGATATAAAATGCATTAAAGATGTTGAGGTCGTAAGCGGCGATGTTAGAGACCCACACTTCTGCCAGCTCATCACAAAAGATATCGACACCGTATTTCATTTGGCTGCACTTATTGCAATTCCCTATTCGTATGTAGCGCCAGATAGCTATGTTGATACAAACGTGAAGGGAACATTGAATATATGCCAAGCTGCACTTGATAACGGCGTTAAGCGTGTGATTCATACTTCAACCAGCGAAGTTTACGGCACTGCACAATACGTGCCAATTGATGAAAAGCACCCCTTGCAAGCGCAATCACCCTACAGTGCATCAAAGATCGCTGCTGATGCAATGGCTTTAAGCTACTTTAATGCATTCAATCTACCTTTAACCATTGCGCGACCATTTAATACTTATGGCCCACGACAGTCAGCTAGAGCTGTCATACCAACAATTATTAGTCAAATTGCGAATGGTAAAAAGCAGATTAAGCTTGGTGATGTTAGTCCAACCCGTGACTTTAATTACGTGACTGATACCTGTAATGGTTTCCTTGCTCTAGCTAACTGCGATGAAGCCATTGGTGAAACGGTAAATATAGGTTCAAACTTTGAAATATCAGTTTCAGACACGCTTAATTTAATTCGAGAATTGATGAACAGCGATGTTGAATTCATTGTTGATGAGCAACGCGTCAGACCTGAAAAGTCTGAGGTCTTTCGCCTCTGGTGCGACAACATCAAAATTCGAGACCTTACAGGTTTTGAACCACAGTACAACATACGTCAAGGGTTGAAAGAGACAATCGATTGGTTTACTAAGCCTGAAAATCTAGCTAAATATAAAGCTGATATTTACAATGTATAAAACAAAAACATTATTTATCAGTTAAGTTTATTCTTACACAATGAAAAGAATTCCTTAACAAATCTTCTTAATTAGAAAAATGCCTGAAATTAATATAGGAGGTCGTCTAATAGGCGACCAACACTCACCGGTCGTAATTGCTGAAATCGGAATTAACCATGGTGGCTCGTTAGATCTTGCCATTCACATGGCTGACGCAGCAATTAATTCTGGTGCAGAAATAATAAAACACCAGACACACATCATAGAAGATGAAATGTCGGAAGAAGCTAAAACTGTTATCCCAGCTAATGCAGAAATTTCAATCTATGAAATAATGCAACAATGCGCTCTTAACGAAGCTGATGAGCGTCAGCTCATGCAACACGTTAAGAATCGAGGTTCTATTTTTATTAGTACTCCTTTCTCACGCGCGGCAGCTGATCGTCTTAGAGGGTTCGATATTGATGCAATCAAAATTGGTTCGGGGGAGTGTAATAATTACCCTTTGATCAAACATATTGCTAAGCTTGGCAAGCCTGTAATTATCAGCACAGGCATGAACACAATCGATTCAGTTCAACCTTCTGTTGAGATTTTACGGAAAGCTAAAATACCTTTTGCACTACTACATTGCACTAACGTGTATCCAACTCCGCCTGAATTGGTCAGGCTTGGTGCTATAAAAAAGCTACAAGATGCTTTTCCTGATGCCGTTATCGGACTTTCTGATCACACTGTATCTAATGATACATGCTTAGGTGCAGTTGCTCTCGGTGCGTCTATTCTCGAACGCCATTTCACAGACGATATGGGTCGACAGGGGCCAGATATTGTTTGCTCGATGGACCCTGTTGCATTGAGTTCGTTGATTATTGGTTCGCGTACGATTTTTGCTGCAATGGGGGGTGAAAAGGGTCCAGTAGAAGCTGAAGCATCAACCATCGCGTTTGCTTTTGCGTCGGTTGTGGCTATAAAGAACATTATGCCTGGTGATGAACTGACAG
>Ga0209390_10010634_pt1 | contig 10733 bp, 10 predicted proteins | sample BON01_FD_187212 | JGI IMG/M metagenome (GOLD analysis project Ga0209390, IMG submission 187212) | Freshwater microbial communities from Lake Bonney liftoff mats and glacier meltwater in Antarctica - BON-01 (SPAdes) (version 2) | ecosystem: Environmental > Aquatic > Freshwater > Ice > Glacier... | reverse complement strand
AGCTTTGCGACGGTTGTCAAAGTCATGCACGCACTGGGCCTGCAGTTCAACGTGGGAGCGCTGCCTGAACAAGGCTGATTTTGATTGTCCGTGGGCAGATATAGATGGAATTTGACCCTCAATACCTGCAGCGATATTCAATAAATGAATGATTGCAAGACCTGACCCCAACTTCACGCTTTGGGATTGGGCCATTGGCGCTGGCGGACTGGCGGGTAAGGCATGGGCAGGCGAGCTGATTCGCACCAGTCTGCTGGATGTCAACTACCTGCTGGCGCGAGGGGCGCTGGGTAAGTTGGAAGGAGGGGTGGAGTACGGGTGTTTATTGGTCAAACAGGGATGCAGATATTGAATTTATTGGAATCTGACCCCAATTTCGTTGGAATCTGACCCCAATTTGGCCTCGCCCAAGTGCAGCTGGGCTTTCAGCGCCTGAATCTCCGAATCTTTGACGGTCGCGGCTTTTTGCAGCTCATTTGCGACCTTGGCTTCTGCCAAGGCAATCGCATTGCGCTTTTCCCGCTCGGCCAGCTCCAGCCGCTCGTGCAACTGTTTGTCAAAATCACCATCACGCACCTGCTTGAGGATGTTGGCGTACCCCGCTTCGTCGATCTTGAAGGCTTTGCTGCAGTGTGGGCAGATGATTTCATGCATGGGGACTGGACCTCTTCTTGTTGATTGGACGGGTAGCGCAGACACGGGGACTAGGCAGAGAGTGGCGGCGGTGCATCCTTTTTCAGATCTCTGGCAACCTGAATGCCTTCATAAAAGTAGTTCAACAGATACCGGTCAAAACCTTGAAGTTGCGGCACTCTTCGGATGATTCCTCTCAAAGAGATTTTTCGCAAACGGTTCACGGCGTGGTGGAGCGACAAATCTGGATCAGAAAAATCAAGAACACCAGCGTCATGAATCTTTTTAGAAATCATTCTCGGCAATCCGTACTCTTCCAAGCCATACACGGCAGGCGGCATAAACGCATGTGAAAGCTTCGCTGCGAATGAAGACACATCCACAGCCGGATCTTTGAATACAAGTTTGTGCATGGCATTCACATCGCTCACCAGCGCTGCGAGTTTATTCGTTGCATTTCTTTCCAGTTTGAAGAACTGCATCAATCCAATATCGTGAGTGTCTAGTTCGGCTAGAAGGCTGACGACGGAGTGTCGCCAATTGCCAGACAGGATTTTCACAAACGCAACGAATTTTCTGTATTCGATTTCCCACCCGGCTGGCTGCAGCTTGATTAGCATGTACAACATGCGATCCCAATCTTCCGGATTTTCGGAATTGAGATATGCCAGGCCATTCCAGTCGCTGGGAGTCTGTCGCATACTAATTGCAATGCTCTTGATTAGAGCAGAGTCGCTTGTCTGAAATGTATTCTCAGACATAGCCTTTGAATACGCATCCTTTCCAAGCAAATTCCCCATCTCCTCTTTGTACGCAATTACTCGCGCCATCTGCTCCGGCGACATTGAGTCTTTAAAGGTAGCTTCATCTATCTCTCCGTACAAAGAGTCTGGTGCTTTCAAATCCAGTTCTGTGTCGGTCGAATTTGGTGGAGTATCGAGAATGAATATATTGCCGACGAAATGCTTAAACATTCGACCGCCCCGGCCCATGATATTTTTGTAAGTAAAGTCATCAAGTTTGGTGCTGCCCTTTTTGCTTTTCCAGATAATCACATTCTTCGCACAGGTGTTTACACCTTCAATGATCGAGGAGGTAGAAATGATGTTTTCAAGACAAGCATCCTCTTCAAATAGTCGAACTTGAATCTGACTTAAGGATCGGTGCAATTGTCCTGTGTGTATTCCGACGCCACGACGAATCAAATTCGTAAGTTGCCAGTTACTGCTGTAGTTTGTTGATAGCCAATCGGCAAAGCTATTCAGCAGTGGATTCTCCACGGGTTGTAGTTTGTCAACTAGAAGATTAGCAATGCTGTAAATACTCGAATATGTTCCTGCGTAAATCAATGACTTGGACTTCGCCTGTCCCAATATGTTGAGCAAGGCGGTGCTTTTTTTATTCTCATCGCCTCCAATCTCTTTGTATAACTCGGTCTTCTTCAAAAAAACCGTGTTGAAACTTAGCTCCAAAAACTCCATTCCCTCGGTGAAAGGGCTGTTGTTCATGCGTGAAATGTTGGGCGCAAGAAAGTATCTCTGCTTTGCAATTGAACTTAGCTTCAACATGACGCGAAGCAATGCGGGTGATCGTTCTTTATCAAATTTAGCGCTGGCCTTGTAAAACTCATCAACAACCAACATATCAATTTGTTTGAGTTTACTGATATAGCCGAGGGCTCTCTCTTGAGGAAAGATAAGAATGTTTTTGTCCGCAAGATCAACATCAGAAGTGGTGATGATTTTGTACTCGGAGGAAAACTTCTTCTGTAGACGACGACGAACCTCATCTGTGAGTGCAATCGTGGGAACAATGATTACAACTACGTCTGGTCGCCGTATTGCAATAAACGAGTCAATTACGAAACTTTTTCCAAAACTCGTAGGAGCACTGATCGCAAGATTTTCTCCGTTTAAAAGTCGATTCAAAAGATGAGACTGCTCACGATGCAAGGTGATTGGACGATCAGTCCCTACATTTGCTTTGAAGCTTTCAAAAACAAAGCGATCACTCCAATTGGAAGACTCCAGTTCAATATACGGATATAGCCCCGTTTGACGAATCAAGTGATTCACCAAGGAGGACTGTTGCAATCGATTCGACTGGTGAAAATCTAACAGCTGTATCAGTTGATCTCTTGCGGCCTGATCTTCACCTCTATTCAAAGCATCGTTAATTAACTGGCAACTGTCGAACACATCCATTTCTATGGTCCTTTGAAATGGGCTACGTTTGCGACGAACTTATCAACAATATTTTTCTTGTTAGGAACAGGAAAAATTATCAAATGAAAGTGTATGGATTCATACCTAGAAATACTCCCAATTTTCGCAACTTGCGCTTGAAAATATGCGATTGATCTATCTCGATGAAACTCAGCTAGTTTCAACTTGTAGACATCCGTCATCTCTTCACAATTTTCGGTGATTGCACACTCATGCAGGAGCAATATTGGTATGTGGATTCGAGGTTTCAGAATGTCGATTGAAAGCTGGTTAGATAAAGCCGCTACAATTTTTTTGCCAAGTTCTGGATCAACTATTAGTTCATCAATTTCTCGCACATTTGTGATGATGCTGTTCTCTTTTCTTAGCTTCTCAGTTCGCAATGAATTCCTAACTGATTCAATAATTGATCCGAGTCTCGCGTCTTCAATGCTGTTAAAGAATTTGGCTTCGCCAAACCATAAGGTGAAGTCGCCCAAATGATCCACAACTATGTGAACACTGTCCGCACCCTTGGCGTTGTCTTGTGAGTTCTGTTTGTAGAAAATCTTTGGCACCACAGGTAACGCTTTGTAGTGATGCTTCATGAGACCATACAAAACAATCTCAGCTAGCTCACTTCCTTTCCCAATGTCTCCGTCACTGTCAGTTAAACGAAGATTCTTTGCAGCATCAATTAGTGTTGAGTGCGATTTGTCGATAAGGCTGGCACGCTCTCTCGCAGAAAGGGATGTTTCTGCAATGTTGTCCCAAATAAAACTTTCGAATTTCTGATATCGCCATTTTTTATTTTCGAAATCATTGGCTAAGCTAAGCACGTACTTGTTATGTATTGGAGATAGTTGCGATTGCTTATCAACTTGCGCAAATGAATCATCGATTAGAATTTCAAAATTCATGCTAATTACCTCTCGGCGATATGCACTGAACCCAACTGATATCGATGTCGCTTCCATCCGTACGGTGTATCTGAAAGTGTTTATTGCCGTACTCGTCTCGGCGAACTTCAATCGACTCTATTCCTGAGCCTACTTTCTCTGAATAATGTGAATGGCGGGAGAAGAGCGCTAGACAAAAAGATTCATCTTCCGAGTCTAGAAAACTTCCAATGCTGTATCTTCCAATCAGCCCTCGAACATGCTCAGTTGCATCTGCTTTCTTCGCAAAATGTACTGATCCAATTTCCATCGGAATGGCTCGTCCCATATGTCTCCTTACGTATTTATTTTCATCAATTGGGAGGCAAACTTTGCCTCCCCACTAGCGGTGATCACCAACCTCTGCATAGCCCTTGTCGCCGCCACATAAAACACCCGCGCCGCTTCCTTCTCGTCCTCACCCGGCGCAGGCATGTTCCCCACGCCGGGTAGCGACACCACGGGGAATTCCCAGCGTTTGAGCACATCACTCATCCTCGCCCCCCGCCAGCAGCACCCCACGTCTCGCCAGCCGTTCCCGCGCTTCGATCAGAGCTTGGTGCAGGTGCTTTTCAAGCACGGCCTTGGTGGCAGCTCGGTCCAGTATTCGGCAACGGTGATTCCGTCTTTGTGCATTTGCAGCAGCTCCACTTGTTCGCGGCTGGATTCGGCGCAGAGGATCAGTCCGATGGGGGCTTCTTCGCCCCCTTGGCGCTCGTGCTTGTCCAGCCATTTCAAATACAGTTCCATCTGGCCTTTGTGGGCGGCTTTGAAGCGGCCCAGCTTTAGCTCGATGGCCACCAAGCGGCGCAAGCGGCGGTGGTAAAAGAGCAGGTCGAGGTAGAAGTCTTCGCCGTCGATGACCATGCGCTTTTGGCGCTCAACAAACGCAAAGCCACGGCCCAGCTCCAGGATGAATGCTTCTAGCTGGCGCAGGATTGCGGCCTCTAAATCGGCCTCGTCGTGGCCTTGGCGTAGGCCTAAAAAGTCTAAAAAGTAGGGGTCTTTGAAAACTTGGGCGGGGCTGGTGCCCAAGGCTTCGACAGGCTCAGCTCGAACGGTTGTGGGAGCTTGAACGGCGGTGTGGGCTTGCAAGCTGGCGAGTTCGGTGCGCTCAAAGGCTTTGCGTTCTATCTGCTGGCGCAGCTCGCGCACGCTCCAGGTTTGGCTTGCGGCTTGGCTGGCGTAGAACTGGCGTGCTGGCTCGGTTTTGAGAGGCAGGAAGTTGGCAAAGTGGCTCCAGCTCAATTGTCGTGACAGTGTCGCGACAATCTCGGGCTCGGCAAAGACTTGAGCCAACTGCACCATGCGGCGCAGGTTTTTAGCCTCAAAGCCACGGCCAAATTCTTGTGCCAATTGATCGCCCACGCGCTTGACAAGCTGGTCGCCATACTTGGCGCGGTCAACACCGCCCAGCACCTCGGTGTGCAGGCGCTTGCCCACGCTCCAATACAGCCGCGTCAGCTCCGCATTCACCGCGCCCGCCAGCCGCTGGCGGCTGCTGGCAATGAGGATGCGCAATTCGGCGTGCAGGCTGTTGGCAGGATTGGGCGCCACCCCGCGCTGCATCTCGGTCATGTGGGTGCGCCTTTGAGCAGGCTATCGGCCAAGCGCGGCCCGCCTGCGGAGCCAAGCGCTGATGTGTCCATTGACCGGGTATGTGTTGCCATCCCTGACCAACCTGTTGTTGCAACCAGCGGTTTGTAACACGCTGCGCACAGGTCGCTCGGAAAGGGCTTGGTTGCGGCATCCCAATATCGCGCTGACAGATTTCACCGAGTGAAATCAACAAGTGACAGCCACCCGCGCGGTGCGCCCTGGCAGGCGAGCAGGCGAAAGCATTTCGGCTGTGAGCCCGCAAGCTGCAATGTGCTCCGGCAGCGGCAGACCGCGCGCCAGCGCTGCGCAGGCCTCACCCATGGCGGCGCTGGTCTGAATGCCGTAGCCGCCTTGCGCTGCGCACCAGAAAAAGCCTTTGGCTTGGGTGTCAAAACCAGCCACCAGATCGCCGTCGACCACAAAGGACCGCAGGCCAGCCCAGGTGCGGCGGGGGCGCACCGCAAGCGTGGTCCAGGTTTCCAGCGCGTGCATGGCCAGTGCAATGTCGAGCTCTTCGGGCTGCACGTCTTGCGGGTGCGTGGGGTCTTCGTTCACCGGCGAGGCGAGCAGGGCGCCCGCGTCGGGTTTGAAATAAACGCTCTCGTCGGCTGCAAGCACCAGCGGCCAGCGGCTCACGTCCATGCCCGCTGGTGCAACGAAGGTAAGTGCGCTGCGCCGTTTCGGTACCAGTCCGGTGGGCGTCACGTCGGCCAGCTGCGCCACCGCATCGCACCAGGCGCCAGCGGCGTTGATCAGCACCGGCGCTTCAAACACCGCACCTGCTGAGGTGGTCACCCGCCAGAGCTCACCCACGCATTCGATCTGCACCACCTGCGCACCGGTCACCAGCTCGCCACCCGCGCGCTTGAAACCGCGCAGGTAGCCCTGGTGGATCGCTTCCACGTCCATGTCAAAACTGTCGGGCTCCAGGATCGCTGCGCGCACCACCTCGGGCCGCAACACCGGCACCAACGCGCACGCCTCTTCAGAGGTGAGCCAGCGGCCTGTGCCTGTTGTTTGCTGCAGCACCGCCCAGGCGGCTTCGAGCGCAGCCAGATCGGCCTTGCCCGCGAAGGTCAGCAGTCCACGCGGATGCAAAAGTGGCGCGCCTGCAAAGCCCTCGGGGGGGTGCTGAAAAAACGGCTCGCTGGCTCGCGAGAGCGCGCGCACCTGCGATGTACCGTAAGTGGCAATGAACTGCGCCGCCGAGCGCCCGGTGCTGTGGTAACCGGGCTGGGTCTCGCGCTCCAGCATCAGGCAGCGGCCGTGTGGCGCCAGGAAATAGCCGATGGAGGCGCCAGCGATGCCAGCGCCCAAGATGAGAAATTCGGGGGTGGTGCTTTGCATGACCCAGATGGTATGCCGACGCCAGCGTTCGAAAAAGCCTTCATGCTTTTGCTGCTCTGAGTGCCTTTGTGCCGGGCGATCGCGACCAGCACCGGAGCCTTGGCGCTGCGATTTCACATTTCCTGGACGAGCCAAACAAAGCAAGAGGCTGTGGAGGCGATTTGTTTATACTCCGTTTAAACAAGAGGCTCACCATGACCGAAGCCGTTCTTTCCATCAAGCACTGGGGCAACAGCCTCGGGGTGCGCTTGCCGCAGGCGGTGGCGCGTGCGGCGAATCTGCATGCCGATCAGCAGGTGCGCATGGTGGTGGAGGACGGTCGCGTGATCATCGAGCCGTTGCCGCAGGCCGGTGCGTTGTCGCTGGAAGAGCGGCTCAAGCGCTTTGATGCGGCCCGCCACGGTGGCGAGACCATGGCCGTGGCGCCGCTGGGGGCTGAGCGTTGGTGACCCGGCGCGCACCGGCGCTTTGGGTGCCCGAGCGACAAAATGTGATCTGGATCGACTGCAACCCGCAGGCCGGGCAGGACATGCGGGATGTGCACCCGTTTCTGGTGCTTTCTCCCAGCGCTTTCAACGACCGCACCTCGCTGGTGATCGGCCTGCCCATGACCACTGCCGCCTACAACGCCGACAACCCGTTTGCGGTGGTGGCTGAAACCGCTACCGGCACCAAGGCCGGCAAGACCAGCTATGTGCTGTGTCACCAGCCGAAATCTTTCGACTGGCGTGCTCGGCAGGCGTCTCCTCACCCCATGAAGCAGCTCAGCGGCGCGACGTTTGCCGAGGTGTGTGGCCTGCTCAATCAGATCATCGCGCTGGCGTGAGTGCCACAGGCGGCAACGGAAAAGGGGCAACGGTCATCCGTCGCCCCTTGTGCATTTCAATTGGCCGTCTGATCAGCTGAAAAAGCTCTTCGCCTTCTCAAACCACCCCTGGTCGTTCGGGCTGTGCTTGTGGCCACCTTTTTTGAACGACTCGTCCAGCTCCTTGAGCAGCTTGCGCTGGTGTTCGGTGAGCTTGACCGGTGTTTCCACCGCCACGTGGCAGTACAGGTCGCCGGGGTAGCTGCTGCGCACGCCTTTGATGCCCTTGCCGCGCAGGCGAAAGGTTTTGCCGCTTTGGGTGCCTTCGGGCAGGTCGATGGTGGCCTTGCCTGCGAGGGTGGGCACATCGATCTCGCCGCCGAGTGAGGCGGTGGTCATGCTTACCGGCACTTGGCAGTGCAGGTCGTCACCTTCGCGCTCAAAAATGTCGTGCTTGCGCAAACGAATTTCAATGTAAAGATCGCCGGACGGTCCGCCGTTTTGGCCGGGCTCGCCGTTGCCGCTGGAGCGGATGCGCTGGCCGTCGTCAATGCCCGACGGGATCTTGATTTCCAGTGTTTTTTGTTTCTTTAGCTTGCCCAGGCCGGCGCAAACAATACAAGGCTCAGGAACGATCTTGCCGGTGCCGTGGCAGGTGGGACAGGTTTGCTGCACGCTGAAGAAGCCCTGGCGCATTTGCACCACACCTTGGCCGTGGCAGGTGGTGCAGGTTTTGACGCTGGTGCCGGGCTTGGCGCCACTGCCTTTGCAGATGTCGCAGTTGTCCCAGGAAGGAATGCGGATCTGGCTGTCTTTGCCGCTTGCCGCTTCCTCCAGGCTGATCTCCATCGCGTAGGAAAGGTCAGCACCGCGGTAGACCTGGCGTCCGCCGCGCTGGCCGCCGCGCTGGCCGCCAAAGATGTCGCCAAACATGTCGCCAAAAGCGCCCGAGAAGCCTTCGAAGCCCTCAGCTCCGGCTGCACCGCGCAGGTTGGGGTCCACGCCGGCGTGGCCGTACTGGTCATAGGCCGCCTTCTTCTGCGGGTCTGACAGCATTTCGTAAGCCTCTTTGGCCTCTTTGAATCGCTCTTCTGCCGCCTTAGCGGCATCGCCCTGGTTGCGGTCGGGGTGGTGCTTCATCGCCAGCTTGCGATAAGACTTCTTAATCTCCTCGCTCGCGGCGTTCTTGGGCACGCCCAGCACTTCGTAAAAATCGCGTTTCGTTGCCATGGTCTGTCGTGGTTCTGTGGTGAACACAAACGCCGCGCCGGGTCACTTTGGCAGTGCCCGGACGCGGCGGCGGGTGTCAGGCCCGGGGGCCGGCTGGGGTCAACCCTTTTTCACTTCCTTGACCTCGGCGTCGACGATGTCGTCGTCGGCGCTGGCCTTGGCGGAATTGCTACCCTGGGGCTCGCTCTGGGCAGAGTCGCCACCGGCGGCCGCCGCTGCTTCGGCCTGCGACGCGGCATAAACTTTTTCGCCCAGTTTCTGGCTGGCGTTCATGAGGGCTTCGGTCTTGCCTTCAATGTCGGCCTTGTCTTCGCCTTTGAGCGCCTCTTGTACGTCTTTGATCGCGCTCTCGATGGCTTCCTTTTCGCTGGCGTCGAGCTTGTCGCCGTGCTCGGCCAGGCTCTTCTTCACGCTGTGCGCCATCGACTCGCCAGCGTTGCGTGCCTGCACGAGTTCGATCTTCTTCTTGTCGTCGGCGGCGTTCAGCTCGGCGTCTTTCACCATCTGCTGAATCTCGGCTTCTGACAGACCCGAGTTGGCCTTGATGGTGATTTTGTTTTCTTTGCCGGTGCCCTTGTCTTTGGCGCCCACGTGCAGGATGCCGTTGGCGTCGATGTCAAAGCTCACCTCGATCTGCGGCATGCCGCGCGCGGCATTCGGAATGCCTTCCAGGTTGAATTCACCCAAGGCCTTGTTGCCCGATGCAATCTCGCGCTCGCCCTGAAACACCTTGATGGTCACGGCCGGCTGGTTGTCTTCGGCGGTAGAAAAGGTCTGTGCAAACTTGGTCGGGATGGTCGTGTTCTTCTGGATCATCTTGGTCATCACGCCGCCCATGGTCTCGATGCCCAAGCTCAGCGGTGTCACGTCGAGCAGCAGCACGTCTTTGCGGTCACCGCTCAACACCTGGCCCTGAATCGCCGCACCCACTGCCACGGCTTCGTCGGGATTCACGTCTTTGCGTGGCTCCTTGCCGAAGAACTCTTTCACCTTCTCTTGCACCTTGGGCATGCGGGTCATGCCGCCGACCATGATCACGTCATGGATGTCAGAAACGCTGATACCTGCATCCTTGATGGCGGTGCGGCAGGGCGCAATCGTGCGCTCTACCAACTCTTCCACCAGGGCCTCCAGCTTGGCTCGGGTGAACTTGATGTTCAGGTGCTTCGGGCCCGAGGCATCGGCGGTGATGTAGGGCAGATTGAAGTCGGTGGAGACCGACGACGACAGTTCGATCTTGGCTTTTTCGGCGGCTTCCTTCAGGCGCTGCAGGGCCAAGACGTCTTTGGTCAGGTCAACACCTTGCTCTTTTTTGAACTCGGTGACGATGTAATCGATGATGCGCTGGTCAAAGTCTTCGCCACCCAGGAAGGTGTCGCCGTTGGTGGACAACACCTCGAACTGCTTCTCGCCATCGACATCGGCGATTTCGATGATGGAGACGTCAAAGGTGCCGCCACCCAGGTCATAAACCGCGATCTTGCGGTCGCCCTTTTCCTGCTTGTCCAGGCCGAAGGCCAGGGCCGCAGCGGTGGGCTCGTTGATGATGCGTTTGACGTCGAGGCCGGCAATGCGGCCGGCGTCTTTGGTCGCTTGGCGCTGGGCGTCGTTGAAGTAGGCCGGCACGGTAATCACGGCCTCTGTGACAGGCTCGCCCAGGTAATCCTCGGCAGTTTTTTTCATTTTGCGCAGAATGTCGGCGCTGACCTGCTGGGCTGAGAGCTGCTTGCCGCGCACTTCCACCCAGGCGTCGCCGTTGTCGGCTGCCACGATGGAATAGGGCATCAACTTGATGTCTTTCTGGACTTCCTTCTCGCCGAACTTGCGCCCGATCAGGCGCTTGATCGCGTAGAGCGTGTTCTTGGGGTTGGTCACCGCCTGGCGCTTGGCGCTGGCGCCCACCAACACCTCACCGTCTTCCTGGTAAGCGACGATAGACGGCGTGGTGCGAGCACCCTCCGAGTTCTCGATCACCTT
>Ga0209390_10010633_pt1 | contig 10734 bp, 9 predicted proteins | sample BON01_FD_187212 | JGI IMG/M metagenome (GOLD analysis project Ga0209390, IMG submission 187212) | Freshwater microbial communities from Lake Bonney liftoff mats and glacier meltwater in Antarctica - BON-01 (SPAdes) (version 2) | ecosystem: Environmental > Aquatic > Freshwater > Ice > Glacier... | reverse complement strand
ATTCCATCGGGATTAATCACTTTGCCACCAATATTGTTCATTTTCATACTTTTTTTTGCTCGGTAGCTCAGCGGTAGAGCAGGTGACTGTTAATCACTTGGTCGCAAGTTCGATCCTTGCCCGAGCAGCCATTATTAAAGCCCTAGACCTCAACGGTTTAGGGCTTTTTTGTGCAAACGTGGAAGTGTGTTTCTTGACGATGGAGCCGAATTGGGGCACTATTGAACATATCCATGTATCACGTCTACATTCTCGAAAACTCAAAAGGCCGCCTTTATATCGGACACACGGACAATCTTGAACGGCGCCTGAAGCAGCACAATTCTCCCGAGGGGCACGAGCACTTGGGCAAGTATACACATCGGAATGGCCCTTGGGACTTGGTTGGCAGTGAAGATTACGCAACCAGATCCGAAGCGATGGTTAGAGAGCGACAGCTTAAATCTTGGAAATCTCCAGGAAAGGTTCGAGCTCTTTTTACTCCGGAGCGGTAGGGTCCCGACAAGTCTGGATTAATCACTTGGTCGCAAGTTCGATCCTTGCCCGAGCAGCCATTTACTAAAACCCTTCGCTTCGCCGGAGGGTTTTTTGGTTAAAGTGCCAAACAATCACCTGTATTTATCCGTCTTGCTTGAGAGGCTTTAAACTAGGGAAAAGAATGGTGTCGCGAATGCTCTCGGCTCCCGTCAGGAGGATGATCAGGCGGTCAATACCGAGGCCCATGCCGCCTGCGGGGGGCATGCCGTGTTCGAGTGCCGTTAAGAAGTCGGTATCCATGTCCTGCTGCTCTTCGCCGACTTGCTCTGCGAACATCTTGCGCTGGATGATAGGGTCGTTCTGCTCGGAGTAGGCGGGTGCGATCTCTTGGCCGTTTATGCAGAGCTCGAAGACGTCGATCGTGGTGTCGTCGTCTTGCGTGATCTTAGCCAGCGGGCAGAGTTCGCGGGGAATGTGCGTGACGAAAGTAGGCTGAATGAGTGTGGGCTCGATCAGTTTTTCGAAGACGTTGTTGGTGATCTCGTAATCTTCGAGTTCGCCATCGACTTCGATATTGAGGGCGCGGGCTTTCGCGAGCTTCTCTTCGCGGGAGTGGCTGAACCAATCAGCGTCGCCAGTGGCTTCGACGATTAGATCCTTATATTTAGCTTCGCGCCATTCACCATCGAGGTTGATAGTAGTGCCGTCGGGACGGGCGATTTCAAGGGAGCCGATGACGGTCTTGGCGACATGTTGGATGAGGCCTTGAGTGAGCTCCATCATGCCACGGAAGTCGGTGTAGGCTTGATAGAGTTCGAGCATGGTGAACTCGGGATTGTGGCGGCGCGAGAGGCCTTCGTTACGGAAGACGCGGCCAATCTCGAAGACGCGGTCTTCGCCGGCCACGAGCATACGCTTGAGGTAAAGCTCCAGCGCGATGCGCATGTAGAACTGACAGTCGAGGGCGTTGGAGTGCGTGACGAAAGGACGCGCAGCGGCACCACCGGCCACGGATTGCAGCATGGGGGTCTCGACCTCGGTGAAGTCGCGCTCCCAGAGATACTTGCGCATCTCTTGAATGATCTTGGCGCGGTGGCGGAAGCGCTGGCGCGACTCATGGTTAACAATCAGATCGAGGTAACGCTGGCGGTAAATCTTGTCGTCGTCAGTCAGGCCGGCCCACTTCTCGGGAAGCGGACGCAGGGACTTGGAGACGAGGGTGTAGCTCGCGGCGCGGACGGTGATCTCGCCAGTCTTGGTTTTGAAGAGGCGGCCTTCGATGCCGATGATATCGCCGAGGTCGAGCTTCTTGAAATAGGTGTTGTATTCGCCTTCGGGCAACTCGTCGCGGGTGACGTAGGCTTGAATCTGCCCGTCGCGGTCTTGGATCTTAATAAAGCTGGCCTTACCCATGACGCGAAAGACGACGATGCGTCCGGCCACGGCGACCTTAGGCTGCTCCTCGTCGGCGGCGTCCTCTTTATAGAGTTTGATCGCCTCCTCAGATGTATGGCTCTGCACGCAATTAGCGGCAAAGGGGTTGCGATCCTCTTTGCAGAGGTTCTCAAGCTTCTGCAAGCGCACGGCGTATAGATCGTGCGAGTTGTCTGTGTTGGCTGGCTGGTCTGTCATAACGAAGCCCGCGAATGTGCCGCCGTGGCCGCGAATGGCAAATGCAAATTCTGCCGTGCACGAAAGAAGCATGTGCGGTTTATGAAAACGGTGGAAAGTGGGGATTTTGAACCGTTAATTACGTGAATTTCCGTTAATTAATAAGACTTGAAAAGTCAGCCATTTGAGCACTTAATAAGGTTCAAATGACTAAAAAGGAGGAAAAAGAAGACGATTTCATACTCGAAGAGCCCGCAGCGATCTACGGCGAACAGCCAGGGACGCGCGAGCATCAGGCGATGGGGCCTGGCGAAACGGTGGAGTGCATCCGCGCGGGGCTGCCCATGGTCGAGTTTGAAGCGATGCGAGAACTACTCGGGCTAGGCGCTGAAGAACTGGCCGGGCATTTGGCGATATCACGCAGCACTTTGATCCGTCGGCGCAAGAGTCGGCGACTGGATACACAGGAGTCGGATCGGCTCTTACGCTATGCCCGGCTCTATGCGCGGGCGGAAAGCACCTTAAGCGATGCGGCAGCGGCGCAACAGTGGCTAAAAACCCCGGCGCGTGCGCTGGGCTACGAAAGCCCGCTGCATTTTGCCGAGACCGAGGCGGGTGCCCGCGAAGTGGAGAATCTCCTCGGGCGGCTCGAACACGGCGTGTTTAGCTGATGGTCACGGCTTGGCGAATCGTGCAGGCGCACTGGGCGGAGCGCCCCTTCGATGGCGAAGGTGCCCGACTCTATGGGGGACGCTGGAATCCGGCAGGTTTACCAGTCGTCTATCTCGCTGACACGCGGGCACTCGCCGCACTGGAAACGCTGGTGCATGCCGAAGGCTCGCTGCGCAAGGTGCGGTATGCGCGCTACGAGGTGACTTTCCCCAAGCAACTAGTTGAAGTCGTCGAGCTCTCAGAGCTGGCGGACGCTTTGTCTTCACTCATGGTCTCGCCGCGCACGCAGGCGGTGGGCAAAGAGTGGCTGGAGCGTGCGAGCCATCCGGTGTTGGAAGTGCGCAGCGCGATCATTCCGGAAGAGCCGAACTACCTATTGAATCCCAGGCATGCAAAGTTTGATCGAATAAAGATCGGAAAAGCCGAAACCTTTGCCTTTGATCCGCGTCTGATTTAAAGAATTGATATGACGGCAATGGAATATACCGCGCTCGGCGTTTGCTCGCTGATTTTTATGATCGGGCTCGCATGCTCGCTGCTACCCGTTGTGCCGGGCAGTTTGATCGTGTGGCTGGGCGTGATCACGCACCGGGTCTGGATGGGAGCCGATCATTCCGTGACTTGGAAGATCGTGATTATCGCGGGGGTGCTGACACTGCTCGGGCAGGTGGCCGACTTCGTAATGGGTGTGTGGGGCGCACGAAAATTTGGCGCGAGCTGGAAAGGCGCGGTCGGTGCATTCGTCGGGGCGTTTGTCGGCTTCTTCATTCCCCCTCCCCTGTTTTGGTTGATTGTGGGGCCGATCCTTGGGGCCGTGATCGGCGAGCTAGCGGCGGGACGCACTTTCCGGGACGGCGGCAAGGCAGGCGTCGGCACAGTAGTCGGCGGCATTCTGGCCTTTGCGTTAAAATTCGGGATCAGTGTGTGTGTGATCGCGCTGTTCTTCTTGGATTTGTTTTTTATTTAGGCGCTGCGTCGAAATGGCCTGCCATGAGCAAGCGTAGCGCGTCGAAATGGTACGGGCGCTGGGACTTGAACCCAGGACCCTCGGTTTAGAAAACCGATGCTCTATCCAGCTGAGCTACGCCCGCATCATCGAAATGCGTAAGTTGGCGAAAGAATTAGAACTGGCAAGAAAATCTAGCAAGCATCAGACGATAAGACCGCATAAATGCGGGACTCCAACCCTGAGCAGCCGCATTGATCATCTATCGATGCGTCGAAATGTAATCAAGGGCAGCGGTCGCCAGTAGTCCTGAACGCGAATCGCCGTGTGTGCCGGCATAGGTATCGACTTGGTGAATGATTCTTTCTGGAAGGGTGATGTTAATGCGCTTGGTCTTGCCGCTCAGTTTGCTGATATCGACGGTAACGAGTGCGAGCACCCCACCCGCTTCGGTTAACTCTGCGTAGTCTTGGTCTGGGCGTTCTGCGGGGAGCGATTCGCCGTCTTCAAGCATTCCTTCAATGTGACACTCGATGGCTTCTTGGGCGTTTTCCAATGCGTCGGCATACGAGTCGCCCGCGGTGAAGCAGCCGGGGAGATCGGGCACGGTCACACCGTAATCGCTGTCAGGGTCTTTGTGGATGATGATGGCATAAGGCTGTCTGTGGTGAGCCTGCCGAACTGTCGAATGCACCTCAGATTCGTCGTATAGAGCCCAACATCCAATCGTGCGGAGTGAGCCACTCCGCGCTACCAAACGTGCGGAGTGAGCCACTCCGCGCTACCGATCCGTGCGGAGTGAGCCACTCCGCGCTACCGATCGTGCACAACACTGGCTATCGCTTCTTGCCGCGCTTACTGCTGTTTTTGTTGTGGGCGGCTTTGACTTGAGTGATGCGCTTGCGGCGTTCGGGGTGTTTGGTGTCGATCTTGGCGGCGTCGGGGCCCATCTTCTTGATGCGGGCCTTGTTTTGAACGGTGTCGTTGTGACGATGGGCGCGATCGCCCTCGCCGTCTTCGTAGCGGCGCTCTTTGCCGACGAGGTCAAATCGCACGGGGCACCCGCTGAGGCGGAACTCGTGGATGATGGCCTTTTCCAGATAGCGGCGGTAGCCGGGGTCGAGGCGCTCGACGCGATTGCAGAAGAAGCGAATGCGCAAGGGGCGCGAACCAGTCTGCACGGCGTAGAAGACTTTGAAGCGTTTTGTGCCGATTATCTTGGGCGCGCGGGCTTCGAATAGGCCTTGGATCACACTGTTGAGCTTGCCGGTGGGCAGCTTCATATCGAGCGTGGACTGTATCGCTGCTGCGGTATTGAGCATAGACTCGATCTCGAAACCAGTCACGGCGGAGACGAAGAGCACGGGGGGATCGGGCAGGAAGAACATCTCTTTGCGCAGCGATTCTTCGTAGCTTTTGAGGAAGTGTTTGAGGTTTTTAAAGCCTTCGATGGGATCGTGCGTCCAGCGATCAATGATAAGGTCCCACTTATTGACGACGATGATGAGCGCGCGCCCGGCATCGAGGATCTCACCGGCGAGGGCTTGATCTTGCTTAGTCACGCCATCGACGGCGTCGATCACGAGAAAGACGACATCGGAGCGCTCCATGGCGGCTTGGGTGCGCACGCTGGAGAAATATTCGACGGGGCTATCGACTTTACGCTTCATGCGCAGACCGGCAGTGTCGGCGAGGCGAAACTTGAGTAGTTCACCGTCTTTATGCTGATAGTCTAGGTCAAGCTCGACGGAGTCGCGCGTGGTGCCGGGGACATCGCTGACGATGAGTCGTGTCGACTTGAGCAGACGGTTGCCAATGGAGGACTTGCCTACGTTGGGACGACCAAGGAGGGAAATACGGATGCGGCTCGACTTATCGGCTTCACTGCCCTCTGGCTTCGGGCCGAGTTTTTCGTCGATCTCTGCTTCGAGCTCTGTGATGCCGCGACCGTGCTCTGCGGAGACGCGGAATGGCTCGCCGAGACCGAGGCTGATGAATTCGTCGGCGGCGGCTTCGTTTTCTTCGAGGTCGACCTTGTTAGTGACGAGCAGCACATGCTTGCCGTAGCGGCGGAGCTTTTGCGCAACGATCTCGTCGAGCGCAGTAATCCCCTCGCGCACATCGACAACGAAGAGAATGACGGAGGCCGCTTGGATAGCGAACTCAACCTGTTCCTCGGCGGCGACGGAGATTTTTTTGGATGTCATTTCGATCTCCATGCCGATACCGCCGGTATCGAGGAGCACGTAGTCGTCGCGCACTTCGGTGGAGATGAGGTCGCGGGTGACTCCGGGCATATCATGCACGATGGACATGCGTTTACCGCAAAGCCGATTAAAGAGACGGCTTTTCCCGACATTAGGGCGCCCGACAAGGGCGACGGTTCTGGATGGATCGATCACGAGAATTAAGAATTAGGAATTAGGACGTATTAAAACGGAGATGGTGAAAGTAGCACAGGCATCTTGCCTGTGAACTGACTAAACGACACAGGCAGGATGCCTGTGCTACATTAAAAAGCAAAACAACTTGTTTCGCAATGGCTAGGTCAGGCAGAAGTGCCGGATTTGCTTAATTTTTCTACGTAACGCTCGATGCGGTCGGTGGCTTCGAGAATGCGTTCGTAGCTGGTGGAGAAGCTGGCACGAGCAAAACCTGCACCGCTGGGGCCGAAGGCGGTGCCGGGGACGACGGCGACTTCTTCTTGGTCGAGGAGACCCTTGCAGAAGCTCAAGGAGTCGAGGCCGGTGGACTTAATCGACGGGAAAGCGTAGAAAGAGCCCTTGGGCGAGTGGCAATCGAGGCCGGCTTCGTTGAAACGGCGCACGATGAGGTCGCGGCGACGGTGGTAGGCCTCTTTCATTTTGGCCACGGAGGGGGCGCCGTTTTTGAGCGCTTCGATGGCGGCCTCTTGCGAGAGGATGGGCGCACAGAGCATGCTGTATTGGTGTATTTTCATCATGGCTTCGATCAGCAGCTTCGGGCCACATGCGTAGCCGATGCGGAAACCAGTCATGGCGAAAGCCTTGGAGAAACCGTGCAGAAAGATGGTGCGTTCCTGCATACCAGGGAGCGAGGCGATGCTGGTGTGCTCGCCCTCAAAGGTAAGCTCAGAGTAGATCTCGTCGCTGATAACCAGGAGGTCTTTCTCTATGGCAAATTTAGCCAGTCGCTCCAGCTTAGCGCGCTCGGTCACCCCCCCGGTTGGGTTGGTCGGAAAGTTGAGCATGAGCACTTTGCAGCCCGGCTCCCAAGCAGCTTCGACGCGCTCGGGGTCGATGCCAAATTGATCGTCAGCCGAGGTGGCGACAGCGATGGGCTGCGCATGTGCCAGCACGATGCTGGGGCTATAAGAAACATAGCATGGCTCGTGGTAGAGCACTTTGTCTCCGGGGTTGAGCACGGCACGAAGCGCGATATCGAGCGCTTCGGAGACACCGACGGACACGAGCACATCCGTTTCCGGCTGGTAACTGATGCCGAAATTGTTTTCCACGTATTTACTGATCTCGCGGCGCAGGCGGATCAAGCCGAGATTATCGGTGTAGCTGGTCTTGCCCTTTTCGAGGGCAAAGATCGCAGCCTCGCGGATGTGCCAAGGCGTGACAAAGTCCGGCTCGCCGATACCGAGCGAGATGGCCTGCGGCATCGCTGCCACGATGGCAAAGAAATCGCGAATGCCCGAACGAGGCAGACCTCTTACATGGTCTGCCACAAAATGTTGACCGTTATCACTCATTATGGGCTGACGGCGGGTTTGTCATCGCCATCAATAGGCGAAAGGAGCAGATACCCCTGCTCTTTATAGGCGCGAAGCATAAAGTGGGTGGCAGTCGAGAGCACGCCCTCGACGCTCGCGAGACGCTCGGAGACGAAAGTAGCTACCTCACGGAGATCGCTACCGACGGCGAAGACGAGCAGATCGTAAGCTCCGGACATGAGGTAGCAGGACTCGACGGCATCGAAACGTGCGATACGTGTGGCGAGACGGTCAAAGCCGCCATCACGCTCGGGGCTGATTTTAACTTCGATGACAGCACGAACGACGCCCTCTTGCGCGCGCTCAGAATTAAGCACGGGGCGCCAGCCGAGGAGAATCTCTTCGGCTTTCAGACGGGTTAATTCGGCTTCGATCTCGGACTCGGACAGGCCGAGCACCTGCGCCATTTGGGCAGTATCGAGACGCTCACCTTCGAGGAGTAATTGCAGGACGGAACTCATAGGCGCGGGAGTAAAGGAGGGATTCTCCAAAAAAGCAATTAACATTCTCACACTGGCTTCCGCCAGCGTGCTGGCGCTAAATTGCGGAAAACTCGACCTCATTAGCAAGCGCACGCATGGCCTCGATCAAGGCGGCAGCGTTGGTTTCGAGGGCTACTTGGTCCTCCGCTTCACAAGCAGCTTCCACCTTCTCAGCCAGTGACATACATATTTCGCACCTGAAGATACCGGAAACACCCTTCATCGTGTGGGCGAGACAATAGCACTCTTTGAAGTCTATTTTGCTGACTGCGTTTTGCAGTTTGATTACGTCTCTTGGAAAGGCTTTGAGGAAAATGGGGGCGGAGGCCAGAACATCCTCGCGGTCGTCGTCGTCGAGAGCTTGCAAGCGCTCGGCAAAATCACCACCTCGTGTTTCGCTCGCGCTCTGTGTTCGCTCCAAGACCACTAAAGCAACTTGATCCAAGACCTCCTTGAGAACTTCAGCACGAAATGGCTTAGGAATGTAGTTATCCATCCCTGAATCAAGGCAGCGCTCACGATCGCCCTTCATGGCATGTGCCGTCATAGCAATGATATACTGGCGTGGCAATTTGGACTCTTTTTCAATAGCGCGTATTGCGCGAGTGGCCTCGAAACCGTCCATCACTGGCATCTGTATATCCATCAGGATGCAATCGAATGACTCTTTTTGCACCTGCTCGACTGCCTGATTTCCATCCTCAGCCAAACTAACCTCATGCCCCAGCTTCTTCAGGCGGCGGCGAGCGAGATCTTGATTGATCGGGTTATCTTCGACGAGAAGCACATGCAGCGGAGCCGTGTTCGCCGACAGTGCAAACGGTGGCCTTGCCACAGGTCGACCACTGGCACCGCCGACTCCGAAAGTTCCTAAGATCACCTCTTGAAGTGTCGCCCGCTTAACTGGCTTGGCCAGCGCACGTGCCACCCCGATCTCCTTAGCACGCTCCGACTCCTGACGATTTAGAGATGATGATAAAAGAATAATTTGTGTTTCACGCAGATCAGGACGCGAGTTTACCAGGCTCGCGAGGTCTAACCCAGTCAATCCCGGCATCTGTTGATCGAGCAAAATGAGACGGTAAGGTTCGCCCTCGCGGATCGCGGCCTCCATAGCGGTAAGCCCAGCGACTCCGTCTTTAGCTATATGGCTGCTATAGCCCCAGCCTGCGCACATCTGCTGATAGAGGTCACAGTTGGTGCTGTTATCATCGACAATCAAAACACGCATACCGGCCAGCTCCGCATTAAATGGAACCGCATCCGCTCCGGTGCTACCAGTAAGCTGAAACGGAATCTCAAACTCAAAGCGGGCCCCCTCACCCAACTCACTGACAACGTTGACTGAGCCATCCATCAAGCGAATCAATTCTTTACAAATCGAAAGCCCCAAACCACTACCGCCGTATTTGCGAGTGGTCGACATATCTGCCTGCGTGAAGCTCCGAAAAATCGCCTCCTGACGATCTTTAGAAACGCCAATACCCGTATCAGTCACTGAAAAAATTACCCGCACTGAATCGGCGTTCAAATCAGCCACTTCGGCTCGAATGGCAACCTCGCCCGAATCGGTAAACTTCACCGCATTGCCGACCAGATTGTAAAAGACCTGCTTCACACGCGTCGGATCGCCCAGCATATATTCGGGCAGCTCTGCATCGTAACCGACCACCAGTTCGATATTCTTAGCATGCGCAGCTGGGGAAAACTCTTCGGCCACCGACTCGATTAAATTACGCGGACTAAAGTTGAGGCTCTCCAGATTAAGTTGCCCCGCCTCAATCTTTGAAAAATCGAGCACATCGTTAACCAAGCTCAAAAGCGTTGTCCCGCACTGAATCACGGTATCGAGGTAGCCGCGTTGTTCGATGTCGAGCGACGTTTCGCGACAAAGTTCGGAAGCGCCGATAATGCCGTTAATCGGCGTGCGAATCTCGTGACTCATAGCCGCAAGGAAGTCGCCCTTTGCGCGACTGGCCTCGTGGGCCTCGGCGATCGCAGTGCGCAACTCAGACTCGGTGCGTTTTAAATCGCTAATATCACGTGCCACGCTGAGTGAGCCGATGATACCGCCTTCGCCGTTACGCACGGGCACGGTAGTCAACTGCAACCAGTGTTTAGTACCGTTCAGAAAAACGAAGAGCGAGACTTCGTTGACCACAGGCTTCCCCGTCTCGAGCATGCGGGTGTCGAGCAACTTGACCCATGCTGCGCTTTTTTGAGATACAAAATCTTCAATCTTCGTATCGACTCCGGGGGTATGCCCATCAACGGCGACAGCCGAACGGAAGGCCTCGTTGGCCAAAATAAAACTGCCGCTCAAATCGCGAAAGAAAACATACTCCAAAGTATTATCGAGCAAGACGCGCAGCATCTTAAGCTCACTACGGCTACTGAAACGCACCTCATCATTAACCATCGGGTGCTCCAAAGCATAGAGCCATACTTGCTCGGGCTCACTCTCTAGTCGCTCAAAGATGACTTCCACCGAGCTGATTCCATGCCTGTTGACTTGCGGGTAGATCTGCCCTGTCCATGTCTCGCCTGGATTAAGTGCCTCAATGATGGATGCGAGTGACTCCTGCACAGAGATCGAAAATAGCGCAGTGATCTGGATGGACTCTTGGCAGCCATAAATCGACTCCATGTAGGGGTTTGCAGCCAACACCTGACCAGTGCTCCAAGATAGCACGGCGATGCCCCACGGATAATGTTCCGGTAATGAAATTAAAGATTTTGAAGCGTCGGACATGTGGGGAGAGTCTATACAAATGTAAACGTAAGAA
>Ga0209390_10010632_pt1 | contig 10737 bp, 13 predicted proteins | sample BON01_FD_187212 | JGI IMG/M metagenome (GOLD analysis project Ga0209390, IMG submission 187212) | Freshwater microbial communities from Lake Bonney liftoff mats and glacier meltwater in Antarctica - BON-01 (SPAdes) (version 2) | ecosystem: Environmental > Aquatic > Freshwater > Ice > Glacier... | reverse complement strand
CCAGACCAAGAGGAGGAGCTGATCGAAGACGCGGAGGTGGCCAGCGCCGTGCTGCAGTGTCCCGGCCAAGTAGCGGGCGGTGCCTCCAACGCACCTGCTCCCAGTAAGGGGCCTGCGCGCCCCGTCACGGCGTCACGGCCCGCATGAGGGCAATCATTCAAAGGCCCATTGGGCGGCATTTTACGTCGGAACGTGAGTGCGAATTCAGAGTTTTTTTTTCAACTCGAGCTGCTCAACTCGAGTTTTTTTATAGCTTGTGTTTTGGACTTCTTTCAGTGGTGAGCGACTGGCCTACTACTACATTTAGTAACGATGCCGCTGCCATTACCAAAGACGCGAATCGCCCAGCTGGTCAGTACAACACGCAGCAGGCTCCAGCGCCTGCGTTGTAAGGTTTTGTATCATTTCATCATACACGTCTTGTATCTCGTCGCGGTTGCTGTCTGTTAGAGGACCTCGTCTCATACGCATCCCAAATTGCATCTCCTTCTGCATCTGTTCGTTCGTAGCGACAGAGCCAGCGACGCGCCTAGTCACATACCACGAGCGTTGTAGCAGCCCGAGGCGGTCCATATCAGCGGCACTGTCCATGCACACGTTGCTGTAAGCAGACACGCACCGTAGCTTGAATCCAGTATCATATAGAGCAACTTTAGCTCTAGTATTTGGACGTCCTTGTACTATAGATGCGTTTTTCGCATACTCAAAAAAGTGGTTGGAATGCGCCTTGAATCTCAACTCAGCTTTATTGTGTGCGCGTGTACTGTCTGTCTTACTAACGTCGAATAGCTCTACCTCCCAATTCTGATGCCCGCCAGGCACGTCTCGCGGAAGCGAGGAGCAGTTCCCTACGTCCTCAGCACGGACTCTTGATATTCGAGCGGGGTTGTGCGTATCGTTGCGGGTAGTATTTTTTATCCAAAGGTAGTCCTGTCAACTGTCTTCAGCGAGCGTGTGTTCTACTGATCAATGAATGAATGTCATTACTAACCCTAACCCTAACCCTAACCCTAACCCTAACTGTCTCATGCGAAAGTGTTTCATACTGTATGAGTTCATTTACTGCGAGAACCGCGATAACTACGACACCACGGGACTTCGGACACCACGGGCGGATCTGGGGTACTGACTAAAGTCCAACAAAGTAAAGTCTATTTTTATTTACCGCGAGAACCGCGATAACTACGACACCACGGGACTTTGGACACCACGGGCGGATCTGGGGTACTGACTAAAGTCCAACGAAGTAAAGTCTATTTTTATTTACCGCGAGAACCGCGATAACTACACTACCACGGGACTTCGGACACCACGGGCGGCTCTGGGGTACTGACTAAAGTCCAACAAAGTAAAGTCTATTTTTATAACATAGCAACACTAATATATATTATATATTATTAGTATTAGTATTAGTATTAACATATATTATATATTTATATATTTATATAATATTATTATTATTTTTAGTATTAATATATAATATATATTTATTTATTTATATATTATTATTATTAATATTAGTATAAATATATAAGTATATTTATATGTTTATATATTATATATTATTAGTATTAGTATTAATATATAATATATATTTATATGTTTATATATTATACATTAATACTAATACTAATAATATATAATATATAAAAATATAAATATATATTATATTATTATTAAGTATAATATATATTAATATATTATATATTAATACTAATGCTAATAATATATAATATATAAATATATAAATATATATTATATATTAATACTTATAATAATAATAATAATATATAATATATATTAGTATTACTATGTTATAAAAATAAACTTTACTTTGTTGGACTTTAGCCGGTACCCCAGAGCCGCCCGTGGTGTCCGAAGTCCCGTGGTAGCATAGTTTTCATAGTTGTGGTAGTTTCACATTCACAACGTTTGTAATTAAGTAATGCTCTACCGTGATATTAGTATTAATATGTTATAAAAACAGACTTTACTTTGTTGGACTTTAGTCAGTACCCCATAGCCGCCCGTGGTGTCCAAAGTCCCGTTGTAGCGTAGTTTTTATAGTTATGGTAGTTTCTCCTAGGATTCTACCAGGATTCAATTCCTTTACTGGTATTTTTACCGGGATTCGATTCCTTACTGATTTTATAAAAAGTGATGTGTTCGAAACTATTTTTAGACTTTTGGCGCCAGAAAAAAAGCTTTTCGTGGGTAATTTCAGCCGACATTTTGCTGCCGCTGCCCGTGCGGCACTGCCCGGCGCGCGCGCCGCGCCGCACGTCCAGCCACCATGCCACGCTCACCCTGACGTGCCTCCTCACTGCGCGACAGGCATGGCGTCTGGATTGACCGAGCTGGAGGTGGATGCTGTGATGAGCGAGCCAGCAGTGCCGCGCAACAAGCTCAACTTCATCTTGCGCAACCCGCTCCCTTTCACCGTCGAGCACCCGTCCTTCGAGCACTTCAAGGGTGCTGGCCAGGGCATTCTGTCGCAGGTGTACGCCATCACCACGAACAGCTTCAAGGCCTACCTCAACAACGCCGTCAACACGACGTTCGCGCGCATCGACCCGAACATCACGAACGGCGGGCGGCTGCTCGAGGTCGTCGCCTCCTCGGAGATGACGGCGTTCGCAGGCGTCCAGTACGAGGACCTCTGTGACCACGACGGCATCACCTTCGACCCTCCGACGACGTCCACCCTCTTCACGGTCAGGACGTGGACGGGCATGTTCAACTTCCGCGAGCGCGTCAGGTGGGCGGTCTGGAACCCGAACCAGCAGACGTGGCTCCTGCAGGTCGACATCCGCGCTGCCTGGTTCACGATGCACATCTTCATCGACATGAAGCTCTCAGATGGTGAGGTTGTGCGCATCAAGCTCTCTGCGGCGCGGGCGTCAGCTGCTCGCGGCGACCTCTCCATCCGCGTGGCGTGAGGCGCTCGGCCCGACCCTGGCGATGCCTTCACGCACGACAACATCAGGCCCCCGCCCGCCTCGGCGCAGGCCCCTGCCAGCCTCGGCGCAGACCCCCGCCAGCCTCGGCACAGGCCCCTGCGCGCATCGGCGCAGGCACCTGCGCGCGTCGGCGCAGGCCCCCGCCAGCGTCGGCGCAGGCCCCTGCGCGCGTCGGCGCATGCCCATGCGCGCGTCGGCGCAGGCCCCCGCCAGCGTCGGCGCAGGCCCCGCCAGAGCCGGCGCAGGCCTCCCGCCAGCGTCGGTGCAGGCCCCGCCAGCGTCGGCGCATGCCATCGTCGGCGTGGCGTCGGCGCATGCCATCGTCAGCGCATGCCCCCGCCAGCGTCGGCGCATGCCCCTGCGCGCATCGGCGCAGGCCCCCGCCAACGTCGGCGCAGACCCCGCCAGCGTCGGCGCATGCCATTGTCGGCGCAGGCCCCCGCCAGCGTCGGCGCATGCCATCGTCGGCGCAGGCCCCCGCCAGCGTCGGCGCATACCCCTGCGCGCATCGGCGCAGGCCCCCGCCAGCGTCGGCGCATGCCCCTGCGCGCATCGGCGCAGGCCCCCGCCAGCGTCGGCGCAGGCCCCGCCAGAGCCGGCGCAGGCCTCCTGCCAGCGTCGGCGCAGGCCCCGCCAGCGTCGGCGCATGCCCCGCCAGCGTCGGCGCCCTGCCGGTATAACCCGAGCTCTGAGAACGTGTTTGCTATGAGCCCGTTCTCCTGTCCACTTCGCGAACATCGGCACGGGGGCGCCACGGTGGGGCTTCGAGCAGTGGCCCGGCCCCGGGCCGTGGGTGCGACGTGTCGGCCGCGGCGTTGAAGCGGCTGAAGCGGAATTGCGTCGCGTAGAGCCCGTGGACGCGATAATCAGCGGCGGTCCCCTCAATGGCGCCCTCTGCCATGGCAGTCGTGACGACCTCGGATGCGCTGTAGTTGTCGAGGCGACCGTGGCGCGCTTGCCCGTCGCCGTCAAAGGACTGGCCGTCAAGTCCATGGGGCCAGGCGGAGAGGTCGGCCTCGGCGCGCAGTGGCCACAGGGACAGGTCGAGGCGGTGCAACGGGCCGCCGATGCGGTCGTAGACGGGCCGCGCAAAGACCTCGACGGCCCACTTGGGGAGTCGGATCACCGCCGATGAGTGGTTGGTGCGTACAGTTGCCCCCCTGCATGTTGTTTAACAATTGGGGCGGAGGGTGAAGCGCGCCACCCCGCACGTGCCGTTGACGACACTCCACCCCCAGTTGCCGGGGCCTACTTCGGATGCCCAGTAGGACACGTTGAGCCAGGTGCGCGTTGGCCGGTCTAGGGCGGCCACTTGCACCTCGGTGACAAAGGTGCCGTGCACGAGGCTCGCCCCGAGCCGAAACGTGCTGTTGGTTGTGCGCGCATTGACGCTGACGTCGCGCGCGCTGAGAAAGTTGAAGAGGCAGCCGTCGCAGCCGCGAAAGTCGGCGCGCCCGCCGTGGGCGAACGCGAGGTGCGGGTCCTGGCGCACTGACGCGCCGCCGGGGAGCGACGGGGGCGGTGGTGGCGGCGGCGGCGAGGGGGGCGCGGGTGGCGTTGGTGGCGACGGGGGCCACGAGGGTGGCGAGGGCGGCGAAGAGGGTGGCGGAGGCGGCGGGGAGGGCGGCGGGCGCGGCGGGAACTGGTAGCGGATCACGGCGGCGGTCTTGATCTGCGCCACGTCCACGGCCGCCTCGATAACATCGACGATGCGCTCGCGCAGCTCGAGCGCCAACTCGTCGAGCGTCTGACCGGGCATGAGGGTGGCCGTGGCGGTGACCCGGAGGAAGATGTCGTAGGCGTAGGTGTAGTTGGAGATGTGCCCGGCGCCCGCCGCCTCGAGCGCCACAATGTCGTCGGTGTCGAACAGCGACGCGTTGCGCAGGGAGGCGGCGTTGGGCGCGAGGTAGACCTGCAGGTGCACCTCCGTGGCCGCATCCGCTTCGGCTTGGAGCGCCCCGAGGGCGCACTGCTCGCCCTGGGCGCGGCACGCCTCGAGGAAGACGGTGCCGTTGAGCTGTTGGCCACGTGCCACGTCGACTAGGTAGATCTCCCCCAGCGTGCCGTTCAAGGTCGCGTAGAGCTCGGGGGCGGACACGGTCTGCAGGTGGGCGGCGAGGAGGCGGCGTCGCTGCGCATCGCTCGGACCGAGCGTGTCGACTGTCCCCAAGGTCGTGACCCCAAGGGGGGCGAACGGGGGCGAGGAGGGGGGCGGGGGGAGGGTAGGCGAGGGGCGGGTACTGCGCGCGCGCCCACTGCAGGACTCCGAGTTGGCCGTGCGCGGCGGCAATATCGACGAAGTATTCGGGCGCGAGGCGCGCACGGTGGCTGGGTGTCCACAGGAGGGGAAGCAGCGCCACCCAGCCATTCTTCACGGCCATGCACAGGCCGGACCCCGGATCCCAGGACTCGCGCGTCACCTCATTGGAAATCGACACGACTTGGACCACTATCGGCGCGTCGGCCCCAGCCCCCTCGCGCCCCTGGAGCGCCAGACACGCGCGGCGGATGGCTTGGCACGTCGCGAGCAGGCGGTTGACGTCCTCCGGCCGTTCGATCTTGGACAGCACGCATGCAACGAGCTCGGCGGGCAGGTCCAGGAGAACGAACGCAGGGCGCGTCACCTCGGTGGAACTCGACACCACTTGGACCACCATCGGCGCGTCGGGCCAAGCCTGGAACTCCAGACACGCGAGTCGGACGTCAGCGCACGCCGTGAGCAGGCGGTCGACGCCCTGCGGCCGCGCGATGTCGGCCAGCACCCAGGCGACGAGCTCGGCGGGCACGCCCATGCGAGCGAACGCGGTCGCCACGGTGCTGGTCAGAGGTTGCATCGGGTGCCCTGCGACGGAGGGGCGACGGCGACTCAGCGGCCTGCGCCCAGCCGCTGCCGCAGCGGGGGCCGTCCGCGCGCCCGGCAACCTGGTCAAGCCAACGCACCTTCGATGGCGATTTCTTTCGCAAAACTGTGAGGGTTTTGTACTATTTTGAGAATATAGGTGGAACTCATAGAATAGGCAAATTGACACGTAAATGGCCGAATTGACCCGTCATGTACAAGTAGTTTACCAGTCAGTTACGCGCAGTTGACCAGTCAGTTACATGACGCTAGTAGTTGACCGGTCGGTTTCATTAGTAGTTGACCAGTTCTGAATCGCAAGTTCACGTGAATTACCCGTCCAGCGCGCGTTAACAAACTGCAACGCTCAGGTTCGGCGCTCTGCCCCTGTGCCTGCCGCGCTGCCGCTGTGCCTGCCGCTCTGCCAATGTGCCTGCCGCGCTGCCGCTGTGCCTGCCGCTCTGCCAATGTGCCTGCCGCGGCGCCAGCCGTGGCCGCCCGGGCGGCCGCCCGCCACTGCCCGCCGCCCGGGCGGTGAAGCGCGGCCGCCTCTCACCCAGTTGCAATGTCTGACCAGGACCATTGGTGTCAGCCATGGACTCGAGCTGCTCCATCGGAGCGGAGGACGGGCGCCAGGGCAATCGCACGCTGGTCCCAGGCGAGCGTTTGCCCGAGCCAATGCCGCGTGGGCGTCGCTGGTGGGCACGAGCTGACCCCACGCCCCCCCCCTCCCCCCCCCGCCGCACGGGGCTGGGTGCGGCCACCGACAACGCCGGCAACGCCGGCAACGCCGGCAACGCCGGCGACCTCATGAGCATGCCCGACGACACCTTTGCCATGGTGTTGACTGCGATCGACCAGCCGCAGGCCGCCGCGTGCATGCTCGCCACGTGCCAGCGCGTTCGCGCGGCGCTTCGGGCCCCGGTCCCGGTGTGCGCAATGGGACCAAGTGCGCCGATGGTCGTCCAAGTCCAGGCCGTCTCGGCCGCCATGTGCTTGCGCGGTGTGGAGCCCTACCCAGGCCAACGGCGTTTCCATCGCCCTGGACTTGAACTGGCCTCCGCTTGCGGTTGGGTGCAACTTCTCCCCCTGCTGGTCAGCCACAGGGAGCGATGGTTCATCTGCACGTTCGCGGGCAGGGGTGGCCACCTGGCGGTGCTGCAGTGGGCGCGCGCCCTGAGCCCGCCCGCCCCATGGGGGTTGACCTGCAGCTATGCGGCCGAAGGTGGCCACGTCTCGCTGCTGCAGTGGGCGCGCGCCCAGAGCCCACCCGCCCCATGGGACGCGTTGACCTGCCGCGCCGCGGCCGAGGGCGGCCACCTCAAGCTGCTGCAGTGGGTGCGCGCCCAGCGCCCGCCCGCCCCGTGGGACGAGCACACCTGCTGGGCCGCGTCCAGCCGTGGCCACCTCGCGCTTCTGGAGTGGGCGCGCGCCCGAGGCGCCCCGTGGGACAAGGCCACCTGCTCGGTTGCGGCCAGCGGCACGGGCGCCTGCAGGGCCGCGGCCAGCGGTGGCCACCTCGCGCTGCTGCAGTGGGCGCGCACCCGAGGCTTCCAGTGGGACGAGGCTACCTGCTCGGCTGCGGTCAGAGGCGGTCACCTCGAGCTGCTGCAGTGGGCGCGCGCCCAGAATCCACCCGCCCCGTGGGATGAGTCGACCTGCACCGAAGCGGCCGATGGCGGCCATCTCGCGCTGCTGCAGTGGGCGCGCGCCCAACAAGCTCCATGGAACGCGGACACCAGGTGAGCTCGCTGCACTCTGGACTCGGTCAATGCGGCTGTGTGGGTTGGCGCTCTGGACTCCGCTGCGGTCGCAGTGATGCGGGGTGAGCTCGCTGCGCCCTGGACTCCGCTGCGGTCGCGACGGGTGTGTATTTGAGCTCGCTGCGCCCTGGACTCCGCTGCGGTCGCTGCGGTTGTGTGGCTTGAGCTCGCTGCGCCCTGGACTCTGCTGCGGTCGCTGCGGTTGTGTGGATTGAGCTCAGTGCGCCCTGGACTCCGCTGCGGTGGCTGCGGTGTGTGTGCATCGAAGAGTGCGGGGGGAGTATGGACCACGTTCGGCGTCGTGACTTTTTTTTGGGGCAGATGCGCTGCCCCTGCGAACGGTTTAGCCCGTCGGTCTCTTTGCATCTATGCCGCGGTGTGAGTGTGATGTGGGATGAGCGAGTGCTGTCAGTGCTGGAAAGCTCATGTGAGTCGGTGTAGCGGTAGCGGCGAGTCGCTCCGTATGCTCGAATGTTCGTTTAGACACCAGCATACGGTGGATGGCCCATTTCAACGACACCATACCCGCTGCGGTGAGCAGCACATACAACCCAAGTGCCACAAACAGTGCCTCCAGCATGAGCACCGTCCCCGCTGCTGCAGGGGCGTCTGGGTGTCGCATTCGGACAATTTCATATCCGAGTCGCAGTGCCAGTGGCCCCGTGCCGCAGGTCAGCAGCACAACCAGCGTCAGGTCCCCCAAGAAGGTCCCAATTTTGGTTGCCATGCCTTGCGCATGTGGTGTGTACAATACTTCCTCAAGTTTTGAGGTCGAGTGGCGAGTCGGACACGCACGTGCCAGCACACTCGCAGCGTGGGCGCGCGCCCAAACCCCGCCTGCCCCCTGGGGCGCGATGACCGGCGCCCGCGCGGGTTAACCCAGTGGCCGCCAGGGCGCTCGCAGCCACAGCGGCCCGGAGCGACTGCCTGGCGTTGCCTCTGGCTGCTGCCGCCCGAGCGTACCGTTCTGGCGCTGGCGAAAAAGAGCGACGCGACGTTTTGTTTACTGTTAGTATTGTTTAATGTTAGTCAATTAACAGATTAGGTTCTTGTTGAGTAAATGGCCGCTGGAAAGCTCGTGTGAGTCGGTGTAGCGGTAGCGGACAAACTGTGAAAAAAATACACCCGTGCAACCTGGAGCCCACCTCGTCGGGCGCGGGCCATGTTGCCAACGCGGCATCGAGCATCGAAGAGTGCGGGGGGAGTGTGGACCACGTTCGGCGTCGTGACTCTTTCCGAAGGAACCGCTGCCGAGGAGGAAGATGCCGAACTGGCGGTGGCGGAGGAGCAGAGGGCGCCCTCGGCCGGCGCAGCCAGTGCGAGTGCTTTAGTGCTTCGCACGACGCCCCAGCCGCCACAGCAGCCACGCACCGACGCGCCTACGGAGCTGTTGAGCATCTCCAACAACACAGCTTCCGACTGCGCGTGCACGATATGCCCACCGGAAAACAGGCTGGTATTCAGCTCGCGACTGAGGCTGCAGAATCACCTCAACAAACTCCACGAGCACGCCTCGGCGGCAGAGCTCGCTCCGATGGCAATGGCGCCATGCTGCGCGCTGGGATGCGGCGCATTCTTTTCTGTTCTTCCGAACAAACCGGATCAGGCCAATCCCATCATCAGCGCCACGCTTTACATGCACATGCAAAAGAAGAGAGGCTGGACGAGCGTCAATGCGAATGGACTGACAGATGCAGCACGGGGCGAAAAGGCTGCTAGTGTCCAGGCACACACACATCAATTACACTGGCACGGGCATGGTTGGAGTCGTCCAAGGAGCAGTCGACCATTGCGTCACTCTTGCCCCGACTAGCCAGCCGGCGCGTGCAGCAGCTCCAGCAATCGCCGCGTCGCTGCCAGCGCGGGCAGCCAAACGCAGAGGGCTATCGCCGCTTCTGGCAAGCCCGGCATACGCGCCCTTGCGCAACAACGGGCCACAGGGCGAGCACCGATCGACTGCAAACCCCAAAAAGAACTCCCGGCGCGTCGTCTCGGCGGCAACAGCGCTGGCGGCGGCTACGCCAGCCGTGGGCTACGACGTCACCGCACTGCTGGAGTTCGACCTGGACGAGCTGCGCACGGCTTTGCTGACTACGCAGGACCCCCCACGCAATGACGAGCAGGCGCGTGTGCTGCTCCAGCCGCTCGTGTTCGTGTGGCAGCAGGCCGCAGTCGCGACGCACAGCGACACACAGACGTCGACCGACCGCTTTGATGGGCGCGGTCAAAATGCATTACCTCGCGCATGCCGTCATTTTGGGTAGGCCGGCGACGCTCAAGACTCAATCGTACGCAGATATGCTCGATGTGGCGACGCGCATTGCTGAGTCGCCGCAGGCGCTCATTGCGGAGGTGGGCGACCTCGTCCGCCGGGCGGCGACAGCGGCCGCGAGGAAGGGCAATGCCTTTGCCGGCGCGCCGTCAAAATCTGACAAGGAGGAGCGCGCCGACGTCGCGCAGAGAGCAAAGTCTTTTGCCCGCGCCAGCGAGGCGGGAAAGGGCTGGGCCGCTCTCTCGCCCGCCATGTTTGCGGATGGCTCTGACCCCGCCGTCTTGCGCGCTTATGCAGAGCTTACCCCGCAAGACGCGTGGGCGATTCCCGACTCGCAGTTTGATGACATACCTGACGTCGAGCCATTCCAGCTCAACCGCGATATGTTTGACAAAACCGTCCTCAACCCTCTCCGCAAGCGAGCGGTGGGGACGCTGCACGACAAATACGAGATATACTACCACATCCACCGCTTCGGCGGCGGTACGGCTCTCTTTACGTGCTTCAACGCAAACCTCGCTGGGCGCGTCAGCCCTCGATTTGCCGATCTCTTTATCACGCTCCGCGCCGTCATCCTTTACAAGGACGTGGGGCGCAAACGTGTTTGGCCCATCGGCATCGGTGAGTCTCTGCGTCGCCTCGTGCTCCGCTGCCTCGCCCATTAAGAACGTGGCGCCTGGGCCGGGTGGTTCACCAGCAACCGACCGGAGAGCGAGGCCGAGCGCCAGGTGGCGATCGCAGAGGCGCAAGAGGAGGAGGAAGAGGCACGGCTCCGCATCACCAATTGCAACGGCGACGAGACTGAAGCACGCGCGGCTGCAGCCGCTCACAGAGTTGCCGAAGACGCGGTCACGGCGGCGAGCAAGCGCCCCAACCACCCCTCCAACTACTTCTGCCACGCCA
>Ga0209390_10010631_pt1 | contig 10737 bp, 5 predicted proteins | sample BON01_FD_187212 | JGI IMG/M metagenome (GOLD analysis project Ga0209390, IMG submission 187212) | Freshwater microbial communities from Lake Bonney liftoff mats and glacier meltwater in Antarctica - BON-01 (SPAdes) (version 2) | ecosystem: Environmental > Aquatic > Freshwater > Ice > Glacier... | reverse complement strand
GGCATCCTGCCTCCCGGACTCCAACCCCTACGGCCGTGACGGTCTAGCACACAGTCGCTCTCTCTCCACCGCGCGGCGCGCTTTGCGTGTTGCCTAAGTCGGTGTCGCTTCTTCTATTAACCATTTAAAAAAAAAAATAACCGTGGTGTAGTGTAGGTGTCGCTTCTTCTATTAACCATTTATAAAGAAAATAACCGTGGTGTGGTGCGGTGTGGCCGTTATTGCTCGATTCATTGCTCGATTTAGCCTGACCCTTAGCTCTGTATTTTGTAACCGACAGCGGCTCGATTCTATGGCTGAAGCGAGCACACAACGCTCCGGCCTGCGTTGTCCCCTCGTGATCGGCGCCATCCTGTTCCTCTTCGGCGGCGGACTCTTGACGCTGGGCCTGATTTGGCTCACAAACGCCGCTAAGCAGCTCTCCAACTCGCCGCCCCTGCCCAATACGGACTTCCAGCCCCTTGCCAACTGCACGGTGGCGAGCATCGAACACTGCTGGTCACAAACGCGCAATACCGACGCCAGGAGTGACGTGTGCACCGACAACTACCGGGTCCGCTTCACGGCGGCCGGGTCTAGCGATCTTTTGGATGCCGACCCGCTGGAGGAGCACAGGCCTCCAAACACAGACTGCCAGAGCGGCGGCTGCGCAAACAGCACCGCCGTCAGCAGCCACGGCGGTGCTTCCGCCAGCCCGGTTCAGTTCGGGATCACGTACTCGGCGGGCGGCTCGTACCAGTGCTGGGAGCCCGTTGCGGCCGTGTCGTCCCTGCACGCCAGCTACAGCTGTGCGAACGACGGCTGCATCAAGCTCTTCTCCCCTTCCGAGTACGCCGACGCCTACCTCGCCATCGCGACGACGGGGACGATTGCCGGGGCCATCCTCGCGGCGACCGGCCTCTTCTGCGCGTGCTGCGCCATCTCTGGCGTCTGCCGGGTCAGCAGGAAATTCCAGGACCACCGAACGGTGCCGTCAGAGTCCTTCAACCCTACATCGATGAATGCCGAACCGTCCGCCTCCGCGCCGCGTCACGCCATCGCTATGGCGGTGCCAGTGGCGATGCCGATGCAGTAACCTGTGGAAGGGCAAAGGGTCCGTTTCCAACAGGAACGGCCATAGTGTTCCCTCTGCTGATGGGGTCCCGTGAGCCCGAAGCGCCTCATCTGTGACGGCGAGCACCGAGGCTGGACTCCAGACCCGCGTGCCACCCGCCTAACCTCTGCCCCATGTTCTGTATCATTTTTCTTGCACAGCAACGTTATAATATCTATATATGTATATATCGAGTTCACCCACTGGCACACAACGTGGCGATGGACGACATGTGATGGCGGGTTCATGGCGCGGCGGTGGGCGGCGTGCGTCCCGCGGCGAATGACTTCGTTGGCGCGGAGGAGGTTGAAGCCGCGCGACGCGGTGGCGCTGTGCGGCGGCCGACGCGGTGGGGCTGTGCGGCGGCGCCGATGCGGCCGCGCATGGCGAGGACGTACTCGCACTTGCACACGACGTGTGGCGATGGGGAACATGCCGGCGGGCTCGCGGCGCGGCGGTGGACAAGCTCGGGCTGTGGCTCCGTGGGACCACGCAGTTGTATGTGCTGATGCTGCCGCCCGCCCGCCAAGGACACTCTCAGGCACGACCTCGGGCGGCCTCGCTCGGGTTGGAGATGGTTTATTTAGATGGTTTATTTTTTATGTTTAATAGTATTCTTGAGTGTGAGTGTCGTGTGTTGTGCAGTGTCACTGACTGTGTACTGTGTGTGTGACGTGTGTGCCTGTGCATATGTGCTTATCAACAGTACCAGTACCAGCCCCCCATCCCCATCCCAACCCGCGCTTCACGCTTTGCGCTTTACCTCCACCACCACTAGCCACCACCACCAACAGCCAACACCAACACAGCCAACTGTTGCCAACTGCAAAAACACTCACTGCACACTGCCGGTCCGGTTACTGGTGTATACATGAATATTGGTTAAAAAAATAAAATTTGCGTGTGTATGTGTTTGTTGGGACGCGCACACGCACAACCACCCCCACTCACACTTTCACACTCAACACTCAACAACTTGAGAGATGCCACTGTGAGATTTTAAAACTACAATTACAATAATAAATAATTATATAACGACAACCTTAACAACGTGAACAGCTAGCTATAGCTATAGCTAGCTAGATACGTACAGCGTATCGTATGCACAGTACAAGTACTTGTACTCAGTGCTCTTACGTGTAACTTACGTACGAATAATACGCGAATACAGCTGCAGTGCTGCAGCGCTGCAGCTGCAGCTGGGAGATACTGCAAACTGAATACATGTTACAGTGGATCCTGCTGTCTGCTGTGCAAAATGGCTAGATAGAAGATAGAGTCGTAGAGATAGAAAGATAAATTCTATAAACACGCACATAACACAAAAAAAAAACAGACTCAGACTCAGACTAACATTACCCCCTCGTCCATCTTCCCCCACACGACACATGTGTACATGTGTGACACACACACACACACACACACACACGAGGTTACCCATATAATATAGTACACACATATATATATACATATATGCATATGCCGACAACTCACACCACAAAAGCACTAAGCACAAAAGCTGAGCGCAGAGCGCAGAGCTCAACGATCGCCCCGTGCACGGCGCCAAAGGCGCCACTGCGTACAGCAGAGCTCTACGAGTAGAGTAGCTATTGCGAGAAGGAGAAGATGATGAGATATGGCGGTTACCCCGACAGGCAACCCCCCCCCGCCCACACACACAGCAGCGCCGACGACACACCGGGCTAAGGGGAGCCGGGCCGGCCCCCGCCGGTATCTTCTCCTTTGAAAGTTCGCACGAATTTTCCGAGAGCTGTTCCGACGCAATGCCGAACTGGCGATTATATTCAGCGCTGCTGTTGGCGCTGTTGGTGCTGGCAGGCGATGCGCTAGCGCTCGTCCCGACACCAGCAGTGGGCGCCCCGCGCCCGCGCATCGAGATCGGCCAGTCGTGGCCGCTGGGCCGCATAGCATTTTCGTTGCTTCCGTTGGCGGGCGCCGAACGCCGCAAGACTCTTCAGAACGAGCTGGTGCGCGGCCGGGTGTGGACGCACGACCAGATCCAGGGAGTGGTCAACGTTAACGTGCCCGTGCGGCAGACCGTCATACGGCTGCGGGAAGGGGGGTTGTGGGTGCACAATCCGGTTGCGCCTTCGGGCGAGTGCCTGCGCATGATGCGCGAGCTCGAGGCGGAGCACGGCCCGGTGAAGCACATTGTGCTGGGCACGCTCGGTTTGGAACACAAGGCTCTGGCCGGTCCCTTTTCCAAGAGCTTTCCGGACGCGACAGTCTGGGTACAGCCAGGTCAGTGGTCCTTCCCGGTACCGCTTCCCCTGGTCGCATTCGGGTTTCCGGTTGGCCCGAGGCTCCGCATTCTGCCTCCCTCTGGATCCCCGGACGCGCCCTCGTGGGCGTTGAACGGCGAGATCGAGTACGAGATCCTCGGCCCACTGCGGTTCAAGGCAGTCGGTGCGTTTGGCGAGACGGCCTTCTTCCATAGTGGGAGTGGTACGCTGGTGGTGACGGACTCTGTAGTCGATGTCCAGGACACGCCGCCGCCCATCATCGCCGAGGACCCTCGCGCGCTCCTCTTCCACGCACGCGACGACATTGGCGACGAGGTTCCCGACACCGCCGAGGCGCGCCGACGTGGCTGGCGCCGCATCTGCCTCTTCGGCCTCACCTTCTTCCCGTCGGGCATCGACGTGACGCTGAGTTCGTGCCTCGCCGACCTCGGCCGCCGGCCACGCTCGATGGACTCCGTCTCGGCGGATGTGCCGCTGGGGCTCTACCCGTGGCGCTGGGCGCGCGACGAGCTTCCGTCCTTCCGCGCGCTGCAGGGCGGACTGCTCTGCGCGCCCATCCTGCAGGAGCTCATCCTCAACCGCTTCCCGGACGAGACGCTCGACTGGGTAGCGCGCGTGGCGCGGTGGAAGTTTACGCGGATCGTGCCGTGCCACATGTCGAACGACGTTGGCGCCGGGCCCGCCGAGTGGTCGGCCGCCTTCGACTTCCTGCGCGCTTCCGTCGGCAAGCCGGCGGCGACCGGCGGGCGTGTGGCAGCCTCCCCGCACGCGCTCCAGAGGCTGCTTGGCGCGTTTGGCCTCTCGACCGCGCGCGGTGGGCCGGCCGCGCTCAAGGACGACCTTCGGCTACTGACGACGGCCTCCAACCTGTGCACCAAGGCCGGCCTCGTGGAGCCCGTCACCCGCTAACGACTGAGGACGGGGGTCCTCGTCGAGGCGTCGGGCGGATATTATAATAGTAGGTGCGGTCTGGCTGCGGGCGTGCGGGCGACAGGTGGGCAGTGTGTTGTAGACATATTCCACATTTGCGGCTGCGGTCTGCCCCGCGGGAGCGGGCAAGCGCGGTGCGTTGCGCGCGCGTTATTATTACGCGTTATAAAAAAAAAATCAGAGGAAAAGAGCAGCGGCGGCGGTTAGGGTGAGGGTGAGGGTAACGGGGTGTCGTGAGGGCGAGGACGAGGGAGCCATGCCCATGCCTTATGATCCTTATATTATAACTTATATACGCCGTCCATGTGTGTGTGTATACATTATACAACATAACACCAGAACAGAGAACAGAGCAACGCTGCATGCATCCTGCGCGCCAGATGATGATATGCTACCCCTACAGGGTACAATTAATCTGAGGCAGCTCACACAAAAACGTCTAATTATAGGGATAACAAGCTGGCACTTTTCGCGCCCTTTGGGTTTTTGCCCGCGTAGCCCGTCGTCTAGAGCAGAAGTCGGATGGCTGCTGAGCTCACCACGCCGGAGGAGCTCGAGGAGGCGCTCCTCCACGCCGTGCGGCAGCATCTTCTCGAGGGCGGCGAGGTGGACCTGTCCAGCGTCTCCCTGCGCCCGGCAGACCTCTCGCGGATGCTGCCAAACGGCGTCGGCGTGCCGGCTCTGATGCAGGCCGGGTTTCTGCAGGCAAGCGGATCGATGCTCAAGCTTGCGCCGCAGATGATGGCCGCGCTGCGGGCCCCGGCCCTGGCCTACGCCGTGGGGCTGATCACCGAGCCCGCCGCGCCCGCCGCAACTTGCACCACAACCTGTGTCGTGGCGCCTGCACCTGCACCCTTCAAGAAGCGCTCGAACGATGCGCAGCTCTCCGCGTGCAAGCGGGCACGGTCCGTCCTGACCATGCCTCTCGTATCCGGCCTTCCACACGGCGTTCCACTCGTCGTGTCTTGGACCATCGAGCAGGTGAGGGCACGCGCTCAGCGCGTTTGGCGGTCCACTTTCCGCCAGGGCGAGGTGCTCACCAAAGCGGTGTGAGGTGCTCACCACAGCGGTGTGTGCGTTTTCTGTGGCGCAGGTTGAGGTGGATGGCCAACTCTGCATCGTCGCAAGTGGTCATTTCCACCGACGTGAAGGCTTCAGCCCGGGCGAATACGCGTGCACTTCGGTACGCGCACGAGCCCGCGTTTGCTGCCCAGCGCGCCTCGCGCACGCGAATCCCTGTCCCTCTTCGTGCAGCGCTCTCTATCCCTGCCCTACTGCCCGACTCTTCTTCGCGTTGCGTTTTACAGGCCATCGTGCGCGTCGAGGGGCGGCTCGTCCACACGCGCAACTCTTCATACTATCTCGGTGAGGATCCTTTGCCCGACGCCATCGACCGCATCCTCGAGCTTTCCGGCACCGGCACGTTCGACGTCGACGACCCCCTCGCGCACGTTCCGCTCGAGTCCCCGCTTCTGCCAAAGGCCGAGGGGCTACTGGCCGAGGCGCGCGCGGCCCCGCTCGCACACGTTCCGCTCTCGTCTCGGCTTCCGCCAACGCCGACCGATGTGCCACCGCCGCCTTACCAAGCCGCCTGGGAGGAGCGCGCGGCCCCGCTCGCGCACGTTCCGCTCGCGTCTGCACTTCCGCCAAAAGCCGTGGAGCTGCTGGACAAGGCGCCGCCGCCGTCTTACCAAGCCGCCTGGGAGGCGCGCTCGGTCCCGCTCGCGCACGTTCCGCTAGCGTCACCGCTTTCGCCAAAGGCCGAGGGGCCGCCGGCCGAGGCGCCGCCGCCTTACAAACCCGCCTGGGAGGCGCGCGCGGCCCAGCCCGCGCACGTTCCACTCGCGTCCCCGCTTCTACCGAAGGCCGAGGGGGCGCCGGCCGAGGCGCCGCCGCCTTACAAAGCCGCCTGGGAGGCGCGCGCGGCCCAGCCCGCGCACGCGGCCCAGCCCGCGCACATTCCGCTCGCGTCCCCGCTTCTGCCGAAGGCCAAGGGGCTGCCGGCCGAGGCGCCACCGCCGCCTTACCAAGCCACCTGGGAGGCGCGCGCGGCCCCGCTCGCGCACGTTCCGCTCTCGTCCCCGCTTCTGCCGAAGACCAAGGGGCCACCGGCCGAGGCGCCACCGCCGCCTTACCAAGACGCCTGGGAGGCGCGCGCGGCCTCGCTCGCGCACGTTCCGCTCGCGTCACCGCTTTCGCCAAAGGCCGAGGGGCCGCCGGCCGAGGCGCAGCCGCCTTACAAAGCCGCCTGGGAGGCGCGCGCGGCCCAGCCCGCGCACGTTCCGCTCGCGCCTCCGCTTCTGCCGAAGGCGAAGGGGCCGCCGGCCGAGGCGCCACCGCCACCTTACCAAAACGCCTGGGAGGCGCGCGCGGCCCCGCTCGCGCACGTTCAGCTCGCGTCCCCGCCTCTGCCAAAGGCCGTGGGGCCACTGGCCAAGGCGCCGCCACCGTCTTTCCAATCCGCCTGGGAGGCGCGCGTGGCTCAGCCTGCGCACGTTCCGCTCTCGTCCCTGCTTCCGCCGAAGGCCGAGGAGCTGCCGGCCAAGACGCCACCGTCGCTGGACCAAGCCGTCTGGGAGGCGCGCAGCGGCCGTGCGCCTCCCGCCCTGCTGCTCCGGACGAGCCCGGTGCTCGAAGCTCCACCGCTGTCTACCCAGCACCCCCTTGCTCCGCCTTCTTCTCGCGAAGAGCCCCGGCTTGAGGCTCCAGGCCCCGGAGCGCTGCTGGCAGGCGTGGACCCGGCGCTGCGCCTCCCATTGAAGCTCGCGCGCGACGTTCTTGCGCTGCCGCCTCTCTCAACCGACACCCCGGCGCTTGTCGAGCCAGCTCCACCTCACAACGTCGCGCCGGCGTCACCGTACTCACTTCAGCGCGCCCACGTCGTTTTTGCAACCGAGCCTGCTGCACGAGACTCAGCGGCGGGGGGCGAACCGCCACGCCACGGTGCCACGAAAGCAGAGCCTCCCAAGGCGAAAACCGCGGCTTGCCCCTCGGTGCCGCGTGCTGCCGGGAAGCGCAAGAGCTTGATCGCTGGCTTCACCACCACAGTTCACGACAATGTGGCTGCTGCGCGCCTCGAGACCGGCGTCCTTAAGCAGTCTCCTCCGAGCGCTGCGCTTCGACTCGCGCTCCAGCTCAGCGCATTTGGCGACAGTGAGCTACTTCCTTTCCGCCCAACCGATGCCCCGTGGCCTACCGAGCCAGCGCCCGCAGCATTTTCCGCGCAGGCGCAGACTACCCTCTCCGAGCCAGTGCCACCATCGCCCGCAGCCTTGGCCTCGCAGGGGCAGCCTACCCTCTCCGAGCCAGCGCCACCATCGCCCGCAGCCCCGGCCTCGCAGGGGCAGACTACTTTCTCCGAGCCAGCGCACGCAGCCTCAGCATCGCAGGGCCAGGCTACCCTCTCCGAGCCAGCGCCACCATCGCCCGCAGCCTTGGCCTCGCAGGGGCAGACTACCCTCGCGGAGCCAGCGCCAGCATCGCCCGCAGCCCCGGCCTCCCAGGGGCAGACTACTTTCTTCGAGCCAGCGCACGCAGCATTGGCCTCGCAGGGGCAAACTACCCTCTCCGAGCCAGCGCACGCAGTCTCGGCATCGCAGGGGCAGGCTACCCTCTCCGAGCCAGCGCCACCATCGCCCGCAGCCTTGGCGTCGCAGGGGCAGACTACCCTCTCGGAGCCAGCGCCACCGTCGCTCGCAGCCCCAGCCTCGCAGGGACAGACTACTTTCTCCGAGCCAGCGCACGCAGCCTTGGCCACGCAGGGGCAGACTGCACTCTCGGAGCCAGCGCCACCATCGCCCGCAGCCTTTGCCGCGCAGGGGCAGACTACCCTCTCCGAGCCAGCGCCACCTTCGCCCGCAGCCCCGGCCTCGCAGGGGCAGACTACCCGCTCCAAGCCAGCGCCACCATCGCCCGCAGCTCCGGCCTCGCAGGGGCAGACTACTTTCTCCGAGCCAGCGCCCGCAGCATTTGCCGCGCAGGGGCAGACTACGCTCTCCGAGCCAGCGCCACCATCGCCCGCAGCCCCGGCCTCCCAGGGGCAGACTACCCTCGCGGAGCCAGCGCCACCATCGCCTGCAGCCCCGGCCTCGCAGGGGGAGACTACTTTCCCCGAGCCAGCGCACGCAGCCTCGGCATCGCAGGGGCAGGCTACCCTCTCCGAGCCAGCGCCACCATCGCCCGCAGCCCCGGCCTCGCAGGGGCAGACTACCCTCGCGGAGCCAGCGCCACCATCGCCTGCAGCCCCGGCCTCGCAGGGGGAGACTACTTTCTCCGAGCCAGCGCACGCAGCCTCGGCATCGCAGGGGCAGGCTACCCTCTCCGAGCCAGCGCCACCATCGCCCGCAGCCCCGGCCTCGCAGGGGCAGACTACCCTCGCGGAGCCAACGCCACCATCGCCCGCAGCCCCGGCCTCGCAAGAGCAGATTAGTTTCTCCGAGCCCGCGCACGCAGCCTTGGCCACGCAGGGGCAGACTACCGTCTCCGAGCCAGCGCCACCAGCGCCCGCAGCCCCGGTCTCGCAGGGGCAGACTACTTTCTCCGAGCCGGCGCACACAGCCTCGGCATCGCAGGGCCAGGCTACCCTCTCCGAGCCGGCGCCACTATCGCCCGCAGCCTTGGCCACGCAGGGGCAGACTACTCTCTTGGAGCCAGCGCCACCATCGCCCGCAGCCCCGGCCTCGCAGGGGCAGACTACGTTCTCCGAGCCAGCGCACGCAGCATTGGCCTCGCAGGGGCAGACTACACTCTCCGAGTCAGCGCACGCAGCCTTGGCCACGCAGGGGCAGACCACCCTCTCGGAGCCAGCGCCACCATCGCCCGCAGCCCTGGCCTCGCAGGGGCAGACTACTTTCTCCAAGCCAGCGCACGCAGCATTGGCCTCGCAGGGGCAGACTACCCTCTCGGAGCCAGCGCCACCATTGCTCGCAGCCCCAGCCTCGCAGGGGCAGACTACACTCTCCGAGTCAGCGCACGCAGCCTTGGCCACGCAGGGGCAGACTACCCTCTCGGAGCTAGCGCCACCATTGCTCGCAGCCCCAGCCTCGCAGGGGCAGACTACACTCTCCGAGTCAGCGCACGCAGCCTTGGCCACGCAGGGGCAGACTACCCTCTCGGAGTCAGCGCCACCATTGCTCGCAGCCCCGGCCTCGCAGGGGCAGACTACCCTCTCCGAGCCTGCGCCACCATCGCTAGCAGCCTCGGCACCGCAAGGAGGTCAGACCCTCTCGCCCACTGCGGCCACCGCGGCAGTCGCACCCGCAGCGTGCACGCAGCAGGCTGTCGCCAACGTCACAGACGGCCGTGCGTCTGCATCTTTCGGCGTCGTCGAGGGCTCCGAGCCACAGCGCGCCTCCTCGCTGACTCAATCGCCGGCGAACGTGGCAAGCGTGGCGGGCCTCCAGAAGATCGAGGCGTGCGCTGAGTCGCCTGAGGACGAGCCAGAAGACGCGGAGGCGGCAGCACTGCTGGCTCTTTGGCAGCCGCTGCCTCCTCCCATGCCCCGCCCCATCACTCCGGAACTCCTGGAGCAGGCTCGCGCCAGCATGGCCGGCGCGCCCATTACCGAGCACACCAGCAAGATGCGCCCAGCGACCATCGCAGACCTCCTATCCACGCATGGGATGCGCTCTCCATGCGCGATGATGGTCGAGGGTCGGCTCCCTGACCACTGTGGCGCCTCCTCGCCATTGAGCTAGGTCGCAAGCCAGCAGCATGAATTACGTCATTGGGATGCCTATGACGAGAGAAGAGACTGTTCCCGGCTCTGTGACTTCTCGTGGGGCGTGGAGCCTTACGAGCATAAGACAGACGGACACCGGGTGGTGGCTTTCGGACTTCGAGTTATCGAACACTGTACTTTGAATGCCGTATGTATCCCTCTTTGTGCTCTGTGATGCGTGTCTTGAGATCCGCATCCGCATGAAGCGCGTCGCCGTATGGTTTGCTCTTCTTGTGTGTGCTGCTGTGCCCTCTTTTTTTCGCTCGCGTTGGCTTGGTGTTGGCAGCTGCCGCCTGCTGGCCTGTGTGCGTCGTGTACGTTCTTCTTCGTATACTCGTGCTCGTGTCTCTTGCGGCTGCGCTGTGCGCTGCGCCGGCGGCGGACGTGCTCGTGGCGTGCGGCGTGCAGTGCGTGCTATATAAACAAACTTTCTGCGCTCACTATAGGCACAGGCACAGGCACGGGGGTCGTATAAGGCTATCTTCTTATGCAGTTATTTGGCGGGGCCCGTGCGTCGGCGTTGTGTGAGATACTTTACTAACAACATATATATGTGATGTATGTGCATATGTATATATGCACACAGAAACACGAACACGACACACACACACAGTACACACACGTATATTATAAAATATTAAGAAAATATATATATGTATATGTATATATATATATATATATATATATATATATATATATATATATATATATATATATATATATATATATAT
>Ga0209390_10010629_pt1 | contig 10737 bp, 9 predicted proteins | sample BON01_FD_187212 | JGI IMG/M metagenome (GOLD analysis project Ga0209390, IMG submission 187212) | Freshwater microbial communities from Lake Bonney liftoff mats and glacier meltwater in Antarctica - BON-01 (SPAdes) (version 2) | ecosystem: Environmental > Aquatic > Freshwater > Ice > Glacier... | reverse complement strand
TCTATATATCCATATATCTGTACATGTATATCTATATCTATATCTATATCTTTGTAATCTCTCTCTCTCTCTCTCTCTCTCTCTCTATATATATATATATATATACGTGTGTATTTAGCCACGGACCCGGATCGGGAGGGCGAGGCGATTGCTTGGCACGTTTGGCAGTTGCTTCTGGAGAAAAACGCTCTGCCGGAGGGGGTTCAGGTAATGCTAATATATATAGTCTCTCTCTCTATCACTCTCGCGTTTACTCCCTCTCTCTCTCTTTCACTCCCCTCCTCTCTCTATGCATGTGTATATGTATTCGTTCATATATATATATATAGCGAGGCGATTGCGTGGCATGTATGGCAACTGCTGCTCGAAAAAATGCTCTGCCGGAGGGGGTCCAGGTAATCATATTTAATAACTATATATATATACATATATACACATATATTAATAGCTTAACATATGTATACAAATATATATATATATATATATATGTATATATATACATATATACATACATAAATAGGTACAATATGTATACATGTATATTCAGCCACAGACCCTGATCGGGCAGGTGACGCGATTGCATGGCATGCGTTGCAGCTGCTGCTGGAGAAGAACGCCCTGCCAGAAGGGGTCCAAGTAATGATATATATATATAGTATCTCTCTCTATCTGTCTCGCTTTTTATCTCCCTCTCTCCCTCTTTCTCTTTCTCACTCTATACAACCCGACACATATATGGATTGTATATACATATATATATATACATATATACATATATATATATATATATATATATATATATATATATATATATATATACATCGCTCTCTCTCTCTCTCTACATATATATATTCATCACTTTCTCTATCTCTCTACACACATGAACCCACACAAATAGACACACACAAATACACACACAACAAAGACACAAACACATCGTAGAGAACCTCATACCTGTTCAACAAATCTGAAGTTAACAGGCGGTTCATATTCAAAGGGGAAACGAGCACACACGCACAGGGAACTGATCCGAGAGTGGCTTTGGGAGCCTTAAGGGGAGCTCCCTTGAATATATCTAGCGAATACACACACAACAAACGAACACACACGTCGCATAGCACCTCATACTTGTACAACGAATCTGAAGTTAACAACGCACACAAATGCACACACAACAAACAAACACACAGGTCGTAGAGTACTTCATACCTGTACAACAAATCTAAGTTAACACACGCAAATAGACACACAACAAACAAACACACACTTCGTAGAGTACTTCATACCTGTACAACAAATCTAAGTTAACACACACAAATACACACACAACAAACACACACACAGACACACACACACAGACAGACAGACAAAAGACATCCAGCCAGCCAGACAGGCAGGCAGGCAGGCAGGCAGACAGGCAGAGGGCGGTTAACCCGATACACACACATACACACACACACAAACACACACACACACACACATATATATATATTTGTATATATATATATATATATTTGTATATATATATATATATATATCTATATATATATATATATATATATATATATATATATATATATATATATATATATATATATATATATACATACATATATATATACATACACACACACGTGACGGCGCCGACTCGCCATCTAGAGACCCAAGGGAGAGTCCCAAGGTTCCCCGACCCCACTCTCTGGACAGCTCTCAACGCGTGCGTGCTCGTCGTGTGGTAGTTATACACCGTACCGTCCCTATGAAACAGGAAAAGGCTGACCAAAAACAAGGTGGTATTCACAGTGGATACAGAGTTCGCCCTCGTCGTCATAAGGAAGGACCGCGCATTGTCGCCAGCAGCCCTGGGCATACACAGTGTGAACAACCGGTGTGAACGGGCGGAGGGCGCCACTAGAGTCTCCGCCGGCGCCGACTTACCACCTAGAATCCCAAGGGAGAGTCCCAAGGTTCCCCGACCCCACTCTCTGGCCAGCTCCCAACGCGTGTATGCGCGTGTGCTTGTGATATAGAAACCCTTCCGGTGTATACAAAGGAGGTGTGAATGCTGGGATACGCGATTCTGGGCCGTAGCTGTGAATGCAAAGTCGCTGTGAATGTAGAATCCCCAGACGGTGCCCGCCGTAGCCCAGGTGCCGCTCTATAAAAATCTAACTGTGGAATGAGTACATCTGTGGAATGACAAAGGCATTGCCTCTGCCGCAGCCGCCGTTGCCACCTGTGAAGGACGAACGCATCCTAGATAAGAGATATCAGGAGACATGCTGTGAACAACCCTATAGGTATAAATACCACGACACGTTAGTAGTGGGTCGTGTTTAGGGTTGACAAGCGCCGTTTCGGATAGAAGTGCGCCGTTTCCGGCGGCGCAGTGTAGGCTGCGGCCGCCGTGGGCGGCTGGCGCCTGTGAAGAAACAGGGCGGAGGAAACGGCAAAACCAGACCGCAGCATGCTGGGGCAGTATATATAGGCCGGTGGCGACGGCGCCCTCGGTGACGCACCTAACTGAAACACTAGAGAACTATTATATATGTATATACATATATTTATGTATATATATATATATATATAAATATATATATATATATATATATGTATATTTATATATATATATATATATATATATATATATATATATATATATATATATAAATATATATATATATATATATATATGTATATATATATATATATATACATACATATATATACATATATATACATATATATATATATAGAGAGAGAGACACGCACATGCCCTCCGAGGCGCGCTGGTCGGCGGTGCCGAGCGTGGCGAGCACCTTGAGCAGCTTGATCTGGATCCAGGGCGCAGGCATGCGGTGGTAGTCGAAGGAGGAGGGAAGCCGGTGCTCGGTAATCTGTTTGAGGATGGACACGTACGACGGCACCAGATCCTTGTGCGCCTTGGGGTCTGCCTCGGCGCCCTCATGCAGAATATAGAGCGACGCGCCCATCACTGCCGGGTCCTTGTCGCAGAGCACGCGGCGCAGCTTCTCCGAGAGCTCCGTCATCGAGCTCGGCTGCAGCTGGCAGAAGCGGTGCAGCGCCATGACGGCCTTTTTGCGGACAACCTCGTGCGGGTGCTCCAGCAACGACACGACGGGCGGCATCAGCGCGGGCAGCGTCTCGAGGTTGACCAGCTTCGGGATCGCCACCAGCGTCGCGCACACCTCCACGTGGTTGGACGACTTGAGGTCGCGGCGCATCGTGTTGACCAGCAGCGTCGTCAGCTCATGGCCAGAGTGCAGGCAGACGCACGACGCCAGGTAGCCCACGCGCTTCGCCACCAGGTTGGTCTGCTGCGACATGTTGACCGCGTGGATGTGACCAAAGTCAGCGTTGTGGCCGAGCATCTCGGCATACCTGTCAGCGGGGCAGGGAGCGTAAGGGTCCTGGCGCGCAGGGCGCCCAGCGCGCAGACCGCTGGAGCCGGAAGAGCACTCACATCATCCGGACGATGGCCTCCTTCATCTTCTTCGGGCTCAGCTGCTCGGTGAAGCGCTGCCGCAGCACCGCCACCTCGTTCTGCAGGATCTTGTCCTCCTCCTGCTTGGATTTGCACTCGCCGATGCTCTTACTGCGCACAAAAGGCGGGTAGGGGGAGTTCGGTTCAACGCACGCTTCCACGCACTTCGTGTGAGTGCAGAGTTGTGTGTAACGGGGTCGCTGGCGTGCGTACATGAGCTCGAAGAAGTCTTTGCTCAGGTGGGAGCCCGACATGGCCGGCCGCGCTGGTAAGCAGTCGTTTGCTGCGCAGCGGCGCGCTTGGGAATCACTTGTGTGGGTTATTTTTAATGATGATGTTCACATGAATTAAATTTTGCCGTTTCATTTGCTAGCAAGCTCCTACACATCAAGTGGCCTTCTGCTCTTGCATGGCGGCACTGACCATTCAATAACCTGAAATACAGCCTCGGGCTCTGTTACACGCATGTCCGACGCGCAGCTCTTCGAGTCCGCGCTCACTGCCGAGATAGCACTCGCACGGCAGGACCCGGCCGCTTACGCGCAGCTGATCGCGCCGCGGCTCAGTCTCTTCAAGGGCAATGACTACTATCCGCCCGAGCGTCAAAGGGCCACCACCGCCGTGGCTGTACCGACAAAGGAAGGGCTGGCCGGCGTCTGAGACGCCGTCCGGGCTTTGCAGAGCCAAGTGCCGCTGGGCGAAATCGTCGCCGAGTCTGGACGTGGGCTGGCCCTCGCCGCGAACGATCATGCGCACGATCGAGGGATGCTCGGCGCGATTGGCCACTGCGGCGCCGACGGCTCCCGCGCGGTGGACCGTGTGGGGCGGTACGGCCAGCTCCGGGGCAAGACCGCCGAGTGCCTCTGGTTCGGGAGGGAGAGCGCCAGCGCGAGAACGGTCGTGGCGGATTTGTTGATCGACGACGGCGTGCCCGACCGCGGCCACAGGAGGGCGCTGCTGGACCCAGCGATGCGAATCGTCGGGTCTTCCTGCGGTCCGCACCGGACGTTTGGGATGTGCGTTGCGATCGAGCTGGCGGAGGACTACAGCGACGACCTGACTGCAGTCCGCAGACGCGAGGTGGCTGGGCCGCCCGAGCCCACGCAGGTTGTTGGCAACCGCGTCAGAACGCAGTGGAATCTGGGAATCTGCCCCGCGTGTGGCCAGCCCGTCCAGGGCGGCTCCGTGATCGAGGCGATCGGCAGCGCCTTCCACACGCCATGCTTCACCTGCCACTCGTGCGGACTCGGCCTCGCGGGCGGGGCCTACCACGCAGACGGCCGGCTGCCGCTCTGCCCCACCTGCCACACGCATAAGTTTGGGCGCGTCTGCACCGGGTGCGAAAAGAAGCTGAGCAAGGGGCTCTTGCTCGACGGTAGGCCGTGGTGCAGCAAGGACTGCTTCGCCAGCAACGGCAACACAGCTGGCCCAGCGGGTCGAAGGCAGTCTTGCGCAGGAGTGGGGCAGGCGGCGGGGCCGGGGCGAGGGGCGCTGGCCGGCACGGCGCGGGGAACCGGTGCGGGGGCTGTCGCTGCGAGTCGCGGCGCGGGCGGGCGCGCGGGTGCGGCGCGCACAGCGGTCGGGAGGATGAGCCGAGCCCAAACGACTAGCGGCGCCCACCCGGGGGGGGCGGGGCCGTCGGTCGGGGCTAGTCGGGCGGCTGTTGCTAGACTGGCCCTCGACTACGCGTCGCTCGGGTAAGTTGCACCACTCGTCTCCCTCATTGCTAGCTTCAGTACCAGCAGCTGTGTGGGTGCGTGGTGTGTTATAATATTGTACCTTGGATGTTTCGTTTTGAGATACGGCATCATGTATAATATGTATTTATTTGTATGTCTGTCGCTGCTGTCTGTGTACGAGTTTGTTTCGCAGTAGCGGTAGCCCGGTAGCCGGTAGCGGTGGGCGGAAGAGAGCATGCGTAGAGCAGTGGCAGTGGCAGCGGCGGTGCCTCGTGAGCGCAGCCCCGCCTATCCCTTCGTCACAGGAGACGGGAGCGATTTCTAAGGTTGTACGTTCTACAGGATAAACTGATTTTTTTTCGTTGTGGGTTATACTGCTACTGCTGGGTTATGGCTGGTTACGGTTACGGTTAACCATGGCATAATATGTTGTAGATATGGATAAGTTATTCTTCGTCTGTGTGTTTTCAAAAGCTTTTCCACTTCCACATCCACATCCCGATTTTAGCAACATACAACATACTTCAGTTTCTCCCCCGAACCGGCGCAACACAAAATAGAGTCGTACAATGGTCCATCTAACTATCTGATACTCCCCCCACACGCGGCCGCAGCGAGCCAGATCCACACATCGCATCCACATCAGACAGCTCAACGAAGGATAGCCAGCGACCCTTACTACCCTAGAGATAACAGAAGAGGGAGGGCGCCAAGGGGCGGTACCATGTGTGGCCGCCAGTAACGTCGTTGCAGTGTGCAGGTCCGAAACTACGGAACTCTACTCCTCCGGGATTTCCGGCCCCTCGCCGTTGTGGATCTGCTCGATCACGTCGTGCGCGTCCTCGCCGTCCACCTGGCAGCCGACCGACTGCGCGGTCCCCAGAATCTCGAGCACGGTGCCCTCGAACTTCTTCGCGAGCGACTTCGGGCGCATGATGCGGGCGATGCGGATGACGTCCTCCATAGGGATGCTGCCAGAGTGGACAACTGCGGAACGGGCAACAGACGGGTGAGTGCGGGCTGCAGTCCTCGGGTGGGCGGCTTTGGGAGCCACCAGCGCGCAGGCAGGGGCGGCTGTCGCCAGTCCAGGCCAGCATCTCCTTCCGCGCTGCAGCGGCCAGTCAGAGCCAGGCGGCGCCTGGCGCAAAAACCGCAGAGGGGCGGATCACTCACTGTTCTTGACCTTCTTGCGGTCACGCGGCGGCTCCTTCAGGGCCTTGATGACCAGCGCGGACGCGGACGGCACAACCTCGGCCTTGGCCTGGCGGTTCTGGATGACCAGCTTGGCCGTCACGCGCAGGCCCTTCCAGTCCTGGGTCGCCTTGACCAGGTCGTCACCGATCTTCTTCGGCGACAGACCGAGCGGACCGACCTTGGGTGCGAGCGACGACGCGGCGGGCACCTCGCCGCCGGTCACGCGCACGTAGACCACCTGCACCTCGGTCGGGTCGAACTTCGGCGGCATGGTGGCTTCTGCAAAGCAGGGAGAGAGAAGCTCTGGTCAGTACCGTCAGCGTCCGCATCTGCCGCCAGAAGCATTGCCAGGCAGGTGCGGCGGCTGACACCGTCAGCGGCTGGCGACTCGCGCGCGCGCAGGAGCGGGGCGGTCAGTCGGCTTTCGGCGCGGCAAGGCCTGCGGTGGCCAGGCGCGACGGCGCTGGCGAAGCCGAAAATTTACATTTGCGGGGCGACGTTGCTCTGATTTTGTGTGGGTCGCAAAAAAATCAATGGCGGATTAGGTCCTGGACTGGCGCCCCCTGAGCACCGAGACGGGCCGGGTGAGCTCGATCATCACCACGGGCGGACCGCGCGCCGAAGGCTGAGCCGCGCGCAAAGCCGCAGCTTTGCCGGCTGAAACGCATACTCGTGCGCCGCAGCCGGCGACAGGATGGCGGGCGCTGACGGTGCACAGGGCGCCAACGGGCGCACGGAGAGTGTCGCGCTAGATACCATATTGGTCCCCGGCCAGCGCGATCGTGACCGCGACGGCCGGCCATGGTTGGTTTGCTCGGCTCGTCGCGTATGCCGTATCATCTGCAGCTGTTCAGGTTCCCTCGGGCGCGGCGGGGACGGCCCACACGCAGCCTAGCCCCTGCGCCCGATGTGTGGAGCGCGCCTTGGCGCCGCCGGGGCTCCGTTCCAGCTCGGTTTCAGCGTGCTGTGTGGGGCGCAACGCTATCTTCTGGGTTTGCGGTTTGCGATCGACGTATCATCTGCAGCTGTGCTCAAAGGCTCCCTCGGGCGCGGCGGGGACGGCCTGCGCGCGGACGCCCGGCCCCTTCGTCCGATGTGTGGAGCGCGCCTTGGCGCCGCCGGGGCTCCGTTCCAGCTCCATTCCAGCGTGCTGTGTGAGGTGCAAAGCTGTTTTAAGCCTGATTACGGCCGCCGTTTATTCATTCGCAGCGGCTGTCCCGGCTCTCCGTCGGGCGCGCGGCGGGGACGGCCCGTGTTTCGCGTGGTCCCTTCGCCGGTGCTGGGATATAGGCTTCTCTTAGCTGTGCGTGTGTAGCTTTTGAGGACTTCGCGATTGATGACGATTGATTGATTGATATGATTGATTCAAGATTAAGATATTATAAGATTGATTTTGATTGACTATATTAGCAATATATTAGATATTAGCTATTAGTGACTATGACTACTACATACATATACATTTAATATCATATACATACTGCATACTGCGAGGCAAGAGGAAGAGGAAGAGGAAGAGGGGGAGGAGAAGAAGGGGCGGGGTGGGGGCACTGCCGGGGGTCAGCACCAATCAATTTTTCCTTGTGCTTGTGCGACAACTTGTGCTTGCTGATTGCTATGAACTATGAAAAATAAAAAAACTGAAACTGAAATTGCCGCGCCACGCGAATAACACACAAACACAAGCACATGGACATGGCACGCGGCACAAGGCCATACCGCACAGCACTGCACCGCACCGACCGGCACCCAAACAGAAACAGAAATAATAACGCGAGACCACAGACACACCGACTTCTCAGGAAGCAATATCACACGACAAGCACACGCACAAGCACAAGCAACAAGTAGACGACACCAGACACCACAGCAGGGACGCGCAACAATCAATGACACAAACAACAACACAACAACAACAAAACTGCATAGAAGTCCATCCACACAAAACCATTGCCGCGGGCCGGCCCCCATCATCACTCATCAACCCACTACAGAAGCAGAAAAAAAAATCCAGCATACATCGGGGTGGGTGCGTCCCCATAGGGCGAGCACCCTGGCGTCGGAAGCCGTGCCCCCCTCCGATATTCGAGTCCATCCAACGGACGCGACACATGGGAGGGATGGAGGACATTTCCGGTGGTCCCACTGCAGGCGCCATCTCGACCGAGAGCCGGGTTGGCGGCGGGTCGCAAAGAGCGGCGGCAACGTGGTAGATACCGCAGGGGAGGGAGAGCTCTTCTCTAGCCTATCGCACAGTTCACTGGCGCAAACTAAAGCCCGCTAATCAGAAGGAGCATCCTCGTGCACCAAAAACAGCGGAGGACCAACTGGCAGCTCCGCCATTGGTTCTCTAAGCGCTTGGAGGACAACTGGCAGAGCTGCGGTTTTATCCTCTGCGAAACAGCGACTCCCAGATATCATGAGCCTTTGCGCCGAACCTGGGTCTGGGCCCTCCGAAAGGGGTGAGCATAGACCGTTTGAGTGGGGTCGGTGCGTTTGCGGGGGTTTGTCTTCTGCCCTGGGGGTAGTGCAGTGGGGCCGCAGTGCTGGCTGTGTGCTGTGTGTGCTGTGGGCCATATCGGCTGCTGTGTGGGGGGGGAGTACCCTGTGGGGTTAAGCATATCATCATCAGCTTAGAGGACATCTGGCAGATTGCCGTGTGCCCTCTGCAAATACCATACATATGGTGTATATACCCATATCTATCTATATCTGTATCTATGTATACATATATTAAACACGCACACATATGTAAATATCCATCTTAACATGTATCTAGATCTATATAAATCATACATATACGTGTGTGTGTGTATATATATATATATATATATATATATATATATATATATATATATACAGAGACTATTTTTTGGGGCGCGGCGGACACACATATATATATATTATATATATATAAATGTATATTATATATATATATAAATGTATATATTATATATATATGTATATATGAAGAATGTCTTTTTAAATCTCGAGTTGACCTCGATTGACCTGGGATTTAATTTATTATATTTTGTTCTATTTTAGAACGGTATAAATAGAGGACGATACCGCGGGCCCAACGCATCTGTCCAGGGCGGGGGGGGCCAGTTAGGTGGGGGTTCCCTAAGGAGCTGCGGGCTCAGGGGGGTTTTAGGGCGCGCCCCACGAGCGAGATACGAGGGCATGCAGCACGAGAATAATGCTACTCCCCGGAGATATTGGAGAAGACATTCGAAGGAACGTTCCATGAAACTTACAATATTAATTAGATTTAATGACAATCTATTTATGTATGTGTTTTGTTTTAGTGTTATAGTAAACTATACTATAGTATATTTTTTATTAAATAAAAATAATATAAGAGAAGGGGGATAGAGGGGATAGGGGGGATAGGATATAGCTCATTACTACGCAAAGACACCATATCGGAAGTTTCCTTTTTCCATAATAGGAAACTTCCTTTTCTACATCGCTATACAAACACTTCGGTAAACCCCGTCCCCTTCGATCCCCAAGTCCCCTCCCCCATTCTATTTACGGATTTTTCTTTTAGTGTTATAGTAAACTATACTATAGTATATTTTTTTTAAAGAAGAAATAATAGAAGAAGTTAAAGAAATTAACACAATTAAGGGGTAGAGATCATATCTAGACAAGATCGGAAGTTTCCGATTTATAGATTCGGAAACTTCCTATTTATATAGCCTTGTACAACAAATTCCCTCAGCCCTTAATTTCTTAATTTTGTTAATTTCTATTTATGGATGTGTTTTCTTTTAGTGTTATAGTAAACTATACTATAGTATATTTTTTATTAAAGAAGAAATAATAGAAGAGAAGGGGGATAGAGGGGATAGGGGGGATAGGATATAGCTCATTACTACGCAAAGACACCATATCGGAAGTTTCCTTTTTCCATAATAGGAATCTTCCTTTTCTACATCGCTATACAAACACTTCGGTAAATCCCGTCCCCTTCGATCCCCAAGTCCCCTCCCCCATTCTATTTACGGATTTTGGCATGAAAACACCTCTCAACGAGTTTTCTTTTAGTGTCATATTATTTTCTCAAGCCCTTGTTAAGCAGTATGAGCGACTCGGATTGGAGCATAGATCCTGAGGACGAGCCCAGGGAGTCTATTCACGCGCAGCAGATGCCTCCTGGCTACGAGGAGCATGAAGAGCAGCCCCCCGCCGGTATGTACGAACACCAAGCAGAGGCGGAACCCGACCACGCGCCACGCACCAGCAACTACGCCACCGTCATCCCGCGCCTTCATGGCCAATTGTCTGGGCTTCGTGCGACGCGCCCGCGTGACGAGACTTCTCCGCAGCGTAACGTACGCGCGCGCACTGACT
>Ga0209390_10010628_pt1 | contig 10738 bp, 9 predicted proteins | sample BON01_FD_187212 | JGI IMG/M metagenome (GOLD analysis project Ga0209390, IMG submission 187212) | Freshwater microbial communities from Lake Bonney liftoff mats and glacier meltwater in Antarctica - BON-01 (SPAdes) (version 2) | ecosystem: Environmental > Aquatic > Freshwater > Ice > Glacier... | reverse complement strand
ATATATACATATATGTATACATGTATATACACACATCTACATACATATATATATATATATATATATATGTAAATACATACATATATACATATATGTATACATGTATATACATATATATCGGGTTAACCCGAGCAGCCGGTATCGAGATTATATCTCGGGCCCGCCCGAGCCCCTCCCGTCGTTTTGGTCCACTGACCGACCTTAGCCTTTACACGATATTGTCATCACCAATACTGTATGGTGTATGGCATATAAATTCCAGTCGGGGAGGGGGGTCATATATTGCACAAAGTCGCGCAATAGTATTGCACTAGTGTGGGTAATGCAAATGGGCGGGTGTAATAAAGGGATGATTGATTCTTGCACACACAAAATCAAGTGAAGGGATATCTTGTATAGGCCAGGACCCACCTCATGTTCTTTTTTGGTCCAGGACCGAAGCCGAGGGGCGCGCGAAGGCCGAGGCCAAGCTGGCCACGATAGTGAACGAACTTCTTGAGTTTGTCTAATCGAAAGGCAAACTAGGGCCTGCTCATAACCCACCCTACTGTGTCTTCTTCGGCGTGGGAGGTGGCACGCACCGTCGTCGCGCCACCTTCGAGCGTTGTTAGGTGTTTGTGGAAGGTGTTCGTGCGGGGTTTGGGTGTTGTTCTTGTCGTGTGTGTGTGTGCTGGTGGCGGGGGTGTTGTTCTCTGTCGGTGTGTGTGTGTGTGTATGACCTGTTGATCCTTTTTTTTGGTCCAGGACCGAAGCGGAGGGGCGCGCGAAGGCCGAGGCCAAGCTGGCCACGATGGAGAACGAACTTCTTGAGTCGGAAGTTAGGCGCCTCATGCTGCAGGTGCGCCATATCTGTCGAATCCACCTAGGGTTAACCCGATATATTGTGTGGATTTGTATATATATATGTGCGCGTATTTGTGTGTGTTGTAATGGCCATCCTATGGCCATTACAACAGTATGTATGCACGTATATATATTGAAGTAACTTATGGAGTCGGAAGTTAGGCGCCTCATGCTGCAGGTGCGCCATATCTGTCGAATCCACCTAGGGTTAACCCGATATATTGAGTGGTTTTGTATATATATATGTGCGCGTATTTGTGTGTGTTGTAATGGCCATCCTATGGCCATTACAACAGTATGTATGCATGTATATATATTGAAGTAACTTATGGAGTCGGAAGTGGGGCGCCTCATGCTGCAGGTGCGCCATATCTGTCGAATCCACCTAGGGTTAACCCGATATATTGAGAGGTTTTGTATATATATATGTGCGCGTATTTGTGTGTGTTGTAATGGCCATCCTATGGCCATTACAACAGTATGTATGCATGTATATATATTGAAGTAACTTATGGAGTCGGAAGTGGGGCGCCTCATGCTGCAGGTGCGCCATATCTGTCGAATCCACCTAGGGTTAACCCGATATATTGAGAGGTTTTGTATATATATATGTGCGCGTATTTGTGTGTGTTGTAATGGCCATCCTATGGCCATTACAACAGTATGTATGCATGTATATATATTGAAGTAACTTATGGAGTCGGAAGTGGGGCGCCTCATGCTGCAGGTGCGCCATATCTGTCGAATCCACCTAGGGTTAATCCGATATAACATTATATATATATGTATACATATTGAAGGGTTAAGGGGTTGACCCAAGGGTTAACCACGATGGAGAACGAACTTTTGGAGTCTGAAGTAGGTGCGCCATATCTGTCGAATCCACCTAGGGAGTTCCAGAGATTTGGGGTTGAGATTTGTTAACCCGAGGCTCACCCCGCCCCACGACTTTGTAAATCTATATCTATATGAGCAGGCCCTAGTTTCCCTGTAAAATAACTCAACGGCGGACGTGGAGGGACGTCAATCAGATGGAGAGCGAACTTATGGAGTCGGAAGTGGAGCGGCTCATGCTGCAGGTGCGTAGTTGGCTGCCAGACACCTTAAAAGACACTCGTTGATTTCGCGTGGAATTGGCGATTTTTTTGTTTACCCGGCGCGTGCTCCCCTGATTTCGGGTCAACCCGACTAAAAGTTACAATCAACCTGATTTTTGGCATCCGGAGTGCCTGTTTTGATCAATCGTCGGGTCAGCCTCGGGTTAACCCTTAGGCCGAGGTGCGCCATATCTGTCGAATGAGCAGGCCCTAGTTTCCCTGTAAAATGACTCAAGGGCTGACCTGGAGGGACGTCAATCAGATGGAGAGCGAACTTATGGAGTCGGAAGTTAGGCGTCTCATGCTGCAGGTGCGCCATATCCGAGAAGATGCTTCGTCCATGGTCACAGCAGGCGCGAGAATCAAGCACCACAAAGGGGAACAGTCGCGCATCTAGGGAATCGGGGTTGCTGTGTGAACATTCACACGAAAATTTCTATCGACGTGGAACAAGCAGGCTCTAGTTTCACTGTAACATATCTCAACAGCTAACGTGGAGGGACGTCACTGTAAAATCACTCAATGGCTAACGTGGAGGGACGTCAATCAGATGGAGAGCGAACTTCTGGATTCGGAAGTTAGGCGGCTCATGCTGCAGGTGCGCCATATCTGTCGAATCCACCTAGGGAATTCCAGAGATTTGGGGTTGAGATATGTTTTCGCGCTGGGGTAGTCTCGGTTTCAGGGTAAGAGTTCGGGTTACTTCGGGTTCAGAGTTTGCCTCGGGATTAACCCGAGCGAAATCGTGAAAAAGACGAACAATGATGCCACTATATTGCTCGTTCTACTTGAAAGGGGTTGGGGTCGCAGTTATGTGATCAGGACTAACCCGAGGAAAATGAACTTCTAGAGTCGGAAGGCAGGCGTCTCATGCTGCAGGTGCGCCATGTTCGCTAATTCACAGACGGTTTATAATACAAAGGGGACACGAGCACACACGCACAGGGAACTGATCTAGAGGGGGGCTAGTCGAGCGACCAAGCGTCAGGAGGCACTGTGGCCCCCTGTGCTCAACGCTCGTCGCCGCCATAAGCGGCAGCATCTGCATCGCTGTCGTAAGTGTCAGCGTCGGCGTTATCGTCTTCAGTGAACAGGCGGTCGCGGTGGTCGAGGGGGTAGGGCTGGCCGGTCGAGTCGAGCTCCCCGGCAATAATAATTCACAGTCCTACATACTGAATAATACGCGTGGCGAAGAATAAAATACGGTATTCTATTCATATTCAGCCTGTTGTATGAATACATTCCCCTTGAATGAGCAGGTCCTAGTTTCACTAAAATTAAACAAACCATCGACACGGAGGCGTGTTGACCAATGGCCGTTATAATTGAAGGCGGCTAAATGGCTAATTAAATTAGGCCAACACAATTGGAGAAAAAACGGTTATTCGCCATTTTGTAATGAAATGGTCAACGTCTGCTCGCGTCGAGAATTTACTTATTAGAAAGGCAAACTAGGGCCGGCTCATATGAACGAGCTCCTGCCATACACTGGGTCCACCAGGCGGAATACGTTATTCATACTCGTGTGGCTGTCCCAGGAATACGTGAACACCTATTGAATACGTAGGTGCACAGCCCCCCAAGCCTGCGGCACTTCGTGACGCAGAGTTTGCTGCCCCCTGTGGCGTTGCTGAGATGTGGCTTTTACACGATATTGTTGTTACCAATATTGTATGGTGTACAGCATACACACGGGAGGTCGGAAAGGGAGTCGTATACTGTCCAATAATCGTGCAGTAGTATTGCACCAGGCTGGGCAATGCAGGTGGACGCGGGGAATGAAAGGATGGTTATTTCGTGCACAACAGCCTCGAAGAACACGAATATCTTGTCGCGACGGCGGGAACACCTTCACGCCAGAGCGTTACAGATTAGAGCTGAACTCAGCACACACATTCACAGGGAGACGGGCCCCCTTAGCGACCCACACACAGTTTCTGGAGTTTTCTTTTTTGAGAAAACAAAACTAGAGTGCGGCAAAAAGCCACCGGCTTTTCGCCAGCGCCAGGCGCACAACGCTGTACGCCATGCCGCCCGCAGCAGGCCAGCCCGCAGCGCTCCAGGGCACAGAGCCCGGACAAGGGCATCTTCGCTTGTAAAGGCCACGCTAGGATGTGGCTTCTCCTTGCCCGTGTGCGGCTTTGTGAGGACCTTTGATTGATTGATTGATCGATTGCGCCGCATCCGACGAAAGCCCTCCCCTGGCGTGTATTTTTGGGATATCCCGCCTGTGTTTCACCTGCATCCAGTTGAAACCTAGTAGGGCGTACTCCCCACTAGGCCACCATCAGCGCTGATAGGGCGTAATCCCGGCGCGAGTCGTTCGCGGCGGGCAGTTTGGGTGATCGCACCCAGAAGTCTCTCCGGTGAGGACTCCTGTTTTGTTGAAACCTAGTAGGGCGTACTCCCCACTAGGCCACCATCAGCGCTGATGGTGGCCTAGTGGGGAACCCGCCCTACTAGGTTTCAACACATCCCGCTTGTATCTCACCGTCGTATCCTTGGTAGCCCCGTGTATCCCTATATCGATCTATATCTAGCCATGCCGCAGCAGATCCGCTGTGTCCCGCGGGTTAACCCTTAACCCTATCTAGCTGTATCTAGCTGTATCCCGCTGTATCTCACCGTATCTTACACCGAAAACGGGATATGGCCAAAAATACACTCCAGGGGAGGGCTGGCGAATGAGCACGCCCTAGTTATACCGTAAAATAAATCAACGGCTAATGTCACTCAATGGCCGTTATCATTGAAGGCGGCTAAATGGCTCGAGTTAACCCTAACTAGTAGTAGTGTGCATGCTATTTGTCCAAAGAAACTGACTCGCGTGGCCGCACCGTCGCCGAGGGCTAGCCTCGGACGGCGTACGGTATGCGGACGCACGGAGCAGTTATCGGCCGCCGGTTTCGAAGCGTTACGAAACTAACTAAGGTTAGAATAGGTAGGGGCTATCTATGGGGGAGTTTTCTTATTGCTACGGCAGCGCTCAAAACACCCACGAGAAATGGTTATAACGCCCAAGGCGTCAACCTCAATTTTTGCGAGTCGGGTTTACCCGACGCGCGCTCAGGAACCAACACACAGACTGCACCATGCCCTCTCTCCTCAAGTCTGCCCTCCTCAAGTCGACCCCTCACCCCGGGATCACCCTGGCGAATAACCACCTCGCCTGCTACCCCCTTGGTATTTAGGGGATAACAGCCGTTGAGATTAGGACAATTTGCTTTAGCAAAGTCGCCCATTCTCAAATCTACTTCCTAAGTACATTAGAATGGGGTAACGTTGGGGGGGGGGGCATAGCAGGCGAGGTGGATATTCGCCAGGGGATCACCTGGTCATTGTAGGTAAGTACGGGCGCGGCGCGGCCTGGCGGGTTAACCCGAGTGTTTGTAGCAGTGTTTATGCATTCGTTATATTCCCATTCGTTTGGTCTTTTCTGATTCTTGTAGGTGCGCACGGGCGCCGTGTGGCCTGGCGAATCTATGGCTTTAATCTTAGTTGTAGAGCAGCAGTGTTTATGTATTATTCTTCTGGTGCATGTTCTATATTCATTTGTTTTATTGTTTTGATTTATTTATTTCCGATTCTTCTAGGTGCGCACAGGCTCGGTTCGGCCTGGCGAATCTGTGGCTTTTATCTCGGGTTAACCCGAGTGTTTGTAGCAGTGTTTATGTATTCGTTATATTCCCATTCGTTTGATCTTTTCTGATTCTTCTAGGTGCGCACGGGCGCAGTGCGGACTGACGAATCTGTGGCTTTAATCTTAGTTGTAGAGCAGCAGTGTTTATGTATTATTCTTCTGATGCATGTTCTATATTCATTTGTTTTATTGTTTTGATTTATTTATTTCCGATTCTTCTGGTGCGCACGGGCGCAGTGCGGCCTGGCGAATCTGTGGTCAAGCGCAGCGCGATGCTCGTCAAGGCGTCACATTACTATTCCTATTTGTAGTGATTCTGTATTCTTTGTCTGGTTTATATTCCCATTCGTTTGGTCTTTTCTGATTCTTGTAGGTGCGGACTGGTGCGGTGCGGCCTGGCGAATCTGTGGCTTCAATCTTAGTTGTAGAGCAGCAGTGTTTATGTATTATTCTTCTGGTGCATGTTCTATATTCATTTGTTTTATTGTTCTGATTTTTTTATTTATGATTCTTGTAGGTGCGCACGGGCGCAGTGCGGCCCGGCGAGTCTGTGGTCAAGCGCAGCGCGATGCTCGTTGAGGGGATTATTACTATTCCTAGTAGTGTGTATATATTCTTTGTCTGATTCTGAACAATAAACACTCGGCACCTAGGCTAATCGTCGGCGGCGGGCTAGGGTTAAGGGGTTACCCCGGGTTATGGGTAACCCCTTAACTCTACCGGGTTAACCCTGAGGTCCGGCGTATGCGTCGAGGTGGCTAGTCCGTCACGGTGGTGCTGGCCTATTCTCATTCGTAGTTGGTTTCCGGGTTAAAGGTGCCCTGAGCGCCTAAGTAATTCGAAAGACGTTTCTCTTATTCAACGTGTACTAATGACTTCGGTGCTGCGACTCATAATGAACGACGGTTTCAGATAGGACTTTTTAATCGCTTGTTCCGAGTTCTTCCGGGTTTCATGGGTAAATTGCTGGTGATCGCCGTCAGAAGTTCAACAAAACGTAACAACAAAACTCGCCCAGCGAATTTACTTAAGGCGCTTACTGAGTAGCTGCAGAGCACCTTTAACTCATTGTTTTCCCTGGATTTTAGGTTCGCACTGGTGCGGTGCGGCCTGGCGAATCTGTGGCTTTAATCTTAGTTGTAGAGCAGCAGTGTTGATGTATTATTCTTCTGGTGCATGTTCTATATTTATTTGTTTTATTGTTTTGATTTATTTATTTCCGATTCTTCTAGGTGCGCACGGGCGCAGTGCGACCCGGCGAATCTGTGGTCAAGCGCAGCTCGATGCTCGTCGAGGCGTCACATTACTATTCCTATTTGTAGTGATTCTGTATTCTTTGTCTGGTTTATATTCCCATTCGTTTGGTCTTTTCTGATTCTTGTAGGTGCGGACTGGTGCGGTGCGGCCTGGCGAATCTGTGGCTTTAATCTTAGTTGTAGAGCAGCAGTGTTTATGTATTATTCTTCTGGTGCATGTTCTATATTCATTTGTTTTCTTGTTCTAATTTTTTTATTTATGATTTTTGTAGGTGCGCACAGGCGCGGTGCGACCTGGCGAATCCGTCGTCAAGCGCAGCGCGATGCTGGTCGAAGCGTGGACGGGAGCGTGGGTGGCGGCGTGCAAGGAGAAGGAGAAAGAGTCGCCGCCGGTGAGGCTAATACCCATGCAGTCGCTCTTTTTGTATGTTTTACACCTTGCTTTATTCACACAATCATTCTCAGAACATAGCCTAACACACCAGGAAGAGGCGCCCCTCGGGTTAACCTTGCGGGCAAGGAGGAGGAGAACGCCTCGCCGCCGGTGAGGCTAATACCCACCCAGTCCCTCTTTTAAGAAATGGTCTATGCTGAATTGTTTATCACGAAACTCCAAACAACCGGTCGAGTTCATTCACAAGTGAGGTTGTGAATGAGCTCGGGTTAACCCTTGGGCATTAGAACCACCTCTCGTAGGTGTTTTGATCGCTGCTGCAGCAATCAGAAAACTCCCCCATACCATTTCCGTTTCGGGCGCTATATAGTCGATTTCTACGATGGGCGCTTAGGTGGAGGCTTGCAAGGAGAAGGAGAAAGAGTCGCCGCCGGTGAGGCTAATACCCATGCAGTCTCTCTCTTTTTTTATGTGTTACGCCTTGCTTTATACACACAATCATTCTCAGAACATAAAATTTTCCGAGAAGGACTCCGAGGCCGTGGCCGGTGTGTGGCTCCCCGCGCCTCTGCCGACGCCGCGAGCGCTGCCTGATCGGGGCGCGCTGTGGCCGTTGGCCGTTAACGTGGAGACAGATTTGGGCGGTATCGATGTTTGACCTTGCGGTATAGTTTGTTGCTCTCTGTGTGGGTTGACCCATCCGCCGAGCTTATAGCCTAACACACTAGGAAGAGGCGCCCCTCGGGTTAAGCTGGCGGGTAAGGAGAAGGAGAACGCCTCGCCGCCGGTGAGGCTAATACCCATGCAGCCCCTCTTTTTTTATGGTTTACCCTTTGTTTTTCACAGACGGTTAATATACAAAGAGCACACGAGCACACACGCAGTATTCACACACTCGATCTCAGAACACAGCCTAACACACTAGGAAGAGGCTTAGCCCGGGGGTGAAGGGTTGACCCCTAGTTGTCTCACGCAACTCTATACCTCAGGTGGGGCGCATCTGCATTGCGGGATTTTCAGACGTTGAGGATATATATATATATATATATATATATATATATATATATATATATATATATATATATATATATATATATATATATATATATATATATATATATATGTGTGTGTACATGCATACATGCATGCATACATATACGATGTATGTTTTAGGGTTATCTCGTATATATATAGTTTGCATAACGAACCCATTCCTCATAGTTTGTCTAACGCAACTCTCATCCCTCAGCTTTGGCGAATTTGCATCGCGTGCTTCCCAGATTCCGACTGCGCTCATGTATGCATACATTTACGCTATTTATATTATATGCATACTTTCTATATGGTTTATATACATATCTAACGCAACCCTATCCTGCAGGTTTCATGCCCCCTTAGATATCCGTGAAGGGTTCGCCTGCAGGCATACATATACGCTATACATATACTTTACATACTTTATATATGGTGTATATACATATCTAACACAACAACCCCTATCCCTCAGGTGGGGCGAATTTGCATTGCGGGCTTCCCAGATTCCGACGATGCTTAAGTATGCATACATGCATGAATCGGGTTAACCCTAACCACGCCATACATGTGATATGCATACTTTACATATGATTTATATACAAATTTAACGCATCTCCGTGTTTTAGGTCGGGCGCATCTGCATTGCGGGATTCCCAGACGTTGACGGCGTATATGTACATGCATATGTACATGCACATATATACGCTATTGACATACTTTACTTTCTGTATATCGGGTTAACCCGTTAATGTATATACACATTTAACGCATCTCCGTGTTTTCAGGTGGGGCGCATCTGCATTGCTGGATTCCCAGACGTTGACGGCCACGTGCTGTCAGCGGGCCAACCCGCTATATACATACTTTACATACTTTACATCTAGTGTATATACATATTTAACGCATCTCCGTCTTTTCAGGTGGGGCGAATCTGCATTGCGGGATTCCCAGACGTTGACGGCCACGTGCTGTCAGCGGGCTAACCCGCTATATACATACTTTACACATACCTAGTGTATATACATATCTAACGCAACCCCACCCCTCAGGTGGGCCGCATCTGCATCGCGGGGTTTTCAGACGTTGATGATATATATATATATATATATATATATATATATATAGATATATATATATATATATATATATATATATATATATATATATATCTACATGCATACATGCATGCATACATACACGATGTATACATACTCAACATACTTCATATCTAGTATATATACATATCTAACACATCTCCGTCTTTTCAGGTGGGTCGTATCTGCATCGCGGGATGTTCAGACGTTGATGATATATATATATATATATATCTACATGCATATATGCATGCATACATACGCGATATATACATACTCAACATACTGTATATCTAGTATATATACATATCTAACACATCTCCGTCTTTTCAGGTGGGCCGCATCTGCCTAGCGGGACTTCCCGACGTTGATGATATATATATATATATATCTACATGCATACATACATGCATACATACACGATATATACATACTCAACATACTGTATATCTAGTATATATACATATCTAACACATCTCCGTCTTTTCAGGTCGGGCGTATCTGCATCGCTGGATTCCCAGACGTTGACGGCCGCGTGCTGTCAGCGCACTGGCTGCGCTGCGGGGGAGAATTGGGACCCGCGGGGGCTACGCTGTGTGCTGGCTCGCATGCTTTCGTGAAGGTATGCTTGTGTACATATTGTAGAGTAACGTGCGCCAGTGTAAGGGCTGTGCTTTTCTGTTTCTATAAAGTCTAAAACATATAATAATAAGCGTATGGAGTAGCTCCCCTCCCCCCATTGGCTGCGCCACTGCCGTGAGATTTGGCCCCGCGTGCATACTGCTGCTTCCCGACCCACACACCTTTGTAAAGGTGTGCTTTAATAGTTAGTATTAATCTATTTAAGGTGCACAACGCGCTGGCTCTAATCTTCGACACGTACTAACTTTAGAAGGCGCGTACTAACTTTAAAGGCCCTCCTCACCTTGAAACAACGCGTCGGGTCTAACCTTAGACGCGCACTACGTACTAACCTCAGACGGCATGTACGAACCTGGGAAGAGTGGGCGTCCAGTGGGCGCCGTTCTGCGTGCCGGCTCACACGCCTTTGCAAAGGTATGCTTGCATGTACATATGGAGCCTGGTATGCGGCTAGCGGTACGTGGCGTGCTTAAGTGCGCGCTCGGGTTAAGGGGTTTAACCCGAGCGCGCAGTTCGGGTTAAATCGATGTATTCATTTATGTATATGTATATGTATGTATATACATATATACATGTATGTATTTATATTTCATATTTATATACGTATTTATATTTTTTTCTATATATATATATATATTTTTTTTTTAATTTATATATATATATATATATATATATATATATATATATATATATATATATATATATATATATATTTATATATATATATATATATATAT
>Ga0209390_10010626_pt1 | contig 10741 bp, 14 predicted proteins | sample BON01_FD_187212 | JGI IMG/M metagenome (GOLD analysis project Ga0209390, IMG submission 187212) | Freshwater microbial communities from Lake Bonney liftoff mats and glacier meltwater in Antarctica - BON-01 (SPAdes) (version 2) | ecosystem: Environmental > Aquatic > Freshwater > Ice > Glacier... | reverse complement strand
CCCTCCCTCCCTCCCTCCCTCCCTCCCTCCCTCCTTACCTGGCTTCGGCCGAGTTGGAGCCAATGATGTTGAGGCGCTGGTAAATCTCCGACAGCCGCTTCGAGTCCGCCTCCACTTCCTCTATAGTTTTGTGTTTAAGTGGTGGAGAGAATAGGTTAGAATGATTGAAACCAACAAACAAAAATTTGAGAAAATCAACCCTCCCTCCCTCCCCCCTTTCTCTCCCTCCCTCCCCTACGTACCAGCCGACGCCCCTCCTCCTCCCTCCTGGTCCTTCTTCTGCTGCCTCCGCACAATCTCCTTCTCCTCCTCCATCAGCGCCTCGCGCTCCACATCGCTCTGCAACACTGTTTCAAGCACCGTCTTCCCGCTTGACCTGACCTCTTGCTTCACGTGCAGCACACGATGATGGCGCGGAAAACCCTCGATTTCAAAGGCAGCAATATGCTTGAGCAAGGTGGTTTTCCCGATGCCATTGGCGCCGATCAAACCATACCTAAAGAGGAAGGAGAGGAGGGAGGGTAAGCCTCCGCTATTCTGCATCTTTCCCTCCCTCCCTCCCTCCCTCCCTCCCTCCCTCCCTCCCTCTTCTCAAACCTACCTTCGTCCATACGCCATCCGCAGGTCGGCATTGGAGAGCAGCTCCAGGCCAGCAAACCTGCAAAGGGAGGAAGGGAGGGAAGGAGGGAGGTTGCGTGAGTGTTTCGAGTAGGAGTGCTTCAAATCAGACTTGCCACTACTGTTGCTGCTGCTGCTGCTGCTGTTACTGCTGCTGCTGCTCCAGACGTACCTCAACACAAAGCCCAGCACATTGATGTCTTTTTCCCCGCACCCACTGCTATAATCGGGCAAGATCATCATCGACACCTGCTCCTCCTCTTCGTCCGACGACTCGTCCGCTTCTAACAACCGGCGTTGCTTGCGCTCTTGACGCTTGCTCAAGCTGTTGCTGTTGGTAAACTGTTTTTAGGGAGGGAGGGAGGGAGGGAGGAATGGAGAGAGGGGGGGAGGGGATGGTGAGCGAAATTTTATCGCAGCCACGCGTCTTCGCAATCACACACATACTCGACACAAATCAAGCAAGCATCACACCGAGCATGATCGTCAGCTCGACCAAAACGAAGAAATAAAAATAAATTAAAGACAAAATCGTACCTGGACATTGCGGGCTTGCCGGACCTTGTCCTTCCCCCACATCAAGTCCATCAACTTGGTATCGGTGGCCGTCGTATTCTCCTTGAATGAGAGAGGGGCCGAGAGCAAGGTGGGGGTGTCGTCTTGCCCGCGCGTCGAGGCAGCGCGTTGGTGGCTCACGTCTTTTGTGTCGGGAGGAAGGGAAGAGAGGCAGGAGAGAGATAAGTACATGATTTTGTAATGGATTATCTTCGACAAAATTATTTTCTCCCCCGCGGATGTAACAAACTTCGTCTCCTTTACTTTCCACCTTCCTGTCCTCCCTCCCTCCCTCCCCAACTGCTCACCATGCCCTAACGCCACTGACAAGGCCGAGGAAAGCCGCACACACAGCTCAGTCACCTCGGGGTCATCCTTCGCGTACTCCGTGCTCAGCAAAAAGGGTCCTACCGATGCCTCCAGGTCCTGTGGCTGTGTGATGCGTGTGGTGGGGTCGTGTACGTAGGGGAAGGGATGAGAGCGCGGGATAGGTGGTGGGTGGCTTGGCGCGTCCTGCGACCGCCACCATCTTGGTTTGACAGTGGAGCACATTGCACAACACTCGTGCGCGGGCATCCAGACGTCGCTCCCAGCGCATGGTTCACGCCCTTGGCCTCCGCCTCCACCTCCCCTCCCTCCGCCTCCCCACCCTCCTCTTCCTCCGCCGCCCCTGAGACCCAACTTACCCTTTGCAACGGGTCGTCCTCCAGCACACTAATAATGTAGTCGGCAATGTGCTCGTCCAGGCCGTCGAGCACTGTGTTAATCACGCCCTTGACCTTCTCCAAGTTGGCAGCGGCCTTGGCGGCCATGGCTCCTCCTTTGCTTGGGCTGGGCTGGAGTGAAGGGAGGGCTGTGGGAGGGAGGGGAGGCTGGGCGGGATTAGTGGTGGCTGGTGGGAAGATTCAAGCATGGCACGATTAAGCACAGGTTGGTGGATAAGTCGTATAATAGAGGACGCGCCTTACACAGCACTCTACACGCACTACACAACGCAAGCACTCGCTCGAAATGCTTCTTTCTACGGCCCTCGACGGCATGCATTTGTCATCATCATCATTCGGGAATGAACCGATGGGCCAGCGTCAATAAAGCCTCCCCGCGCTCTGCCTCGTCTAACTTTCATTGCTTCATTGACTTCCCACCACACAACACACACGCCACACTCACGCAGGCCCTTCCTATACTCTTCTACGTGTACATTGCCTGGGCATGGACCAGGCAGCGGCCTCGACAGAGTCGTGTACCAAAAATCGTGCTGCTGCGAATTTGACTTTCCCCGCGTTTCGTGGGCGCGGCCTGCTTGTTTTGGTCCCCAAAAAGACACCTACGCCTCTCCTCCAGCCAGGCACTGACCCACCTACACCCACACGCATCCACAGGCAAGACTTCTCGAGCTCGCGCCTGGGCGCTTCGGTCCCCTCCTTTGGTCCCGCGCCGCGGCCCTTGCTAGCACCATCATGGGTGTCTCCTGGTTTTTGCTGCTATGCGTCGGCTTGATGATTGTCATCTTGCTCATCGTCAACGTGTACATGCTCGTGCATTGGTCCCACCCAGACGACAAGAACGAGGCATACTTCCCCAAGGCCCTGGTGGTACGTGCATCGAGAGAGTGTGGGGTTGGTACGGGAGGCCCATGTGTTGAACGCGAATGCCGGTCTGCGGTGCTCTCCCTTCCCGCCTGCTGTGTGTATGTACCTTGCTCCTACTTTGCCGACATTCTCTTTCTCCTTTCTATTCCTATGATATGATCGGAAGCTGCTCAATTAGCTTACCGTGTCGCCGCCATTGGCCATCCGTCGCGCTGCCCTCCCTCCCTCGCCCTCTCACCCTCCCTCCCCCACACCACCACCACTACCCCAAAACTAGGTCTTCGGCCTCCTCCTTGCCGAAGCCTGCACGCTAGCCCTACCCCTCGACGTGGCCAACAACAGCAGTAACATTGGTTGTGCCCAGGGATGGGTACGGAGTTGCGGTGGTCTAAACATGGGCCTGTTTTGGGAGATAATGTATGTGGTCGTCACAGTGTTGTGTGTGGCTGTCCTGCCGTTTGCTATTTTCTTCTACGAGGTACGTGTTTTAAGGACAAAGATGGAAGGATAGAGAGGGAGAGGGTTGGAGGGTACCATCGGGTATGATGCCTATTGTCGGCTGGCTCATCCGTCCCTCCCCCCCTCCCTCCTTCCCTCCCTCCGTCGACCGACGTAAAGTGCTTCTGCCTTTCCCTTTTCCCCAACCAATGCAATATTGAAATGAAAACCTACATTCATTCACACCCCTCCTAATTTACTCACGCAGAGCGATGACGGCCTGACGGAGAGCAAAGGCCAAGCAGCCTGCACGGCGATCAAGTACACGATGGTCTGCCTCTTCGCTTCGGGGATGGTGCTGGGCCTCTGCTACTTCTTTGTGAGTACCTTTTGGTTTTTATTCCTTGCTCTACTATGCGTAGCTAGTGCTTTCCATCTATTCATCTCCTTTTCCCCTTCTTTTCTCTATTCACTTTGTCAAATAGTAGGCACGTAGCTCACCCTCCCTCCCTCCCTCCCTCCCTCCCCCCCTCCTTCTCCTAACCACAGATCGGACGCATCCGCCTCCCCGTAACCGAGTACCCCGTCAGCATGGTTCACCTCACCACCCACCCCCTCGCCACGGCCATGAACATCACCCTGGACACGGCCGAAACCGCTTTCGCGGGAGATGTGACCAAAGCCAGTTTTAGGACCTGGATGACCTTTCAATCTTCCTTCATTGTATATATGATAGCCCTTGTCTCTTTTGTGGGTTGGATTTTCTTCTCCGTCTTTGGTGGGGTGGGCCTTGCGGCGTTGCCTATGGATTTGATCACGGCGTTCACGACGAGGCCGAAGGCAATGTCGGCGGAGGAGTTGGCGCATGAGCAGTTGTTGTTGCAGACACGGGTGGCGGATTTGATTGAGGTATGGGTGCGAGGGAGGGAACGCGGGAGGGAGGGAGGGAGGGAGGGTGGGAGGGAAGGATAAGCTGAAGGAGCATGAAGCTGCACGCCAGCACAATGTCAGGTGTATTTTTCCCATGCACATTCTGTGCGTCCACGCCCTGTACTCCAAGCACACACAGACTCACCCCTCTCCCTCCCTCCCTCCCTCCGTCCCTCCCTCCCTCCAACCCCTCCCCTCCCTCAGGTCGGTCAACTCGTCCAATCCGAGCGCAAAGACCGTCGTTCCGCAGGCGGAAACTTTCTCACCCGCACCCGGGCCGAGCGAAACGAGCGCAGCACGATGAAGAGCTTTAAGCAGATGGTTTATTTGCTTGAGGATGACTTTGGGAGATTCAGCGCGGCGAAAAACATGGGCGATTACAACCCGTTGTGGCCCATCGCAATGCTGCTGATGGGGATCGTTTCCTCGGTTTTGACGTTGATGTGGGTGTCGCACGTGGTGGTGTACATGTTCTTCTTCCCGCCGCAGTCCCAGTTTTTGAATAAGTATTTCATTCAGTTCGATGAGTGGTTTCCGCTGTTTGGGGTGCTGTCTGTGGCGCTCTTTGTCCTCTACCTCCTCTTTTGTGTGGTGGCGGGCAACTTCAAGATTGGCGTCCGGTTTTTGTTTGTGGAGCTGCACCCGATGAAGATCAATGGCACGTATATGAACTCTTTCCTGTTCAACCTGATTTTGATCCTGCTGTGTACCTTTCCGATCGTCGAGTTTTCCACGTCGGCGTTTGCGGGGTACGCGCGGTTTAGTAATATCTATCACTTCTTCGGGGTGCAGATGAAGTACTTGGTGTTTTTCTCCTACTTCTACACGAACAATGTCTTTGTGGGCATCCTTTTGGGCTTCTGCTTCTTGTCCACGGGCTACTTTTTGATGACCCCTCGACAAAAGGTAATCAAGGCAGAAGACGTCAAGCAGACTTTGCGGCGAAGACGCAAAATTTCCAAGTTAGATAAAGAGTGAGAGAGAAAGAGGACGGGGTGGGGTTTATTGATGTATATGTATGCATGCGGGTTTCTGAGGTGGTGGGTGTGCGTGGGAATGGAAAGAGGTGGTGCCTCATGTATGAGCCTGCGAGACCCGCGGCCATCCGCTCCAAGCCTTGCTTGAGAAAAAACAAACAATGAGACAGAGACACAGAAAGGAGACGACACAAAGAACGAAAAGCGAATGTAAACTAAACTAAATGCGATTTGCTGCGCTTTTTGCTTTTGCTTTTGGTGCTTGTGCAGCGTATGGGCCAAGCTTGAGCGAGCGAGTCTCCGCCGCCCACGCACCCCCAACATGACTAGGCTAGATACTCCCCCGTTTGCATCGAATTTGGCTAACCCCAGCACCCGCCCCAACACACCCACACCACACCAAGAGGACGCCAAGCAGTATGCGGCGGTCGGCGGCCCTGGTGCTGGGCCTGTTGGCCTCGAGCGCGACGGCATTCTTCCTTGCCCCGGCGCCTCTGCATCATCATTCCTCGCCTTCAACCTGGGTCAAGGATGGGGCAGTGATCACGACGAGGGTACGTTATGGAGGCATGCGCTGTGTGTGTCTGTATGTAATTCATGCCTCTGTGTGTCTGGGCAAGACGCGGGTCTTCTTTGGTGGGGTTTTGGTTGCGTAAGTAATGCCTTGCCATTCTCAGTCTGTTGGGATGGCCAGCCCTCGGGCCGCTTGTATGATGCTGCTGCTGCCCTTTTACCATGGCTTTTCATTATCCATTTACGTTTACCCATTCTTCATTGTCTAATTCTGCTGCTGCCTCCTCACCATTATCAGCACAAATCTTAAATCTCTCCCCTCACACTCCTACCAAATCCCAGACCCGCACCAACCCCCTCTCCATGGGGCCCTTGAACGCGGCCAACCTCAAGAAGCAGCAAAAAGGCGGCAAGAAGGCCGGCAAGGGTGCCGGGGGCAAAGGCAAAGGCAGCGGCAGTAGCGGCGGTGGGAATGGCAACAGCGTGATCGACACCAACAAGCGCGAGTACATTTATCAAATGCACCGCATGAGCAAGACTTTTGGAAAAGGGGACGGGTCCAAGCCGGTGCTGAAGGACATTTCCCTCTCCTTTTACCCGGGCGTGAAGATTGGTGTGTTGGGCGGGAACGGCGCAGGGAAATCGACGCTGATGAAGATCATGGCTGGGGTGGACGAGAACTTCAACGGCGAGGCCCGGCCGGCGCGCTGGGCCAAGGTGGGGTACCTCTCGCAAGAACCGCAGCTGGAGGGGCCAACGGTGGCAGATGAGTTGGAGAAGGCCGTGGCGGAGACTAGGGGTTTGTTGGAGGAGTATGCTGACGTGAGTGGTTCATTAGGCAAGGCGGACCTGACGCCGGAGGAGCAAGAGAAATTGAGCACCAGGATGGACGAGTTGCAGAGTGCGATCGAGGCGAAAAATGGGTGGGAATTGGATAGGACGCTGGAGCGGGCGATGGACGCGTTGCGGTGCCCGCCGTCCGATGCGCTGGTCGATCAATTGTCGGGAGGAGAACGCCGCCGAGTGGCCTTGTGCCATCTTTTGCTGCAGCGCCCGGATTTGTTGCTTCTCGACGAACCTACCAATCATTTAGACTGCGAATCTGTTGCTTGGCTGGAAGACTTTCTCGCTGCGTTCACCGGTACCGTCGTTGCCATCACGCATGACCGCCTCTTCCTGGAGAACGTGGCTGGGTGGATCCTGGAGCTCGACCGAGGCGAGGGCATTCCCTTTGAGGGTAACTATTCTGGATGGCTCGATAGCAAGGCCAAGCGGTTGCAGCAAGAAGGGCGAGACGACGATAAGCGAACAAAAGCCCTAACGCGCGAGTTGGAGTGGATGCGCATGTCCCCCAAGGCGCGCCAGATCAAGGCCAAGGCGCGCATTACGAACTACGAGCAGATGGTGCAAGCCGACGAGGATGCGCGCGCGAACGCTCGTGGGGGGCCTACCAACATCTACATCCCTCCTGGTCCTCCATTGGGGAAAGTGGTCGTCGAAGCCGAAGGACTCGCCAAGTGGTATGGGGATCGTTTGCTCTGGGACAAGGTGTCGTTTTCGCTGCCCCGCGGAGGAGTGGTGGGCGTGATTGGTGCCAACGGTGTGGGGAAGTCGACGCTGTTCAAGCTCATTGCTGGGCTGGAGAAGCCGGACCAAGGTACGCTCACCATCAGCGACAAGGTCAAGGTGATGTACGTGGATCAGAACCGTGAGGGATTGGCGGATCCGGATAAGACTGTGTACGACACGATAAGGGAGGGCATGGAGGAGATTGAGTTGGGGAACAGGGTGGTGAACGCTCGCCAGTATGCAGGCTGGTTTAACTTTAAGGGGGTCGACCAGCAGAAGCCGGTGGGCGTGTTGTCCGGAGGAGAGAGGAACAGGTTGTGCTTGGCGCAGACGTTAAAGCAAGGCGGCAACCTGTTGTTGCTCGACGAGCCTACGAATGACTTGGATAACGACACTTTGCGTGCGCTGGAGGATGCGATAGAAAATTACGCCGGATGTGCTGTGATTATTTCACACGACCGGATGTTCTTAGATCGGGTTGCTACGCACATTTTAGCGTTCGAGGACGATGGGAATGTCACGTGGTTCGAGGGCGACTTTAGCGAGTACCAGCGTGATTTGATAGCGCGGAATGGAGGAGTGGAGCCCAAGAGGCCCAAGTTTAGGCCCTTGCCCACTGTATAAGGGTTGCAAAGGGGAGTAGGGAGCAAGAGAGGAATGGATAGAGTGGGTATCCTAAGAAAGTCTCAAAAGCAAGAAAACGTCGAAGAGGAATGGACAGAAGTGAGTTTATGACTAGCGCGATATTTTGGCTTTTCAGCGCGAGGTTTTGGCTTTGAGTTTTCTTTGCTTTGTTTTGTTCCCCTATTTTCGTGCCCAGAATAACAGCTTCGAGCAAAATGACCTGCCTAGAGCGTGGTGGAGGAATGCTTTCTCAGCGGCCTCCCACACGGGGGTACGCACAGAGTATGCCGCTCTTGCCTTCAAGGCGGCCATGTTAGTTTACACTTGCGACCGCGGAGAGAAGAGCGCCTTTGTGAAAGAGGAGATTGTGCGGCTCGACGGCGTTTCAGATGGACGAATTTAACAGCAAAGAGAGAAGCACTCGCAGTGTGTGAGATTGAGGGAAAAGATACAAATTTGGAGATTGAGGTCTCAGGTCGGGAAAATAGACTACTGCGCCCATGCACACGACTGCCAGGTCGGGAAAAGATACTCTGGCCCATGCACCACAGTATACGTTATGTGTAGCGCCAGTGTTACGCTCTTTAGACCGCCTTTTGGTTGTCCTTGTAAGAGTAGTACTCGTCTAGGAATGCCGCCAGGAGGTTGAAACGCTTTTCTGCGCGTACGTATGTCTAAAGGGTGCAGCCTAAATGGTCGGGACGCGGGGGGAACAGGCTAGTTTCAATGGGAATGGTAGCCAAGTTTTGCCAGTAGTACCGTACAATGGTTTTCAGGGAGAAAAGAGCAAGACCCGGGTGAGCACTTTCAAGCAAGGTGAATGTTCAGCCGGTCTAATATGTACCACGCGCGCACGCCTCAATTTATTCAAGAAGCAACAAGTAGCCTTGCTGGGTTTCAGCGGCAAGCAAAAGAAGAGTTTGTGCTGCAACGTAAGACTGTAACTCCATATATATATATGTACTTTTTTGGTGTTGATTCCATTCCTCTTCTTCTTTTCTCTACTCATCTCATTCATTCATCGTCCCTTTCCGCGTGCCTGCGCCGGCCGGAAGGCGGTTCAAAATATTCATCTTTAACAACTGCTGCTGCTCCTTCTACTTGGTCTCTCCGCCAGTGCCTGTAGTATTGCTGGTGGTAGATTCCCCTGCCCCTCCTGCTCCTCCTGCCCCTGCAGCCTCAGCGGCTGTCGACCGCACCCAGACTTTGTGGTGAGTCATGCGGCCCGTCGCTGAATTTCGGATCAGAGAGCGATTATGCGTTACTGGAGGAGGGACAGCGCAAGCGGAGGAGGAAGAGGAGGAGGAGGAGGAGGAGGGGGTGGTGCTGGTGAGTGGAGGTGGGGAGGGAATGACTGCGCCTCGTGTGACCTGTGGCGCAGTAGTGGTGGGTGTAGAGGCCGAGACACCTGCTGCTGTTGCTGCCGCTGCAGCAGAAGGCGTGAGGACCAGAGACATGTTTTTGCCTCCACCCCTTCCTCCGGGCCCTGCCCACGACGTTGCAGAAGGAGGGAAGGAAATACGTGGCGGATAATGAGAGTTGGGGGTATGGTGGCGGAAAGAGCTTCCTCGTCCTCCCCCCCACCCTCCTCTTATAGGTCCATAACCACCGCTGCCACGGGGAGGGCCTCGAGGATGGTAAGGAGGGGCAGAAGACGAGAGCGCGGGTGCTGCTGCTGCTGCTGCTGCTCCTCCTCCTCCCCTCTCTCCTGATGGCGGTGATGACGATGAAGGTGAGAAGGATGAGCGGGAGGGAGTTGTGGCCTGCATGTCAGTGGGACTATCGCTGCTTCGACGCTCGTCCCACCCTCCCTCCATCCCTCCTCCTCCTTCTTCCCCTCCACCTCTTGCTACTGCATGTGCTGCTGCTAATTTCGCTGTAGTCAGCGTGTCCTTGAACGTTCCTACCCCTCCTCCTCCTCCTCCTCCTCCTCCTCCTCCTCCTTGCCCCAAACCTGTAACCCTAAAAACGGTCGGCTTCTCCTCCATCCGTGCAGCAATGTAGAAGGAAGAGGCGACATAGGGTTTGAAGGAGGGCTGGATGGAGGGAGGGGGAGGGGACAAAGCCGCGTTCCTCACGTTCTTCACAAAACGGGCGTCGCGCTCTTCTGATCGCCCACGCTGCTGCTGCTGCTGCGGCTGTTGGCGCTGTTGGTGCTGTTGGGGGGGTCGCTCTTGTGACCTATCCCACTGTTGTTGCTGCTGCTGCTGCTGCTGCTGCAGCTGCTGCTGCGGTTCTCGTTCTCGCGACCGCGACCGACTGCGTCCTCGTTGTTGGTGTTGAATGACGGTACGTTGGTACTGCTGCTGCTGCTGCTTCTGCTTTTGCTGCTTCTGCTGCTGGTGTTGCAGCTGTGGCATTCTCACCACCTCCACCACTCGCCCCTCCTCGCTGGCAAATGTGCCCACCCCATTCGTCCTACCACCAAAATCTATCGCTCCTCCCCCTCCCCCTCCTCCCCCTCCTCCTCCTCCTCCTCCTCCTCCTCCTCCTCCTCCTTCCCCCAAACCTGTAACCCTAAAAACGGTCGGCTTCTCCTCCATCCGTGCAGCAATGTAGAAGGAAGAGGCGACGGAGGGTTTGAAGGAGGGCTGGATGGAGGGAGGGGGGGAGGACAAAGCCGCGTTCCTCACGTTCTTCACAAAACGGACGTCGCGCTCTTGTGATCGCCCACGCTGCTGCTGCTGCTGCGGCTGTTGGCGCTGTTGGTGCTGTTGGGGGGGTCGCTCTTGTGACCTATCCCACTGTTGTTGTTGCTGCTGCTGCTGCTGCTGCTGCTGCTGCTGCTGCGATTCTCGTTCTCGCGACCGCGACCGACTGCGTCCTCGTTGTTGGTGTTGAATGACGGTACGTTCGTACTGCTGCTGCTGCTGCTTCTGCTTTTGCTGCTTCTGCTGCTGGTGTTGCAGCTGTGGCATTCTCACC
>Ga0209390_10010622_pt1 | contig 10742 bp, 13 predicted proteins | sample BON01_FD_187212 | JGI IMG/M metagenome (GOLD analysis project Ga0209390, IMG submission 187212) | Freshwater microbial communities from Lake Bonney liftoff mats and glacier meltwater in Antarctica - BON-01 (SPAdes) (version 2) | ecosystem: Environmental > Aquatic > Freshwater > Ice > Glacier... | reverse complement strand
GAATGTCCCCCTGGTAACTCGATAAGAATGTCCTCCTCTGTGGCGGGTTGCGGTAGCAACCCGGCCACGACATGGAGACATTGACGATGAACGGGAAGGAACGGAAACGACTGACGGTGATGGCCGGGGTCAGGAAGAAGGAACTGACACTGGTGCAGGCGGCGGAGCCAGTTGCTGGTGAAGAAGGGGACCGCCCTGCAAATCCAGCACGATTACCAATACGACACCGGCTCCCGGTTGCAGAAGGTCTGGCAGGGCAGCTACTCGGCCAATTATACGTATGAGGCCAATTCCTCACTGATTGACAAGGTGGAATACAAATACAGCTCGACGCTCCGGTTGACCGGCGACCGCAGTTACGACAAGCTCAACCGCCTGACCGTGATGGCCAACACGCCGCAGACTGGCTTACCCGTGAATTTTGCCTACCAATATAACGACGCGAACCAGCGCATCCGCACGGCGCTGGCCGACGGGAGCTACTGGATTTACCAGTACGACGAGCAGGGCCAGGTGATCAGCGGCCGGCGGTTCTGGGCGGATCACACGCCCGTGGCCGGGCAGCAGTTTGATTATGCTTTTGACGACATCGGCAACCGGCAGAGCACGCTGGCCGGGGGCGACCAGGCCGGTGGCAACCAGCGGAGCTCGACCTACACCGCCGACCGGTTGAACCGTTACGGCTCGCGCACCGTGCCGGGCGGGTTTGACGTGCTCGGCGTGGCCACGGCCACCAGCGCGGTGACGGTGAACAGCCAGGGCGCGTATCGGAAGGGCGCGTAAAGGGGTCGGTTCTTGAGTTTGACAACTACCATCCGGCGGGAGTGATTCTCCGGTTTGCGGCGTGATGCACTGGCGGCCAATGTTGCGGGTTCCGTTTTCATCCGGGCATGAACCTGATCTTTCCCATCCCAGAAGTAAAGTGCTGAATCCTCTTCGACCGGCCATGGAACAAACGACATCCAACAACGCCACCGCGAACATCTCCAACTCCGGCGATAATCAGCATTGAATTGTCAAACTAAAGAACCGACCCCTTTACGAACGCGCAGAAGAATTTTCAGCTATCGGCTTGACAAGATCTCGACTCGAGGTCTTTATCGAACAAGAGAAAGGGACTGGGCAATCAGAGACGTGCTGCCCGGTTCGGAGAATACAATCATGAAAAAAATCAGCGCTTTGAAACTAGTGGGGATTCTGCTGATCGCTAACTGCAATCTACAGGCAATCGAAGATCTTCAAATCACTGTCCAGCAAGATGACGTGGTCCTGAGCTGGCCTTCAACCGCCGGAGAAATTTATCTCATCCAGTATCGGGAAACTCTTAGCCCGAGCACGCCTTGGACTTTCCTCTCCAGCAACCATCCGCCAGACACCGGGACCAATCGAACAACATTCATCCATCAAGCGGTTGTTACGATTCCCGGCCCGCAAGGTGGTGGCGGCGGTGGAGGTGGCGGAGCTCCACCATCACCAAGTTTTGCTCAAGTGTCCGGGGGGATGTCGGCTGATCCAATGAGAGAACAACGAATAGCGTTGCTCTCAAAAATGAAACTCCCGCCGGTGCCATGGGATTCCCGATTTGTGCTGCCACCCAGTCCGATGAACAAGAGCAGCCTGATGCTTAACAGCAACAACTCGCCTTCCCCACAGGGAAACTCTGGAAGCACCGGAACCTGCGGGTTCTATCGCGTCGTTCGGGAAGGCATCCATGCCTTCAATATTGCCGACAATGCTATTTTAACCGGTCGTGAGTTGATTCAATTTGAAGTCGGGGTAGACGACCCTGAACCCTTTGCCGGGGTGTTTGCTCATACGACAAGCGGTCCGCTGCCGGGAATGGATTTTCTCAGCGAGACCAACGGTTTTCTTGAAGCCGGCTGGGAGACTTTCCAGGAAACCAATGGGACTTACGAAGTTGTCTGGTCCGGCAGTTTTGGACCCGAGTATCTTCCGGTCACCAAGACCAATACGATTCAAATAGCGAACGACATCTGGTTTCCAGAAGGCGGCTGGTATGTGGCCGGAGATGCCTTGCGCGTACTGGTCCAGACCATTCATACCAACGGATCATGGTCGGCAAGTATTTTTGATCAGGACCACAATCTGATCAGCTCGTCTCTACTGGGAGCAGTAGACCAAAATGGAATCCTCGCTCTGGCAGGTGATCCGAATCCAGCTCCTGGATTTAGCTTGGCCTTGTTTAACAACGGGACTCCGTTGCCCTACACCGGCTACATCGTTGAATTAACGGTCAATCCGCCGCCACCAAGTCCTCAAGGGCCGGGCAATCAGTCCCAGCTGGTGTATACCAACTGGGTCGAGCTGCCGAAATGGGATGGACACACGATTTTTGCTATTGGCTACATGCCGACTTTTGGCAGCCCGCAAGGCGGGGCAAGCAGTCAGGACGCGCTGAATTTGCAATTTATGATTCACGATGTTTACAATGTTGCAGAGGCAAGGGGGCTCGGTCCGCAGGTGGTCCGCGGAACCCATGCGGCCCCGTTCGAGATCAACGGTCCTCCCGATTGGGCGCAGTTGATCATAGATTTGCGTGTGCACGACGTAAGAAACTTTTACTACTATGGACACGGTGACCCCGATTTCATCGGGGAGAACAACTATTCAAATCAGATCGATTGGTTCACTCTAAATCAGGCACTCGGAAACTTCTGGGGAAACACAAACCGCCACCCGTTCCGGTTCGCTTTTCTCGACGGCTGCCTAACAGCCAACGGGAATCTCCCGACCGCTTTTGGCATGCCGCGAAAAGCGGTGCCGTTGGCATTTTTTCAGGGTTGGGGAATTCGTGAACGGGCATTCATGGGGTGGAGCGGCTATGTTCTCAACAGCTGGATCACATTCAACCAACAGCATGCAAATTTTGTTGCCAATCTGTTTAGTGAATGGGGAGAAGGAAATACGATTCGACAGGCGCGGGACCTCGCGGCGGGCAACCCACAGGGTTCACTCTGGGCCAATGTTCAGGAGAATCTCAAGATCTACGGTTTTGAAGGACTCTTAATCAACGATTAAGTAATTATGACGAACATACTGATGCTACAGAAATACGCTCTGAGCCTCATACTCAGCAATGCCAACGTGACGTGCGAGAGCTTGGGATTGGATCTGGCTGTACCGCTCACTACCAACGAAGTTACTTTCCTACAGTATTCCCCGAAAACCAATGGAATCTCGGGACGGGCAAGGTTTTTGGATCGATATGAATTCATCGTCAATCACAGTAAATTTCAGACGTTTCGTGACTTGAACTATTGGGAAGCATCGAAGACCAAACGGCCTGAGAATTCTGTTGAATCACCGGGGACCGCTTTGTCGACAGAAGAAGTCGAAGGGATTGCTCGCGGAGCCATACGCTCGTTGGGTTTCAAGGAACAAGAGCTCAATCTGAAAGAACCCCCGACCGTTAACCAGCTACAATACATCGGTCCGGGTGGCGAGGTCGTAAAGTTGCCTCAATATGATGTGAGGTGGCGTCCAGCTCCCGGCTATGCTGGCTTGGTCGAAATTCAAGTATCCAGTATTACGAAGAAACCGACTGAGATATTTATTCCATGGTGGACAATTCCGCCTGTAGATTTGCCCGATGGCTACGACAAACTTCTCAGCGAAGATATTCTGGAGCAGAAAAACAAAAAGGGTGTTCCAGACGAGAATGAAGGCAGTTCGGAATTAATGCTGCCCAGATCAGAAATTGAAAAAGTAAAATCGGAATCGAGCGCAGATTAGAGATTGTGCTTCTCCCCCCCACGAGCCGCACCGCAACCCGTGCCGCAGGATTGTTTGGCAGCGCGGGATCTTGCTGTTGCTGCCTCAGTGCCTAATCCACCGCCGCATCCACCTCAAACCGGCTGCCGCCTGTGACAAACGTCACATCCGCGTGCTTTGGTTTGTTCGCCATGTTTGATCCGTACAGCCGCACATCCGTGGGCGCGTTCGCGTAGATGGATTCCGCCGCTGCCAGGCTCGACACCAGCACGCAATCTTTCAGCGTCGGTCCGTCCACGCCTTCGATCTGAATCGCACGCACGCCAGCCGCGAACACCGTCGTCACGATCCGCGCACCGTTGATTCGCAGTGCCACCGGGTCCGCCACAAAGAACAGTTTCACACCATGCGATCCGTTCGACTCGATCAAACGCGCGTTCACTTCGTTCGTGCCGCCATAGGCCAGGATGCCCGACAGCGTGTCGCTGTGAATCGTGGTTGCCTCGATCACATTGGTGCCGCCACCCAGCACGACGCCCGCGCCGGTCGACGCCTTGATGCTGTCCACGCGGATCTCGTTGGAGCCACCAGTCAGCTCAACACCCGTGGCACCCGAGAGAATCGTCGTTGCCCGAAGCCGCGCCGTGCCGCCCGTAAAGGGGTCGGTTCTTGAGTTTGACAACTACCATCCGGCGGGAGTGATTCTCCGGTTTGCGGCGTGATGCACTGGCGGCCAATGTTGCGGGTTCCGTTTTCATCCGGGCATGAACCTGATCTTTCCCATCCCAGAAGTAAAGTGCTGAATCCTCTTCGACCGGCCATGGAACAAACGACATCCAACAACGCCACCGCGAACATCTCCAACCCCGGCGATAATCAGCATTGACTTGTCAAACTAAAGAACCGACCCCTTTATAATCAGCATTGACTTGTCAAACTAAAGAACCGACCCCTTTACGAACCGCGCCTTGTCTTGTTCCGGAAGGACGCTCACTTCGAGTGGGTTCTCTCCCTGTTAATTCATTGTAGTGGACTCTTTCATGCCATTCCAAGGCCCCCCTTTTTACGCTTTTTGTTCAGCCCAAAGTTTCACCCCTCCTCACCATCACTTTATCCTCTCAGAGAAAAGAGCCCGGGGCGACGGACGGCGACAATCCGAATGGAATTGACAACCGACAGTCGAAATTCACCAATGTTCCCAACATGGCAATGCGTCCACTCTCACAGCGCGGCAACCATTCCCATCATCCGGAAGTGTTCGGCCGTTCGGTCCTCAATCATGCGCTGGAAGTTTGGATGCCGGAGGGGAAGGCGCGCATCCTAGTCGTTGCCGGCCAGCACGGTGAGGAACCGGAAACCACGGTTGTCCTTTCCAGGGCTCTCCGGGCGCTTTCCCACCGGTCGCCTGATTGTGCCATCCTCCTCAATGCTAATCCCGATGGAATCATGCGCGGGACAAGAGGCAACGCCCGCGGCGTGGATTTGAACCGCAATTTCCCGGCTTCGGACTGGGTTCGGGATCAAACGGATTACCGCTGGCATCTTGACGCGCCGGATGATCGCGTTCTTCTCGGCACCGGGGACAAACCGGGATCCGAACCCGAGACTCAACACTTGATATCTCTGGTCGGGGATCTCAGACCGGAGCTCATCATCACCCTGCATGGCTCGCTCGCGTGCATCGACGACCCGCGTCTTTCCAAGCAGGGAAAAATTCTGAGCGACCGGTCGGGACTCAAACTGACAAGCCACATCGGCTATCCCACCCCGGGCTCTTTCGGCACGTGGGCGATTGAAAACGATTATCACCTGATCACTTTCGAACTTCCGGGGCAATCCATCGAAGAGCTTTCACGTAACTTCACTCCCCTTTTTGAAGAGATTCTTGCCGGCGGATTGTTGTGATCATATCCCGTGGGCGCGGGCATCCCCCCGGTCACGATCAGGCCTGCGGATCAAACGTTCCCGGGCAAAATCGTCGGCCAAACTGCACCTGAGGTCTGCCGCCCTTCTGCCCGGCTGCAAACGCCATGACCGCGAAAAGCTCGAACGGTTTGAAGACAATCCGCAGATGGATTTGTGTGGGTGAAACGAATATTGGTAGAATGAAGATCCAATCGCTCCCGAATGGAAAATATGAGAACGAGCTGCTTGGCGGAGGTCTCGAGGAGAGTGTTAATCAAGGACGGCAAGTTGCGTGGAGGGAAGAACGCGTGGTATGCAAATGGTAGGTTAGCGTCACGATGTGAAGTGTACTGAGTTTCTTGGAGCTGAGATTCTCTTGTTTTGTTGTGGGTTGGTTTATCAGGTTTTTAGTTTTGGGTAAAGGCGGCTTTGTTGCCGCCTTCGCTGTCTTCCCGAACCGCCCCCGCGGGGGCGGTTCGGGAAATCATCTGCTCGAACTCCACCGGGCTGCGGTAGTCCAGTGAGCTGTGGGGCCGATACCGGTTGTAGAACGGTTCGATGTATTCAAACACCACTGCCCGGGCTTCCTCCTCATCGGCCAGCACGCGGTCCCGGATGGTGCTGGTCTTGAACCGGCCATAGAAGGATTCCATCGCCGCGTTGTCGTAGCAGTTGCCCCGGGCACTCATGCTGGGTTGCATCCCCAGTCGACTCAACTGCCGCTGATAGTCATCACTGGCATACGTGCTGCCCCGGTCGCTGTGGTGAATGATTCCTTCCTTCGCCGAGCCCCGGGTCTGATGGGCATTTTCCAGCGCCTGGCTGACCAGTCGGGTGTCGTTCCGGGCTGAAACGCTCCAGCCCACGATCCTTCGACTGTAGAGGTCCATCACCGTCGCCAGATACATCCAGCCGTTGCGAACCTTCAGATACGTCGTGTCGGACACCCATACTTCATCACACCGGCTGGGTGGCCCGTTTTCCTTGAGCCGGTTGGGGCTGTACCCGAAGTCATGCGCGCTGTCCGTGCCTTGGGGGCGATATTTCCGCTCCTGCTTTCCGGCGATGTCCAGGGAACGCATCAATCGCAGGGTCCGGTCCCCTCCGCAGCGATCCCGTACCTGACTATGCATGAGCCGGTGGCCAAACCGGCCTTGGCAGTGTTCGTGGATCTCCAGGATCTCCTGCTTGAGAGCGGCGTCTTCGGTGGCCCGGGCCGAGGGCTGGCGCGTCTGGCTCGCATGATACGCCGAAGGGGCCACCTCCAGGGCCTCGCAGAGTTCCTTCAACGGATACTCGCCCATGTTCTGGTGAATGAACTCAAGCTTCATTGTTCGTCCTTGGCGAAGTAGACCACCGTTTTTTTTAATATCTCGTTGATCCGCTCGCTGCGACCCAGCTGCTGGCGCAGGCTCTGGATCTCAGCGGCCATTTCCTTGGGGCTCATCTGGGTGCTTTCCTTGGTGCCCCCTTCGAGTTCCTCGAGGAACTCGCCCTTCCAGCGGTAGAGCAGATTGCTGTTGATTCCCAGTCGTTCGGCCACCGAGGGCGCGCTCTCCCCTTCCATGACCATGTAACGAACCGCCTCTTTCTTGAATTCCTGGCTATGTCGTCGTCGCTTCATTTTTCAATTCTCTTTCTAAGAGAATCCCCTGTCCATTTTTTCCAGTACAGATCAAGCAACTCCTGAGCGCCAAGAAGGAGCTGCGCCTGGAGGAGGCGCTCAAAAAGCTCGACCGCTATGCGGTGGTGATCCTCGATGACATCGGCTACGTGCAGCAAAACCGAGAAGAGATGGAAGTGCTCTTCACCTTCCTGGCCGAACGCTACGAAAGGCGCAGCGTGATGATCTCCAGCAATCTGGTGTTTTCCAAGTGGGATCAGATCTTCAAAGATCCGATGACGACCATGGCCGCCATCGACCGACTCGTCCATCACTCGGTGATCCTGGAATTCAGCGGTGAGAGCGTGCGGGCCCGGAAAGCAAAAGAGAACCAGGCCGGGTGAAACCGGCGGCGAAGTTTGCCCTTCGTTCCATTGCGCCTTTGCCGCTTGCGCGTCAAAGACTCCATTCCACGAAGGGCAAACTCTCAAACCCATGCAAAGACACAAGAAATACGGATTTAGCCCCGTCTCAAACGGCGAGTTTTAATTGTCGCCACCGGGGAAGGATAATTGTCGTTGACCAGGTGACAAAAATCCGCGTTTCAACCACAATATCAACAGGAACCAAAGGAATAGACTGGCGACGCCCAGTCGATTGCCAATTTTCTCCGGCCACAAAAGCGAACCAAAGACTGGCCATTTCGCGCTTCTCCCGTCGCTGTTCCTCGTCGGGCAAGCTCGTTTACCATTGCCGCCGTGTAGCATCGGTGCTCGAGATCAATGCCGGATGTTGTTCTTTTGCTGTTGATCTAATAGTAGCAGAGCATTACTTACAATGAACATGAGTGCCAAAATGCCTTTCATAATCCCATCTGCTATTTCCGGTTTTATGTTCAGCGTCTCGGTAAAAGTCCCCAAGCAGCTGCACGGCTGCGTCCAGCCGATCCACCAAACTCCTAGGCGATATGTCAAAAATACAGACGACAGCCAAGAAGTCGCTACCAATGCATAAGTTCTATGGCCAAAAAAACATATCACAGCCACCGTGATTTCAAGAATCGCAGCAGCAAGAAACACCTCTCTAAATCTTATTCCAATTAGAGGATCAATCTCTTCGAGCAGCAGTGAATTAAGGTGGCAGGTGAAAACGGAGCCAGTGAATAAGCTTGAAAAAGGGATGGAGGCGGGGTTCCAAAGAAACCCTGAAAGCGACGAGAACCATGCCGAAACGAAACAAGAGACGAACCCTGACCCCGCAGTTCAAATTCCAGGTGGCCCTGGAGGCGCTCAAGGAACTGCGCAGCGTGAATGAGATTGCCGCCGAACACAAAGTCCACCCCACCCAGGTGACCACCTGGAAGAAGGAGCTCCGCGAAGGAGGCCGGGTCCTCTTCGAGCGCCGGAACGGGAAGAACCGCGAGCTCGAAGATCAGGAACGACACACCGCGCGACTGGAGAGAACTCTGGGCCGGGTGGTGGTGGAAAAGGAGTTTTTGCTAAAAAAATGCGTGGAGCTGGGGATCGAGCCATGAGAAAGACCATGGTGGAAAAGGGACATTCCCAGCTCAGCGTTCGAGCCCAGTGCCAGCTGCTTGGCGTGAATCGCAATCGCCTGGAACCCCGGAGGCCAAAGCAATGGTCGCCCGTCCCGGGACAGCAGGAGGTGCTCGAACTCCTCAAGCTCGCCCACGCCAAGGATCCCACCATGGGAACCCGACAGCTGGGAAAGATTCTCAAGCGCAACGGCTGCCCGGTCAGACGATGGACCCTCGGAAGAATGATGAACCATCTCGGGCTCAAAGCCATTTACTGCCAACCGCGCACCACCGTGCCCGCCCCGGGGAATGCGAAGCATCCCTACCTCCTGCGCGAGCGGGAAATCAGCGAGCCCGACGAAGTCTGGGCCACGGACATCACCTACATTCCCTGGAGGCGCGGCCACGTTTACCTCACCGCGATCCTGGACTGGCACACGCGGGCGGTGCTCGCCTGGCGGGTGTCCAACACCATGGAGGTGGACTTCTGTCTGGAGGCGCTCAAGGAGGCGCGGGTCGTGGCCGGCAGGCCCCCCCGGATCGTGAACACCGATCAAGGCAGCCAGTATACCGGAGAGCAATGGATCCACGCCGTGGAGGCCATGGGAGCCCGGGTCAGCATGGACGGACGCGGGCGGTGGATGGACAACGTGCTGATCGAGCGACTCTGGCGCAGTGTGAAACACGAATGGGTTCTGCTCCATGAATACGACACCCTGCCCGAGCTGAGAACCCTGCTGGGAGAATGGATTGAACGCTACAACACCTGGCGTCCCCACACCGCCAACCAGGGGCAGACCCCGTGGCAGGCCTACCGGGGAGTGGCACCGCAGTTGGAGCGGGACACCAGCGACTTCAAGGAAGCCCTCGAAAGTTCCAGACTTTCGGCCTCGGCCTCAAGTCTGGAACTTTCGTCAGCCGCAGCCTGAACACCCTTTGACAAACACAACCACCCGACTAAAGTCCCCAAACACCCGCTGACATCCCACTTAAAAGCCTCCAACTTTGGCTCCGCCTCCTCTGCCACCTTAGATGGCGACGGCCTGCCCTTCACGAACTGGGTGGCCGGGCAGCTTCGCAATCCGTTGGAAGGACAGAACGCCGATCTGTTGGTGGACAAGAACCGTTCGCTGCTCGCGCGCTACGTGCCCAACCCGAAGGTCTACAAATGTCCGTCGGACAAATCGCAGTACGTGCGCAGCGTTTCCATGAACAACCGGATGAACCCGATCCGCCCGACGCCCGGCACGTTTCCGCTGGTGCTCGGCGGTTACGGGACGAATTACATGATCTACCGGCGCACGGGCGATCTGCGCAACGCCGCCAAGCTCTTCGTCATCCTCGACGAGCGGAGCGACAGCATCAACGAAGGCAACTTCGCCACCGACCTGAGCAACACGGGCACGTTCGACGGGAACGGCACCCCGAGTCCGTACTGGTGGATGGACACCCCGGGCAGTTATCACAACAACGGCGGGGTGCTGTCCTTCGGCGACGGTCACGTCGAGCATCACGTGTGGCAGGAGAAGACCACCCTCGGCCCGATCGGCATTACCGGCCCGCGCCACACGAGCGCCAACGATCAAGACATCGCCTGGCTGCAGGAAAGGGCGGCGCAGCGGAAGACTTGGTAGGACAGCGCGTCCCGCCTGGCTCCTGGGCGAAGAGGGAAAGTGATCAGTGATCAGTGATCAGTAACGGGCGCGATTGCCGGGACTGTTTCACAGAGGACTGAAGACTGACGCGAATGGCGCTTAGTTAAGGCAGGGTTTCGATGGTTTTTGAGATTGGTTTCGGGAGCGTTCGACGATCATTTGATGACGTGGTTTTGTCATCAATCGAAAGTTCTTCGGTCTCCGTTTGACGGCCCTGGGTTCGGAGCGGTTGGGACGATGGGGCAGCGGGTCTCCGGCGATGGTTTCGTAGAGCGCGTCGCGTTCGGCGGCGCTGACCCGTGGTTGCACA
>Ga0209390_10010621_pt1 | contig 10744 bp, 11 predicted proteins | sample BON01_FD_187212 | JGI IMG/M metagenome (GOLD analysis project Ga0209390, IMG submission 187212) | Freshwater microbial communities from Lake Bonney liftoff mats and glacier meltwater in Antarctica - BON-01 (SPAdes) (version 2) | ecosystem: Environmental > Aquatic > Freshwater > Ice > Glacier... | reverse complement strand
GAAGTCGGGGATCTAGTATGGTGGTCGATCGCTTAGGATGACGATCGGTATATTCAACCAATAATTGGGAAAGTATTTGAGCTAGTTTCATCCTAGAATAGTCAGCGGTTAAAATCGCCGCTAGCAATCCAAAGTCCGCCTATGCGGACTAAGATACTCAGATTTAACACTAGCGACTACTTGTTACAACGCACGCCGAGGAAGCCATCTTCGATACGTCTTCGCCTACAGCGCGTAAGGCAAAGCCCCGCCAAAGGCGTATATATCGGCGATTTCAATCGGGCGGAATATGGATCGGCAAGATTATGCTCGTTTTTCTACCACGATCGTCAGATGAGCAACCATCGCCCCGATCGATCCAACAGCAGCCATAATCGGGAAGAAAGCAGCACTTATGACACCACCAACCACGCCAACGGTTAAAGGGATTTCAATTAATATATGTCCTTCTTCGTTTTTGATAATAATCCGCCGAATATTACCTTGATGAACGAGTTCCTTGATTTTGGCACCAAGGGCATCACCATTAATACTAAATTCTTCTACACCGATTTTTTCTACTATTTTCACATCATCCGCTCCAGTTACTAATTCAGTTTGAATTATTTCGAGGTTTTCTTGGAAGTTGTCATTTTGTACGTTCATATTATTAATTCCCTAGTTATGTTTATAAATCAGCTAAAAAATCGGCAGCAAACTGGGCACGGGTAGTTGGTTGCTGCAAGATTAATCCTTCTCCGCCTAATGGATGGTTGTTATCGATCGGTTGTCCTCCTACAGAGATAAAAGTTTTTTGATTTGAATCGAGACTGCTAGCTGTATAAATCACCTGTGCAACTCGATAAATCATCGATGTGCTACCACCTCCAGATCCAAATTCTGGGGATAAGTCAACATGCACTCCATCAGCACGAATTTGCAACCTCAGTAGTTTAGTACCTTTGGGAATTGTACTAGTTAAATTATCTCTAGGCTTTGCTGCTAGTAGCTGTTGAATAGCAATTGTTAATTCTTGTTGGGGCGAACTAGAACTTGGTGTATTCGATGATAATGACTTGCCAACTAGGGTTATTTTAGATCGATCGGATCGTAACCAGTAAACTTGTGGTTGAATTTTTTGGGATAAATTATTGGGAATAGTCGTGGAATTTATAGTTGGAACTGATAGTTTTTCATACTGGATAGAAATAGGATTACTTCCCACCCAAATACTCAAAATTGCTACTGTAATGAATAATGGTAAGTGCTTGGCAGCAGGCTTATTAATCAAGACTCTTTTCATTCTATTTCCCCTAATTAGTGGTTAAATTTATAACTACCGACAAATGGCTTTATTGCTAATTAGTCATCTGTAGTTTTTCTCTCTCAAATTACTATAGCAAGATGACACCCAACCCGAATAGATTAATTAGGAAAACTACTAAGCCTCCCACAAACGGAATTAACGCCAGCATTATCAAGATCGCCAAACCAATTAAGAACTGCTGTAATTCAGTCTGTGCCAGAATATTCTCATTAAAATTAAGTAAATGGTAGCTATAAAAGCTAAGATTAATTATTACCATTCCATCAACTTCATCCTCATTAATAACTAGAAAATCAACAGGATCTCATCCGATCGCGATCGGATAAGAAACCTATGAGAAAAATTTACGAAAAGCCTAATATATTACATTACTAGTACGATCTTTACCTACCTTTGATAATTTCCCAAAGGAGAGGATACATCAACGTATTAATTAACGAGCTTCAGTGATTCTCCAGCTTTGCCCAGCGACGTTACTACATTTAGCCATCGTCAGTTGATTATTTCTACCGTCATTGATAATTTTCAAACACTTATCCGTGCCTGTCAGCTCATTCTGTAAACTATAATAGCCAGAGTAACCAGGATTCGCGTTGCTAGGTATAATGCTCCAAAGTTGTCCGGGAGCATCGCTACATTTAGCGATCGTTAGTCGATCATTTTTACTATCATCGATCGTCGCTAAACAATTGTCAGTGCCTGTAAATTGAGTCTGCAACCGATAAGCTTGAGGATTGGTATTACTAGCTGTCAGGCTCCAGCGTTGTCCAGCAAAGTTGCCACATCTAGCCATCGTGAGTTTATTATTATTACCATCATTAATAATATCTAAACAAGAGTCTGAACCTGTCAACGTATTTCGCAACCGATTTTGCTTGACTTGAGCGTTAACTTCTTGAGTCAGCAAACTAGCTAAAATTAGTGATAAAGAGATCGCAAGTTTTTTGGGCTGCATAAAATGTGTGCATTTATTAATCTTAGTATTATATTAGTAATGTTCAGGGGCTACTCTCTCTCAAGATAATGAGTTTTTAGCTGGCAGTCGAGTCAATATGGGTAGGATATTTATAATTGAGAAATTAAATTAAAAATATGACCTTGGATTACCAACTTAAACTTGTAAACTACTCAGGTTTTACAACTATTTTCCCTGCTCGATGATTACTCCATCCACTATCCGAATTATCCGCTTTGTTCTAGCTGTAACATTGGCATCATGGGTGACAATCGCGATCGTCGTACCTTTAAGAACGCTGACACTACGGCGGCGGCGGGAACTTGTTTGGCGATAGATTGGGCATCTTCCCAGGTGAGCGTACTAGCAGAATCAGCCCCCTGACTGATACCGCTCGAGCCAGAGATGTCGGTATGCGGTAGCCCTTTATAGAACCCATTGGAGATCTTTTTAGGAGGAATCGTGCGACAGATATTGGTGAGGATGGGCGGGTTTGTTTGGATTTACTAGTGCTAGGCGGAAATTTTTAGCATAAACAAAGCCATCTACGGTCGATCTATAAAATGTATCCGGATGAATTTATGGATCTGTAGATGGCTGGTGCTTGGTGCAACGCACGCTGAGGAGACCGTCTAGCGACACGTCTTCGCCTACAGCGCGATTGCATCCGCTTTATGCTAGCTGATATCGATTTTACCGATCGATATTGTTGGCGTAGCCTGCCGTAGGCACACGAACCCGCCCCTCCCACCAGAAGATCTCAAATGGGTTCTATCAGGGGAGATTGGGGGGTGAATCAAGCTCATTGAAGCCTGAAGAAGCTTTGCAGGTTCCGGCTGGAAAACTGAGTAAAACTCGTTTTTGGGCAATGCTGGCTTCAGCTACCTGCGCCACAATTTCATTTGTAGATGCTAAAGCCAGAATTGAAGATGATGATGTGGTCTATCATCACGCTTCGATCAGTCATAGTCATTTCTGATGGTTACAAATATTTTAGTAACATCTGAATCCAACTCGTCGAAAAGATATTCGGATTCGTAATCGGCTATTTATACCTGCTGGAAATGGGTGGACAAGTTTTATTGATGTGCGAGATATTACTGCGGTTGCGGTGAAAATTTTAACCGAAGAACCTAATCGATCTCAAGCAACACAGATCGATCGTGCTGACGATCTTACAGGTGCAGCGGCTCTAACTTACTCCGAGGTTACAAGCATTTTTATCAATGTTTGAGACAGACCGATTCACTTTTATATTACAGTTTTATGGTGCAAGGCGATCGAGCCGAACTAGATTTCACAATCGATCGAACAGGTCGTCTCAATACCTTGTCAAAGGAGAAAAATAAGCAAATAAATATCCCATTGCTTGGTTCTATACAGCCGTCTATTTGCTGTGATTAGCTGGAATTTTCACTTGCTATTGTGGATTGACTCAATTCGTTAAAACTTGGTTCATCAAGAAATATGGATATACTTAGGAATCAGGAATAATGGGCTGAAAACTCAGTTCCTTATTCCTGATTCCTGATTCTTAACTTGCCACTGACAAGTTCTCAGGCATACCAACATTCGTACCGCCTAAACCACAATAGCCGCCAGGATTCTTGGCTAGATACTGCTGGTGATAAACTTCGGCATAATAAAATTCTGGTGCAGCGATAATTTCGGTCGTAATCTCCTTGTGCCCTGCACTGTTGAGAGCCGATTGATAAGCTACTTTAGAAGCTTGGGCTAGTTGAATTTGAGCATCGGAGTAGCAATAGATACCCGATCGATATTGAGTACCTGCATCGTTACCTTGGCGCATTCCTTGAGTAGGATTGTGGTTTTCCCAGAAGGTTTTGAGCAGTTGTTGATAGGTGATAACTTCAGGATCGAATACCACTAGTACGACTTCATTGTGCCCTGTTGCACCACTACAAACCTCTTGATAGGTAGGATTTGGGGTACTTCCGGCGGCATAGCCCACAGCGGTAATATATACGCCTGCTGGAGATTGCCAAAATTTACGTTCAGCACCCCAGAAACAACCCATCCCAAACATGGCTTTTTCCATCCGATCGGGATATGGTGGGGTGAAGGGATTACCATTCACATAATGTTTGGCAGGGAGAGCCATTTTTTCGGCTCTTCCAGGTAATGCGTCTGCTGGAGATGGGATGGTTGATTTTTTACCACCGAAGAGGTTAGATAGCATAATTTTAGTTAATTTAGGTTGTCGTCACCAACTGCTTCACAGCCCAAATAGTCTGCATAGCTAGGGCGAGCGTCTAGTTCTCTATTCACTCTAACGCATCTGCTCCCCTACAAAAGATGAGGATCGAGCCTTGAAAATACGACTTGACAACCTCATCATCTATCGCTCGTCGGGATATTGACGATCCCTGACAACACCAGGTACTAGTTAAATTTTTCCAGCCCTCGATCCCTAATCCCTGCTCCCTCACCCCTAACCTAACCCTATGGGTAAAAAGTCTGACATCAAAGAATCTAGTCTGTTGAATCAACGCTTGAAAACTGCATTGCACGATGGGATCAAGGTTTGGTTTGAAACCCGCGACAAAAGTTACTTTGGTGTGCCGATTGGACTCGATCGAGATTTTGTGGAAGTATTAATTCTAGTTCCAGGTAGTGAGGAGGATTCGACGGAATATATTTTCCAACGAGTAACCTGGGTAGTGCGATTGTCTTCGATCTCGGCGATCGCCTACCCTTCAGAATACTGGTCTACCGATCGCTTGGATAGTCTCTTAAATAAATCTCCACTGAGTACAGATTGTTGATAGTCTAATGTCTGACACTTGATTCATGAACTGGGGCTACTATCAATTCTGGAGCTAACTCTGGTGGAGCTGGCTCCCATAGACTGAGCAAAATAGCATTACTACCATTGCCTACTACGTTTAGTACAGTCTTGAAACCATCAGTCAATCGATCGATCCCCGCGACAATCGCAATCCCTTCTAATGGCAATCCCGCCGCAGATAGCACCGTCGCCATCGTAATCAATGCCGAACCAGGTACGCCTGGAGTACTAAATGAAACTAAGAAACTACTAAGTCCGATCGCAAATAATAGCGATGGGGTAATTGGCACATGATAGATTTGAGCGATAAAAATTGCATTAAATCCTTGGAGAATAGTTGCTCCATCACGTTTTAATGCTGTGCCTAAAGGTAAAGAAAAACTGGCAATCTCCGATCGCAATCCATAACCTTCCTGCATATTTTGTAATACCATCGGCAAAACTGCATTGGAACTCGCAGTCCCAAAGCCGAGAAAGAATGATGGAATCAGACTGCGAAAAAACTTACCAGGTTTAGCTTTAAGTAACGTCAATAGGATCAGATAAAATCCTGTCATAATCAGCGTCGAAATTAATAGCCCCAATACATACAAAGATAGCCGCACGATCAATCCTAACCCTTGTGTGGCAATCGTCGAACTAATTAGCGCAAATACGCCTACAGGTGCAGCATATAGAATTACTGACAGCACTTTTTCACTAATAGTATAGATACTCTCCAACAACTCCACAAACGGCTTGGCTTCTGCTTGTGCCATTTGAATTCCGGTACCAAATAGAGCCGCCGAGAAAATGATTTGTAAGAGATTACCACTACTAAGTGCGCCCAATGGATTAGTCGGCACCAGACTGACGAGCCAATCGATCGCGTCTGGGGCAACTGTAGCGGCAGTTGTGGCTGATACTGTAAATCCTGTCACCCCCGCACCAGGTTGTAAACACAACGCCACAGACATGCCGATGCACAGCGAGATTAAACTCGTTACGACATAACAAGTCATCAGCTTCAATACATATCTCCCAACTTGCCCCGTACCCTGAATCCGGTTGACACCAAGAATTAAGGATGAGAAGATCAACGGCACGACAACGAATTGAATAATTCGCAAAAATCCAGCCCCGATCGGTGCGAGTAGATATCGATCGAATGGTTCGATTGCCATCGGAAATGTAGTATTCAAAACAGTCCCAAACATCATGCCGACGGCAAGGGCAGTGAGGATTAGTGTAGACAAACTCATAAGTAGGGGTAGAGGTATTTAGAGGGTGGAGGATGATGGCTGGATGCGCTATGGATGATTGCTGAATTTGGATAGCTTTGACATCTGTTCGAGAATAGGGCATCAATCAAAACTTAGCACAGAAATTTACAAGACCCGTTGTGCCAGAGGCGAAGTTTCAGGCGAGAGCCAACATAACTAATCCCAAAACTACACTTACAGCCTCAAGCCTCAAGCCTCAAGCCTACCTCTACTCTTCAGGTAAAAATTAAGACATTCGAGCGTTGTCAGTCACGGAGGGATCGTGCTTAACTGAATCGAACCCATTATAAGTAACGGAAATATCCCTGTGCTAGCCAGAGTTTGGAGTGCAACAATTATCGGCATCGATGCAGTAAAAGTGGGCGTTGAGGTAGATGTCGCCACTGGATTGCCGGGAATTACCGTTGTGGGGTTGCCAGATATCGCCGTACAAGAGAGCAAAGAGCGCGTCAAAACAGCGATTAAAAATGCTGGTTCCGCCTATCCGATCCGCCGGATTGTCGTCAACCTCACACCCGCAGATTTACGTAAGGAAGGCCCCAGCTTCGATTTACCCATCTGTGTGGGCATCCTCGCCGCCTCAGACCAGGTAAGTGGGGCATTATTGGGGGATTACCTATTTTTGGGCGAACTGTCCTTGGACGGTAGTTTACGGGCGGTTACAGGAGTACTATCGATCGCCGCCGCCGCCCAGAAAATGGGGATTACTGGATTGGTAGTACCAGCCGCCAATGCTTGCGAAGCGGCTGTCGTGCAGGGTATTCAGGTATATGGCTTAGAAGATCTTGCCCAAGTCGTCGCCTTTCTCAATCATCCCGAACAATTTGAGCCAGTCAAAGTAGATGTCACGGGTAGACTAGCCCAACCCCAATTAGATTATGCCGACTTGCATGATGTCAAAGGACAAGCACACGCCCGTCGCGCACTCGAAATCGCCGCAGCCGGAGGACACAATCTGATTTTCGTCGGGCCGCCAGGTAGCGGTAAAACGATGTTAGCGCGCCGTTTGCCTGGAATTCTCCCGCCACTTTCATTTTCTGAAGCGATGGAAGTCACCCAAATCCATTCCGTCGCTGGCTTACTCAAAGAACGCGGTTTTCTCGTCTGCGACAGACCTTATCGTAGCCCGCATCACTCTGCTTCTGGCCCAGCGCTTGTCGGTGGCGGAACGTACCCTCGTCCTGGCGAGATCTCCCTCGCCCATCGGGGCGTATTATTTCTCGACGAACTCACTGAATTCAAGCGCGATGTCCTAGAATTCTTGCGTCAACCGCTAGAAGATGGACACGTCACCATCTCCCGTACCCGTCAGTCTGTCTCCTTCCCCGCCCAATTTACCCTAGTCGCCAGTACAAATCCCTGTCCCTGCGGTTATTATGGAGATACAATCCAAGCTTGTACCTGCAATCCCCGTCAGCGGGAGAATTATTGGGCGAAGCTTTCCGGCCCCCTGATGGATCGCATCGACCTTCAGGTGGCGGTAAATCGGCTCAAGCCAGAGGAGATTACCAACCAGCCCACAGGGGAAAATTCAGCTACAGTTCGTCCCCGCGTTCAAGCGGCACGCGACCTGGCTACCGAGCGATTTCAATCCGTACCAAACATTGTTTGTAATGCTCAAATGCAAAGCAGAGAATTGCGAACATGGTGTCCGCTCGACGATAGTAGTCGGCAACTATTAGAGACAGCCATTCGCAAGTTAGGATTGTCAGCGAGGGCTAGCGATCGCATTATCAAAGTCGCCAGAACCATCGCCGATCTCGCCAACACAGAGAGGATCGAACCAGCCCACATTGCTGAAGCCGTTCAATATCGGACGATCGATCGAATGCAATAGACTGCTCAAACAAGTCAGGGGATAGATCTAATAATTTCATTTCAACTACGACAAATAGATTGAGGTAAACTATTCTCTAACCCCCCAACCCCTAACCGATGACTAACCAAAATCCCGCAGTTCCTCAATCCCCATCGCCACAGGATCGGCTCCGCCAAGGCGATATCCTCGCTAAAGTTAATGCCCATGCAGATCGCTCGATCGATCGACTATTTGCAGATATTGACGAACTCCTCGGCGACGATACTACTGACACTCACTCCTTGTCAGTACAGCCTTCTCAACACATTCAGTATTCCACCGCACCATCCCGCACCGAATACGATCCGAATCAACAACAACTTCAATCCGTCGCACCTCAATCCTACCCACCCCAGGGATCTGTCGATGCGCCCCAAACATCCACATCCAAGCCAAAACACAAGATCCCTTGGCAAGCACTACTGGGCATCGGTGTGACTTCGATCGCCATAGGCGGTACACTCCTATGGCTGATTAACGAAAGAAAAATCGCGCTCCCTCAAAATATCGATACCAGTTGGCTCCCCTTCCAATCTCAGTCACAGATCTCGCCAGAGGATGCCAAATTCGCTGACTATATGCGAAAATCTATCTCAAAAATCGATGCCAGTACTCTAGCGACTTCAGTCACCAATCGTATCAATTCAGCCAATAGTAGCACGGCTAACACTACTCAAGCCGCTCCCGTCGCACCCACTCCGACTGGAGCAGTCGCCACCTCCATCCCCATTACAGCTACCCCAACGATCGCCATACCGATTTCCCTAGTCAAAACACTTCCAGATAGCAATCGTCCAGGTGCCGTTTTCGAGATCGATCGTCAAAGCCAAACAGTTAACGTCGGTCAAAAAATCGGTACCAGTAATTGGTCTTTATTAACTGTAGCTAAAGGCGAAGTAATTGTAAAAAGAAAAGGCGGCGAAATTCGATCGATCTATCTCGGTCAGAAGTTCTAGGCTTTAGGCTTTAGGGGAAAGAAAGTATAATTAATCAGCCCATATCCCCATTCCCTGTCCCCCATCCCCCTCCCTCTCCTAACTATGGGTTTACTCGAAGACATGAAGCAGTTTCTAGAAAGTCAGATCGATGACTTCCTAAGCAAAAATCCGCACCTTGAATTACAGGTGATCGAACAACAACTAGCTCAACAGGAAACTGATACTGTGGAGTTAATTGTCAGCTTGCAATCCCAAGAAAAACAGATCGAGCGAGCAATCCTCAACACCGCGCAAGAGATCAAAAACTGGTACGATCGAGTTCAAAAAGCCACCGCCGCTGGACGATCGGATCTAGCTACAGCAGCTCAAGATCGCGTCAATGCACTCCTCCCCCAAGGGAACCAGCTCTGGGGTAAAATGCAAGGCTTCAAAGAGCGTAAAGCCAAGGCTCAAGAGCTACTGCAAACTATCAAACAGCGACGAACGGAAGTCAAAGCCAAATCCGCAGCGGCTCAAGCTGCACGTACTCAGGCAGAAACCAGCAGCAATACTAGCAGTTGGGGATCGGTCGATAGTTATAGCAGTAATAGCAATTTTGCCGATCCCTTAGATGCTCAATTTCGGCGGTGGGAGGCAGATGAAGAATTAGAAAACCTCAAACGTAATTTAAGCAAATAGGCTGATTATTAAATTAATTGATAATTGATAATTGATAGTTGATAATCGATCGCTCCCCTCAATTTTGGTTACTTTTTAGTAAATTTTTAAATTCTTTAGTAGCGGCGCGAGATACTCCCTGACCTCTCAATCAAGAGACATCATAATTCACCATTCACCCCCTACCCTAGATGTCTAATTTGACACCGACCTGGGAGTAGTAGCTTATTATTGGCTAATTGAAAGCAATTTTTAGGTATTCAGCTTCGGTAATTAAATCTGTGGAAGTGGAGACTCGATCGGGAAATAAGATTCCATCTAAATGATCGAGTTCGTGTTGAAAAATTCGGGCGATAAAATCAGTTAACTCCTGTTGCACTAACTCTCCATATCTAGTTAGATATCTGACCGAGATCGCCCGATCGCGCATCACCAAACCGCGAGTTCCTGGCACACTCAGGCACCCTTCCCAGCCTGCAACCAGATCCCCAGATCGCTCGATAATCTGCGGATTAATCATCGCCATCGGTGCCATCGTTGGTGCCTGAGGATAGCGCGGACTCGGACGCGAAGCAACGATAAATAACCGTACCGATGAAGCTACTTGCGGAGCCGCAATGCCTACACCATTTGCTGCATCAGCCGTAGCAATGAGATCCACAATTAGAGCGTCAAGTTGTGGATCGGTAGTATTAGTAATTGTCGCCGAATTTTGACGCAAAATCGGACTACCAATTTCCAAAATCTGAAGAATTTTACTCACGAGCGATCGAGAATTTAGATATTAAAAAGATGGAGCAAGGGTAATTCATGAAGCGGCTCGCCGCACGTAGGGTTTCCCGTAAGCGCAAAGCGCAGGCTCTGCCAACGCGCAGCGGATCGCAGAAAGGGTTTAGCGAAAAGTGCGTTCTTGGGGTTTCCCCAAGTAAAGCACCTTTTCAAGACAGCGAATCAAGACA
>Ga0209390_10010620_pt1 | contig 10744 bp, 7 predicted proteins | sample BON01_FD_187212 | JGI IMG/M metagenome (GOLD analysis project Ga0209390, IMG submission 187212) | Freshwater microbial communities from Lake Bonney liftoff mats and glacier meltwater in Antarctica - BON-01 (SPAdes) (version 2) | ecosystem: Environmental > Aquatic > Freshwater > Ice > Glacier... | reverse complement strand
TCCTCCTCCTTCCTGCTGCTGCTGCTGCTGCTGCCGTCGTGCCTTCATCCGCACCGCCGCTGAGGAAGAAGAAGACCGATGCGAGAGGGTTGACAAGCCCCCTGCAGAGACTACTGAATGAGCATCATGAAAATCATGATCTCCTCCCCCTCCAACTCCTCCTCCTCCTCCTCCTCCTCCTAACGATGGTGAAGGCGACCCCCCCGCAGGCGACAGCCAAAACGAACTCCTCCCTTCCCCACTTCCACTCCCAGATTTTGACGATACAATCCCCCCCTCCTCCCTCCCGCCCTCCCTCCCGTCCGAGAGGTTCAAGTAGGATGATAACCTCGTCATGGACGTTCCTTTTTGGGCCATTTTTTCGAATCTTGCCCGTAATTGCTCCAGGTCTACATTCGTTTTTTTGGTGGTCCTCATGCACGCAACCCCCAACCTAGTCATCTGCTTCAGCACACTACTCGATAATTTAATATTGATCTCACCGGTACTAGCAGCGAGCTGCAAGCGGGGCATTTGAGGGTCGGACGGTAATCGAGAAACAGCCACTGAGGCCATCACTGCTAGAGGGTCCAAAAGAGGAATTATTCGGTGTCCTCTTGCGGGCATTAGCCCCACCTTAATGCCGACTACATTGACTTGTAAACGATCATAGAGTTGATTGAGGTCCAGCCGGGAGGTGCGGCCTGTCGTGTCGGCACTCCCTGTAGACGAGCCTAGGCCAGCGTCTGCTGCTGCTGCTGCTGCTGCTCCTGCGAGAGTAGGAGGCTCTTCGGGTGGTGGTGCGGCGGAGGAAGAGGAGAAGGGGCGGGCGATCAGGTCCCCGTTCTCGTCCTCGTTGTCAAAAGGCTGTGTATGTTGCTGCTGGTAAAGCACATTACCCCTTGCTCCCCCCCTCCCTCCCTCCATCCCTCCTCCATCCGACAAAGGCGACCCCAACGACTGCCACGACGATCGATGCACCAAAAAATCCAACGGCGCCGGCCCTCCCTCCCTCCCTCCCTCCCTCCCCCTCCCAAACCCATCAACCGACGCCCTAAACCTCCCCTCCTCCTCCCTCCTTCCCTCCCTCCCTCCCCCTGCTCCGCCTCCCTCCCTATCCAAACTCCTGAGAGAAATCGCATCTATTTCTACATGGACCTCGGGGGCCAAGGGCTCGTCGGCCGGTGGCAAGATCATTAAGAAAGGCCCTTTCACATCTAATTTAACCTTTATTTCCGGGCGGGTCTGCACGAGATATTCAAGCTTGGCATCGACTTGTTCCTTAAATCCATGCAGATTCGACAAGGCGACCATTTCGAGCTCTACCCACGAGTCAGCCAAATCAGGTAGATCCAAAAAGGAGTGAATAGAATGAAGCCATGGAGCAGTAGGCACAAAAATAACCTCTATTTCATCGACGGCCAAACGGACATCAGCAACGAAGGGGGAGCCAGCGGGGAGACGGAGGTAGGTGAGTCGAAACAAAGGGTTGTGGCTGGAGAAGTGAGAGGATTGGGTAGGGCCTAAGGGGCGGATACGATGGGAGATGAGACGGGTCCAGTTCTTGTCGTCGTCCTCCTCCTCCCCGACCTCGCCCTCTTCCTCCTTGCGGGAAGGAGGAGGGGAGGAAGGGGATGAGGAGGAGGAGGAGGAGGAGGAGGAGGAGGAGGAATACCCAGCATGGCTTTCAATCCGAGCATCTTCCAATGACACCTCTAACCGCTGCAGCCCCACCCCACTATCAGCCGTCGCCCGCAGCAGCAGATCCTTGATTACGGCCCGCAAGAAGTTCGTCCTCTTCTGCTCTCCCTTCTCCACCACCAACCCACTGCTGCTGCTGCTGCTGCTGCTGCTGCTGCTGCTGCTGCTGCTGCTGCTGCTGCTGCTGCTGCTGCTGCTGCTTCCGCGCGAGGCTAAGCGCACCTCCCCCTCCTGCAGCGCCAGCTCAACATGCACGATCATTGCGGCATACGCCGGCGCTGATACTACTGCTGGATCGGCACTCTCCAAATCTGCTGCTCTCAACAACGACAACCACCGTTCTCTTAGCTCTGTGCTTGGTTCCACGGGTTGGGCCACCCCCTCCTCCTTGAGTTGCGCCTCAGCCAGCTTGCGATAAAGCAAAATGTCTTTATAAGACAAATGAGCCTCCAACTCCTTAATCTTCCTACTCAACCTATCCTGTTTCTGCTTCACCTGCCTCTCCTCCGCTTCCTCCTCTTCCTCCTCGCTCTCACTTTGACTACCCTCCTCCTCCTCCTCCCCTCCCTCCCCCTGCTCCTGCTCCTGCTCATGCTCCTCCTCCCCCTCCTCCCTCCGTCGATACCTCCCCCTCACCCACTTCTTCCAACACTTCACATACCGCAGCCTTGCCTCCCTCCGTCTCAACACACTACTCCAATCGTACTTTCCTCGATGCTCATGCAATTTCACAAGCACCACCTCGTACGCATAGCGCCACCACGCCCGCGGGTCCTCCCTCACTCCCTTCCTCGGCCTCTTGACCCCTAACCTATTCATGGTCTGAAATCGAATCAACCCCGCAGATAAACACAAGACAGATCTCAATAAGTGATCTTCCAAGGTTATGGTTAATCGATCAAGGCCAAGCAAAGCACGCATCACACGTGTGCGCTGTGAGCTCCCCGGCTCTTGTGCCTGGCTGCCCAACCAAAAATAAGAAGTGCTTCGAGCCGGATGCAGGAGAAACATATGTCCACCCAAACGATCGGCATCTTGTGCTGCCTGCCGCTGTCGCCGAGTGTCCTCGTCTTCCTCCTCCTCCTCTTGCTCCTCCTCCCCCTCCTCGCCTTCCTCCTCCTCCTCCTCCTTCCAATCAGCCCGCCGTCCTATTCTCCCCTTCCCCTCCTTCCTCCTCCCCACCTTACTTATACCCCTCCCCTTCCCCACCCCTAATCCTACCCCCGGCAAAGCCACTGGCGCTACTGGTGCCAGCGGTGCCCGAGGTAATAATCGAGCAAGCATAACATCTACTTCCTCATCCCCCTCTAACTCATGCAATGCCATCGAGACCAAATCATCATTACTCACCGGATTACAATACACGGACAAATAATCAATCTGAGCGACCTTTAACACCTCCTTCCCTCCTCCTTTTTCGTCCTTTCCCTCCACACCATCACCACTGCCACCGCCACCAGACAAGAGAAACTTGCGTGGTGCTGGCCTCAGAGCATGCCCCACCCTCGAAGGGTCCTGCTTGCTGACCTTAAACACTTCGAGCGTCAACCCCAAGCAATAAGGCAAACTTGGACTGCTCACCAAATCCTCAAATCGGATATGCACATCCCGCACCTCGATCTGAATCCGATCCAACACTTTATTAAGTAAATTATTCATCAACCAACTCGTCCCTCCTCCCCCCGCTCCCCCCCCCGCCGGCCCCGCAGCCGCCGCCGCCGCAGCCTCCTTGGCAGTGGGCCCGAAGTCCTTCGAGATGTCCTCGGCCTTCTCTTCCGCGGCGCGGAGCTGGGCTTGCTTGATGGCTTCGAGCCTCCGTTCGTTTGCTCCTTCTTCCCATTGGTATTTGGCGTAGGCCAGGACATGGACTTGCTCGATTTTCACGACCACTGGCTTGCCCCCCAGCTGGTTCCACGGGATCTGTATTTCGATGTGGCCGATGCGGGCGAAGCGCAGGGTGATGGGCAGGCCGAGTAGGTCCAGAATGTCGTCCTTGAGGCAGACATTGAAGAGTTCGACGTGCCCCCGCCAGAGCCCCACGCGGAAGGAGTCCTCCTGGAAGCACCCGGGCTTGAGGTAATCCCCCAGGGCCTTGGTCAGCAAGTGGGTCAGGAGATTGCTGAGCACCATGTTGGTGGAGTGGTTGTGCTTGGTGGCTTAGACGTCGTGCTGGTCGTGGGGCATGGTCTTGTGTGGGTGTTGTCCGTGCTTGGCTTTTGGCCTGTGTGCGTGTGTGTGTGATGAGCGACGCTTGGATTAGTAAGACTTACAATCGGTGCCTTGGCAAGCGGCACCCGCCACGACCAGCAGAAGTAGCTACCCCTCGCGCGTTGCCTGGTGGGTGAGAGACGAAAACTGTGCGTGGTGTGGTGGTCGTGGTGGTATGCGAGGGGTTTTGGGGGGGGTTTGACGTTTGCCTTCCTGCAACGGCCAGCACACACACCAAGGTGGGCACATACGCCACACAGACACGCGCAAACAACACAGGAAAGCAATTGCAAACAACGCAGCATTCAGGTGTTTACGTAGTTGGTAAATTGTGCCTTGTATTTCTCTCCCTCTTTTCCCTTTCGTTACATACTTTCTAACAATCGCCTTGCTTGCGAGTACGACGACGACGCCCCCACCCACCCACCACCACCCCCACTACCACCACCCTCCTCCTCCATCACCCCCCCCACCTCCACCACCCGACGCATGCGGCCCACCAGCGCCTTGAGCGTCTGCCGCCACCCCGGCTGGCCCTTCTCGTCCAACCCCCGCGACACCCACGCACACCACCACCGATGCTGGTTCACCACATCAAACGCCGTCGTCCCTCCCACCCGTCGCGCCTTGGCCCGGGCCCCTTCCTCCCCTCCCTCCATCACACGGCCACTCCCCAAGCTGCTCCTTCGATCCACAACCCGGCCTGCTTCCACCCGACGTCCACACATCCCACAGGCCAATGCCCACCCTCCTCCTTCTCCTCCTCCTTCTCCTCCTCGCCCTCCACTCTGCTGCTGCTGTGGTGGTGGCACCGCCTCCCACCCATGCAAAGCCAAGACCAACGCCCCCCTCTTCTCCTCCAACATTTGCTCGTCTTCCCCCTCCTCTTTCTCCTCCGTTGCCCCTCCTCCACTCCCTCCCCCACCAGCAGCAGCACCACCAGCATTATCCTCACTACACTCCTCCACCCTTTTCGCCAGCGCCTCAAGCGTCAAACTACCCACGCTATCCCTACCCTCCCCCACCCCTCCCTCCTGTACCTTCACCTGAGCCAACAACCCATTTAAGTCCACGGGGAATTGCATGGTTAAATTCCCTTTATATGCATGGAGGAGACGACGACACCCACCTAATCGACGCGCCGTGTGAGTGAGTAAACACTCGGCGGTGACAAGGGGGAAATGCGAGACGTCGGCTTCGCAGGCTTGGTGGGTCCAGGGGCAGGTGGTGGAGTGGGAGGAGGAAAGGAGGTCCGAGGCGGGTTCGGTGTTGGTGGCTAGAGTAAGAGTGGCTTGACATCTGTTTTTCAAAAGGGAGGAGGGAGGAGAAGAGGTGACGAGTGTAAGAGAATGGGAGGTGGATTAGCACAGTAAGTGCACATTCTTCCGCACATGTAACAGTCTCGCGTACATCTTCTTTCTTGATGAATTTGGCCAAAACACATAAGACAGAAGAAACCAACGAAGCATTCCTTTTGACGTACATTTCGCATTCCAATGTATCCGTGGCTGAATTAATCCATCCTTGCGCCGCGCACCGCGGAGGTGCCACGATCAAGCTCTTGCCAAACCAACGTTGTGGTGTGAAGGTGCGGAGGCGACGGAAAAAGTCGGCTTCGGACCAAGGACGGCATTTGTGAAGGGGCTCGTCTGTTTTGTTTGGGGGGGAGGGGAGTGGTCGGGTAGTGAGGAATGGAGGGAGGATTTAGTCAGTGGATGCATGCCTGGAAGGGTGCTTGTTTGGGGCGCTCGTCGCACAGTTCTGTTGAGTGATGCGACGGCTTGACTCAGAACGTGGCGAACCAAGGCGTGCAGGGCGCGTCGCAGACATTAGACATGAAATGGGGGCCGGAGCGGAAGAAGGAAAGCATCCACAGAGCACCCCACCCCACAGAAACTGCTCCACCACACCACAACGTACCTTTCCAAGGCGGAGACGAAGCCGACGCCAACGAAGAGGGCGTGGAGGCGCGGCGATTGCCGGTGCTGGGGCCGTCACCATGGCAGATTTCGGCCAGCAGGTCGCGATCGATGCATGCACGTAATGTCGACGAGGCTTCGTCCACGTCCGTCTGGGTTGGATCACGCCGCGTGGTAGTGGCCATTGGGGGAGCTGGTGGAAGGAGCGAGGCGGAAGTGGTAGGTCAAGTCGACCTCCCCACTCCTACACGGGAGTAGAATCAAATGCCTCCGACAGAGTGACCAAACCCACGCCCGCCACCAGTGCCGACGCCAACAACACGTGCACCTTTATCTTCTTGTCCTTCCGTGGTCGTAGGGGTGTGTCTGTACGTAGGGTGCGTGTGGGAATGGCGCTTGTGTGAGCACGGAATTGGGTCGAAGCCCGTGAGCGATTGTTGTACACTTTCCCCTTCTCGTCCAACAATCACAAGAGCAATGATCAAACACAAGACCACACTACCCAGACTGAAAAACGTGCCCAGGCCCTCGTCGTGGTGGGCGTTGTAGAGCTGTGGCGGATGTGTGGTGTGCGGGTGGGATGCTGGAGTGAAGAATAATGCATGATGATGGCGAAGAAACGAGCAGTAGTGCTCAAGACGAACCAAATACTCACGACCTTTCTGATCAATCCTCCCACACTACACGCGACAGGGACAAAGCTCACGTGCCCTTCCTGATTGCGCCGCTTCCGCCTGCGCAGGAGCAGACAGAGGCACGCAAAGGCAGCCACCGCACAAGACCAACCTCCCCACCTTCTTCACTCGACCACGCCACGCAAGCACTCGCCACAAGCACTCACACAAAAGCCATGCCCGGTGCTACTCGCTTCGGCAAGGCCGTCAAGTACATCTCCCTCTTCCCCATTGCCTACCTCTCCTTGCTGGCCGGCGCGTAAGTCTAAATGGAGAGAGGGGCTTCAGGGTTGTGTGAGGCTAGACTGGGCCACCTCTCGACTCACACTCACCTTTCCCTCCCCCACCCTCCCTTCCCTCAACGCACAGTTCCATCGTTCACAATTTCTACAAGCCAGGTAAGTTGAGCGTTTTATGCTGGTTGCCATTCACCTTATGCGTTCGCTCCCTTCATTCTTGTCTCCGTCCTCCCCTACAAACACACAAATGCTGCCGCTCTCGCTTGTCCGTCCTCCCTACTCCATCTCCCCATCCACGCCACAGATTTGGTAAGTACCCAGGTCATGAAGGAACAAAGACGAAAGAAATTAGGTCACATGAGGAAGTTATGAGATTAGTGACACGCTGAGGCATGTGGCAGTACTGAACGGATGGACGTCTGCTTCTTGATTCGTGTGTATCGCGCCTGGCCGCCAGACCATAGGAAGAGCATCACGAAAGCAAGCAGACCTGGTTTGGCAATGCACATTTCACATGCACAACCATTTTTTTCACTACTGTCTCACCTTCTCTCTCCATCTACCCTGCTATACACAGACCATTCCCGACCTGCCGCCGCCACCGCCTTCCGCATTCCAGCAGGACGACGAGAAGAGGTCTTAAGAAAGGCCTAAGCTAAGCAAACATGTACATACGAAAAGAAAGAGAGAAAAGAGGTACATGAATTTATATTTATAAAGTAAATACATTACTTGCATTTTGTGCCTTTGCTTTTGCCGTATGGACGTATGGAACACCCTAATATGGCGCCAAGACTTTCGCCGAGGTGGTGCGAGACACTCGTTCCATGTCCGCCCACCGCATTTAAAATTCTGCCGGCACCACTTTCAAAAATGCGTGGAGATACTTCCATCGAATTTTATATAAGAATCGGGCACGATGGACTTTTGCAAAACTATCGGGGTCTCAAGAGTACAGCCGGCTTGGACCTGGCCCATGCGTCTGATTAGCGTTCCATTGCCCAATTGCGAATCGCACTGCACGAATTGAGCCACAGTTTCCTGAGTAGCTGGTCGAAATCCTTTAACACATTGTCATGTTTCGAAACAAATTTTTGCGAAGCTCTTTGGCTGCGTGTCGTGGGTTTTCCAAGCTGCTCCGCTCTTGCTCGGGCTTTGAAAACCTCCCCGTCGACTACTCACCCCATCCATGCACCCGCTTTGTTCGATCTGTGTGTCAGAATAAGTAAAGTGCCTCTTTCCACCATGCTCATTGTCCTGAAGCTCACCTAAAGACCTTTTTACATGACGTAGGCAGGAGTCTTGCCCCTTTGCCCACTCTCCGGCCCCGACGGCTGCGAGCAAGAATCTCTCCACATTCGACCACCGCACTCCAGCACCACACATACGTGGCATTGCGGCCTGGCCTACAGCCCCCCAACAATGCTGGCCGCCCGCCGCCTCGTCGTCTCAATCCCACGCCCGCGCAACTACGCGACCGCGATTGCTAGAAATGTCGCCCAGCACCACCCCGTCTTGGCCCCTGCGCTGGCAGCCGGTCTGCTCACCAGCCTCGTCGGCCTCAGCCAGAGCTCCCGCCACGGCAACGTCGACCCCGTACCCCTAGCCCTCTCCACCGCGGCCAGCCCTACACTCCTGATCAAGCCCTACACATCGTCCTTGGCAACACGTCTCCTTGCTTTATCCCGTCGCTTCTACCAACAAGTTCGGGCTCTGCTGCGTCTCACTGAGATGCTGGCCGTGACGGGACCGTGCCTCCTGACCTACCCCCTCGTCGCCCGTCTCCAACACACCTATCCTGCGTTGTACGATCAATGGTGGAATATGTTTATCAACGCCGTCACCTTTCTGGGGCCGGCCAGTATCAAGTTCTTTCAGTGGGCGAGTAGTAGGAGGGATTTGTTTGACGCGGATTTTTGCGATCGTCTAGCGGTGGTGCAAAATCGCGTGAAGCCTCATTCGTGGGCACAGACGGACAAGGCACTCAAAAAGGCGTTGGGTGCGCATTATCGAGAGTTTTTGGAGGTGGAGGAGGAGGTGTTGGGGAGTGGGTGTATCGCGCAGGTGTACAAGGCCCGGTTGTTGTTCAAAGAGGGCGAGGGAGGAGTGGAGGAGAAAGGGCAAGGCTGGACTGGTGCTTTCTCACCTTTTTTGGCTTCGTCGCCGCCTGCGTCTTCTGCTTCCTCCCCCTCCTATCGTGAAGTCGCTGTCAAGGTCGTGCATCCTCACGTCAAATCCACAATCGATACCGACCTCAACCTCTTCCTCACCATCGCCGCCGGCCTTGAATCGTTCCCCTCCTTCAAATACTGGAGCTTGGCGGACGCCTTGACTGAATTCACTACCCTTATGTATGATCAAATGGACATGCGGAAGGAAGCACATAACCTACATCGTCTCCGCGACAATTTTAAGTCTAACCCTAGCGTGACCTTTCCCGAGCCGGTCAATGCTTATGTGAGTGAGGATGTGTTGGTCGAAGAGTATGTACACGGAGAGAGCATTAGCAACTATATCGCGATGGACGACGCAATGGCCCCACCGGGGCTGAGACAGAAGCTGGCAGCGCTCTCTCTCTCCTCCTTCCTCCAGATGCTCATTACGCACAATTTCGCGCACGCCGACCTCCATCCCGGCAATGTCCTCGTGCGTGACCAGCAGCACCACCAGCAGTACCAGCAGCAGGGTCAGCAGCCTGTCTTGGCCTTTCTCGATGCTGGGATCTGCACCGAATTGAGCCGTCCGAGCCGGCATGCATTCGTCCGAATCATGTACCATGCTGCTCTCGGAGATGGGGAAAAAGTGGCCCAAGCGGTGCTAGACACGGCGCCGGAACACGACTGTAACGACCCGGAAGGCTTCGTCCGCGCCATTACGGCCATCGTTGAAGATATGCAAGAAAAGGAATTGAACAATGAAGAGAAGGAAGTGGTGCGGATGACGAGACGTCGTTTGAGTAAAGAGGAACGGGCGGTGGCGGACGCGAAGGAGGGGGCGGACTTGCAGAAGAAAGCGGCGGATGCCGTGGGGAGGATTTTTGAGACCTGTCGGCAGTACAGGGTGAAATTGGATGGAAGTTTGAGTACGGTGGTGATTGCGACATTTATCTTGGAGGGGTTGGGGAGGAGTTTGGATCCGCAGTTGAATATTTTTCACGCGGCGCTGCCTTTGTTGATGGCGTCGCCGTTCGCAAGATGAGGGAGGGAGGAAGGGAGGGAAGGAGGGAGGGTGGGTGTAATGGTGGAGTGTGCTTATTACAATATGAGGGTTTGAGGGAGGGAGGGAGGGTGGGTGTAATGGTAGAGTGTGCTTATTTGTCAGCATGAGGAGCTAGGGTATGATATTATAGAGCTACTGATTGGATTTATATGTAGAGTAAGGATGGTGTTTGTATACTACAGACTGAAGAGACGGTGTACACGGAGCTGTGTGTTACAGTCCGGTCCGCGAAGGAAGAAGCCGAGAAGAAAATGAAGACGTAGAAAAGCAAGTAAAACAAAAAGAATTAGGCGATGACGGGAAATCAGAAAGTCGAAAAACAAGAAGGGGAGAGCATCCTTTATCGGTATGTTTATCTGAAGTGTTCTCTTTCTTCGTCTTCCTTCTGCTATCTGTTGCTTTGCTGCCAAACCTAAGTGCAACCACCAACAAAAAGCCAACAGAAAATCATCGGTCAATTGCTCAAGGTGAAAAAAGAGTGTCTGTTTTATCTGCTGCCAAAAAGTCTGGTTTCATTTGATATGTACTATAACACACATTTATACATTCACGATCCTATCTCTTCTCTCAAACACCAAACGCACTTACGTCCACAACTCTCCATGCAGCTCATCTGGTGCTTCCGCGTCTCTTCTTGCCTGTCTCTCTTTCCCCTCCCTCCTCTTCTTCTCCTCCTTCTTCCCCTTCGTCACCACCGCCGCCTTCTCCCTCTCCTCCCCCCCCTCCTCCCCATCCTCTCCCCCATCACTCGCCGTCCGGTGATGCACCCCCCCCTTCCCTCCCAACGGCGCTTCCTCCCTCTCCC
>Ga0209390_10010616_pt1 | contig 10745 bp, 9 predicted proteins | sample BON01_FD_187212 | JGI IMG/M metagenome (GOLD analysis project Ga0209390, IMG submission 187212) | Freshwater microbial communities from Lake Bonney liftoff mats and glacier meltwater in Antarctica - BON-01 (SPAdes) (version 2) | ecosystem: Environmental > Aquatic > Freshwater > Ice > Glacier... | reverse complement strand
TATATATATATACATGTATATATATAAATGTGTACTTAAACGCATTCCGTGTTGCTCTGAGTTAAGGGGTACACCGTCCTGCGTGTGATGAAGCTACGCCGTCACGTGCCGCGGTCGATATGTAGATATAGATAGATAGATAGATAGATAGATAGATTGATTGATTGATTGATTGATAGATTGATAGATTGATTGATTGATCTAGATAGACAGATAGACAGATAGATAGAAAGATAGATACATAGATAGATAGATATGTAGATAGATCTGCATATATATATACATATACATATACATATACATGTGTATTTATGTATACATATATATTACGTATACGCATTCCATTTTTTTTTCGATTGAACAGGTACACGGTTCTGCGTGTGATGCAGTTACGGCGCCATGTGCAGCCGTCGATATATATAGATAGATCGATAGATAGATAGATAGATAGATAGATTGATGGATTGGTTGATTGATTGATTGATTGATTGATCGATATAGATAGAAAGATCGATAGATAGATAGATAGATAGATAGATAGATAGATATGTAGATAAATCTGCATATATATGCATATACATATACATATACATACATATTTATGTATACATATATATTACTTGCACGCATTCCATTTATTTTTTCGATTGAACAGGTACACGGTTCTGCGTGTGATGCAGTTACGGCGCCATGTGCCGCCGTCGATATATATAGATAGATAGATAGATAGATAGATAGATAGATAGATAGATTGATTTATTGATAGATAGATTGATTGATTGATATAGATAGAAAGATCGATAGATAGATAGATAGATAGATAGATAGATAGATAGATATGTAGATAGATCTGCATATATATACATATTCATATACATATACATATATATTTATGTATACATATATATTACTTATACGCATTCCAATTTTTTTTGATTGAACAGGTACACGGTTCTGCGTGTGATGCAGTTACGGCGCCATGTGCCGCCGTCGATGCTCGAGTCACTCGCCACCTCAATCACCGCTGCGGAAGGCAATAGGAATACCGGAGGGGGTGGTCACGTGAACCGGCGATATGGCAATATCGCTGGGGAGGGACAGGAGGCACTCGCCGCCTCGGAATACAATCTGGGAACACCGGAGGGCAAGCGGAATACCGTTGGGGAGGGACACGCTAGCGAGCAACGACGTCCTGGTGCGGGTGAATTCGGTGCGGCCAACGTAGTCACGGCTCTTAACCCCGGTTCAAGACGCTGCCAGACTGGTGATGATGATATGCTTACCCCCACAGGGTACTCCCCCCCCACACAGCAGCCGATATGGCCCACAGCACACACAGCACACAGCCAGCACTGCGGCCACACCGCACTGCCCCCAGGGCAGAAGACAAACCCCCGCAGACGCGCCGACCCCACTCAAACGGTCTATGCTCACCCCTTTCGGAGGGCCGACGGGGATTCGGACTCTAAACATTACCCTAAATCTAACCCTGATCATAAGCGTCGCGCGGTCACATCTGCTGCGCCGCAGCTCCTCTTCGCGAGTGGTACGCTTGATTCGCTGGCCGCATTGGTGCGCGGCGCCCTGTGGCCTGAGATGACGCCGCTACCTGCTACTGGCCCCAATGCTTCTCCTACTGCTGCTACTACGACGACGACGACTAATACTAATACTACTACTACTACGTCTTCTTCTTCTGCTCCTCTTCCTACTACTACTACAACTACTTATACTCATAGTAATGCTGCTGCTACTACCTCTATTCACATTGCAACTGCTAATGCTAATACTACTGCGGCTACCACTGCTGCTACTACTACTCGTACTCCTCCTCCTGCTTCGACTACTACTACTTCTACTACTACTACTACCCCAACTACAACTACTACTCCCACTCCTACATATACTACTACCAATTCTCCGCACAGGAACCCTTCGGCCCAAATTCGATTTTCGGAGCAGCTGGTGCATAGCATGCCGTGCGGTGAGGGCGAGGAAGGTTCCTCGCTGGCGCTCAGCGTGTGGCGCACTGTGTTGGTCCTGTCGTGGGGCGAGGGGCTGTCTACTGGCGGGCAGGGGGCGGTGGTGCCCTTGTTTGTGGTTGACTATGTGGTGGCGGCGCAGGGCGCGCAACTGCTGTGACTGTGGGCGTACGTGTATGTGCTGTATGTATATACAATTAATTAGTGTATGTACCTGTCGTCTTGGTGGTATGTGGTATGTATATCTGTATGTCAAGATTTGGCGTATTCGTGGTCGTGGTGGCCCTTGTTGTTTGTGGTTGACTATGTGGTGGCGGCGCAGGGCGCGCAACTGCTGTGATTGTGGGCGTACGTGTATGTCATGCTGTATGTATATGCAATTAATTAGTGTATGTACCTGTCGTCTTGGTGGTATGTGGTATGTATATATGTATGTAAACAGATTCGGCGTATTCGTGGTCGTGGTGGCCCTTGTTGTTCGTGGTGGACTATGTGGTGGCGGCGCAGGGCGCGCAGCTGCTGCTGTGACTGTGCGCCTACGTGTATCTGCTTTTATTTGTATATGCAATGAATTAGTGTATGAACCCGTCGTTTTGGTGGTCGTGGTGCCCGTGCCCTTGTTTGTGGTTGACTGTGTGGTGGCGGCGCAGGGCGCGCAGTTGCTGTGGCCGGTGACTGTGCGCGCGCCTACGTGTGCATCTACTGTATGCTGTATGTGTATATGCATATGCAATTATAATTGTTGTATGTTGTATGTACACTGGTTGGGCTTCGCGTGCCTCGTTCGCGGGTACAGTATCAGGGAGGTGCTGTCTCTGCGACACGCCGGAGCTCTGGCGTGGCGCCGCGGGCCTGTGTGCGCGAGTACGCGCGTGTGCTGGTGCCGCCGAATCTTTCGCTTTGCATTTAGTCACATATACTACATACAGATCTATAATACAGATACAGAGAAGGCGTGGCGCCGCGGGCCTGTGTGCGCGTGTACGCGCGTGTGCTGGTGCCGCCGAATCTTTACATACATACATAGTATGTATACACACATATATATACAGAGAAGGTATTTTGTGTGTGTGTTTAGAAGGTATTTTGGAAATCGACAATTTTATTATTATATTATTACACAATATGCATCAGCCAAATGTCCATCCCCGCTATGTTTCTTTCCGTGGACTTGGTGGGCGGTGTGCCCTCTGGCGAGACGAGGAGGAATGAGTATATAGTGGAAAAGATGAAGGTGAAGGTTGAACGTGAAGTTCGGCGTATGTGCTCCACCCGGTATCGTTGTAAAACATTAGTAAGAATAGCTCTAGAGCTCTGTCCCACGGCGCCTTGCACTGGCAATTTCCTTGATGATGCCGCGGATCCGCCTACTACCTCTCGCCGTGCTCCTTGCGTCCCCGCCGACCGGCGCGGCACCCCCTACTCCGGCGACGACAACGAGCATAACTCCGCACGACACTAGCAGCATAACCATCGCGGAGTTCATGGGCGAGCTCTGCTCCTGCGGTTCGCCCAGCTGCGGCGAGCAGAGCGGCTTGGTTGCTCCAGCGAACCTGACCTCGCTCGCCGCCTCATCCGTGCAAGGCGCGGAGGCGTGTCTGCAGCAATGCGCCGACCGCGCCGACTGCACCGCGGTGCAGGTTGACCGTCGTCACTATCCCGTTGTCGCGTGCGAGCTCTATGGGGATGCGAACGCCAGCGCCGCGGGAAACTGGACCGCCGCGGGCAACCACTCAGACGCACGCAAAAGCAATCGGCTGTGGAACTTTCGCTCGCCTCGCTCGTGCCTGGCCGCTTCGTGCTGCTACACCCGGAGCGCGCCGAGCGGGCCGATGTCTGCGGACGAGCTGCACGCCGCGGTACGGCACGCACGAGGATTCAAGAATGGGTTAACCCTAGCTCTCATCATCACCTGGGTCATTCTCGGCACGATCCTCTGCACCATCATGTACTGCGCCCACATCGAACAGTACGCGGTCCACCACACGTCCGCAATGATTCTTCTCGCGCGGAACACCACCAGCGCTGAGCGAAAGCGGCGCGTGGCACGGCTCCCCGTAAGCACCTACCGATCGCGCCGGCGCCGCCAGTCGACAGCGCAGCCCGCTTCCTCTACGCCGCTGGATCCGGGCCAAACGGTGGCTGGCCAAGGGGACGCCGCAGGCGGTACGGCGATACCAGGGGAGGCAGCCAAGGCTGGCGCCCGCCGCGACGATGCACATGGGGATGAGGCGGCGGCGTCGATCGGTGCACCGGATGGAGCGCCCCAGCCCGCCTGCTTTTGCTCTGCAGCGGCGCGGCCCGAGGGGGGTGCTCATAGCCCGGCGTCTACTGCCGCGGGCGAGCCCGGCGTCACTTCTTCTAAGGACTGTGCGGCGAGCATCGAGAGCCAGGCGCCCACGTCCGCAGGTCCGGTCGTCGTCGCTTGCCCTGCGGCGATGTCGCCTGTGCAAGCAGTTTCTATACCCGTGGCCGTTACGGTATCGGGAGAGGCGAAGGAGGCGACGGGAGGGGAAGGGGAGGAGGAGGGGGAGGAGGGAGAGGAGGCGGAGTGCGCGCTCTGCCTCACCGAGTACATTGAAGGCGAAGAGGTTCGTCACCTGCCCTGCGACCACGCCTTCCACCCGCGCTGCATCGACCCCTGGCTGGTCGGCGGGCCCTCACGCACCTGCCCCCTCTGTAAGGCGGATCCCTTTGCGCCGCCAGCGGCGATGCCCGTGGCAGCAGTGGGGGTCGTACTACCGCCACGGGTTCTACTCACAGGGCGGATTTAGTAAGCCATTGCCTCGCAACGCAATTCGAAACTTTACCACCCCTGCATGTTAGCACACGGCGGGCCCAATCGGCTACCACCTCCCAACGCAATTCCGCAATTGTACCAGGGGGCATAGGGAGGAAAGCTTGTATCCGCAGTGCTCATGCAGAAGCCGCGAGCTTGCGCGCGACCGTAGGCTGCGGATATGTGTTCATTTTGTGCCGCGTGGCCATCTCCGATCTCCGGACGGTTTTTTGAGAGCGCACATGCCGCGCACGCGCAGTGTACGATGTGCCTCTAGCGAGCCGAGAACGGGTCGCGCGGTGACGCTGTCTACAAGATTATCTCTGTCCATACTAAGCGCGGCAATTGAACGCACAGACCGCTAACAGACCGCCAGCGTTGGGTGTAGCGGTTGTGTGCTGTGCATCTCCCGTGTGTTTTAAAAGTGTGTGCCGCGCTCGCGTCGTGCGCCGTCTCGCTTTGTGCGCGTGTATGTGTATGGCGGCTGGTCGTGTGTGTTGCGGCTCTGCTATACTTAAACTTTTTATCTCTACTACCGTCGATCACTTCGTTTATTCTTTTTGATTGCTGTTCGCTTGTCATCGCTTATTTTGAGGGTAGTAGTATAGGGACATATGTGGCTCGTAACGGGGGCGGGCGATGTAGTAGAGGTAAAAGACGACCAGATGCCAGAGGAAGAGGAAGTGATAACTACTGGGATCAAATGCAATTAATTCTAGCAGGGTCGGGAAGGGCCTGGAGGGTGATGGTGTCCTCACATACCGCTATACAGTCTGCGCAAGTCCGCGCCCAGCGCCCGACAGCAGCACGAAGGAAAAGGCCCGCCACATGTAATCATAATTGTATATTATGTATGTATGTTGTTATAGCCCACTTACCAGGACGTGCTATAACGATGGCAAAAAAGTCGAAAATGGCCCAGAATTACGACCAAAAAGGCCAACACCAACGCTAAACAAACAAACAATGTGTGCAATACAAAGGGCTAGCAGGAGGATGAGAGGGGGACAACGACGAGAAACAACCTTAAATGTCCCGTAAGACGTAAGACCATACGGTGTGAGGTCCAGGTGCACGGAAACTTACGTGAGATCGTACGTAAGTCTTACGTGAGTCTTACCTTAGTTTTTTTTTTAGAGTTGTGTTTTGCTCGACACACTGAAAACAGTTTTGTTTTAACGATTTGACACCCCTTCGCCAACTTTACGTCAGGTATGAAAGGTCAGGTGGCCTTACGTAAGTACGTAAGACCTTACGTAAGGTCTTACGGAACATTTATAAGGAAATATTACTCCCCCAAGCCCGCGTGTACGCGCATGTGCTGGTGCTGGTGCCACCGAATCTTTACATACATATATACACATATATACATACATGCGGCGCGTTGCTTCACGTCGCGGGGTTTGCTGCCCGAGTGTCTGCACTGGGATGTTGCTTCTCTTATTGTTACTGTGTGCTCGGTGTGGCTCTTTGAGAATTGTGATTGATTATTGACGATTGACGGTTGATTGACATATATATAAGGAAATAATAACGATATCACGGCCCGCGAACGACTCCAGCCCACACACTTGCTACTGTGCTACATATATATTTTTTCCACATTCACATCCAGCAGCACGGGCAGCAACAACACATACATATACAATAAAAAATAAATAAATATGCATATATGAGCACGGCGGCTCACGACCACATGTGCGGCACCGGCACAGCCTTAAGCTCTAAAACACTAGAAACTAAAACGCACACAGGCGCCAGCAGGCGAACAAAGGCAAAGGCTGGCCAGCGACGGCGGACCCGCCCGGACAGCCTCTCGGTAAACGTGCGAGATAGCATGGCTTAACACGTATCACACAGACACAGTATGCGTATGTGCTTGTTAGTGTCAGCATATTATATATCAGACTAGAGATACATACCGAAAAACCACCACTAGGAGTCACTAAGCAAATGCGAGCTCTGGTGTAGGTGTGATGGTGGGTTGGTGAAGACGGTCGCAATAAGGGGCAGCATACGGCTTTTCTGCCGCGTCCGGATAAAAACAACTCTCATAAAGCCCACACACACGGGCAAGGGGAAAAGCCGATCCCGGCGTTTCACCCCCGCCGCGGGGTACCACTACACTAGGCACCATTAGGTACCGTGTGCAATGTGTTGGCCATCCCCTCCCCTCTGGCGGCTGGCATGTTGGCGGCTGACATGTATTATTCGGATTTACGATATACCGACTACACGACTGTATTTTAATTGTTATCCTGCGTCCTGCCTCTGTGTATGTCTCACCATCATCACCATATCCGTGTGTGGTATCCCGCTGTGTATCTCTCCCTGCTGTATTGATCTATATCCAGCCATTTATTTGTAGCAGATCATCCTCATCCACAGTCGATCCACTGTGTATCTCCTTGCATTCTGTCTCTCTGCATCCCACTTTATCTCCAGCTGTATGTATCCATACGCGTACGTGTACGTAGCTAGCTGTGTATGCAGTATCCAGCTGTATCCGCCGTATGCTGTATCCCGCCGTATCTCACACCACCTCGAAAACGGGATATATAGCCGAACACACACTATAGGGGAGGGCACAAAATGTTTGAGCAGAGTGCCCTCCTCTGGAGTTCATTGTTGGCCATTTCGAGGCGGTGACGGTGAGATACGATGTAACACAGCAGCTGGACACAGCAGCGAGATACAGCTGGATACAGCTAGGTACGTTACGATACAGCTGGATACTAGTGAGATACGAGATACAGCGGGATACAGTGGCAGTGGATCTGATGCAGAATGGCTAGCATACGGGGGATATACAGCATACAGTGGGATACCAAAGATACGGTGGGATACAGGCAGGCGGATACGCGTAAAATACAGGCGAAAGAGATGATGAGAGATTCCAAAAAATGCATGCCAGGGGAGGGCTTAGCAGCCACACACAAACAACCCCTCACTACCTCTCCCGTATCCAAGCGTGCCGACTCGCGAGGCGAACAACCCGTGTCGACGATCTATTGCTATATCTATATAGTGGCACATCGGCCGCACCGCAGGCTGCACGCAGCACCACACAGCTGCGAACGTATGCCCCGCACGCCCCACGCGGCAACTAAGTCTAATTACGTATGTAAAATCCTCTTATCTCTAGAGTCTAGCAGAGCTGCACACGAGCAGTCAATCGTCAATCAATCAATCAAATCCAAACACAAACACAAAGCCACACACGGATACGAAAAAGTCATATCCCAGCATCTCGCCACAGAGGGCAGCAAACCCTGCGTCAGAGAGGCCGATTCCAGCGCCACCTCACAAGGGGTAGCAAACCCTGCCTCACGAAGTGACGCAGGCTTGGCGGGCTGAACGGCTGAACGCTTCAACTCGCGCAGCATTCAATCAATCAATCACAATCAAAATCCGCAAAGAGCCACACACGAGCATAAGAGACGCCACATCCCAGCATCACCACACGGGCAGCATACCCAGCGAGAGTCGAGACTTCCGGTTAAGGGTCAAGGAAGGGTTAGGTTAGGGTCCGGGTTCAGGTTTCGGGTTAACAGGCTCGGGTTACCCTTGAACCCCTTTAACCCCCTTAACCCTAACCTAACCTGTAACCCTCATAACCCGACAACTTCCTCATACAGCCACACACAAACAAGGAGAAGCCACATCCCAGCACGACCACAGGGGGCAGCAAGCCCTGCGTCACGAAGTGAAGCAGGCTTGAGGGGCTGTCCGTACCCGAAGGTCGTTTCTTACCCAAAGGTCGTTTCGTCGACCTTCGGGGGGGCATAATTCGATCAGCGCCGCTCTTGAGCTCGGCTCTGCATGCGCTCTCACCTCCACACTGCAAAACCACTAGCGATAGATTCCCCGTGTGAATGTGAACACAACAACCCTGATTCCCTAGAGGCGTGACAGCTAACACTACACCATGGTCACAGCAGGCGCGACAGCGAACACCACGGTGGGGAACAGTCGCGCGTCTAGGGAATCAGGGTTGCTGTGTTCACATTCACAGACGGTTTATAATACAAAGGGGACACAAGCACACACGCACAGGGAACTGATCTAGAGGGGGGCTAGTCGAGCGACCAAGGGTCACACAGGGAATCTATCGCTAGCCTAGCTAATTGGTTGGTTAACCCATTTGGGCTAGTAGGTATTGATAGGCTAGTGACTAGGCAAGTAACACATGTTACTCGCCGCGTCACTAGGCTGGTGACCGAGGTCATTAGCCTAGTCATCCGCCAAGTGACGAGTTTAACTCAACGGCTAACATGGAGGGAGGGACACCAAAGGCTGTTGTAATTGAAGGCGGCTAAATGGTTAAATACGCTAGTGTGCAACGAAATCGTTTACCTCCTGCTTACGTCGAGAATTCCCCTATTAGAAAAGCAAACTAGGGCCTGCTCATACGCGATCGCCCTACATCCCCCCTCCCCCCCTCGGGTTACACTTAACTCGAACTGTAGGCTGACGTAATAATACGTGAATGAGCAGGCCCTAGTTTGCCTTTCGAAGCCATACGTGAATCGACGCGAGCAGACATTAATCAGTTCATTGCACCGTTTGTTTCTCTAATTGTTTTAGCCTAATTGATTTAGCCATTCAGCCGCCTTCAATTATGACGGGCCATTGGTTAACGTCCCTCCACGTTAGCCGTTGAGATATTTTACAGTGAAACTAGGGCCTGCTCATGCCCCCCTCCCCCTCTGCGTCCGTAAACGAAGCGCACTGGGTGTTCTCCCACCTGCCCCCCTCCGATATCTATGCTAATAATACGCCAATACCCACGTGCCCCCCCTCCCCCCTCTCTGCGTCAGTAAACAAAGCGCACTGGGCGTTCTTCCGCCTGCCCCCCTCCGGTATCTCTGCTGCCTAGGTCGAGCGATGCGATGATTGTGTCTGCGAGTCCGTCGCCGGGCTGAAGAAACGCTTGGCGAGAGATGGCGGGGCCGCTGGTGAAAGCGGGCCAGACAGCAGCGACCAGCTCGCGGGTCGCGACCACCTTTGGAAGTAAAGGAATAGGGGGATGGGTAAGAAAGGTAAGAATATGTCATTTATTATTTAAAAAGATACACATATCAATAAACATAGATATTCATCTGTATATCTGTATATGTATCTATGCATCTATCTGTCTATCTATAGCAATATCAATATCTTTATAAATAACAATATCTATCTATCTATCTATGTATTTATATATGTATATATAGAGAGATTGCTGGGCCACTGGTGAAGGCAGGCCAGACTGCGGCAACCAGCTCGCGCGTCGTGACCACCTATAAAAGTAAAAAAATAGGGAGGATGGGTGCGAGGCCTGTGCGTGTGTGCTCGTGTGCCCATTGTTTGTAAACCGTCTGTGGACATATACGATTTGCAGTTACAATGATACAAATATACATGTACATATCTAACTATCTATCTATCAATCTATCAATCTATCTATCTATCACAATAACGATCTCCACTAGCTCGCGCGTCGCGACCACCTGTAGAAGTAAAGGAATAGAGAGGTTGGATACAATATGTGAGAATATATAATTTAAAATTTGATAGGACACACATATCAATATACATATATATCTATCTATGAATCTGTATATGTGTCTATGCATCTATCTGTCTATTTATTTCAATACCAATATCAGAATCTATATTTATATCAATATCTATCTATATCAATATCTATATATGTATATATGCATAGATGTATATATATAGGTACAAATGGCGGGGCCACGGCCACCAGCTCGCGCGTCGCGACCACCTGTGGAAGGGAAGAAAGGAAGAGGATGGGTAAGAGGTAAACACATATAGCATTCAAAATCTAAAAGTATACCTTAACCAATATATACACATATCCATCTATCTATCGATCAAACAATCAATCTGTCTATTTGTATCTATATGAGTATCTACATCAATGTCAATATCAATATCAATATATCAATATATCAATATGTTATATATATATATATATA
>Ga0209390_10010615_pt1 | contig 10746 bp, 15 predicted proteins | sample BON01_FD_187212 | JGI IMG/M metagenome (GOLD analysis project Ga0209390, IMG submission 187212) | Freshwater microbial communities from Lake Bonney liftoff mats and glacier meltwater in Antarctica - BON-01 (SPAdes) (version 2) | ecosystem: Environmental > Aquatic > Freshwater > Ice > Glacier... | reverse complement strand
GGTCGCTGTTGCCCAAGCGCAGGCACAACAGGCAGAGGAGGAGGCGGCTGCCGCGGCGGTCAAGTTAGAACAAGAAGCAGCAGCAGAAGCAGCAGCAAAGAAGATTGAAGCCGCACGCCAGCAGCAGGAGGAGCTGGAACGACAAGAGAAGGCTGCTGCGGAGGCAAAGGCGCAAGCGGAGGAGGAAGCAGCAGCAGCAGCAGCAGCAGCAGCAGCAGCAGAGGCAGCAGAGGCAGAAGCAGAGGCAGCAGCAGCAGCTCAAGCCGAGGCCGAAGCCGAGGCCCTGCGATTACAGCAGCAGCAACAGGAGGAGGAGGAGGCCGCAGCAGCAGCAGAGAAAGAGGCGGCGTTCGCAGCGGCGCGTGTTCAACAAGAAAGGGAGGAGGAGGAATGTCGGCGATTAGAGGGAGAGGCTGCTCCTGCTGCGGCTGCTGCTGCTGCTGCTGCCGAAGAAGAAGCGGAGGCTGAGCGTGTTGCTGCCCTCACTGCTGCTGCTGCTGTAAAGGCTGAGGAAGAAGCAGAGAGGGAGGCGGCATTGGCAGGGGCGCGAGCTCAACAACAAGAAGAAGAGCGTCAGCGGATAGACGAGGAAATGGCAGCAGCTGCTGCTACTGCTGCTGTTGCTGCTGCTGCAGAGGCTGCTGAACAGGTCGAGAATGATTTCGCACCTCCTGCTAGTGCTGCTGCTGCTGCTGCTGCTGCTGCGGCTGCTGGCGCTGCCGCTGCTGCGGCCGCCGCTGCTTGTGCCGGTGCTGCGGCTGCTGCCGCTGCTGCTGCTGCTGCTGGTGCGACGAGCCCTGTGGATGAGGTGGTTGTCGTTGCTGACGCTCCTTCTGCTGCTTCTGTTGCTGCTGGTGACGCTAGCGCTGCTGCAGCTGCTGCTGCGAATGCTGCAAACGCTGCTGCGGAGGCACTGGCTGCGATTTCGGCGGAGAGGAAACGGGGGCAGGTGAAGAAGGAGAGGGTGGTACCGCCACCACCACCACCGACCCGCGATATGTTCTAGGCGGGAGGACGAGGGAGCGAGGGAGGGAGGGAAGGAAACGAGAAGATGATGATTAGAGAGTTAGGGTTGGTATTTAAGTGAGTGAGAGAGAAAGAAAGGAAGAAAGAAATGTACACATAGCTTTTTGTGTGTGTGTGAGAGGGTGAGTGTAGGTGTAGCTGTGACATGAAGACAAACATGACAAGGAAGATGAGATAAAGGATGAGGCTGCTGCTGATGAGATTAAAGGGGAGTGAACGGACGGGGCAAGGGGGAAAATAAACACACACAAGGGGGTGAGAAGGGGATGAGCAGATGCAAGCAACAGCAGGACGAGACGGAGAGAAGAGCTCTCTCTCGGCGATGCGCAAAGGCAGCATCGAACACAACAACATGCAATCGAGGAAGCTGGGGCTAACACATTTAAAGGCACAGACACACACACACAAACAAACAACAACAACAGTGGGTGAGTCAATTAGCATATAACGCGAGGAAACCACAACGACAGCAGCAGCAAGGCGAGTTGATGGCTAACACACCGAAAGAACGAAACCAGGCTAGGAAAGAAAGAAGAAAAGAAGAAGAAGAAAGATGGGGTAAAATGTCTTCTCGCGCGTCATCCCTGTATGATATCTTTCGTGTCTTCGTTTTTTCCCCCTCGTTTGGGCGTAATGCTTACTTGTCTATCATATGCATACATTGCTTTTTCTTCATTTCTTAAACTCTGTTTTTCATTTCATCCTCTCCGTTCTCCTCCACCACCACCACTGCTGCCTCCCCCTCGACTACCCCCACCCCCACCACCACTGCTGGCTGCAATCTGCGCCTTGAGCATCCTAATTTTGGCTTCCAATGCCGATTCCTTCCCCCCCTCCTCCCTTCCTCCCCTTCCTCCTCCTCCACCTCCTCCTTCCGCAGACTTGGGCCGTTTGGGTAGCGCAACTGATGCCACACCTGCTCCTGCTGCTCCTGACCCTGCTCTTCCCTTGTCCTTCCCCCCACCACCACCTCCACCTCCACCTTGCTGCAAGCTTTTGGTTCGTGCTTTGAACATCATTACTCTTCCATTCCCTAATTCTTCTGCAGCTCTCTGATACCGCACCGCAATCGCTCGCCCGTGCACACGCACTGCATCCAAGGCCTTAATCGCTGCCGTGGCGTCCTCCGTCCGCGCGTACGTCAGAAAGCCATACCCCTTGGGCTCGCCTTTCCTTGGGCCGTGCATATGCCAGCAGAAGGCTATGTCCACGATTTTTCCATAGGGGAGGAAGAGGTCCAGAATGTCTTTTTCTTGTACGCTTTTTGCAAGGGAGCCGACAAAGAGCTTGGGGCCGGCACGCCCTGTCAAGGGGTCATCATCGATGGTGTCGGGCGCCGCGGGCGTGGCTGTTGGGATTCGGGGGGAGGGAGGGGGTGGTGGTTTTGGGGTGTGTATGGTGAGTGGTGCCAGTATGTACGACGTTCAGACCGTATGGCGGGAAAGCTCAAGACGAGCCGGAGGTTAGGCCCGCAGGCTAGCCCATCCACAGGCCACCGCTCCATAGCAAATGATGCCGTGTTGCTGTATGGCTCCACCCACAGCGCTGCCTGCCCTCCCCTCTCCCCTCCCTCCGTCCGATCAATGGCTGGAACACCGCAGCCCCACTTCTTCAATCATGCCTCGCTTACCTTTTGAGCCCCCAGCACTTGCCACTGCGTCCTCCTCCCGGCCCCGCTTCATCAGCACAGCTGGAGGAGACCTGTGGAGAGGTGGATGCCGTGGGTGTGGGTCGTGGGGTGGAGGATTAGTTGTATTGTGGTCAATGCCGCGGGACGGGGGAAGACAAAAGAATGGCGTGACTGAAGCGCACAGACAAACACACACAACACCATCACAACAACTACACACACGACCACAGCAATGGCGGACCCTTTCGACGGACTCTTTGATGACCTGCCGGCGGCGGCCAAGAAGGAGCAGAAGCGTTCCGCTCCCACCACGGACGACGATGATGAGACGCAGCAGGAGACCAGCAGCCCCACCAGCACCAAGAAGCGAGCGCGGCAGGACGACAAACACGAGGATGACACAGCGCCAGCCGCAGCAGCTACCAAACGGACCACCTTGGACCTCCATGAAGCCCTGCAGAAAATTACCAAAGCACTGACCTCGGCCAAGCTGGAAAAGAGCCGGAAAGCGCTGGCGTTGCTGATCAAGCTAATGACGGCAGAGATCAATGCAGAGAATGCTGATCAATTTCACGCGGCCATCGCTTTCTTTATGACAGCCGACGGGACATGGGACCGGTTGCTGGGGCCCGCAGCGGAGGACAGAACGCAAACGACCCAGCTCCTTTTGCTGGTAAGGGAGCGCATTCTGCTGCTTGGCCCCGAAGAGCAGTATCGCGCAGCGACCTGGATCTTGTTGGGGTTACTGCGGGCGGAGTTGTTGACTGACGACACGTTTGAGTTTCGCCGGGCGGCGCGGAGCATCAAGGAGTATATCGTTGCATTGCAAGCTATGAATGAAGACGAAGAGACTTACGCAGACAAGGAAAGAAGGAAGGCCATTCTCGCTTGTCTCGCCACAGCCCTTCGTCAGAACCTCCACTCGTGGGCTAAGCCTTCGATCGAGGATTTGTTTAAGGCCGCGACGGAAAAGAGGTTGATTTTTCCGGAGGATGAGAGGGAGGAGTTGGATGAGATGAGTACTAAATTGAGGCAAGCGGCGAGAGGGTTGAGTGTTAATCCGACGGGGACGGTGATTAGTAGGAGTGTGCGGATGGTGAATAGTATCTCCACGCCGTTTAATACGAAGAAGGCGGATATATATAGGTAGATGAGGAGGTTGTGTGTAAGAGAGAGGGAGAGAGGACGGAGGGATGTTAAAAAGAAGGAAGAAACTTGTGTGTACTTAGAATCAGCGAGCGGAGTGTAGCGGGTGGTGTTGCTTCTGTCTCTTGTTCTTTCCATCTCTTCTTTTTCCCTTTCTACGTGCGTTCATCCTCGTCTATTTGTTTTTCACCTGACCTTTCCGCTATTTTGGTGTAGTTGTGTCTTGCATGTACGCGTTCAATCACTAAAGTCTAGATTAAAAAAACCCTCTCTACCTTCAAAGTCTTACTCTCACTACTCCATATACACACACTCACTCACTCACTCACTCCCTCCCTCCCACTTTAGACCATCTTCCCCGGCTGCAACCACTCATCAAATTCCTCCGCGGTCAAATGCCCTAGAGCCAAGGCCGCTTCCCTCAAGGTCGTCTTCTCATGGTGAGCTTTCATGGCAATTTTCGCCGCTTTATCATACCCGATATGGGGGTTGAGCGCCGTCACCGTCATTAAGGACTCGTGCACGTATTTGTTGAGCTTGTCCTCGTTCACCGTCAGCCCTGTTAAGGCGTACTCACGGAAGTTCCTGGGGTAGGTAGGTAGGTAAGGAGGGAGGTAGGGAGGGAGGTAGGGAGGGAGGGGTAAATTAGAGCCAATGTGAGGATTTAAAGCAGTGACGGTCATGAGGGACTCGTGCACGTATTTGTTGAGCTTGTCCTCGTTCACCGTCAGCCCTGTCAAGGCGTACTCACGGAAGTCTTTCTGGGGAAGGAACAAGGGAAGGGAGGGAGGGAACAATAATAAGTGAACGAGCATAAGAAACATTTGTCAGCGGCAAAGCACTTCTCGTCATAGGTCAGCCCCTCCCCTCCTCCCTCCCCTCCCTCCCTCCCTCCCTACCTGGCCGAGTCATGCATCAACCGACAAGACTGCAACAGATTATGGATAATCACCGGCTTGAACACATTCAACTCAAACGCCCCCTGAGAAGACGCAAAGCCAATCGCCGCATCATTCCCCATGACCTGGACACAGACCATCGTCATCGCTTCACACTGGGTCGGATTCACCTTGCCAGGCATTATGCTAGACCCCGGCTCATTCTCAGGTAGATTCAACTCCCCCAACCCACACCTCGGCCCAGAAGCAAGAAAACGCACGTCATTGGCGATCTTGAACAGGTCACCAGCTAGTGCCTTCAAAGCACCACTCATCAATGCCATAGGCCCATGAGAGGCCAACGCTTGGAATTTGTTAGGAGCGGTAATAAAGGGCTTGCCGGTCAAAGAAGCGATTTCCTTGGCGACAGCAACGGCGAAATCGGGGTGGGTGTTAAGGCCGGTACCGACGGCCGTGCCACCTTGGGCGAGGGGGTAGAGGTCTTGCAAGGCGTGCTTGATGGCCTTGATGTCCACTGGAGGGAGGGGAGGGAGGGAGGGAGGGAGGGAGGGAGGGAGGACGGGATGGAGAAGGGGATGAGTGCGGTTGTTCAGGCCGGTACCGACGGCTGTCCTGCCTTGTGCGAGGGGGTAGAGGTCTTGCAGGGCGTGCTTGATAGCCTTGATGTCCACTAGAGGGAGGGGAGGGAGGGAGGGAAGGAGGGAAGGAGGTGAGTGCCTTCACGCTAAGCTGATTTAAGGAATCACTCAACAAACCCCCTTCCCCTCCCCCCCTTCCCTTCCCCTCTTACCTTCCAACGCCGCCGCGTAGCCGCCAAACTCCTGCCCTAAGGTCATGGGCACCGCGTCCTGCAAGTGCGTCCGTCCAATCTTTACAATCCCCTTCCACCTCGCCGCCTGTTGATTTTTGTTTTGAAGTCAAGTCAAGAAGTGCGTTTGCGATTCTTGAGAAAGTGGACATTTCATTCAAAAGATTAAAAATACCTCCTTCTTTCCAGCCGCACGAAAAGCAACTCTCTCTCATCTAAGCAAGTCAACACCAACCTCTCTACACACCCACCCTCCCTCCCTTCCTCCCTCCCTCCCTCCCCATTTGCTTCTTACCTTCTCCTCCAAATTCGCCTGCAACCTCCCCAGCTCCGGCAAGAGAAAGTCGAAAATATACAACACAGCCGCCACATGCATGGCCGTGGGGAAAACATCATTACTGCTCTGCGACCTATTCACATGGTCATTGGAATGCACCGGGTCTTTACTCCCCATCTTCCCCCCGGCCATCTCAATCGCCCTGTTCGAAATGACTTCATTCGCGTTCATATTACTCTGAGTCCCGGATCCCGTCTGCCAGATTCGGAGAGGGAAATGATCGTCTAGTTTTCCTTCAATCACTTCATCGGCTGCCTTGTCAATCAACGCAGCGATATCAGGAGGGAGCAGGCCGAGGGAAGCATTAGTCTTGGCGGCCGCTTTTTTGATGATGCCCAGGGCCTGGAGGAAGAGGAAGGGGAGGGACATATATAGGTGAGTGGATATAGCATGCATATTCGAGAAGGACGCAAGGAGACACAAATACAATTTCAAAAGAATTGAGCTGTCATATACTGACGGAGGGAGGGAGGGAGGGAGGGAGGGAGGGAGGGTCTCGTCAAGCCTGCTTACCTGGATGACTTCCCGAGGCATGGTGTCATGCCCAATGTTGAAGTATTTGAGAGAGCGCTGCGTTTGTGCGCCCCAGTAGCGGTCGGCCGGGACCTGAATGGGGCCCATGCTGTAGGGTTTGGTGAGTGGTGAGATGAGTATCTGAGGCCAAATGGTGGACGGTTAAGACGTATGAGACACGAACATGATATGCCCAAGCACAATGCCAACCTTGTCCCCTGTACATTCCCACCTCTACAACATACAAAAATGTGTCAAAACTCTCAATACGTGGGCGGCCAAATGACAAAGACGCCGTCCTCCTTCCAGAAGCACACGTACCTGTCCTTTTCCTCGCGAGTCGCCATGATGGTGGTAGACGCGGCGGTCGAGTGAGCGCGGAGACGAAGAGAAGAAAGATGCGATGTGCTTTGCAGCTGCTGGTGGTGGAGCAAGGAGAAGGGACGGACGAGGCCGAGTGCTAGCAGTCCCTGTTGTTGAAGGAGAGTGGTGGGGCGTCGCAAGAAGGCGGCCGGGGGAGAAAAGCGTAAAGCGGAAGTGGTGGTGGAGAGCAAGAAGGACGGCGTCGGCAGCCAACGCATGTCGTGGCACTGAGGGAAGGAGGACGTATGTCTCACGCGTTGCAAGCAGCAGCTGCAGCAGGTGGTGAGGGTGCTAGAGTGTAGGGGGGGGAGGGCGTTTTTGATGATTGAGGGTGAACCGCGGGCTTGGACACAGCTTCTTCCAGGCACTCGACCATCGTCTCACACAGCACGCACACATGGAGGAGGTGGTGGACTCGTCCTATGACTGGCACTGCCCGCACGCACAAGCGTCCCAACCCAGATGCGGCGGCCGGATTGGTGAATCGCTGCTGCTCGCCGATGACCGTTTCCGTTTTGTTTTTTCCCGAGGCTTGGGAGGGAGGGAGGAGGTTTTGACAAAAGCAATAAGACGAGTTTTGATGACTTTCGTTATGCTTTAGTTCTTTTTCTTTTCCCGTTCCTAGTCAGTCTTTTGTTTCTCGCCGCGTTCAAATAAAGACACTCACTTCCCTAACACAAATCTCTCGCATCCCCTCCCTCACTCCTCTATCACTACTACCTACTTTTATCCACTAAACACTCATAGTGTTGTACTCCCGCTGGTCCGCCGCACCAACCCCACCCCCACCCCCCGTCAACGACCGTTTCTCCTCCTTCCCTCCATTCCCCACCCCCTTCTGCAGCTGCTGCTCCGCCTCCTCCCTCTCCTCCCCCTCCTCCTCCTCATGCGTTGCCCCCGTCCCCCACTCCCGATAATGCGGCCCCTGGCCATGATGAAAAGGATGAAGAGGGTGATACGGATTCGTCTCCTCCCCATCCACCACATACTTCCTCAGCACCGCACCGTGCTTCTCGTCCTCCACCATCAAGCACACCGCCGCGATAATCCCAGCCACGGACACCAGAATAAAAAAATACTCCGTCATGACATAATCATGCGTCAACTCCAACAACGCCGCAATCGCCATCGGAAACACAGCCATCGACAAATTCTGAAACACCGTCAAGATTCCAAAGGCCGTCCCGCACCTCCTCGAGCTCTCACTTGCATGCACCGTCAGCGGCACACTCGGCCACAGCACCGCCGCAATGATTGAATACGCTAACCCCAAACCCCCCAGAGGCACCAAAGGCGAAGTCCCCCCCACCAAGAACACAAAATGCGTGGCCAATAGCAAAATAGGTCCTAATAAAATATACAACGTCCGATGCCCGTACCGATCAATCACAATCCCAATCACCGGAGTCAGAATCCCAGCAACCATAAACGGCACACTCTGCAGCGACCCAGCCGTCCGTCTGGCCTCATTAACCTCCGCGCAGTAATCCTCCCACTCCGGCAAGACCGGCCTAAAACTGCAATCGACCTTATCCGGGGCCTTCTCATGTATCGGCAAATAGTTCTTCAATAGATAAACTTGCGCCATGTTATTAAAAGGCATAATCGCCCCATATGACAGAGAACACACACAGGCCAACAACCAAAACATCGTGTCAAATCCCATCAAATGCCACAAATGATCCTCATCGATACTCTCCACCGCCGCGTCCAACTGCGCCAACCTATCCAACCTCGCCTGCAGCGCCTCATGATGCACCTGACTCCCATGCACGAACGTATTGGTCGTCGCCGTCCCTCCCTCCCTCCCTCCTCCCCCCCCACCAGCACCACCAGGAGGATGAGGAAGGGGAGGAGGAGGACCATAGTACGAGGGGTGGGGGGTTTCGAAGTAAGAACCTTTGCGTGCCCAGGGGGCGGCCAAATGTGTTTGTTCGTCAGCGGAGGGCAAGGTAGGGGAGGAGGAAGGGAGGGCGGGCAATTTTCCACTACCAGTACCAGCAGGAGTGGTAGTATGTGCAGTGGCGAATAAGATTTCATTATCCTCTGGTTCGTCAGGCACGCAACTCGAGCGATGGTTTTTGTCGATACACGCCAGCAAAAAAGCAGTGCAGGTCGAGCCCAAGCATAAGAGAGCCCCAAACCAAAAGGCTGCCACCACCCCTACTTTCTGCGCTATGTACGGACTCCCCCAATCATTCAACACACTCCCAAGTCTCGAAATTGATAGGGTGAACCCAAGGGCAAACGCCACCTCTCTCGAATGGAACCATGCGGAGATAAACGCGCTTTGACCCACCACTAAACACTCCCCTCCCAAGCCAAAAATGAGTCGACCCAAAAGCATGATCGCCATCGAGTGAACCGTAATCCCTAGCGCAGTGATGATCTGCCCCGTCAAAACCAAGAGGGAATAAACGACAATACACGCGCGCATGCCCACGGTATCGACTAAATGCCCCCCCAGGAAGGGGAGGAGGATGTTGGGGATGCTGTAGACGGAGTAGAGGAGGTTGAAGTAGAGTTCGAAGGTGGCGGCTTGGGTGGTGAAGCCGTTGTTGTAGAAGAGGAAGTGCTCTTGGATTTGAGCGTACAGGGAGGAGGGGGTGTCTGGAGGAGAAAGGGGAGGGAGGGACGGAGGGTGAGGGGGATGGATAAGAGGAGGGGAGGCGACAAGGTCGGGCACTTACCATAAACATAGTAGCTCCCTGTGGAAGCAAGCCGGCGGAAGAAGAGGCGCGTGTGTTTGAGTTTTGTATGAGAGATGTGTGAACGCCATGTTATCGAGAGAGAGTAGATGCGTACTTCTGTGCTGGTTTGTTACTTTTAGCACACAGAGGGCAAAACGTGACGTCCGTACATTCGGGGGGCCACAAGGGCAGGCCACAAGAGAAGCCAACAGAGAACTTACCAATCGTGAGGCACGAGGCCATGACCAGCACGAGCGCCCGCAGGTAAAAGGTAGGCTCCCGCCGCACCTCATTGATGGGCGGGGGTGTCCTGATGGTCAGGATCTGGTCCGTGTGCATGTCCATCATGGCAAGGAGATGCGAAAGAGGAGGGGAGGGAGGGGAGTGCTTCTTCCACAAGGCCAGCCGGCGTCTGCGCCTGCAGTAGCAGCGCCAGCGGCAAGAAGAGAAGGGGGAGAGAAGGGGGAAGAGGAAAACGAGGAGACGCGCCCTGTGGTTGTGGTTGTGGGTAAGTTGGGGGTTGTGTGGGTTCAGAAGTCGTGAGGTTCCTCCTGCTTGCCTCCCCGACCCCGCCTGGCCGTTTGCAGATGGTTTGCACCTCAGCCCAAGCTCTGTTTTACGACTGAATATGCCCGCTCTGGACCCCCCGCGCTCTCCCTTGTCCATGCCTCGCAGCCTCCGGGTGTCTAGCTTGGTCGTGGATACGGGTGTCGAGGGGCGAGAAGGGCTAGGGACGAGGCAAGATGCCCTCCCTCCCTCAACCCTCGACACACGATCAGATATCGCTCTCGCCATGACAGTCTTACCTCCGTCTCTTTCCAACCCCTACACTCATTCGACACAGGGCACTCCAGCAGCAGCAGTGGTAGCAGCAGCAGCGGCGGCAGCAGGAGAGGTGCTTGTTTGTTTGGGGGTTGACTCTCGGCGTGCTCAGACGACGAGGACGAGGACGACAAGCAAGAAGAAGGGAGACGGAGGAGCGAATCAGTTTGGACCCACCCCACCTACTAAGCACTAGCTAGCTAGCATGTCGGTGGCAACAGACGTGATGGAGGCCGGTGGGCTTGGCACGTTCAATTTGGAGCATGGGTTTCCCGAGGCAGTGGTGCGAGGGTTTCGCTCGGGCTTCTTGACGGATTATGACTACCATCATTTGACCCAGGTACGTTCGTTGTATGTGTTGAAAAAGGCAGGGGGAAAGGAGGGAGGGAGGGAGGGAGGGAGGGAGGGATAAAGGCTGATGGGGGATGTATGGGATTGGGCGGAGGGAGGGTGGGAGGGAGGCGGCGTGGGTGTAGAGACCAGGCCAGACATTGCCTGATCCCTCGACCGCA
>Ga0209390_10010611_pt1 | contig 10750 bp, 9 predicted proteins | sample BON01_FD_187212 | JGI IMG/M metagenome (GOLD analysis project Ga0209390, IMG submission 187212) | Freshwater microbial communities from Lake Bonney liftoff mats and glacier meltwater in Antarctica - BON-01 (SPAdes) (version 2) | ecosystem: Environmental > Aquatic > Freshwater > Ice > Glacier... | reverse complement strand
CAGAAAAGAGAGAGAACCTCCTGCTTCTTTACACGGCTGATAAGATATCAGCCAATTATAGTCATATTACAACAGCAACGTGCCGTGGCTTGGGGACTTCATATCGCTCAAAAAGATTTGTAGCATCTCCCAAGTCTCTTTGCAGGTATACACTCTAGTCCCGAATGTCATAATTTTCAAAACAGTCCCATGGAAGTGGGCTGGCTAAGTCTGCCCTCATGTACATGTGTATTGGTGATGCGCATAATGCGAAACAGTTACAGCCTCTTCCCGAGGAGATGAAACTCAAACTATTTTTCAAAAATGGAATGCAAAATCAGGAATGATCGTAGCAAGTCTCTTTGCAAACGTTTTATTTGGGAAGAGACTTCGAACGTTTGCCTTCAAATTTACGCTTCCGAGTTCCAATCCAATAAGCATTTTGAGTCTCATCTTTTCCAGCCTCGGAACAGGCTATACTGCACAGAGTGGACCCAACAATGAAACGCACCAGTCAGATGCACAACTCAAAGAGCGGAATGGATTATCATCAATTTACTTTGGATTCGCAAAAGACCAAACACGTTTTTCTTCTTGTTGTAAGTTTTATTTGAACTTGTATGTGTAGGAAAAATCCCTTAAATCTTTCGTTGTGGTTTCTACCCTCGAGTTTTTATGATCTGGACACTAGTTACTACGGGGAAAGTATTTGCCTGTCTTATTTTTTCTGTGTTTTGTTTGTATGCACGCTGGTGCGTGTGCTTGCTTACGAAGAAAAGCGTCGTGCTCTCCACGTCTTCATTATACGACGGTCAGAGGTCTGTCCTCCCATCTCTATCGGTGGTAGTTTCGTGTTTTCGTAGCTTCCAGGTGCACGAGGATGATCCCGACCCCAAGTGAAAGTGCCACTAGTGTATGCACTGTCGCACCACGTCACTAACTTATGCCGGGCGCCCAAAATGTCAATATCTCTCTGCCCAGACGAGACAAGAGTAAAGTCAATGCATATTGAATACGAGGGGAAAGTAATGTGATTGCATCTTTAACAGGTTGCCAACATTCAATGCGTGTCAACAGATTTACATTTGATACTTATGTACAGATTGATGCAAACAGAGATACACACTGTCACACTCGTGATAGCATAAAAAGGCAAACATCACCTTAGATAGGCCAGGATTTTCTCCAGGTAACCCACACGAGGTGGACAGCATTGTTGGCCGTATTATCAACCTCTTATTGTAAGCTTCGAACTTGACAATCTGCATTTTTTCCACACACGTGGACACTATCAGTGTGCATGGATAAACACGCAGGGTTGTCATTGTTTGCGTATGGCACGCGGCAGCGGAGCCGCGCGCCCACAATAGCATCTGCTGACTATACAATGATGCATATATGGATTGATGGACATGATACCTGGAAAATTTGGTCATCTCTAAAACTTGTCAGAAGCCTCTCCTCAGGCTGAACAACCCGTGCCATGCCGTTTTCATCGGATTGGCACGGGATAACAGAAGCGTTGAAGGAGAATTGGCGTCCGGCTGCTTCTGTGGTGCGCACACACAACACTATCATCATCAGCGTGGCTGACAATCATGTCAAGTAAGTAGATAGTAACACACAATGATCCTCACCAATGGAGGCCAACGACAGGAAAATCGTGGCGAGGAATACGGATCGCGTTGTTTTGGGCGTCGTGCCTTCACGAGAATGTTGATCGGATCGCGCGTACAATCTCATGCCTACCTGCGATATGCTGAGCAACGAACACCAACACGTTGGTGAGGTGTCGCTCATCGATTCGTTCAATGCTCTTGCTCTGTGTTTAGTACTTGTTAACCTCAGCAAGAGGAGCAAATATTTTGAAACATAATTGACAATCAGATCTCAGGCACTAGCTCCCCAGGCTCTTGGTCGGGCGAGAGAAAGTTTTTGTTCTGTTAAAGCTTACCGATTTTTCGAATCCATGCCGCGCACGCCGCAATTGATTTGAAGTGACGCATGCTGTGGACAACAAACCAAAGAACCGCACGAGGTCCACGGAATTGGTGCGGCAAATGCCATGCACATCATTGAATGGTCGATGACAACTGCCGACCATTTTCTAGGGAGATTTTCTTCAATTTTGACCCCACCGTTGGGTCTGATCTCCAAAACTGAACTGGAACCTCATGGTCTCGAGGGTACCGGGACTAGGCCAGATTACTGGTGAATCGTGATGACAAAAAAATCCCCCAACGATTCGAGACGTCTTTAGCGCGTAGTAAACAGACCCTGTTAATCATCCTTTGTTATTATAAACACTCTCCATACTAATCTTCATTTAAAACTGTTTCAGCAGAAGTGAGTGCAAGGACTCTTTGTGTTTCCGCTCACTCCTTATTATCGTCCTCTCTCTCCTCTCCGCTCTCTATACTCCGCGGCAAAGCCAAGAAGCCAACTCGTTCTCACAAACAAGAACTCGTTTTCACAAACAAGAAACCGAAAGATGCCCGGTGCGCTGTCTGCCACCATTGTCAATGGCTTGCGAACCCGCACCAGCAGTACGTCATACTCAACCGACGTCTTGGATCGTAAACGTTCTCGATTCGAAGTGATGGCGTCGAGATTAAGCGAAAGCGATCAAAAACTGCTTGATCATGAGATGATGGCTGCAATGCATCGCATGTGGACGGAGCTGTACACCAAGTGCGCGGCGTGATGTCGCAATCGAGGCTTTGATCATCGTCTAAGTGATGCGGAGAAGATTTCATGAGAGGGCGAAAGAGGCCAAGATGTAACACCAACAACTCCTCCCGCCCCCCCACTCTAGCTCCTCCCGTCCTCTTTCCTCCTCCTTCCTCGCCAAAGAAGTGCGTGCAAGGACTCTGTGTTTCGGCACACTCCTTAATGTCGTCCTCTCTCTCCTCACCTCTCTCTATGCCCTTCTCCTTCGCCTTGGGGAGTCCCCGTTTTTCCTCTCCTTCCACCCTAGCCCCCTTGGAAAATAGTTTCTGAGATCTGGGTGTCTTTTGTTTTCATAGTCTCTCGCTCCTCTTTTGATGAGGTTACTCTTTATTTAATAAACAATCTCACACACACACAATTTGATGGTGTTTGCAAGAGGGAAGTGCATTGCTATGTTTGCCGACCAAACCAATTCTATTACAAGTGGGTGATGTATGCATTGCACACAAAAATGGCTCAGCCAAACTGCTGGGTGTGGATAGATGAACATTCCTCCAATCATCTGTTTTTATCGACGAATCCACAACCATTCTTCCAATTTCCCTGCCTGCATGTGGATACGTCGTCTACAGATCAGTAATAAACAAAAGGACAATACATTCTCTCCCAGACTTTGGAAATAAAACAGCAGCGAGCCATGCTCGTTTGGTAAAACTCCTTCAACTGGAGCCACCAACGTGTTGTGCGTAGCTTCCAGGTGAAAGATTTCCTTGTTCTTGCATATCGGCCTCTAGCAAGTGTGTCTGCGATCATTGAACATGAATTTGGCACCTTGGTCTTCATATTTCCCTCTTGGTGGTGACTCTTTGGGCGTACCTTGACTGTAAAATTGCTCGTGACATGATCGCAGGTACCACCTCTCTCTGTCAAAAGCATTACGCTGAAGAGATCCTGCGATCGCATAGATTTTTAGGACACTCCACCTTGCAACACACCTATGAAACCAAATGTTTCCCTTTCAAACGACGGTTGCGACCTCAACCCCAACCTGCCTAACTGAAATTTGCGAGGACAATCTGGAATGTATTGAAATAAGTAAAAGCCCAGTGCGTCGCAAATTTTCGCGCCACATCGACATTCGCCGCTGTTGTTCGCCAGTAAGTCAAGGCTGGTTTTGTCGAAATTATCCCTATGTGCACACATAAAATGGTTGCAGACGCCCTCGCCATGAGCCTACCATTACAGCTTTCATCAGCCATCACTGTGTCGTGATGGGCCAAACACCTTATGCTTGGAAGTTTTTGCACTTGTAATGTGTATTTTCCCTTCTACTTTTGCCCCTCCTATTATTCCCCACCGTTCAGATTCAATATTTTGTGATTGCCTAGTGTGTTCTATGCCAACATTGTGCACTGTCATGCAGACTCAACCCAGTCTTCGTTTTCAAACATTTGCTTGCTCCATGTCGGCGGGCATTTACTGCAAGTATAATGATCATCATGTCTGGCTAGATCTCGACAAGGTATTTTGAGAATTTGTATATGACTAACTTTAGCGGCATGTTCACCTGGTCGTGGGTCTGACAATTCTGTTTGTGCTTGGTGTCATTGAGTGTAGTTTGGCCAGCGTGAACAGGGGAAATCAGCTCCAGAAACAAAAGATTCAGTGCGGAATAATATTCAATCACATTCCAAATTGAGTGCGGAATAATATTCAATCACATTCCTTGTGCGTGTGCAAATGTGTTGCTTATACCAAGTTGAATTTGAATTTTGATATTTGTGCTGACGTTTGTGGCGAAGATGCAATTGATGAGAAGTCCGTCACATGATTTTGTCCTAACCAACTTTAGCCTTGCTGTTTGTACTGCTTCTGCTGCTGCTTCTGCTGCCGACGCTACAGCTGATCTTGAGCATTCCAAGCGATACACCACCGACCACTTAATAATGAGAGAGTGTGTGAGTAGACCACCTGGATACCGCTTGACTATCAAGGGAGTTCGCGAGCAGTTGATGGTTTTAGAATAGAGTTCAGGACCTTACAATAGGATTTCTAGGAACTTTACCACAGACACGATAAATACCGTTTTTGAGGATTGTTTTGTGGACGCCAACATGTCGACGAGCTTAAGAGCAGAATCACGTTTGGTACAGAGTTCATCGTTTGTTGAGATTAAACCTCACGTGCACATGCTTTGTGTCCACGGTCTTAGACGTTGACAGGAAATCTCCTGCAGCGTTTTCAGCTTTTTACAAAGGAACCAAAAAAATTGTCAATTGGAATACATCGAAATGAAATTTCATTTTAACCGTCTTCGTCCAGTCACCTTGATTCATGGTACTGACATAACCTTTAAGATTAGGAGTTTTAAATGTTCCACACGCCTTCTTTTGTGCGACATTCTCACAATTATGAAGGCACTCGTTTCCTTGCGCTTAATTTGTCTAACAGAATGGCAGATTGACAGGTATCGAAAGGCAAGCAACTTATTGACAAAGAATTTCAACAGCGTGCACGCTGTGGATCTTTGCTTGGACGGACTACAACAAGTCGCAGCATTAGTCAAAAAAATTAGCGCTACATTTTTTTGATCTTACTCGAATCTTGTCCCAAGACGTATACATCTTCATACAGAATTTGAGGTAAAACAGAAAATGTTGCTGTTGCAACAGATTTTGCATTCCGCTTCTGAGCATGGGATTCATATTGAGCATTCGCGTGAAAATTTGCTGCGAAAATCCGAGATACACAATATTTGATAGCTTAGCCTATATTTGCTGGATCAGCTTGATCTTTGGCACAGAATGTAGTAGTCTTAAACGATACCGGCAGCTTTGAGTCGGTTGCTTCAATATTTATTCAATAGCGTTGTGGTTACAGCAGCAAATGTGTGTGTGGCAGGAGGGAGATAACTTACACTCAATATCCTTTTCCTCATCTAATAGCCAGCTAGCTCTATTCTTTGGATTGCAAAGTATAAGATACTTACTAGGCTAATACAAGCTATTGAAAGGGGAACCTTTAAATGTTCTTGAAAGAGGTTTAGGTCCTGTCAATTCAAGTTATGGCATCTAACATCGTAGCCAAACATCAACAGCACCGTCGACGTCTCGCATGATCATCAAATAATCGCTCAAGTATACAATCCCTCCAAAACTCAGAGAATATCCACCAAATGATCCTTCTGCCACCAAAAAAAAGGTTAAGAGAGAAAGTAATGGAAAAGATGAAAGGTGTTTGGCATGAGCAAATGAGAGGGCGTCAGGTAGTGACACGTTGATAACACATACATAGTCAATTATCGATATGATACAAAGACTAACCGTCTGCCAAATGCACGATTTCGTTGTCCGTATGCGCCTCTAATTGTTTTGACAAGAAGTACACGGATTCTCCCGCAGCTCTTACGGTTAACATTTCTCCCTGTTCGAGGTGTGCGTCAAACTGTCCATAGTGATTTTTGGGCCCGAGCTTCCTTCCGGCGGAGCGAAAAATCTCGATGGTATAAGCAACTAAGATCGTAGATTCCTTGGATTCCACCCCTGCTTCGGCGATTGACGTGCTTCGACGAGTGATGGGTGCCCATCTCCCCAAAATCTTGCGATTAATAGAGGGCTTAGCAACATTCTGCTGCTCCCTTTCGCCAATTTGCTTGGCAGCGTATTGATCCACTGCAGATGCCAGGAGTATAGAATCAACGATATTCATGTCATTGTTGAAGGCCCGTTCGTCCATCGACTGACGCCAATAATTCGGGGGCGGGCCGTTCCGAGGGCCAAGCTGTGTGTATGTGTATTTGGGTGTTGTTAAGATCTTGGCAGCGTGCACAGACACACACACACGTAAGCAGCATTCACATGCTATCGAATGCGCTGTGACAACGATCATGGATTCAGCAATTCATTTCTTGAGTGATGTGCTTGTCGGTGTGCACGCATCACAGAACATGACAGCAATGGAAAAGTCCCAGTGCCCATGATTTTCCGTGATCGACTCGAGACAAGCACCAATTACTTTAAACGTTGATTTTTTTCTCCCATGTCCAAACTTGACATTTGGGGAGCTTAACAGCTGCGAACTGGGTGTCTTTCGATTTTAATGTTTCTTACTCCTCTTGCTGAGGTTACTCCTTAATAAACACTGTTAAATTTAAAAAAAAATACATACCTCGTCGTGCCACTGACCATTTGTGTCTTGCCATCCCGGCTTAGTTGAAGGCACGGTCCAACGGATTTTAGGTCGAGGGATTTCGATGGTGGGCGGCATCAACAGTGTCGGCAAGACATTTGAGCGTGATGTTATCATCGTCTGCGCTTTCTCCTTTCTTGCCCAGAGTTTTTTGCAAGGTGCGGCAAGCCGAAACCCTGGTGAAGAAAGCCGGAACCGATGCGACGGCAGCGAGTAGAACAGCGGCGACCAGCCCAGCACCGTAAGCAGTTGAATGCTGAGCAACTGCAGGAGGAATGCAGGAGGAGAACGCATGGGGCAGCGTAGATGCAAGAAACTCGCAAGAAACTCGTTTTTTGGAATGTTTGCCATAACAAAAAAAAATTCGAACTCATTATGTGTTTCGAGTTTACTACAGTAATGTCAGATTTTTTTCAAACTGTGGGCCTCGGATTGGTCTTTTTTTAGGTCTTTTTCTGACTTGAACGGTCCAGATGGTCTTTCCCCAGCACCAAGTGCATGTTATGTTATGTTGCACCAGCTCATCTCAACACAAGGTGTCCTCAATCAAAAATGTTCACACGCTCAGCCATTTTCGTCGGCCTCGTAGGCTATGCCGCAGCCTTCGCAGGCATGGCACCCATGAGCCTCCAAGCCAGCTCGCGCCGCGCCAGCATGCAGCTACGTGCTGGTCCATCGATGAAGATCGGAATTTTCTACGGCACATCCACCGGCAACACCGAGAGTGTGGCCACCAGGGTGCGTGTCCAACTCATCAGTGCTGGTGGATTTTCAACCCGTGCTCCGTTGTCAGAGAGAGACAAATCTTATGAGGCAGCAAACAATGGGGTCAAATGATTCTTCTGATATACTCTCCATGTTCACTCTCCATGTTCACTCTCTGTGGTCACTCTTCTTTCTAATATGCTAGTCATGTGGCAGCTCGCCACCGCGCTCGGCGCGGCGATCGTGGAGGATATCGGCTCCATCGAGCCTGCCCAGCTCGCCACCTACGACACTTGTAAGTCAAACAACAGTCTTCTGGTGTTCGGAACAGTTCTTGCTCTGTGTTCAACGTTTCTCACCCTGCACTTCTGTGTACAGTGATCGTTGGTGCCCCAACTTGGCACACCGGTGAAGATAAGGAACGTTCTGGCACAGACTGGGACTCCGTGATCTACTCTGATCTCCCGAAGATGGATCTCTCTGGCAAGAAGGTATGCAACATTTGAAATGCAATGTTAGATGCTTTTTCTTGTATCTTTGCATCCTGATTTGATCATTTATCCTCAGGTTGCATTTTTTGGTTGCGGCGACTCTGCATCGTACGGCGACTATTTCTGCGATGCTGTAGGAGAACTCTACGACCAGTTTTCTGCCACTGGCGCCTCCTGCATCGGTGTGAAAAAAAATATTAGCAGTGACATTTTGAGAATATCAAAAAAGTTCAAAACATACAAATCTCGATATATTTTTTTGTACAGATTGCTGTAGAGAATCATGAAAAACATGTTCTATTACAAGAGTGTTTTTTCTGTTTTCTACATTAAATTCTGTACCAAATCATCTTGCCGTCGGAACATTCCTTTGACATCATGCCCTCTCGTGATATTTACTGTGCAGGCGCTATGCCCTACGCTGAGGGCCTCGAATCCATAGATTCTAAGGCTCGCCGTGATGGCAAGTATGTCGGCCTCTGTTGCGATGAAGACAATTACTACGACGAAACTGACAAGGCAATTGCTAAGTGGGTCGCTCAGCTTCAGTTGGAGGGTGCAGCGTAGATTTTTCAATCCTCATCAATGCAATCTCATTTTTCCCCCTCTTCCATACATCCAGCTCTAGTTTGTGAACCCTTTTCATTATGAAGTAATAAACGCATCATTCATGTATTTTCAACGTCTCACCACCACTTTCGGTTGCTACACCAATTAGTAGAAATAGAAATACACCAATTTTGAACTGACAGTCTTTGAGGGTTTTTGTGGGAGAATATTCCTGTCTTGGGCAACTGTAGGGCATAGAACAAATCGGGCATGTCGTGCACTTCACTTGATATGTTCATTGTGTGTATTATGGTAAGGGTTGACATTTTGCGTATCTCCGACATTTGGATATGCAGCCCAAGTTAACGGTAAGGATGAAAAGGATTTTTCATCAGATACTGCGTACAGGCCGAAGGTGAAAATTTGGGGATACTTCCTAACATCATTCTTTGTCTCTCGACGAGACGATCCAAAATTGTTCGGTCGCGCTGGGACCAAATCTTTTTGGTCAAGCATGTTATGTCCGGACCACAGAAGATAGTTTTTGAGATCAAAGCAAGGGCAACGATGCAGGATATGATGTATGACTGAGAACATAGACACATGCGCTCCAGAATTGACGATGTGGCTCGTTATATCCAGACTCTATCCGCTGTGAGTCGATTCACAATGACCACATGTTTTCATCACAGCCAAATAGATTCAGCGCTACCCTGAAATGTTACGTGAGTCATCCGCACGGCAACTGCAGGAAGCTGCAGGAGACAACGGTCCTCCTCACGCAGATCCGCACTACGCTGCTCGCATGAATGGAGGAGCTTTGCAACTGGATCGAGCAGACGCACGGCAGTGAATGTGTGAAAGTAATGCAAGCTTCCAAATCTGCACACGAGACCAGTACACCTGCAGAGGCGTTGTTGGCATGAGCACCCAGCTCAATATATGTGATGATACGGCTCAGGGATGCCACGATTCGTGCCGCGGCCGCCAACAAGGTCCTCCTACTTCTTCCTCTCCATGACACGCCCACCCACTTTGTTATCAGTGAATGATGACACCGAGTCTAGGTCACGATGTGAGTGAATGTTATTTGTGGTCTTTGGCGTGATTTCTAAAAAATAAGATTGTGACTAAAAATGTCATGCATTCATCAAAAAAATCTCCAGGGCAATCTGCGCTCACAAATGTCTGGTAGCACTGGTACTTGTTCACCCTGAACTACTTAGCCTGTGGCTAACTCAACCCACTTCCCATCAATTGTTTCCGACAATGTACTCTTTGGGATGGGATTGTATATAAACAAAAAGAGACATGCAACGGGTTTTGGGCAGTATTCTCAACAAAAATTGCTCCTGGACAAATTACAACGTCGCAATCCAAAATAATCGCATTGTGTCCTCCGCGAAGTCGCCTCGTCGCGATCCCATTTTTCTGCGTTCCAAAAACAGTCAAACTCTCAAAAAAATGCTGGGGGTTCTCAGGGTTTGGTCGGATCCCTGTAGTGCGTGGCAACATCAGGCATTACGCCCCAAGAGTCGCCACCAAGAGGGAAAAATGAAGACCAACGTGCCAAATTCATGTTCAATGATCGCAGACACACTTGCTAGAGGCTGATATGCAAGAACAAGGAAATCTTTCACCTGGAAGCTACGCACAACACGTTGGCGGCTCCAGTTGAATGAGTTTTACCAAACGAGCATGGCTCGCTGCTGTTTTATTTCCAAAGTCTGGGAGAGAAGGTCTTTTCCTTTTGTTTATTACTGATAGACAACGTATCAACATGCAGGCAGGGAAATTGGAAGAAAGGTTGTGGATTCGTCGATAAAAACAGATGATTGGAGAAATGATCATCTATCCACTCCCAGCAGTTTGGCTGAGCCATTTTTGTGTGCAATGCATACATCACCCACTGCTGATGAATTGTCATTCTTGCAAACACTATCAATTTGCGTGTGTGAGAGATTGTTTATTAAATAAAGAGTAACCTTATCAAGAGAGGAGCGAGAAACTATGAAAACAAAAGACACCCAGATCTCAGAAACCATTTTCCAAGGATGCTAGGATGGAAGGAGAGGATGATGATGATTGCTTTCATCATCACTCTTGGAAAAATAAGTTAGTGATTGTTTGGAACTCTTTCGTCTTTTCTTATTTAGCTTCACGTAGTG
>Ga0209390_10010609_pt1 | contig 10752 bp, 9 predicted proteins | sample BON01_FD_187212 | JGI IMG/M metagenome (GOLD analysis project Ga0209390, IMG submission 187212) | Freshwater microbial communities from Lake Bonney liftoff mats and glacier meltwater in Antarctica - BON-01 (SPAdes) (version 2) | ecosystem: Environmental > Aquatic > Freshwater > Ice > Glacier... | reverse complement strand
AGAAAGTTTGTCGTCGACATCGAGGTCGGAATGGTCGGCGTGAATGTGCCCATCCCCGTGCCGATGGCCTATTTCTCCTTTGGCGGCTGGAAGCAGTCACTCTTTGGTGATTCCCGTGCCCACGGTGCGGAAGGTTTCCGCTTCTTCACCAAGCAAAAGGTTGTCACCTCGCGGTGGTTGGATCCCAGCCACGGCGGTCTCAACCTCGGGTTCCCACAGAACTAGTTATGGCCAGAGTTGCCCTCACCGGCGGCACCGGGTTCCTCGGCAGCAACATCGCCGAGGTCCTGGCGACCGCAGGACACGATGTCTTGGTTTTGACCAGGGCAACACCACAGATGGCGGTGCCCTGGAACTACAAAGTGCTGGATACCTCAGATTCGGTCGCGGTTGCTTCGGCTATTACCGGCTGTGACGCACTGGTTCACACCGCGATCGCTAACGACTTCCAGAATCTGGATGCCGAGGCTGCGTATCGTGCCTATCCAGGCCTCACCCAAGCCGTGACCTCGGCTGCGGTCGCGGTGGGCGCCAAGCCGATCTATATTTCCACCGACTGGGTAATGGATGGTAGCTCTCACAAGGTTCCCGAGTCCAGCTACGGCAGACCGGTGAACACCTATGGTTTCCTGAAAGCCCTTGGCGAGCAAGTCATTCGCGATCTGGCACCTGAAACCGGCGTGATCTGCCGCATCGGCGGTGTGATGGGTCGAAACCGATTGGTGGCGGAGCTGCCCAGAAGCCAAGATGTCGGCTTTGGATATTTTGTCACCGCCCTAGTGAACGCCCTGCAAGCGGGGGAAACTTTTTTGGTCTTTGACGGCCCGGGCGTGAACGCCGTCGCAACACCCTCACTCGCCTCGGAAATTGGTGCCACGATTCACCGCATCATCGAGCGAGAGGTATCGGGTTGCTTCCATGTTGTCGCCGATGATGCCCTCACTCGCAGAGAACTCGCCGAACAAGCCTGCGACGTCTTCGGCTTGGATTCATCCCTGTTGCGCTCTGGCCCGCCACCTGCGGAGGCACTCTTTAGTGAACCTGTTCCCATCGACACATCACTGGATAATTCGCGGGTCAAGTCAGAGCTTGGCCTGGGAAAAGTGAGCATCAAAGATTGCTTAATCGCCCTCGCTGCAGAAGCAGACGGAATGCTTCACCCTGTTACTGCCCTGAACTAAAGGGCAGTAACAGGGAAGCCACTACTTTCCGAGGCGAACGGCCTGAATTTCTCTGGTGAGGGTATCCAACTCGGTGCCCCCGGCCATGGCTTTGGTGAGCTCTTCGAGTTCGACTTTTTCACGCTCGTATTCGTTGGCTAAGTGGCCACGGTTGAGCAGATAAAAGTAGTCGCCCACGAGATAGGCGTGGTGAGGGTTGTGGGTGATGAAGACAACGGACACACCGCGGTCTTTCGCAGCCAACACATACTTCAACACGATTCCCGACTGACGCACACCCAAAGCGGAGGTGGGCTCATCCAGAATCAACACATTTGCGCCAAAGTAGACGGCGCGAGCGATAGCCACCGCTTGGCGTTCTCCACCGGAAAGTGTGCCGATCTGCTGACCCGTGTCACGCAAGTCGATGCCCATTTCCATCAGGTGCTTTTTGGTGAGCTCCTGCATTTTTTTGACATCGAGTCGACGTAGTGGGCCCCAACCCTTGGTAATTTCATTCCCCAAGAAGAAGTTTCGCCACACCGACATCAACGGGATGGTCGCTAGGTCCTGATAGACCGTCGCGATTCCGTTGGCGAGGGCGTCACGGGGAGAGCCAAAGGTCATCGGAACACCATCGACCTCGTAAACACCGCTGGAGGGCTTGTGCACACCAGAGAGAGTTTTGATCAGAGTTGACTTCCCAGCACCGTTGTCACCGAGAATGCAGGTCACAACGCCTTTGCGAACTCTGACGGAGACGTCAGAGAGTGCTATGACGCTTCCGAATGCTTTGCCTACCTGTTTGAGTTCCAAAGCGATATCAGTCATCGCTTTGCTCCTTTCGCTTTTGTGCCTATCCAGGTGTTGACCAACACTGCTGCCAAAAGAATGACCCCGATGAAAGTCCAGCGCCAGTCTTGATCCCAGAGTGCGTAGGGAATACCGATGTCGGCGATTCCCATGATGGCCGCTCCAATGGATGCTCCAATGGCTGATCCTGCACCACCCATCAAAAGCGTTCCTCCCACGGCTGCGGCAATGATGTAGAAGAACTCCATACCCACGCCCTGACCCGCCTGCATGCCCTGCAAACGAAGCACGAACATGATTCCCACAAACGACGCTGACAGCGAGGACATCATGAACAAGATTATTTTGGTGCGATTGACCGGAACCCCCGCGTTCCGGGCAGCGACCTTGTCGCCACCGGAAGCAAAGATCCAGTTTCCAAAGCGGGTCCTGGTCAGCAACCAGGTGGCGAAGATGGTGGCAAGAATCCACCAAATGATGGACACCTGGAAGTTCGAGGTGCCGATCATCATTTTGGAGGCGAAGATCGCGTGCGCCTGGTCGAAGCCGTTGCTGTCTTCCACATTGGCGACACGGACTGTTCCGGTGAGTTCTTTGGTCACAGCGAGGTTCGCACCGCGCAACACGAAGAAGGTGGCGAGGGTCACGATGAAGGAGGGAAGTCCGGTCCTGACGACAACCACTCCGTTGATCAAGCCCACGAGAAGCGCGAAGGCAAAGACAATAGCGATGGCAACCCAGACATTGAGGTTGTATTCCGTGGTGAGCAACCCGGCCATCAGCCCCGAGGTGCCAACCATGACTCCGGTGGAGAGGTCAAATTCGCCTCCAATCATGAGCAAGGCAACAAACACCGCGATGATTCCGATGGGGGCGGCGATATCCGTCCACCCAGCGGTGCCGCCGATGGCGGCGAAGTTTCCTGTGGTGTCAACGCTCCAGAAAAGGAAGAAGATCACACCGGCGCCGATCAGCGCACCTAATTCGGGGCGCTGCAGCAGTTTGGTAGCAAACGAGGTTTGCGACACCCGCTCGTCTTTTATTTGAGTCGTCATTGTCTCTGTTTCTCTCGGTCGTGCAGAAGGTAGTGAGCACGTGAGGGGATTGGCTAAGGCTTACCTTAGTCAATCCCCTCAGTGCATGAATTGGTGTTACTTAGCGGGTACCCGCTGCGACCAATCCAATGACCTGCTCAACATTGCTTGCGTCAACGAATCCAGGACCGGTGTACATCGGCAGTCCACCACCAAGCGAGTGTGCGTTAGTGATGTTCAAGTACAACAAGACGACCGAGAGGTAGCCCTGTGCGTACTGCTGCTGGTCGATGGCGAACTCCATGTCTCCGGCGGAGATGGCGTTGAGTGCGTCCTCGGACATGTCAACGGTTCCGATGAAGATGTCGCGGCCCAGGTCCTGAACGGCGGGCAAAACAGCCTTGGCTGCGATGTCTGCGTTCAATGCGAAGACTGCGTCAATCGTGGGGTCAGCTTCGAGAGCTGCCTTGATTTTTGCGGAGGCAGCAGTAAGGTCCTGCAGTCCACCATCAAGGTTGAAGTCGGTCACGGTACCCGTTGAGGTTTCGCGTGCACCGGCACAACGGTCAGTGAGTCCAACGTTTGCTGCTTCCTGAATGGGGCAGAGGATGTTGGTTGCACCGAGGTCGTTGAACTTGTATCCAGCTTCGCGACCGGCGACGATTTCGTCCTGGCCAACGTGCGTGAACGCACCGAGGCTCTTGAAGACGTCAGAACCGGAGTTCATGGTCACGGTGGCGATACCTGCGTCAGCAAGTCCCAGCATGGCCTGCTCGATTGCACCGGGGTCCGGAGCAGAAGCGGCTACACCATTACAACCAGCGGAGACAGCGCCCTCGATGGTTGCGGCCTGACGTGCAGAGTCGTTGGTCGAGCCCTGGTAATCAATGGTGATTCCGAGGTCTTCTCCAGCTTGTTCTGCGCCAGCCTGTGCGACTGACCAGAAGGTTCCACCATCACCGTGAGTGTAAACACAGATCTTGATGTCGCTTACGGCAATAGCCTCAACTGCGGCGGTTTCAGTTGATGCAGTTTCACCAGCATCGCTATCAGTTCCCGCTGCACAACCAGCGAGAGTGAGAGCAACAACACCGGTGAGAACGGCGAGTTTTTTGATATCCAAAATACGGCCTCTCATCCTTGAGTTACTTAGTTTTCTAAAGAGTGCATCCGAACGAACGCACCAATAAGATTATCGACTTTGTTAGGACATACGCGGGCGCGAACACCCGAGTTGTTATCGAATAGTGACCTTTCGCCAGACAACCCTGTTCGTCAGAAAACCCCTGATTTTCGGGCGAATGAGTCCCTTTGACTCCCTCCGAGACGGCTTACAAAGGTCAATTTTTGTCACCTATGCGGGATGACAACGCCGGGATTTATGCCTAGACTTTGTCTTAACAAACATTGTCTACTCGACACAGGAGGCGCCGTGGCCACCCCAGGACTACTCATTAATAATGCGTGGGAACACCCCGCATCGGCAACCATTCACACTGTCGCCTCGCCCTTCTCTGGCGCAGCGCTGGGTGAAATAGTGATCGCCAGCGCGAGCGACGTGGATTCTGCGCTGGAGGCTGCCGTTGCCGGAGCCAAGATCTGGCGTGCGACGCCTGCGCACCAGCGCACCATGATTTTGCTCGAAGCCGCCAGGATCGCCGACACCCGCGGTGAAGAACTAGCGCGGATTATCAGCAACGAAATGGGCAAAAGTATTCGCGAAGCCCGGGGAGAAGCCTCGCGAGCGGGCGAAATCATCCGGCTCTCTGCTTTCGAAGGCGCCCACCGTTATGGTGACTCCCTCCCACTCGACGCCAACGCAGGAACGGGATTCGACAAAATTGGGTTCACCATTCCTCAACCCGTCGGTGTGGTCGTAGCGATTACCCCTTTCAACTACCCCTCCCTCCTCGTGCTGCACAAAGTGGGCCCCGCATTGGCCGCGGGAAATGCTGTCATTCTCAAGCCAGCACTCACCGCCCCCCTCACCGCCATCGCCCTGACGCAGTGCTTCCTCGATGCGGGGTTGCCACCGGGTGTACTGGGGCTACTCAATGGCCCAGGCGCACGCCTGGGTGAACAGCTGATTTCTGACAAGAGAGTTAACAAAGTCTCTTTCACGGGATCCACCGCGGTCGGTGAGCACATCACCCGAATCGCAGGAATCAAGAAGCTCTCGCTGGAGCTTGGGGCATCCTCCCCCGTGATCGTGACGAAGTCTGCGGATATCGAACAAGCAGCACACTCCATCACGCTGGGCGGCTATGTCAATGCCGGCCAAGTGTGTATTGCTGCCCAACGCATCATTGTGGACCAGGCCATCGAGGCAGATTTCCTCGCTGCGCTCACTCCCCGAGTGCAAGCCATCACCGTGGGGGACCCTTCCTTAGATGACACGATGGTGGGAACTTTGATTAGCGAAGCAGAAGCAATCCGCGTGGAAAAAGCGATCCAGAGGGCTGTTGCCGATGGTGCCACCCTGATCACCGGCGGCGAGCGCGAAGGCACCATCCTCACCCCCGCCATTGTCCGCAATGTGCCAGGCGACCATTCCTTTGCCCAAGAAGAGCTGTTTGGCCCTGCCGTCTCCATCACCACCGCAGAAAACTTTGATCACGCTCTAGCACTCGCCAATTCCACGCAGTATGGCTTGGGATCAGGAGTCTTCACGCACGACCAGGACGAATCGATTAGAGCCATGCGCGAGATTGACTCGGGAATTGTCCATATCAATTGGACGCCCCTGTGGCGGGCGGACCTGATGCCATACGGTGGCATGAAATCCAGTGGCATTGGCAAAGAAGGAGTAAGAACAACCGTGAACGAAATGACAGACTGGAAAACCGTCATTCTTCATTCCCGCGTCTAGGCCCACAAACCTCAGGAGAGAGACATGACAAAAGGACCCTCAGGAAAAACCATCCGACTGACCGTTGCCCAAGCACTCGTGCGTTTTGTTTCGGTTCAATACTCGGTGGCCGATGGAACACGGCAGAGATTTATCCCGGCAGCGCTCGGCATATTTGGTCACGGCAACGTCGCCGGTTTGGGGCAAGCCTTCGACCAGTACAGCGATGACTTACCTTTCGTTCAAGGCCGCAACGAGCAGGGCTTAGCTCACGCCGCTATCGCTTTCGCCAAGGCCCGGCGCCGACACCAAACCCTCGCCGTCACCGCATCGGTGGGTCCCGGAGCCATGAACTTAGTCACCCCAGCGGCGCTGGCAACAATCAATCGCTTGCCCGTCTTGCTTCTCCCTGGTGACACCTATGCCACCAGGCGTCAAGGCCCGGTCTTGCAGCAGTTGGAGCGACCCGGGGAACCCGAGGTCACGGTCAACGATGCCTTTCGACCCATCGCGCGTTTCTTTGACCGCATCACTCGACCGGAACAACTCTTGGTGTCACTGCCTGCCGCTTTTCGGGTGTTAGCTAATCCCACCGAAACCGGGGCCGTCGTGGTGTCACTTCCTCAAGACGTTCAGTCCCACGCCTTTGATTACCCCGTGGAGTTTTTTGAAGAACGCGACTGGATTATCCGTCGCCCCACACCAGATGTCGACGAAGTCGCGGCGGTCGCTGCGCTTATTTCCCAGGCAAAAAAGCCGATTCTGATTGCCGGCGGCGGAATTCACTATTCAGGCGCAACGCCAGAGCTCGAGAAATTCACTCACGACACCGGAATCCCGGTGGCGGAAACCTTCGGCGGCAAGGGTGCCATCCAACATCCCGAGCCCTGGCACCTGCAAGGAATCGGACTGGAAGGAACCCCTCACACCAATGCCCTGGTTGCCGAGGCAGACCTGATCCTTCATGTGGGAACAAGGCTCAGTGACTTTGCCACCGGGTCACAATCCATGTTTGATAACCCCGACGTCACTTTTGTGTCTCTCAATGTCACCGAAGGTGATGGCATCAAACAGGGTGCTACCACCATCGTCGCCGATGCCAAGAAAGGCCTCACGGCACTCGGGAGTGCGCTGGGGTCATATCGAGTGCCGACATTGTGGATGACTCAGGTCACCACCGCCATGGCGGAATGGTCCGCTGTGCGAGTGGCAGCACTGGATCCCGACGTGGCCTTCGACCAGGCCACGTTGCCTTATTCCGACACCACGGATGCCATCCTGACCCAAGGCCAGCTGATCGGAATCATGCAGGAGACCTCGTTGGAGGGCGACATCATCATCGCCGCAGCGGGCGGCCCTCCCGGTGATCTCCAGAAAGTCTGGGATGCCACGAACGGTCGACACTGTCACTTGGAATTTGGCTTTTCCTGCATGGGATATGAAATTCCCGCAGCAATCGGTGTCCGCTGGGCGACACCGGATACGAAGAAGAGGGTTCTGAGCTTCATCGGTGATGGCACCTTTGTGATGGCACCCACCGAACTCGTGACCGCCTGTCAAGAACACCTTCCGCTGACCATTGTGGTGGCAGAAAATCATGGCTACCAGGTCATCAGACGCCTGCAGATGTGGCGGACCGGTTCACACTTTGGAAACGAATTCCGCTATCGCGAAGGTGACTCCATGGTCACTGAGAAAGGCGCCGGGCGCCTCGATGGCGGATATATCGACATCGACATCGTCAAGATGGCCGAGGGTATGGGCGCGAAGGCACTGCGGCCCGTCACCCCGAATGATGTCCGCCAAGCCCTCGTGGAGGCCAGAGACCACGATGGGCCAGTCGTGATCGTTGTTCCCACCATTCCCCACGCCAACCTTCCAGGCTCTGAAGTCTGGTGGGATGTTGCTCCGGCAGAAATATCCGACCAGCCTTGGGTGGCGGATAAGCGCACCGAATACGAAGCCGGACTGGCCCGACAGAAGTGGCACGGATGAATAACGCACCCGCAGTGGAACGGCTTCGCTCCGCACTGAGCTCCTCCGCACTGAGCCCCGGCACGTTTCTGGGGCTGGGGTCTAGCCCGGCCATCGAAGTGGCAGCACTGGCCGGATGTGAGTGGGTCGTGCTCGACTTGGAACACGGGGGCGGAACACTCGATGATGTGGGCTCTAGCGTGCAGGCCGCGAACGCCGCCCAGATCGGGTTGATTGTTCGCGTCCCCCAGCCCGAGCGGGCAGTTGTGGGATGGGTGCTCGACCAGGGGGTGGCTGGAGTCATGTTGCCTCGCATCGAATCCCTTGACCACGCGAGGGAAGCAAGCTCCTGGTTTGACTACCCGCCAGCGGGTCAACGAGGGGTTGCTTCCTATACCCGCAGTGCGGGATGGGGCGCACATTCTGTGAGGGACACCGCCCGCGGGGTCTGCATGGTTCAGATCGAAACCACAGGTGCGCTGGAAGCGGTAGAAGCTATCGCTTCTTTGCCGGGAGTAGATGCTCTTTTCCTAGGACCCCTAGACCTCTCCTTTGCCTTAGGCATCCCCGAAGACTTCGATCACAAGGACTTTATTGCTGCGATGAAGCGCTTCGTGCAGGGTGCGCAAAAAGCAGGAATTCCCGCGGGTTCCCTAATTTCTGATCCAGCACGTATCGCGTCAATGAAGGCCTACGGTCTTGATTTTCTGGCGCTGGGATCCGACGCCCTCGCCCTGCTTCGAGCACTGTCAGACCAGGTAGCCCACGTGATGGCTCTCGGGAACCAGCCGAGCTAAAGCAGTCGTGGTGACCGAACTTCCCGTTGTCGTGGGCTTAGGCCCGGTTGAGGCAAGCATTGTGGATCCCGTTTTTAGTGGCCACGCGCGTTTCGTTGCCGACCCTGGGCCAGCCGATCTGGCTGTGGCGGTGGGAGCGATTGTTCGCGCCCATGTCACCGTGGATACAGCTCTCCTGGATTCGATGCCCCTGCTTCGGGCCCTGGCTCGCACCGGTGTCGGTGTCGAAAAAGTAGACGTTCAGCAAGCGCATTCCCGCGGAATCCCGGTCATCATTACCCCAGGTTCCAACACCACTGCTGTTGCCGAAGGAACGCTTGCTCACCTCTTGGCGTTGACCAAAGCCCTCCCGGAGCTCACGACACTGGTGAGAGATAACCGGTGGACCGAGCGCGATGGAGTGAAGGTAGGAGATCTGGAAGGCGGAACTCTGGCCATTTTGGGTTATGGCCGAATTGGCCGGAAGGTAGCCCAGCTCGCCCACGCTTTTGACATGAACGTCCTAGCGTATGACCCCTACGTGACGGACGCGGACGTCCCGCTTGCCGCCAGCGTGAAAGAAGCGCTTCGTGGCGCCACCCACATCAGCTGTCACCTTCCGGCAACACCGGAAACGACAGGCCTAATCAATCGAAGTGTCATCGAAGCCCTCACCCCCGGCACGATTATCGTGAACGTGGCGCGCGGCGAAGTGCTTGACCTGGATGCCGCTCTCTGGGGGTTAACCACTGGCGTGCTGGGTGGAGTGGGGCTTGATGTGTTTGAAGAAGAACCCCCGCAACACCACGTGCTTTTCGAACACCCTCGCGTAGTTCTCACCCCCCACGTGATGGGTCTCACCACCGCCAGCACCGCAGAAACGTTCCGCCAGGCAGCACAGGGAATCCTCGAGGTCCTCGCCGGCCGCACACCAGCCCATATCGCCTCACCGCCCAACCCTTCGAATGGAGATTCCCATGAGTAATATCCGTATCGCCGCAGCACCCATTTCTTGGGGCGTGTGTGAAGTGCCCGGTTGGGGTCACCAAATGGACGCTGATCGCGTCCTGACCGAAATGGCATCTCTGGGTGTCGAAGCGACCGAATTTGGTCCCCTTGGCTTTCTGCCCGAAGACGCGGAAGGCAGACGGGAGACGCTCGAGAAGCATGGGATGAAAGCTGTCGGCGGGTTTGTTCCTGTGGTGTTGCATAACCCTCAGCTTGACCCACTCCCCGAGATTGATACCGAGTTGGATGCCTACGTTGCAGCCGGTGCCGAAGTCCTTGTTTTAGCCGCGAACACCGGACTCGATGGCTATGACGCCACCAGGCCAGAGATGCGGGAAGAAAACTGGCAAGCAATGGCTGATAATTTGAACCGCATTGCCGCCCGCGCCAAGGAGCGGGGCGTTATGGCCGTCATCCACCCCCACGCCGGCACGATGGTGGAAACCTGGGCTGATGTCCAAGAGGTGCTCACCCGCACCACCATTCCCTTCTGCCTCGACACCGGTCACATGTGGATCGGTGGCACCGACCCCGTGGCTTTTGCCAAGGATCACGGTGACCGGGTGGGACACGTGCACTTCAAAGACGTGAAGCTTGCCATCGCGCAGAAGGTTCGCGATGGCGCTCTCTCCTACTACGACGCCGTTAAGGAAGGCCTGTATACCCCGCTTGGCCAGGGCGATGTGGATGTCACCGCCATTATCGGCGCACTCTTGGGCCAGGGATACACCGGATGGTTTGTCCTGGAACAGGACTTGGTCATGAGCAGCGAGCCAGCAACCGCGGAAGGCCCCCAGCTGGATGCCGCCGCTAGCGTAGAGTTCTTGCGCCAGGCAGCCCAGAAGGCAGGAACATCATGACGCAGTGGTTTTATCCCCGAGGAACACTCCGCCAAGGTATCTGGGACACGGTTGTCGATTCCAGCATGCCCGGGTGGAAACACACCGGAATGCGGATCGGTGATGTCGATGACTCCCCGACCTTCTCGATTGCCCCCGACGGGATAGAGCGGGTTATCTACATGCTAAACGGCGCCAAAACGACCGTCCGATACACGCTCGCGGGCACCAGTTCGGTCGAAACCGTCGTTCTGGCGGGACGCCAGTCTGTCTTCCACGGCGCTGTGGACTACCTTTACC
>Ga0209390_10010607_pt1:7500-10752 | contig 10752 bp, 16 predicted proteins | sample BON01_FD_187212 | JGI IMG/M metagenome (GOLD analysis project Ga0209390, IMG submission 187212) | Freshwater microbial communities from Lake Bonney liftoff mats and glacier meltwater in Antarctica - BON-01 (SPAdes) (version 2) | ecosystem: Environmental > Aquatic > Freshwater > Ice >... | reverse complement strand
ATATATATATATATATATATATATATATATACATACATATATATATATATATATATATATATATATATATATATATATATATGTATAATATACATATATAGCACGAGTGCACGTCGCTCGAGCGTGAGTGACGGTGTGTGTGGCTGGTCCCGTGTTCTTCTATTCAGTTTAGTGAGAGAAGAAACAGGAAAAGACACGGGTGGTCCCCTTTGTCCAGCCGGACGGGCCAGCCGGCCCAGTACCTGCGAGGCGATCTGGCGCGAGTGCTCGTCGATGAGCGGCGTGAAGGTCGCGCCCGCCATCTCGGCCTCGTCGCGCGCCCGCCGCGCACTCGCAAGGAGTTCCTGCGCTCGCCTATGCGCCGCCAGCACGTCGTCCTCCGAGAGCATCGCGCGCTCGCGCTGGGCGCGGGCGAGCTCGTAGGAAAGCGCGGATATCGTAGGACGGAAGGTGGCACCATCCAGCTCCTGCGCCGCCTTCTCCTCCCACGCGGCGCGTCGCCGCTCCTCGCGCTTGGCGCCCTCCCTGAGCAGCCGGTCCTCGATGCTCTCCCCGGCCGCCTTCAGCACGCTCCCAGGCGCCTTACTCGGGTTAACCAGCGCGCTCCGTGACGCCTTGCTGCTGCTGCTGCTCGGCTCACACGCTGCTGTCCTGGTGACGGCCTCTGTGGCGCTGTTGCCGCCGCCGTTGTCGCCCTGAAAGCGGCGCTGACGTGGGCCGTCCTGCTGGAGATGCTCCTGCTGGAGATGCTCGGGCGGTCGCATACAATATAGGCGTGCCTCGCGCGGCCTGGCTGGCTACGACTGCGCAGGCCAGCTGCGCGATGTTTCGCGCTTTTTGAATATGGGATGGGCTTTTCCCTCCCCATTGGTATTCTGGCTGGACCGTAGTAGTGCATCTACAGTAGGAACGCACCTACGACCGTGTCGAAGGGAGGGGTGGGGGTAGGAGGGCCTGGCGGCAAGAACTGGCTTCCGTAAAACCTCCCCCCTCTCCTCTCTCCCTCCTCCCTCCTCCTCCACCTCCGGAGTAACCCAATACCCCCTACGGTATTGGCCAGGAAATCTCTTGGCGTTCTCCGACGACGAGGCAGTCGTCGCGTCAGTCAACTCCAGCTCCCAGCCATGGTCTGCGCGAAAGTCGTTCTCGTCAGCTTATTGCCAGCGGCGCTCGGGCTGAGCCCGAGCGTGCTCGTCGTGCGCTCAGCCCACACCAGCGCCGTGGCGCGCCACGCCGTGGTGGTCGCCGAGCTCAACGGCTACTCGCCGCTGGAAGACGTGCGCCTTCAGGCACGCCCGTCAACGCAGCCCGATCAGTACCGCGGCGCGATCGCCTCGCGCGCGCGCAGCCCCGCCGTACACCACCGCACGCGCGCTCACGCACCACCACAACTCACGCGCGCACCCACCCATCCATGGCGCCAGGCCGATCTCGCCGAGGTGGATCTGGACCCGGACCCGACGGCGATGCTCGAGGAGGCGCTGTCGGCCGAGATGCCGTTCGAGGCGGCTGAAGAGGAGTTCGAGGCGGAGCCGGTCGACGCGACGCTCGGCGAGCTCAACGACCCGGAGCGGCCGCTCATCTCTTCGTTCGACATCGACCCCAAGACGGTGGCGGTGCTCGCGGCCAAGGGCATCCTCAACTTCACGCCCATCCAGGCGCAGACGTACAACCTGCTCAAGGGCGGCCAGGACATGCTGGGCCGCTCGCGCACGGGCACGGGCAAGACGCTCGCCTTCGCGCTGCCGCTCATCCAGGCGATGGCGGATTCGAACCCGACGGACGGCGAGCGGCTGGCGCGCGGCCGCAAGCCGCGCATGATTGTGCTGGCGCCGACACGCGAGCTCGCACGGCAGGTGCTCGATCAGCCGCATGACCTCCCACCCCTCGTCACATTCGTCTCTTTTCTGGTTTAACTCCTGATGATGTACTTTCTCGTACCTACACTCTTGTAACGACCGTCGACTCACCGAAGGCGTCACATTTGCTTAGTACTAGATACCCTCGACGCTAGGGGGTTCACAGGGTGAACGCAAGTGGCCGGAAGATGTATTCATTTCTTTCGTTCCTTGTTCTGCAGGTGGGCGAGGTGTGCGAGATGCTCTCGGCGCCGCACCGGATGCGCACGGTGCTCTTCCATGGCGGAGTTCCCTACCCGCCGCAGCAGCGCGCGCTCAAGGACGGCGTCGACATTCTGGTCGGCACGCCCGGCCGCATCATCGACCACCTCAACGGGGGGACGCTCGACCTCTCCGAGGTGCGCACAGCACCAACTCACACACACACACACACACACTCACGTTCCCAGCGGATTACCCAAACACACACCCCCGGCCGCATCATCGACCACCTCAACGGGGGGGCGCTTGACCTCTCCGAGGTGCGCCCAACCCAAACACACACACACACACCCTATCCAGCGGCTCACTCGAACACACACACACACCCGATCCCACCGGCTTAGCCAAACACACACACACACCCGTTCCGAGCGGCTTACCCAAACACACACACACACACACACACACACACACACGTTCCCAGCGGCTCAACCAAACACACACACACACACCCGTTCCCACCGGCTTACCCAAACACACACACACACCCGTTACCACCGGCTTACCCAAACACACACACACACTCGTTCCCAGCAGCTTACCCAAACACACACACACACACACGTTCCCAGCGGCTTACCCAAACACACTCACACACCCGTTCCCAGCGGCTTACCCAAACACACACAGTCACGTTCCCAGCGGCTTACCCAAACACACACACACACACACACACGTTCCCAGCAGCTTACCCAAACACACACACACACACCCGTTCCCAGCGGCTCAACCAAACACACACACACACCCGTTCCCGGCGGCTTACCCAAACACACACACACACCCGTTCCCAGCGGCTTACCCCATCACAATGCTAAAACTACAATGTCCTTCTGGGCGGCACGCCGGAGCGCATCATCCACCACCTCAACAAGAAGACGCTTGCCGAAAAAAAGCAAGTAGAAACAACCCCTTTTAACGCAAACACGCCCCGACTCGAACGTAACCATGCCTTTCACATTCGCAACCACAACAGCAGTCATTTCCTAACTCGAACACGCCTACCGTACACGCCACATCATCAATCACCGCAATGAGAAGGCACTCGACTGGTGCGGACAAGATGCCTGTTCCAGCGCAAACACGCCCTATCTCTGACGCAAACACGCCTTTCTAGAATACAACAACACCC
>Ga0209390_10010607_pt1:0-2500 | contig 10752 bp, 16 predicted proteins | sample BON01_FD_187212 | JGI IMG/M metagenome (GOLD analysis project Ga0209390, IMG submission 187212) | Freshwater microbial communities from Lake Bonney liftoff mats and glacier meltwater in Antarctica - BON-01 (SPAdes) (version 2) | ecosystem: Environmental > Aquatic > Freshwater > Ice >... | reverse complement strand
TACATGTGTGTGTGTATACATATATACATACGGGTTAATCGTTTCATTAATATGTGTTTCAGGTGCTTGTCGCCACTGACGTTGCCGCACGTGGCATCGACATCGCCGGCGTCGACCTCATCGTGCAGTACCGCATGCCCGGAGACCCCGAGTCGTACGTCCACCGCTCGGGCCGCACCGGTGAGTTTACAACACGCCGTGTACATAGATATAGATCTTTACTGAGATATTTGTGGGGCGTACGTCGGTGAAGGCCATCACAACACGCCTTGTGTAAAGATATAGATATATACAGAGATAGATATGAGTCGTACGTCGCTCGGGCCGCACCGCTTTCACAACACGCCTTGTATATAGATATAGATATATGCAGAGATATATTACGAGTCGTACGCCCACCGCTCGGGCCGCACCGGTGTGGGCTATAACAACACGCCCTGTATATAGATCTATAGATATCGGGTTAACCCGAGTCTTCGCCCCCTTTCACCGATCCCTCTCCTGCTTAGGCCGGGCCGGCGCCACTGGCACTGCGATTCTCCTCCACTCCGAGCGCGAGCGTCGCGATATCAGCAACCTCGAGCGCCGCACCGGGATCAAGTTCACCAAGCAGGGGCCCCCCTCGGTACAGACCGTCATGCAGGCTGCGGCCGCGCTCGTGCCGCGCCGCATCGCTACGGTCGACCCGAAGCTGCTGCCCTACTTCACAACGGCCGCAAAGGTGCATTATACACGCATACGTATATCGCGTTTCAATAATATGTACGTGTATATATACATGAGACTTATATATGTATGTGTGTACGTAAGCTCGTGCCGCGCCGCATCACTACGGTCGACCCAAAGCTGCTGCCCTACTACACCGTGGCCGCCAAGGCGCACTATACACGCATACCTAGATCGCGTTTCAATCATATATACGTGTATATATACATGAGACTTATATATGTATGTGTGTACGTAAGCTCGTGACGCGCCGCATCGCTACGGTCGACCCAAAGCTGCTGCCCTACTACACCGTGGCCGCCAAGGTGCACTATACACGCATACTTATCTCGCGTTTCAATAATATATACGTGTATATATACATAAAACTTATATATGTATGTGTGTACGTCGCCGCCACATATGCTCTGTTCTAACCCATTCTCACCAAACCCAAACGCCACTGCTCTCTTGGTGTACAAACTCGCAATTGTCACCACACGCTGAGCGCACGCTTTCTGTTTCTCATTTCCTATAGGAGCTCCTGGATTCTGAGGACGCCCTTGAGCGCGTCGCCGCCATATCTACTCTGTTCTCACCCACTCATCAAATCCAAACGTCATTTCTCTCTTGTTGTACAAACTCGCAATTGTCACCACACGCTGAGCGCAAGCTGTATGTTTCATATTTCCTATAGGAGCTCCTGGATTCCGAGGACGCCCTTGAGCGCGTCGCCGCCATGTGCGCCGTGGTCGCGGGCCAGTCGACCCTCTCGCAGCACTCGCTCATCACGGGCGAGGAGAACGTCAAGACGCTACAGCTCAGCGCCACCGACGGAGCCTACCTCGCCACCGCCGACGCGATGGGTAAGCATTCACATTTACGCACTTGTATCTATGTATAGCAGCTCATTCACACCATATCACTCACACTTGACCGTCTTATTCACATAATGATTATCACCAGCTCATTCTATGTACGTATCTATGTGGTGTGCAGGGATAACCAGGCGAAAAACGATATTGCTGTTCTTCTGGCTGCACTACAGGACGACGTGAATACCTATTCAACACGTCCGCTCACCGCTCCCTTGCTTTCGTTTTGTGTTCGGGGTTGACCCGATATCTGTTCAACACGTTATGTCACCGCTCCCTTGCTTTCGTTTTGTGTTCGGGGTTAACCCGATACCTATTCAACACGTCGGCTCACCGCTCCCCTGCTTTCGTTTTGTGTTCACAGCCGCCGTTTCACAGCTGCTCCCCGAGTTTGAGGGCCAGCGCTGCGCCGACAACATCGGCAAGATTCGCCTCTGCGCAGACTCGAGCAAGGTACATCATATGTGTTAACCGTATGTTAAATCTCGCTCTCTCTCTTTCCCCCTCCCCCGCACCCTCCCACCCTCGCTCTGTACACACACTTTATATAGATATATAGATAGATATATAGATATATAGATGTATGTATATGTATATATATATATATACGACCGTCATGAAACGCACCGCGTTTTCGTCCCATCGCCTCGGGTTAATCTCTCTGCGCAGACTCGAGCAAGGTACACAGAATAGGTATGTGTGTGTGTAAATCTCTCTCGCTCCCTCTCTCTCTCTCTCTCTCTCTCTCTCTCTCTCTCTCTCAACAACGTGTTTGTGTGTGTACATCTCTCGCTCTCTCTGCCTCTCTCTACAAAATGTTTTTGTGTGTGTACATATCGCGCTCTCTCTCTTTCTCTCTCTCTCTCTCTCTTTCTCTCTCTCTCTCTCTCTCTCTCCCTACGGCCGTCATAAAAAGCCCC
>Ga0209390_10010597_pt1 | contig 10760 bp, 15 predicted proteins | sample BON01_FD_187212 | JGI IMG/M metagenome (GOLD analysis project Ga0209390, IMG submission 187212) | Freshwater microbial communities from Lake Bonney liftoff mats and glacier meltwater in Antarctica - BON-01 (SPAdes) (version 2) | ecosystem: Environmental > Aquatic > Freshwater > Ice > Glacier... | reverse complement strand
AGAGAGAGGTATATATGCACACACCCATCTTACGTGCTACTCCCTGCCGTTCATTCTTGTAGATGATGCACAAGATGAATCCGCAGATGCTACAGCACCTTGGCGGGCAATCTGGGCTCGAGGCGATGATGAAGGAAATGGAGCAGGAGGAGAAGAAGCTCAAGGGGTCCAAAAAGTAGCGGCTAGACCAAGACGTAGAGGCTAGAAATAGAGCGCATATGGGGGCGCTATTAATGCATATAGAGGCGCTATTAACGGAAACGAGGCCGTCTGGGCTCGAGGCGATGATGAAGGAATTTAAATGGAGCAGGAGGAGAAGGAGAAGAAGCTCAAGGGGTCCAAAAAGTAGCGGCTAGACCAAGACGTAGAGGCTAGAAATAGAGCGCATATGGGGGCGGTATTCATGGAAACGGGACCGTTTGGGATCGAGGCGATGATGATGGAAATGGAGCAGGAGGAGAAGAAGCTCAAGGGCTCCAAGAAGTAGCGGCTAGACCAAGACGTAGAGGCTAGAAATAGAGCGCATATAGAGGTGCTATCAACGCATATAGAGGCGCTATCAACGGAAACGAGGCCGTCTGGGCTCGAGGCGATGATGAAGGAATTTGAATGGAGCAGGAGGAGAAGGAGAAGCAGCTCAAGGGCTCCAAGCAGTAGCGGTTAGATATAGACCTTGGGAGTGAGCATTGGCCGTTTGAGTGGGGTCGGCGCGCTGTGTGGGACTGTGTTCCCTGTGTCTGTGGTGGTGGGGGCGGCTGTGCTGGCGGCAGTGTGCCGCTGGGGGCTGTGTACCGCGCTGTCGTGGTGTGGGGGAGGTGTATGCATATACTTATCATCAAGATGTAGAAGTAGAGGCTAGAAATAGAGCGCATAGAGGGGCGCTATTAATGGAAACGAGACCGTTTGGGCTCGAGGCGATGATGAAGGAATTGGAGCAGGAGGAGAAGAAGCTCAAGGTCTCCAAGAAGTAGCGGCTAGACCAAGAAGTAGAGGCTAGAAATAGAGCGCATATAGAGGCGCTATTACTATTAATGCATATAAAGGCGCTATTAACGGAAACGAGGCCTTCTGGGCTCAAGAGACGATGATGATCGAAGGAAATGGAGCAGGAGGAGAAGAAGCTCAAGAGCAAGAAGTCTACGGAAGTAGCGGTTAGACGTTTAGACCAAGAAATGGAAGCTATAAATAGAGCGGCGCTCGGATTAAACCCCGATGCGCTCTGAGTCAGTGACTCAGAGCGCATATAATCATATAGAGGCGCTACTAGTGCAGACAATACTACTAAGTATTAATATTATAATAATGGAAACGAGGCCGTTTGGGTTGGGGCTCGAGCAAGCGATGATGAAGGGAATTATGGAGCAGAAGAAAAAGCTCGAGGGGTTCAAGACCAAAAAGTACTACTGAATGAAAAAGCGGCTAGAGCCCCAAGGGACGTAGAGGCTGGAAATAGAGCGCATATAGAGGTAGAGGCGTTATTAATGCATATAGATATAGAGGCGCTATTAAGTACTGTAATTATAATGGAAACGAGGCCGTTTGGGTTTGGGCTCGAGGCGATGATGACATTGATGAAGGAAATGAAGCGGGAGAATAAGCTGAAGGGGTTCACAAGACCAAGAAGTGAGTACTAGTACTGGTATTGAAGCAGCGGCTAGGCCAAAACGTAGAGGCTAGAAATAGAGCGCATATAGAGGCGTTTTTAATGCATATAGATATATAGGCGCTCTTAATGGAAACTAGGCCGTTTGGGCTCGAGCCGATGATGAAGAAAATAGAGCAGGAGAAAAAGCTGAAGGGGTTCAAGACCAAGAAGTAGTACTGAAGTAGCGGTTAGACCAATAAGTAGAGGCTAAAAATAGAGCGTATATAGAGGCGCTAGTAATAAATGTAAAGGTGCTATTAATGAAATCGAGACCGTCTGGGCTCGAGGCGGTGATGAATAAGGAAACGGAGCAGGAGGACAAGAAGCTCAAGGGCTCCAAGAAGAAGTAGCGGCTAGACCAAGATGTGGATGTCTGTGTGTCTTCTGGGTCGGTCGGCCCCTTGTATGGGTCGGTCCCTTGTCCTTGTTGTTAAGGGCGCCCCTCTATGCGGGGCGGTTCTCCCCTGTGGGTCGGTCCCTTGTGGGTCCGTTCCCTTTCTGTGTTCTCGTCGTTCCCGTGGCCCGTGGCATCTACTCGCTTGATGGCATTCGCTCGTGCTCTCGCTCCCGCAGTGTAGGTGTACTGTAGAGGTAGAGGCTAGAAATAGAGCGCACACAGAGGCGCTATTAATGGAGAAACGAGTGGCGATGATGAAGGAAATGGGAAATGATTTAATTTCGGAAATGGAGCAGGAGGGAGAAATAGCTGAAGGGGTCCAAGAAGTAGTAGCGGCTAGACTTCGGGTGTGCGCGTAGGCCGTTTGAGTGGGGTTGGCGCGCTGTGGGACTGCACTGATGTTCCCTGTGTCGTCGGTGGTGGTGGGGGCGGCTGTGCCGGCGGCGGTGTGCAGCTGGGGGCTGTGACCGCGCTGTCCTGGTGCGCGGAGAGGTGTTTCTGCTCCGGGGTATACTTATAGTAATACTTATCACCAAGCAATAGAAGCTAGACATAGAGTGCGCAAAGAGGCGCTATTAACGGAAACGAGGCCGTTCTTGCACGTTGCACGAGGCGATGGTGCAGGAAATGGAGCAGGAGGAGAAGGAAGCTGAAGGGGTCCAAGAAAGAAGTAGTGGCTCGACCAAGAAGTAGAGGCTATAGAAATAGAGCGCATATAGAAGCGCAATTAATGGAAACGAGGCACGAGGCCGTTTTTGCACGAGCAGGCGATGATGAAAGAAATGTGGGAGCAGGAGGAGAAGAAACTCAAGAGTCCAAGAAGTAGCGGCTAAACCAAGACCAAGATCGTAGACGTAGACGTAGAGGCTAAACATAGAGCGCACTTAGAGGCGCTATTAGTGCATAATTGGTGGGAATGTCCCACCTCATACCCCTGTCTCACCCACACGCGGCGCAGTCTCGAGGGTCTCTCAATAAATCAAGCTCAATAAAAGGTCCTCACAAAGCCACACACAGGCAAGGAGAAGCCACATCCCAGCACAACCACAGAGGGCAGCACACACCCTGCGTCACGAAGTGCCGTAGGCTTGGGGTGCTAAGAATGAGTGCGACAGCCCCTAGCATGCGCAACTAATTCGAGGATCTCTAATTCTGCCTGCGCCCATGCGTACTTGCTACGAACGGGTCTCCCTGCACACCGTGGCAGTCGCCACTGCCGCCACACTTCCCTTGCTCTTTTACTTATTTTACACAAAAACAAAGAAACACAGCCCTAACACTGAACACTGACACTGGCGCACGCACACAAACAATAACACAGACACGTCAGCAATCAGAATCAGGGAGAAGCTACACTTCATACTTTATGGGATTCTCTCCCTCGCATATATATGCCCATGTATACACACACACACACACACGTATATATATATATATGTGTGTGTGTGTGTACCTATATATACATATTATATACATGTGTCTGCGTGTCTGTGTGTGCGAGTGGGTGTGTATATAGCTATATCTGCACATGGGCATATATCCGCTCCGCTTCCTCACCCATGCCGCGCGGCCTCGAGGGTCTGGAGCTCGACAGCTCGACAGAGAAGATGCTTCGTCCATGGTCACAGCAGTCGCGACAGCGACAGCTAACACCACGGAGGGAAACAGTCGCGTATCTAGAGAAGTCGAGTTGTTGTGTTCACATTCACACGGGGAATCGATCGATTTCGGCCTGCGCCCGGACGTAATTGTACTTCAGGGTTAAACCGCTCCCCTCGCACCCCTGCTCTACACATACAACCACGCCCGCCCCTACCCTACTCTCTCACTCTCACACACACTCGCCTTGGCCTTCACAAGAGATTCTTGGACTTGGAGCCGTTTGTGCACGAACCAATCGTCCTTTCACCCCCCCCCCGCCCACCTACATTGCCCACACTGTTGCAATGCTATTGCACGACTGTTGGGCAATAGAAGCCCCCCGGCCCACCTGCATTGCCCACACTGTTGCAATGCTATTGCACGACTGTTGGGCAATAGAAGTCCCCCCGCCCACCTGCATTGCCCACACTGTTGCAATGCTATTGCACGACTGTTGGGCAATAGAAGTCCCTCCTCGACCTCCCTTGTGTATGCCATGCACTATACAAGATCGGGTTCACCCCCTAACGCCGCGCGGCCTCGAGGGCCTGCCTCCTACGTGTTGAATAGATATTCATGTATTCCTGTGGCGCAACCACAAGAATATGAATACCGTATTCCGCCTGGTTAACCCTGTATATGACGTGGATGCGTACATATTCAAGGTGGGTGTATTCACAGCCGGTTTATAACACAAAGGGGACACGAGCACACACGCACAGGGAACTGATCCGAGAACGTGGCTTTGGGAGCCTAAGGGGAGCTCCCTGGAATATATCTAGATGCTTGGGGGCGGAGTCGACAGCACAGGCTAAACATGAATAGAATACCGTAATCTTTTCCTCGTTCCGCGTATTCAACATGTAGGGCCTGCCTGCGCCCGTCCTTAATAGTTAGGATTAACCCGACTACCTCTGGATCTCTACACATATACAGCTGCGTATCATACCCACCCTCATACTTCATTGCACGACGCCATTTTACTTTTAGCAGCAGCCACTTTGCTTCTTGTTGTTAGCCCTCCCGAACATTGCCCCCATCTCCCCCACTACCTCTGGATCTCTCGGGTAACCCAGCTGTAAATGTGTAGAGGGGTTAACCCGGTTACCCTCTCGGGTAACCCAGCTGTATATGTGTAGGGTTAGGGGGGGGGTTAACCCCTATATGTTAGGGTTAACCGTAACCCATATACAGCTGAGATATCACACCCCACCCATATGCAGACACGCCGTGAGGTGTAGTGTCTGCGACACGCCGGAGCTCTGGCGTGGCGCCGCGGGCCTGTGCGGGTTAACCCGTAATTGTACGAATCGTCCGTGTCAAGACCCGCCGATGGGAATGTGACAGCACCGGGAGTCGAACCAGCGACGTGCTGGCTGACAGACTGGGGACAAAACCACTGATCACAAAGGCTCCGCTGTGGTGAGTGGTCGGGGGAGAAAGCACCTAATAGATCGGGATACATGTGTGGCATCGACTCGGGTTCACCCGGTATTATGAGCAGTCGGGTTCACCCAAATGGTTCCAGGGCCTATAGATAAACGTAAAACCGGGATTTCCGGTGCTTACAATACTCGAGACAACGTGTGAACGGGGTTTCGGGTTAACCCTACTTATACTAACCACGCCGCGCTGTTTCGAGTCTCTAATTCGGCCTGCGCCCGTGCGTAATTGTACTTCAAGTCCTCAAGTTCGTCGAAAAACTCGGGCGAGCGCCGCCAGCTCTGGGTTAACCTTAACCCTCTAGAATACTCTACTTTTACAACTTATACTAACCATGCCGCGCTGTTTCGAGTCTCTAATTCGGCCTGCGCCCGTGCTTAATTGTACTACAGGGTTTACCCCCCCGGGGGTCTACCCCCCCTCTACACGTATAGCCACGCCCCCACTCGGGTTAACCCTACTTATACTAACCACGCCGCGCTGTTTCGAGGGTCTCTAATTCGGCCTGCGCCCGTGCGTAATTGTACTTCAAGTCCTCAACTTCGTCGAAAAACTCGGGCGTGAGCGCCGCCAGTTCATCGGCCATTGAGTCGCGTTCGCGTTGCAGCGCAGCGTGTTCGCCGTGTAGCGACGCCAGTGCGGCCTCGAGCCGTCCTGTGTATTCCACATCCCCTCCTGATGAAAGATATAAAACGGGATTGTTCATGCCATATATCCATTTACATCTATCTGTATAACCCTAAAACAGGCTATATTAACGCGTTGCGTGTTCGCCGTGTAGCGACGCCAGTGCGGCCTCGAGCCGTCCTGTGTATTCCACATCCCCTCCTGATGAAAGATACAAACACGGGATTGTTCATGCCATATATCCATATACATCTATATCTATCTGTATGGCCCTAAAACAGGCTATATTAACGCGTTGCGTGTTCGCCGTGTAGCGACGCCAGTGCGGCCTCGAGCCGGCCGACATACTCGGAATCTCCTCCTAGTGGACAATGAAGACGGACACGTTCATGTCAAATATCTAGATATAGATCTATATACAACTAAAACGGGCTATGTATAACCATTGCAGCGCCGCGACGCCAGTGCGGCCTCGAGCCGTCCTGTGTATTGCGGCCTCGAGCCGGCCGACATACTCGGAATCTCCTCCTAGTGGACAATAAAGACGGACATGTTCATGTCAAATATCTAGATATAGAGCTATATACAACTAAAACGGTCTCGACGCCGACGTCGGACCTCTTAGCTTAGCTTAGGATAGCCAGCCGTAGTCTAGCCGCCGACGCCGATGCCGGACCTCTCAGCCTAGGATAGCCCGCCGCCGACGATTAGCCTAGGCGTCTTTAGTTTATATGATTCTAAAACGGGCTCAGGAAAACAAAGTATTAACATACGTATATGTATATGTATATGTATATATATATATGTATATATATATATATATATATATATATATATATATATATATATATATATATATATATATATATATATATATATACATATATATATATGTATGTATATATACATATTTATACATTCGCCTTTGCGGTACAAATCGTCGGATTCAGCCTCATCTCTCTCGGGTTAAGGGTTAACCCCTAGGGGGTTAGGTTAACCCACTATACGAATAGTAATCGGGTGAACCCGGGGGCGCTGCACTGCAGCGCCGCGTGCCGTGCAGCGACGCCAGTGCGGCCTCGAGCCGTCCGGTGTATTCGATATTTAGCCATTACACGAGATTGCCATCACCAATATTGTATGGTGTATCGCATAAACAGCGAGGGTCGGTGGTGGCATCTATTGCGCAATGGTCGTGCAATTGTATTGCAATAGTGTTTGATAGTAGGGTTAACCCGAAACCGAGCCGACCGACATACTCGGAATCCCCTCCTGAAGACGTTAGAAACGGGGATGATCCTGCCATACACACACTCACATATACACATATATATACACATATATATACAACGGGGTGAACCCGAAATAAAGACGGACATGTCCATGTCAAATATGTAGGTATAGATCTATAGAGGGGTTAACCCTATACATATATATTAATGACATGAGCATCCCCGAACCCTGTAGAAAAGGGGATGACCATGCTATATATACACACGCACACACACACATATATCTATATCCATTTCTATATACAACTAAAACGGGCTATATAAACGCGAGTTAAACTCGAGCCGACCGACATACTCGGAATCCCCTCCTGAAGACGTTAGAAACGGGGACGATCATGCTATATATACACACACACGCACACACAGACACACACACACACATACATACACATATATATACAACGGGGTGAACCCAACGGGTTAACCCCAAACATACACACATACACACGCACACACACGCACGCACACACACACATATACACATATATATACAACGGGGTTAACCCAAAAAATAAAGACGGACATGTTCATGTCAAATATCTAGATATAGATCTATAGAGGGGTTAACACTATATATATATATTAATGACATGAGTACCCCCGTACCCTGTAGAAACGGGGACGATCATGCTATATATACACACGCACACACACATACACGCACACGCACACACATATATATACACATATATATACAACGGGATGAACCCGAAATAAAGATGGACATATTCATGTCAAATATCTAGATATAGATCTATAGAGGGGTTAACCCTATATATATATATATTAATGACATGAGCATCCCTGTACCCTGTAGAAACGGGGATGCTCATGCTATATATACACACACATACACACGCACACACACACACACACACACATATATATACACATATATGTACGACGCGGTGAACCCAAAATAAAGATGTACATGTTCATGTCCCATATCTATATCCATTTCTATATACAACTAAAACGGGCTATATATAAGCACTGCAGCCCGTCTTCTTTTAGAACCTCTATTGTCGTATATATATATATATCTATCTATACATCTATCTATCTATCTATCTATCTATATCTAACTATCTATATAATATATCTGTATCAATCTCTCTATTTATCTATATCTATCTATCTATCTATCTATCTATCTTTATCTATCTATCTATCTATCTATCTGTACAACATATCCATCTATCTATATCTATCTATACATCCATCTACCTATCTTTATATATCTATCTATCTAGATATATCTGTCTATCTATCTATCTATATCTATCTATCTATATCTATCTATATCTATATCTATATGTATATCTATCTATCTATATCTATATCTATCGATCTATATATGTATATATATATAAGGCGCACCTACACCTTGCCCGCGGAGCGCCTCCTGGGCTGCGAACAGTTCAGAGGCCATTTTGATCCCGTCCTCTTTTAGAACCTCCATTGTCGTATATATGTATATATATATACATCTATCTATCTATCTATATATACATATATCTATACATCTATCTATATCTATCTATCTATATAATATATCTATCTATCTATAGAATCTATCTATCTTTCTATTTATCTATTGATCTATATAATCTATCTATCCCTCTCTCTCTCGCTCTATACATACACATATATATATCTATACATCTATCTATACATCTATCTATATTTATCTTTCTATATGAGACACCTGCTCCGTGCCCCCTAAGCGCCTCCTGAGCCGCGAAAAGCTCAGAGGCCATTTTGATCCCGTCTTCTTTTAGAACCGCCATTGTCGTATATATATACATACATCTAAATATACATCTATCTATACATCTATCTATATCTATCTATCTATATAATATATGTATCTATCTATATAATAAATCTGTCTATCTATTTATCTATCGATCTGTATAATCTCTCTCTCTCTCTCTCTATACATACATATATATATCTATACATCTATATATACATCTATCTATATCTATCTTTCTTTATCTATCTATTTATCTATCTATACATCTAGATATACATCTATCTATCTATCTATCTATACATACATATATCTATACATCTATCTATACATCTCTCTATATCTATCTTTCTATATAAGACACCTGCTCCGTGCCCCCTAAGCGCCTCCTGGGCTGCGAACAGCTCAGAGGCCATTTTGATCCCGTCTGCCTTCAGAACCGCCATTGTCCTATATGTATATATACGTATATATATATGTTTACATATATATATATATATATATACGTATATATATACATACATATATATATATATATATATATATATATATATATATATATATATATATATATATATATATATATATATATATATATAATATATATATATATATATATATAATATATATGCACACACGCATACACACCCACACCCACACCCACACCCACACACACATATATATATATATATGTATACATATATGTATATGTATATATACATATGTATATATATATATATAAGGCGCACCTACACCTTGCCCCCTAAGTGCCTCCTGGGCTGCGAACAGTTCAGAGGCCATTTTGAGGTTGTCCTCTTTTAGAACCTTCACTGTCCTATATATATATACATCTATCTATACATCTATCTATACATCTATCTATACATTTATCTATCTATCCATCTATATCTATCTATCTATATCTATCTATCTATATCTATATGTATCTATCTATCTATCTATTTCTACCTATCTATATCTATATCTATATCTATATCTATCTTTCTATATGAGACACCTGCTCCGTGCCCCCTAAGCGCCTCCTGGGCCGCGAACAGCTCAGAGGCCATTTTGAGGTTGTCCTCTTTTAAAACCTCTGCCCGCCGTGAGCACGCGTCGGCCGCGGTGAGTGCCTCTTGCAGTTGAGTTCCCAATTCGACCACCTGAGGAGAGGATCAAATCGAATTAGAGTTGAGGCTAGCTCCCCTTAGGCTCCCAAAGCCACTCTCGGATCAGTTCCCTGTGCGTGTGTGCTCGTGTCCCCTTTGTATTATAAATTCGTCTGTATCTGTGTATCTATGCATCCATCTATCTATCTATATATGTATATAGCGGTGAGTGCCTCTTGGAGCGGGCTACGTTCAGGGTCACGCATATATGTATGTATGTATGTATGTATGTATCTATCTACCTCTATCTATCTATGCATGCATGTATGTATCTATCTCTATATATTTATGGTGAGTGCCTCTTGCAATTGAGTCCCCTATTCGACCACGTGTGTGGAAGGGTTAGGATTAACCCTCTCTATCTATCTATCTATCTATCTACCTATCTATATATCTATATAGCGGCGAGTGCCTCTTGGAGCGGGCGATGTTCTGGGTTACGCATATATCTATGTATCTATGTATCTACCTCTATCTATCTATCTATCTATCTATATAGCGGTGAGTGCCTGTTGGAGCGGGCCACGTACAGGGTTGCGCATATATCTATGTATCTATGTATGTATCTATCTATCTATGTATGCATGTATGTATCTATATCTATCTCTATATATTTATGATGCGTGCCTCTTGCAATTGAGTTCCCAATTCGACCATCTGTGTGAAGGATTGAATAGGGGCGACGTGGGTTAAGACTCGAAGTCGCGCCGCTTAGGCGCACAGAGCACCTTTACGCATATACATATACATATGCTATATATATATATATATATATATATATATGTATATG
>Ga0209390_10010596_pt1 | contig 10761 bp, 11 predicted proteins | sample BON01_FD_187212 | JGI IMG/M metagenome (GOLD analysis project Ga0209390, IMG submission 187212) | Freshwater microbial communities from Lake Bonney liftoff mats and glacier meltwater in Antarctica - BON-01 (SPAdes) (version 2) | ecosystem: Environmental > Aquatic > Freshwater > Ice > Glacier... | reverse complement strand
TTAAACTAACTACATACTCGAATCCCCCTTCATGTTGCAACACAGCTACCCAAAAAGCGCAAGACAAGACCAGCCACGCCACGCCCAAAGCTCGCAACTATGCCGCAGCAAGACAAGCGCGTCTACATGTTTGCCGAGGGGCGCATCGATCAAAAGGAATTACTGGGCAACAAGGGAGCCAACCTCTGTAAGTAGTAAGGGGTGGGTGATGGAGCCTTGGGAAGGGCGGCGCGGAGGGGAGGGAAGAGGACAGGATGGAGGTATATCGGTGTGGCGCATTTATGTATATAACATGTACGCCAGTGTGTTTATCTTAGAGCAACAAACCAGACCTTCCCTGTCATTCCACTCACCTTCCTCCCCAACACGCCACCCCCTTTCTCAACACAAAACCAGGCGAAATGTCTCGCCTCGGCCTCCCCGTGCCCCCTGGTTTTGTCATCACCACCACCACCTGCCTCGATTTCTTCGAAGCCAAGGGGAAGATGCCGGCTTCTCTCAAGGACGAGTACCTCGCTGCCTTGGCCAAGGTGGAGAAGCAGGCCGGCAAGAAATTTGGAGACAAGTTCAATCCGTTGCTCCTCTCCGTGCGTTCAGGTGCGGCCGTCTCCATGCCCGGGATGATGGATACGGTGTTGAGCCTTGGCCTTAATGACGAGATTGCCGCGGCGCTGGTGGAGGCGACGGGTAATAAGAAGTGGGTCTTTGATTGCTATAGGCGGTTGATTCAGATGTACCAGAACGTCGTGTTGGGCAAGAGCACGGAGCCGTACGAGGAGGTGATCAAGAAGACCAAGGCCGCCAAGGGGTACAAGCACGACATGGAGCTGAGCGGGGAGGACTGGGAGGCGGTCGTAGCGGAGTTTAAGGTGCTGAGCGACGGCGGCTTGCCTTCGGACCCCCACGAGCAGCTCGAGACGGCCATTGCGGCGGTGTTCAACTCGTGGTTTACGCCGCGGGCGGTGCGGTACCGCGAGTACAACAACATAGAAGGGCTCTTGGGGACGGCGTGTAATGTCCAGACGATGGTGAGGGATAGGGGAGGAAGGGGAGGAAGGGAAGGGGGGGTATGTGTGTGTTTGCTGCCTGGCTTTCTCTTGCTTACTCCCCTTCATCCACCCACCCTCCCGCATTAGGTCTTTGGGAACAAATCGGCCGAGTCGGGGACGGGCGTGGCCTTTACGCGCAATCCGGCCACGGGCGAGAACGTCTTCTTTGGGGAGTATTTGGAGCAGGCGCAGGGGGAGGATGTGGTGAGCGGCGTGCGGACCCCGCACCCTCTGTCCTTTCTAAAGGAGACCATGCCCGAGGTTTACGACGAGCTGGACAAGTGGCAACAGCTGCTGGAGAACCACTTCCGGGACATGCAAGGTAAGGGAAAAGAGGGAGGGGTGGAAGGGAGGGAAGGGGTGGAGGCGCCTTTTAGATTATAGATGCATGAGAAGCTTGAGTTTACCGTTCATGTCCGCTCCATTTCACACAATCATTTCGTGCCCAGCCCCTTACATACTCCTCTTTCCTCCTTTCTCTCGTCCTCCTTCCTCCTCCTCTCCTAAAACAGACTTGGAGTTTAGTGTCGAGGACCGGACGTTGTACATGCTCCAGACCCGCAATGGGAAGCGCACGGCCAAGGCCAGCGTGCAGATTGCTTGCGATATGGTGGCGGAAGGGATGATCAACGAGCACGAGGCCCTTCTCCGCATCGATCCTGAACGGATGAACTACTTTCTTCATCCCACGGTGGACACCAAGGCGGAGAAGATGGTGTTGGGGAAGGGCTTGCCGGCCTCACCTGGCGCGGCAACGGGCACGGTGGTCTTCTCTCCGGAGGTGGCCGAGGCCATGGTCAAGGCGGACGCCAAGGTGCAGCTTATCCTGGTGCGCAGTGAGACCACGGCTGACGATATCCATGGGATGCGTGCGGCTTGTGGCATCCTCACTGAAAACGGTGGCATGACGAGGTATGTAGGGGGAAGGAGAGGACGAAAGGAGGGAGGGAGGGAGGGAGGGAGGGAGGGAGGGGTAGACAAAAGGACCTATGAACCTTTTCATTTATGTGGAGCAAGGTGAGGTGGAGACGTGTAGTAGATGTAGTTCTGCAATATCACTAAGTGCATCCCCCTGTGTTTTCAAATGCACCCTCCCCTTCCCAGCACGACTCACCTACCTGTTTCTCACTCACTCCTTTCCTCCCTTCCTCCCTCCCTCCTTTTCCACCAGTCACGCGGCGGTGGTGGCCCGCGGGATGGGCAAGTGCTGTGTGGCGGGCGCACACAACCTGCATGTGGACGTGGAGGGGAAGCAGTTTACGACGAAGGATGGCAAGGTCATCAAGGCCGGCGATATCATCACCTTGGACGGCGCCACGGGCCTGGTGCTTCTCGGCGATGTGCCTCGCGTGCCTCCCGGCTCGGATGCGTGCTTCCAGAAGCTCATGGAGTGGGCCCGCAAGTACAGCCGGCTGGCGGTGGCGGCGAATGCGGACAGCCCCGAAGATGCGCGTGTCGCTCTCCGGTACGGCGCCACGGGCATTGGCCTCTGCCGCACGGAGCACATGTTTTTCCCCCCTGATCGGATTGATGTGATGCGGGAGATGATTCTGGCGGAGACAGAGGAAGATCGGCAGAAGGCGTTGGATCATCTGTTTGTGTTTCAGAAGGAGGACATGAAGGGTATGTTCGAGGCTATGACGGGGAAGCACGTGACGATTCGTTTGTTGGACCCGCCCTTGCACGAATTCCTCCCCACGAACGGCAAGGACACGGAGGCCTTGGCCGCGCGCATTGGCAAGCCCGTGGAGGTGGTGACCCGGGAGATTTCTGATTTGAAGGAGGCTAATCCTATGTTGGGCTTCCGTGGTTGCCGCGTCACGATTAAGTTTCCGGAGATCACGATGATGCAGGTCAAGGCCATTATCACAGCTGCCCTCGAGGCGCAGGCAGGGGGGGCGGAGGTCCATCCTGAGATTATGATCCCGCTGATTGCGACGGCCAAGGAGCTGGAGGCGATTATCCCTTTGGTCGAGGCAGAGATTCAGAAGGTGTTTGCGGCCAATGGCGGGAAGACGGTGCCTTATAAGTTGGGGACGATGATTGAGGTGCCTCGCGCGTGTTTAGTGGCCGAGAAGATTGCGCCCTATGTCTCGTTCATCTCTTTTGGCACCAACGACTTGACGCAGATGACGTGGGGCTTTAGCCGCGACGATGTCAGGTAAGAAGGGAGGGAGGGAGGGAGGGGGGGTGGTGTGGTGGGGGGAGGGAGGGGAGGTGCAGAGCCATTTGAGTTGTTTGTTTGTGCGATTCCTCATACTACCTTACGCCCACATGCAATATACTTCAAAACCACTTTCAATGTTTTCATCTTCTCTCTTTATACTCACGCACATGCACCCTCCCTCCACCCCACCCCTTCCCAACACAGTCACTTCTTGCCGCAGTACCTTGAGAAGAAGGTCATCAAGGTCGACCCCTTTGTCACCATCGATGAAGAAGGCGTGGGCCAGCTGGTCAAGATGACCACCGAGAAGATGAAGGCCGCGAAGCAGGGACAAGATTTTACTGCTGGCATTTGCGGCGAGCACGGCGGCGACCCGGCGAGCGTCACGTTCTTTTCGAATGCGGGCCTCCTTGATTACGTCTCGTGCTCTCCTTACCGTGTGCCCATTGCTTGGATCGCGGCAGCCCAGGCGGCCATCAAGGACGGCACCAGCAAGGGCAGCGTCAACGGCAACGGCAAGGCGCACTAGAGTATGTTGGGGTGTGCAGCAGCGAGGTCAATAAGGAATTTTGATGAGGAGTGCAGGCATTAGGATGGGGATGAATGTAGAATGAGTAGGGATGATCGACAGGGGGACTACAAGCAAGCAAGGGCGAAGCAACAAGCAGCAAGCAGTTTCGATTTGAAAGGAAATTATAGAATTGTATGTGGGTTTACGTGTTCAAGTGTATGTAGGAAGAGAAGTGACATATCGCCTGCCAAGGCACGGCAACAAACAAACAAACAAAGGAGAAGTCAGAGGGAAGTAGCCGCAAGCGGCCAAGGAAAGGATACGGCCGGCTGGGGCAATCTAGTGGTTTCACAAACATGAATGGATGATTGATGAGAATAGGATTATATATTATAGGTGGATCGGCAAGGGCGGGAAAGCCCAGTAGTAAACAGGAACGAGACCTGCAGTGTATGGAAAAGGAAAGAAAAGCGGGTGGAGAGTTACATGGTGTATGGGGATCTGCTTTGGTTGTTCACGCTTATTTTCTCACTCGTTATCTGGCATTGTACCATTCCTGCATGTGGCTTGTGCACCGCTTTGCTGAAAGTGAGACAAGAAGGTGAAGTCAAGGGCACAAGTGTTGCTCTGAAGGAGACGAGTGTTGCTTGTCTGTGCGTGACTCGTAGAGGCATGTGTCGCTGGAGGAAAAATTATAAGCAAGATAAACTCATAATGAAACATACAAGTCGTCCAAAGCAATCGCATGCTCAAATAAAACAAAAAAAGCAACAAACTAATCAAAATCGTGCACCGCAAAGGAATCCGCGGGTGCCATGTCACGACGCCGGTTCATTTCAAAAACCAGACTTCTTCAACCGTTGAGCGAGAGCTCCCCTTGGCTTGCCGCTGCACAATACACGAAGCCCTGCGACACACGTAGCACATGCGCACCCCTGTGTGTGCCTATGACAAACAAGTCCAGCAGGATTCGCAGTCGGTCACGAGATGGAAGAGGGCGGGACTAGCTAATGTCACTGACTCCCCCCGGCTCACCTCGCTTGCTTGTGACCTCAACTGAAAGAACAAAGAGGAGAGAGAACAAACGCAAACGAGCTCGAGGAAGACGCGTCGCACTCTCGTAGGAGAGGAGGAATAATCCCAGATCCAATCCATTTAAGGCACACCGCAACATCCTCCTATCTCTAAGTACGACAGCCACCCTCACATTCCCCCCGCCTTCCACACACACAGAGACCACAGGGAAGGCACACAGGGAACGCCCGAGCCTGCTGCCTCCTGCAGTCTCGCCTTCTTCTTCTTCTTCGACGACGCATCCACGACCCGGTCGGGTGCCCCATCTCGTCCTAACGAGGTACGTCGTAGTTTTGCGCGTGGCGACGAGGTCGCCGCTGGGTGAGGGGGGGCTTTGTGTGCGTCGTGCATGGTCCGCATGCGTGGCTCTCCGTCTCTCATGCGTCCTCCTCCCCTTGCTCCCTCGGCCTCCGCGTGGGGGGCCTAATCCCGCGCCTAGGACCATGGCCGGTGATTCGCTTGTGCAGAATAAGGGTGTCTTGCTCATCCTGTGCCCATGTTCTTAAGGGCGCACACCCTCCTCCTCGCGTCCCTGCTGGTCACATCTCCGCTGGCTGCGCTCTCCCCTTGTCCCCCTCTTGATTGGACAGTCCTCCTAGACCTCTATGCTCTTTCTCACATGCCAACACACCACACATCACCATACATACACACAAAGGTAGCGAAGAAGAGATGATGGAACCTGAAAAGGCGGGGAGCTCCGACTCCTTGCAGAGCATCTCGCCCGGCAGCGTCTCTCCCGGCACCGTCCTCATCGACCCAGCCCGCCCCTCCTCCACCTCCCGAGGGCACCGCCCCGCCGACCCCCCCCTTGAGGAAACCGCAGCAAGAAGGACGACAAGGCTTGATCGGACGGCTTTATCGGCTGGAAGGCGCACCAGCGACATGGAGCGGGGCCGCTCCCACTCTCGGGGTTCGTCTCGCTCCCCCCCACCACCGCCTGGCAGCGAGCGCAGCGACCGCAGTGACCGCAGCGACCGCAGCGATCGCAGCGACAGGAGCGAGCGTCACCACCACGGCAGCAAGACGAGCCGCATGGGCTCCTCCACGCGCAGCACTAGCAGCAACGGCAGCACCAAGAGCAGTGGCAGCAGCGGCAGCAGCAACAGCAGCTCGCGGCCCATCCATGCCAGCAGCAGCCTCCGCAGCCACCAGCGTGACGAGTTTGGCCGCACGGAGCGGACCCAAAGCAGAAGCTCCAGCAATGCTCGGCGTACCGGCGTCTACGTTGACCCTTTCCCCATCCCTCCTCCTACCCTCCTCCGTGACTGGTTCCAGGCAGCGTGGGCCTCCCGTCAATGTAGGTGGGGGATCGGCCTCTTCTTCACGGGCTTGTTCTTGGTGGTGATTGCGACGGTGACGGACATCGAGGGGAATGCCTACCGGAACGCCGAGATCCGCAAGAAGGTGGTGGTGGACTCTCCTAGCCACCCCGAGTTCAAGGCCTGGGCGACGGGCGAGCAGCAGAAGACGCCGCTGTTTTACACCTACCACCTCTACAACATCACCAACCCTACCCAGTTCCTGGCGGGGAAGCCACCCGTGGTGCAGGAGGTGGGCCCCTTCTCCTTCCAGCAGCGGACGAAGAAGGTGAATGTGTCTTTCTCGGACGAGGGTCGCTTGGTCACCTACATCACGCAGACGCAGCACGATTTTGTGGGGGACCCCGCCATGCTGGACAAGCAGTCGGTCTTCTCCTTCAACCTCCCGTACTCCGTCGCTGTCTGCACGGCGGGCAGCGAGACGAACCTCCTCAAGATCGGCTCGCAGCAGGGCTTGGCCGAGATTTTGTATCAGATGCAGACCTTCTTCTTGCCTACCCTCAAGGAGAATGCGGTAGTGATGGCCATCCAGATGGCCGTGGACGCGATGACCCAGATCCTCGATACCATGCAAGCCCCCACGGATGCCACCCCCACCCGGTGGGGCGGCGGCTGCACGAGCAACATGTTTGGGAAGGTCTGTGGGTTCGACGCCGTCGCCAATTTCTTCAAGGCCGTGGACCGGAAGAACAAGATGGACTTGAACCTGCTGCAGCTGTGCATCAACACAAGACTGACCGAGGCGGAGCGCATCCCCCTGGCGACGGTGAAGCGGCTTTGGAACCCTGATGATGAGTACGCGATTTTGAACATTGGACGGGCGAGTGCTTCGGAGCGGTACGGCATCTCCTATTGGCTTTGGGGCGACGCTGACGTCCAGGACACCATCACGAGGCATTTTGGCCTGACCAATCTACAGTACAACGTGTTGCGGACATACTTGCTGGAGATCTACCGGAACCCCATGCTGGAGATTGCGACGATCAAGATCTTTTTGGAGAGCCTCCCTCCTGAAGATGCCGGCACGGCGGAGGTGACGAGTTGGAGCGATTTCATGTGGCGGCAGTGGGCGGTTGGGGACGTGATCACCCGCCTCAAGAACGAGACCATGGCCAAGCCTGAGAGCATGCAGCCGGAGCTCCCGCCTGAGTTTGCTTGGTACGCGGAGGAGGCGGGGACGCAGACGTTCATGTACGGGGGCAAGCGCTGGAACCGGACGCAGGCCAAGTGCACCTTTGACCTGGCCAAGCGGCCCATGGTCTATTTCCAGACGTACGTGTTGGGCCTGCCGGGGCCTAGCATCAGCCGCCCGACTTTTGTCGACTTTGGGTTGGAGGATGTCGGCGACGTCTTGGCTGACCCGCGGGACTGCTTCCAGTCCAAGAGCGATTGGGCCCTGCTGCAAGGCTACCTGGCCTACCTGGCGCAAAACTTTGTTGCCCCCTTGCTCCAGCAGGACGTGTTGAGCAAGAACGACGGGCTAGTGACAAAGCGGACGCTGCGGGAGAGCTTGTACGGGTACGTCGCGCCTATCTTGCAGCTGAGCTTGGCAAAGGACGACCCTCGAGCTCTCAAGTTCAGTCTTTTGGCCAATGACCCCAGCTTAGATGGCCCCGCGCGCTGCCTTTCCTCGAACGACGTGGAGAACCCCTTTACGGCCTGTCGATTCGCTTCGCTCAACACTACGACGAACGTGGACGGGAGCGTACGCACGGCTCGGGTCTTTGCCAAGGTGCCCAACACGTATCACACGGGCAAGGACGACGACAAGCGCGCGGGGGCATTCTTCACCTATCACGGCGACCGCAACATTGCCAACATCTGGCCGGGTGGCACGATCCCCTTTGCGGGGGGCGCCAAGGATCTGCCTGGCTCGGTGCAGTTTGGGTATTCGGATGGGATGCAGTTCCCGCCCTTTGCTGCTATCGACAAGCCTGGCGTGGTGCTCTCTGTCTTTGTGCCGGGCTTCGTGCTGCCGTTGCGGTTTGCCTTTTCCGAGGACGTGGTGGTGGAGGGCATCAAACTCAAGCGCTTCCGCGTGGTGCCAGAGACATTTAGCAGTTCTCGCAGCGACGCCAAGACCTTTGGCATGGACCAGGTGAAGCAGGAGGGCTTGTTCAACCTCACTGACTCCATGACGAGCGTGACCTACTTTAGCAAGCCGCATTTCCGCCCCACCGCGCCTTTTGACATGGCCGACATTGGCGGCCTCATCGCCTTTGACCCCGCCCGCGACGACAGCTACCTTGACGTGGAGCCCGTGACTGGCAAGACCATGAACGCCAACATCCAGCTGCAGCTCATTGCCGGGACCACCCCTGGGGCCTTTGACCAATTTCACAAGACGGTCTATCCTGTCAAGGCCTTGCCCGTCCTCCACGTTGCACAGCACGCCAGCGTCGTTCCGTTTGACGCCAAGTTTTTCAAACGCATGGTGTATGGCACCGAGAAGCTGATCAAACTCACCACCGTCGTGTCGGCCTGCCTGGGCGCCCTGCTCTTGGTGGTGGGCCTGGGGTTGATCATGCTGCATGCCATCCGGCACGGCGCCGCGGCGGCGACAGCAGATTCGGGAGGGGCAGGAGGGGGGGAGGAGGTGGTCAAAGCGTATCCCTTTGATGACGTCGTGGTGGTTGGGGGAGGTGATGTGGAGATGGCCACCACCGCAAGCATGCGCAAAAGCTCGTCTACGTCGGTGGCCCCGCCTCCCGCTGCTGCTGGGGTAGCACCACCGGTGATGCCCGCGGCGTCGTCGAGAAGCCTGGTCCCGCCGCCCAAGCCTCCTTCGCGGCGGGGTGGCTTTTGAGGGAGTAGTAATTGTCAGTGTCGTGAGAGAGAAAATGAGAGAGTTGCGCATGAGAGAGTTTGAATTAGCGGACGGGGAAAAAGAAGACATCCCTCAAAAGTGGTAAAGGGATTTGAGCCTGGAGGCTGTTGTCTTGCAAGGCTGTTCTAGTTAGAATGAAAGAAAAGGAAAGGAGGTGTGAGTTCTAGATGAATGGCTAAAAAAGAATAAAAAAGAGAAAAACAGGTGTGAACTCTCGATAACTCGCTTGTGTATGAATTTTCTTTCTGATGCTTAACCTGGCTTCGTCGACTCCACCTCGAAAGCCGAACTTTGTTTATTTTGGAAAAAGCGCACGTGCATGCTCCATTCAAGAAGGGTGGTGTGAACATGTGGATGTAGACTAATTGGCGTCGATCTTGCTTGTGTATATTTCTCTCTAGGCACTCACTAATGCTCTTTGCTGACAATTTGAGATTGCTTTATATAAATATGATTCCCACCTTTCCCCACTTTCTTTCCTCAAATTGCCCCGCTCACCTCCCTCCCCTAAGTTTCTCCTAACATCCTCATGTCTTACTGATATAAACAGATTCTCTCTAGAATGGAGCAATGCTCTATGAATGATTCGACCGACAAAAGCGCCGCAGCTCCGGACTAGAAAACAAAAATTACAAACATAAAACAGGTAATGCTCCATGAATGATTCGATAAACGCGCCGCAGCTCCGAACCTGAAAACAAAAATTACAAACATAAATCAGAGGTCAAACTCCTCCAGCGCGTGCGTATTCACAAGCCACACCAAAAAGTCCTCTCTCATTTATACAAGATCCGAGTTATACAAGATCCGAGTATCCCCAAATTTCCCGCTCTGAATTGCATCAGCCAAGCACTTGCGACCCGCATCATCCATACCCACGTACCTTATTTCAAGCTGTGTGAGCTTGGTGAGGAAGGACGCTTGCAGGCCCTGCGTCAAATGGATCACCCCATCGTTGCCAAGCTTGCTGTTATTAGACACGTTGAGCCTCTGCAACGAGGGAAAGGATTCTCATTCGATAGCCAAGCCCAAGACCTTGGCACATTCCGCGCAAAGGTCGCAATCATAGAAACCCAAAATTTTCAATTGCTGGGCGCATGCACTTTGCGCTAGACTCTCGAGCAATGAAGCCAGGTCGTCGCTTTTGATAGATATATATTTCAGAGTGATGGTCGTAAGGCTAGGCAAGGCATCCGTCTTCAGCGTAGAACTCAGAGCATGGAAGGCCTCCGTCGTCAGCTTCGGCTGTGTGATGATGAGTTCGTGGACCTTTTTGAAAGCTACTGTCTTCCCCATGGCGTTAAAAACCTGCGCCGCACCGCCAGGCTTTTCAAATGCTCGATCAAAACTCAACAAGGTCGTTTTCGGGGCCAGGACTTCCTCGCACTCCAACACGCCGGCCAACAGTGCACATGCTTCGTCATTCAGCACGTGCTAGTCGAAACACAGTACCTCCAGGGCGCCCAGCACAGAGCACAAGATTCGCATTTTGGCGGACGAAGAACCATACTCCATCCATCCATCGGGCAACTCCATCAGCCCCACGCAGCAGCCCAGACGCCTCCGCTTGTCGAGCATCACAGCGAGTGCTTCCACGTTCTTTTTCGTCTCCCTCTCATTGACTTCATAACCCCGGTAGAAGTCGCCCTCCTCCGCGTCCGAGCCTCCAATTTCGTCACTTTTAGCAAGAGTAATATTCAGCTTATGCAGGCTGGGAGACGTGCCGTTCCAGAGACCACGGAGCAAAGCCTGGACCCCGCCCTTCTCGAATTCGGTAGTGATTTTCAGCATCTGCAGCGCAGGCATGGAGC
>Ga0209390_10010595_pt1 | contig 10761 bp, 8 predicted proteins | sample BON01_FD_187212 | JGI IMG/M metagenome (GOLD analysis project Ga0209390, IMG submission 187212) | Freshwater microbial communities from Lake Bonney liftoff mats and glacier meltwater in Antarctica - BON-01 (SPAdes) (version 2) | ecosystem: Environmental > Aquatic > Freshwater > Ice > Glacier... | reverse complement strand
AACCGCTTTTTTTTCCGGAAAAGTAGTAAGGTAGGGATGCGGGGGTCCAAGTTAATAAATGTCAAGTCCTGTTTAGTAACTTGGTTACCATTTTGGGTACCCAAATGAGTTACCTTATCGAATTCGTAAACAGTCAGTCTCCGGAGATCGAAGGGGAACCCACTGAAAGTCTATGGGATTTGCAAACAGTCAGTCTCCGGAGATCAAAGGGGAACCCATTGAAGTTATGACATAACCTAACCATACTACAGGTTAGTTCTGACCTAACCTAAACAGGGGGGTGAGAGGGGGGGGTGAGGGGTGAGGGGGGGGGGTGAGTGCAAAAGTCAAAACCAAGAAAAAAACCTCATTTGTTACTTAAAAAGTAGGCAAGGTAGGGATGCGGGGGTCATAGTTTATAAAGATATGTTTAGTAACTTGGTTTTATATCAGCGTAGCTATCAGTGTAGCTATCAGTGTAGCTACCTTATCATATTCGCAAACGGTCCGTCTCCGGAGACGAGACTAATTTCGCCCAAAAACTTTATTTATGAAACTGCTTGCTATAGGAACTAGCAGTTTCCTGCCCCCAAACTGTATAAAGGGATACATTAAAGGACCTAGTGGATGAATTGGCCCGTGTCTAATGTTTTTGTAGAGGCCCCAAGGACCCATCACCAGGCTACCCATCAGTTGATAGGTTAGGAAACCGCCTGTATTCGACCACCCCATTATGTTGCGAAAAGCAGCGCTACCAGAGAGGCTGAGGAATAATATCTCTATCCCTTCAAGAGCGTCTGCGTTGTTAGTCAGTTTTTCGGACGTGACATGATCAGCATCTACTAGAGCATCGATATGAACTACCATGATGGTACGCGTGGCTGTAACCGCAAGCGTATAAAAGAGGATTGACCAGTCGAAATAATCAAGTAACTGGTTCCTGTTCAGGCGTGGTTTACTCCACGCCTTTTGTAACATGGTCATGCTACAAACGATAAACCCCGTCGTGAGTGCATTCACAGATAGTGCCAGGTCCTTGTGGCTGGAAGACCTGCGATCGTTGTTAAACAAGTCCGTTACTGAGGAAATACTATTCGCAAAGAAGTTCAGAGGATCTATACCCAAAAACGAGCTTGCCACCTCGCCTATGAGCCCGAAATTTAAAACCCCTCCGGTGGACATCGAAGCGATGAGTTTCGCCATGAGCAAATCAGATAGAACTATGTTCATTTCGAATTCCCCTTTATTAAATATTGTTTTTCCCAACTTCGAGAAGGTGTCGGTCCAGAAACCCACAAAGCCGGCGGGAGTATCGACAAGAGAGTAAAGCAGGGCTTTATTCATCACGTGTTGGGTATTAGCAAAATCCCTCTCCATCCTCAAACGATCGCAAAAATTTTCCCTTTTCTCTTGTTCTGGCGTTTGCACGACACCTTGTTGTCGGTCTGCGCCAAAGCAGTTTTTGGCAAGTATGTAGTCATCTCCATTGAGTGTACTATCCCCACGACCGGCGTTTGTTAAGAAATAGTTCCTGTATACTGCTGGGTTTATTTCGCCATTTACCATAATGTCTTTTTCCCGTTCCAAGACACATTTTTTGAAATCCTCCACACCCTCGTATATCTCCAGCGCACCGTACAAACCACCCTTTACATCTTTTACCGAATTTACTATGGGGGCTACGAAGACAAAATCTAGCATGTCGATCACTTTAGACGCGATCCCTTTATCTCCCATCGCAGAGTCAGTAGGCTCTACACCTCCGGTTAACGTGTACTGGCCACTTCTCTCTACGGCCTTATTTGCAACCATTATGTTAACATGAATGGTCGCTAAAATAAAGAGAACCGACATCCCTGCACGCGCACGCGCATTAGGGAACCGAATGATATTCCGTTTAAGGTTAGGTTCGGTTAGACTTAACTCCAACTCGTCCGCACTATACTCCGACTCGCCCGCACCCGTACGGTAATTTCCATCTGTTCCTACGGTGACCTTGTCAAGGTTCCCTGACGACTTAATCATAGCTGAAGAGGCGGATTGTTGTAGGGTTTCGTTACCGGCATGTTCTCCTATGTACGTTAGCCCTCTGCATTGGTTGTATTTTTCTCTTGTAGTTGTAAACGTATGTTTTTCGGAGAGTAAAGACGCTAAAATCTCTAGCATCGCCGGTGAATCTGCGTACTTGGACTGGCATAGCTCAAAGACCTTGATTTCCGCCAATTCGAGCGCGAGGAAGAAGCCACCGCCAAAGCTCAAAAAGCCGATTTCGACCATCTTCTTTTTTTGGCCGGTATTTCACGGAAGCAGTCCCGACTTATATACAATCTGGTGTGCATCGATTTCCTAGTTTTATGCCGCGGGCGAATCTACTGTAGAACCCTAAAGGTTTGTTTATTTGAAAAATGGAGTCTGTTTCAGAGCTCCCGGCACTCTCGTTCCCGCTGATAGAGCCGTACGCGTCGGTTGAAGCGCCCGCGATGACCGCGGCGTCCGTTGTGTTTTGCTTTACGCTCCCGGTCAAGATCTTCGCCCCGGCCATGTCCAGGCTGAGTGAGGGCAAACATACGACTTTGTTTCGTGCGTACATGCGTCTCTTCACGTTATTCATCTACTTGTACAACAAAAAGTTCTACTCGGAGACCAAGCATAGCTTGTGCATGAACGGCAGCGCATTGGAGCGGTTTAGCATCTATTTCGAGTATCTGGTTTCCGAGGAGACGGACGTGGACGAGGCTTCCACCTTTGCCTCCACGCTGATCAACTGCGTGGGCATCCGCTTTTTTTTCGTCATGAACGACTGTGAGACGGACTTGCTGACCGCGCTGGGGCAGTACTTCCACGGCGTCGCGGAGACCAAGAAGAAAGGCGCCAAGGGAGGTGGAAACAAGAAGAGTGAGAAGAACGCTGGCGGCGGGGACCCGGGCGCTTTGTACGACTTTTACAAGGGCATCGAGACGATCGCGCACTGGTACCGTGACTGCGGGACGTATTTGGGACAGGACGAGTGCGGGACGTACGACATCACCACGGACACGCTGGGGGAGGACTTGATGCCCCTGCGCGCCAATGCGTTGCACCCGCTCAACGTGTTCAGCTTCGCGGCCTCATGCTTGCCTGGGACGCACCCACTGCAGCGTGATTACGACGAGGGGGACATAGCGTTCGCGTTCCCGCGGATGGCCTTCCGCGTACCAAACGCCATGGTCTCGCCGATCGCCTTGTTGGCCGTCACGCTGCCGCTCACCACGCGGTGGGCACTCCAGGGAGCGGATGGCATGGCCGAGACCATGCGCACCATGGTTGACCAGAAGCGCCTCGAGCAGTACTACGCCTACGGGTACATCAAGCGCAACGACCTCGCGGACCTATTGCTCCTACACAACGCAAAGGATGAAGGGGTTAACCGCCAGTTCGAGGGCGATCGCCTCGCGATAGAGAGGGAGAAGCTCGGGCGCGAGTCCGTCCGCGCGCTCCAGGACGTATGGTGCGACACGGCATTTGTCAGCACCCCCATCAAGACAATGTCGCGCTGGGCTGCCGGACACGAGACGTGGACCACGGGACCCCCGCTATGCTTTGACGCAGAGATGTCCTACTTCGGTAACATGATCGCGACAGAGATGTGGCACCTAGAGAAGGACCTCGCCTTTTCCACCACACACACCGTCTTCCTGCGCGCCATAGTCTGCGCCATGAACGCGTATTGGTACCAACTCAAGCTGCACTGCAACATACTCATGCTAGGCCAGGGGGCCACAGGCAAGTCACACATCCTAGACATGCTCACAAAGGTGCTCATACCCGGCACGACAACAAAGGTGTCGCACCAGACAGACAAGGCCGCCGCGGTAGACTCGGACAATAATGACCACATATCGCTCTTCCACGAGGCGCCCCCAGGGTTCCTAGGCCAAGGGGAGAAACATTCGGATCAGAACACCGGCTCCCACATACTCAAAGACATGCTCACATCGTGCGAGGTGGCCACCTCCACCATATGGTGCGACAGCGACACCGGGCGTCGATACAAGATGGCATGCACATCGCAGCAAGTCGGCGTCCACATCATGGGTTCCAATGAGCGCGCCTCCTCGGTCCCCGAGGCGCTCGCGTCAAGGATATCCAACATAGTCGTCGACACAGTCGACAGGCCGCGCTTTAACGTCATCGACAGGGCCGATGCACCGGAGGGTTCGCGCGAGGACATGACACTCTATACCGACAGGTGGAGGATGCGCCAGCTAATGGTCAACATGGTAGAGAAGGCCATATACACACGCTGTATACGAGACGTAGACCTCACGGTCGCCAAGACCGTGCACTCAAAGCTGGTCTCCGGCCTGGTGCGCTCAGGGCTCGTCAGCAGCTCCTCCACGGTACGCGGCAAATCCTTCCTAATGGGCTTCATTCGCACCCTCACCATCATACACGCAGTAGACAAGTACGCCAACGACACGCGCTCCCCCGGCCACAACAAGCCAATCGACTTCAACAACCTAATGCACATACAGCAGTACCTCGTAGCATCGGAGGAGATAACGCTCTTCGCACTGACCCTATGCCACGACGTCATCATAGACGTAGGGAACTTCAAGGTCATGGAGGTCTTCACGGGCGCGTTTTACGACCTCCTCCTAAAGGACAACACCGGGGAACCCTACGCCATCGAGGGTCGTTACGTCATCAAAAACGCACCGGAGAACAGGGCATTAATGTACGCCAGGATGGTAGGCCACGTCACAGGCAAGAGCGGATTCACAGTCAAGATGTCACCCGAAAACATTAAGGACTCGTACGGACTGCTCGTTAAGGCAGCGTTCAAGGGCAACGAGATTATTACCGAGGCAGGCGAAGGCGCCTTTACCATCAGCAAGCCCTATCTAGACGCTTTCTTCAAGCTAGACACAACCCTCAAAAGGTTTGTCTTCAAGCTCGACATAGCCGACGTCATGTTCAAGGCATTCCACGACGCATACGCACACCAACACATGCCCCCCTCGCGCAAGTTTGTGCTAGGAGTACCCATGGACACACAGCTACCCTTCCTCTTCGAAACCCGCAAAGTAGAGCCAGTCCCAGGCAAATTACTCAGCTGCCACAACACATCCTGCAACGTATTCAACGACACGACCGCGGAAGAGTTTATCACCGAACACCTAGAAAACAAAGTCTGCGGCACGGACGCACACCAGATTCTATACAGCCACGTACTGGCGCAAGGAACACACACGGGGAACTGGCCAGACAGCGTCGCAAAGAAATTCGTCCAATGCCACGGAGTAGTTGTGGAAAACAAGCGACGCATAGACACCAAGCAAGACTTGCTGATATACAAAAATAGGAAAAAACAGCGCTTGGATGAGATTAGTCATTAATAAAACCTAATTGAATTCTTAGTATCGCGCGCCTGCAATGCTAAGAGCCTAGCGATCAAGTTCTCGCAGGAAGAACTGGTCAAGCAAATCAAGACGTGTCTTTTTTCAAAAGCACCGCTTCTCGGTGCCATAAAAGACAAAATATCAATATGTTCAGATTCCCCATCAAGGCCCACGGTACCAGCAACCCCGTTCTTATCGAATTCGGGGAGATACCCAGGTACAAGAGGAACACTATAACCCGTTACAAGGATATAGAAACGGATAAGGTGATCCGTCAAATGTCCTTTTACGCCCACAGGGAAGGCTCTTTCAACAATGCCTTCGGGCGGGGGGCGCGGTTTCAGAAACGCACTAGTAGAGGCCGCTTTTGATTTCGTTTCCGGTTTCGTTACCGGTTTCGTTTCCGGTTTCGTTACCGGTTTCTTATGATGGTGCGGTTCCTCCGGTTCAACGTTTAAACCCAACCCTGTATCCGAACAAGTGTCTTCCGGTTCCTCCGGTTCCTCCGGTTCCTCCGGTTCCTCCGGTTCCTCATTTCCCGAATCCGAGTCCGACGAGTCAGAGTCGGAAAGTCCTGCATGCGTATGGGCCATATTTTGCTGGAATCCCCACTCTTCAACAGAATCGCTGTCGGAATCCCAGTACACCATCTCTTTCCTACGCCTTTGCCCCTCGCCGCGCCGACGCGGCATTACTTGACCCGAAGACTGCATTTTCAGCCTCTGAGTTTGCAAGGGTTTCGCGGGGCGGACTTTAGAATGATTGTGCTTGTGCTTGATAAGTCCCTCGAGTTTCGCGTTGTCCGCCCGGATCAGTTCCAGTGTCTGGGCCAGGTCTTCCTTGACGCTAATGTAAACGCTCCTATCGACGCTCGTTTGGGTAATCTCCCTGCCCGTACCGTAACGTGCGACGATCTTTCCGTGAGCGAGCGCGATCCGTCGCGCTGTATCAGCTGAAAGAGGCGTCGCGGTGCATTGCCGAAGCAACGAGAGCCTCTCCCGCGTCAGTTCACTCACCTCGCGTTTCCAGATATCGAGCAGCTCCCGGTAGACACTGATACTTACGGTGGGGGCGCTCATTCTTTAAAAACGCGCGGTCGTGGGCGTTGTGGAATAGAAAACGTGAATTCGACTTATATATTTTTAGGATACTTTATTAAATTGAAAGCACGTTTATCACCACGTTGCCCAAGAACACGTTCATGATGAGCTTCTGTCCGGCTCTTATGTCAGAAACTTTAAAGCTCGCGTAATGCTTTTTCTTGTTCAGCTTTTTGAAATGAAATCGCGGGTGCTCCTTTACAATGCAACCCATGTTGGACGAAAGACCGCGGCTGAGGCTGAACATGACGGCCACAACGAAACATCGTTTGTCTTTGCGGTGAATGTACACTTTTTTCTCGACAGCCCTGTCAATGAACTCAAGCCATAACCGTACCGTACCCTGAGTGAGCTCCAGGCGGTCTCTCTCACAGAGCCCTAGACCAAAGTCCATATCACGAACAAATGCCGTTATAAACGTAATGTCGATGGTCCTATTTTTGATTTGTTGATCACGCTTTATCTTTTGAAAGTATGCCTGGTCAAGCGCATTCGCCACGCCGCGAGAAGCGTCAATGTACTCATCACACACGCGCTGAGCAAAGCAAAGACCTGTCAATCGGCAAACCTCTGTATGATCAGAGTTATAGAACACGGCATCACAGATACCCTCACCACACAAATGATCAGCGCCGCAACCCGCGCACACCCACACCATTGCGCCCCGGCGAGCGAAAACGCATTCGTGAGCGTTCATAAAATGTCCAGCTATATATAATACCAAAACCTTTAGTTATATAATTTAACAAAAATCAAAATGTCCGCAGCACCTTCACCCTACACGACTTTGGCCCCAACCAGTTCGCCCACGAATTTCACGTCCCCGCCAACAATTACCACGCTGATCGCTATCGTGAACGACAACAGTCGGGGGCGCCCAACGGACTATGTGTTTTTAACAGGTCTGCTGACGATCAGCATTCTTTTTTTCTTGGTAATTTGCAAAAAGAAAAGAAGCGCGCCAGTAAGAAGTTTGAAACGGCGCGCAAGGTCAGATAGCCGCGTAGGTCTAGAAGTGGGCGAGATTCACCACTCTGACGAAGAAGAAGAAGAAGAAGAAGAAAAGCTAAACAACGAACAGAAACGGCGATCCCGATCAGACTAGCTTACACACGAAGAAAGGCCATTAGCGCTTCCTCCCCCTCAAAGCAACGAACTTTGGCGTGGTGCAAGAAAATGCTGTTGCGCGTGGCCCCGTGGTTGTCGGGGATAATGACTAGCACCGGAGTGCGGAGTTGCAGCGCCGCACCGATCTCAGCCCACGTGCCCTGGTAGGCGTAATGGGGATCGTCCATCAGCACGACGAGCAAGTCCGCATCAAAAACGCCCTGTAGATTTTCCTCGGCGCGATCGCTAAGGTATTCGTTAGAGCAAGCAGACAAATCCTCAAGATCAGGCAGTAGCAGCGCCTTTTCAAACCACTTGCTAGTGACGCTGTAGCCGAAAACAGTCTCAAGTGTCTCAGCGATTATAGCAACACGATTAGCATCGGCAAACTTGCCTGCCACAAATACTTTATTCGAGGACATTTTAAAGTTAAGGTTCTGCTTTAAAATGCAATAATTCAAATTTTCAGAACAGTCAATCTCCGGAGACGAGACCAAATCCAATGACAAGGCGCGGGCGAGCGCGTTAAAAAGTGCTCACAAAAAAAACTAAAGGCGTTTCTCTGTCCCCCCTCAGACCTAACCTGTAGTAGGGTTAGGTACATCTGTACATTAGTAATTCTAACCTAATCTAACTAACCCATATACCCCTCTAAAGGCGTTTCTCTGTCCCCCCTCAGACCTAACCTGTAGTAGGGTTAGTTTAGGTTATAACTTCATTTGTACAGTAGTAATTGTACACAATACCCTGAACAACTCACCTACCCCCTCTAAAGGCGTTTCTCTGTCCCCCCTCAGACCTAACCTGTAGACATCTGTACATTAGTAATTCTAACCTAACCTAACTAACCCATATACCCCTCTAAAGGCGTTTCTCTGTCCCCCCTCAGACCTAACCTGTAGTAGGGTTAGTTTAGGTTATAACTTCATTTGTACAGTAGTAATTGTACACAATACCCTGAACAACTCACCTACCCCCTCTAAAGGCGTTTCTCTGTCCCCCCTCAGACCTAACCTGTAGACATCTGTACATTAGTAATTCTAACCTAACCTAACTAACCCATATACCCCTCTAAAGGCGTTTCTCTGTCCCCCCTCAGACCTAACCTGTAGTAGGGTTAGGTTTGTTCCCCTCTGGGTTCCCCTTTGATCTCCGGAGACTGACCGTGTGCGAATACCATAAGGTAGCTACGCTGATACCCTTGTCATTGGATTTGGTCTCGTCTCCGGAGACGGGCTGACGGTGCGCTTGCGGATTAGGTTAAGTATTTTTTATTGGGTTAGGTTATAATGCATGTCTGTTTGCGCGACGAGTACGCTGATGCGCCTAAACACCAGCTCGCTAATTTCCTCGTACGAACGCCCCCCCTTGAAGAGCCCTATGCCACGCTCTCTCTGCTCCAAGGAGAGTTGCGCCGAGACGAACTTGACGATCACCGACCTAGGGAGATTGCGGTATTTATGCAGGAACCGCTTCGCCCACAAGTACGCGCACATCAAGGTTTCTTGTACAAACAAAATGTTGGCGAGGTGCAATGGATGCTGCGATAGCTCCGCTAGCACGAAGACGCGGTTGGACCTGTGCGATATCAGCAGCGCCGTGACCGCGTCTCTCCCGTGATGGATGCTTCTGCGAATCGCCTGGTTATTTTTGAAAGTCGCGTCCACGCGCGGGTCGGCCAAAAGCAACCTTATGCACTCCAGTTGTTGAGTGTCACAGGCTCCTCGAAGCGCCATGCCTTCGTTAAAGTTGGGATCCCCGCGCCCGCTTTGCAAAAAGAGCTCGAGCACGTTGTTTTTGCCGAGACGAGCTGCACAGCCGAGAAGTTGTGATTCAATTTCAAATTCGAAAACAACGCGCTCGTCTGCCAGCAGCAGGGCCATGTTATCATCGCTTATCTGCGAGGGATTCCCTGGGTTTACTTCTGCAGTCACGCTGTGAGTAATCGCTTCGCTTATTAAGAAGCAATATTGGAAATCCAACACGCGCGAGCCCAGGAAAAACCTAATCACTTCTATTTGATTAAACTTGACGCTAAATAATAACGCCTTCATAAAGTAGGGACCTGCCCACGAACACGCCATGGTGTATAGCACCACCACCTCCAGGAGCATAACCTCCCCCTCTTCGCAGAATCCGTCCATCAAAAAGGTAAAGAAATTATAATTTTCAGAAGCAAAGTTTTGTGGGAGACCAGGGCGCTGTCTAAAAAAAATCCGTCTAAGCGTGCTTTGGTCGTTCTGTCGTACTGCCAGTATGATTTTGCGCTTGTCGGCGTCGCAGCGCTCATCGTTCAAGAATATGTCCTGATAGGCGGAGTCGGCCGGAAGCCGAATTGCCTCATCAAGAAATGCGTTGAATGTTTTTGCTGTGACATATTCAGCCTGTCCTTCCGGTATCTCCAAAAGTTCCGCCAGCAGCACCTTATTTCTTATATAATGCAGTAGCGTTATGCGCGGCTGATAGGTCATCGGCACTCTAACCTAACCTTCACTATTTTCCAATATATATATTCGCAAATTTCAAAATCTCCCTTTTTGATTAAATATGATTTGGGTTCCCTTCTAATCTCCGGAGACTGACTACCCCCCGCATCCCATAGACTTTCTTGATTCCCCTTTGATCTCCGGAGACTGACTTTTGCATGCACCCCCCGCATCCCATAGACTTTCAAGATTTCCCTTTGATCTCCGGAGACTGACACCCCCTCCTGGGTGATCGACGAGGTCAAGGTTGGGCACGTTGGGCAGGATTTTGGGTTGATTCCTCCAAGAGGTAATTAATTAATTAATTAATTCAGGGTTAAACTCGTATCTATAACAATAGTTCCTTCTAAAAAAGGAATCTTTTTGGTAAATCATACACAAGGAGACGGAAGGTGGATGGCCCTTGAATTAATTAATTAATTCGATAGATGCGGAAGATAGTCCAGCTAAATCCTGCCCATCCTGCCCAACGCGTAGGAAGGGGGATTCCCCTTTAGGTTAGGTTAAGTTAGGTTAGGTTCCCGTTTGCGTTCCCCTTTGATCTCCGGAGACTGACTGTTTACGAATTGGATAAGGTAACTCATTTGGGTACCCAAAATGGTAACCAAGTTACTAAACAGGACTTGACATTTATTAACTTGGACCCCCGCATCCCTACCTTACTACTTTTCCGGAAAAAAAAGCGGTTTTTTTCTTGGTTTTGACTTT
>Ga0209390_10010593_pt1 | contig 10761 bp, 9 predicted proteins | sample BON01_FD_187212 | JGI IMG/M metagenome (GOLD analysis project Ga0209390, IMG submission 187212) | Freshwater microbial communities from Lake Bonney liftoff mats and glacier meltwater in Antarctica - BON-01 (SPAdes) (version 2) | ecosystem: Environmental > Aquatic > Freshwater > Ice > Glacier... | reverse complement strand
TTCGAGATGCACACGGGCCCACACCTTTTATCTCCACAGCTCTCATAGCACCTAAGGTTTACGCGAAACCCAGACTTCTTTGTGAGCAGTGACAATAAAGACACTACTGTTACCGCCTCAATACAACACACCCAAGTGACCGTGTCCTCGTCCATCCCTTTCACGTCCATCATGCTCAGCGCAACAACTTGGTCTAGATCTTGCTCTGAGCAGTTCTTACCTTGAGCCCAGTTTTTACGGACACTTGGCGAGGTTATATATCGATTTGGAGAATTCAAGTTCGCTCTCCGTGACCAAAGTGACCAGGAGAGTGAGGGTGCGGTCCCTGTCTCATTGAGAGATAAAGATTTATGTGTAGAAGTATATACGGACCATCCTCATGGGGCTGGGGCAATTTGGAAGGAAAAGCCTGATCACCCTGACCGTGCACTTAGCCCCGGCTTTTGGTCTGCGATCTCAGGGTTTGAATCACGTAACCTTGGTCTTGCGGTGAATACTTGAGCGCTCATGAATGTGTGTTGTATATTGGGACCTCGTGAGTCCCCAGAGGCCGCCCCAGAGGCCGCCGTCAGACGTTCGCAGGTATGCCTACCAGAGTAGCTGTTGTTAGTGTAAATAATGTCGAAAGTTTGATGACACTCTCAAGTCTTCGGCCACGCGCTACGACCTGAAACCCCAATGTGCGTCACCCCTACCCCCTTGGCTGCGATTTTGTTAGGCCGAGTACATGACACCGTGTGATTGACGTCTCCTGTGCATAAATACGTATAATACCAAGTCACGGCCGACGACCTCAGGTGTGTCCCCCTTTGGACCTGCCAATATGTTAGGTTTGTCTTTCAAACAAGATATTTGCATTGTTAGTCCACCGTCGCTCCTACGTGAAGTCAAGTGACTCACGCAGTAGTTTTGACTTGCTCCTACGTGAAATAGTCACACAGTAGCCCTTTTGTGACATGTCACGAAAGATCTTAAAAATAACATTTTAAAACCGTGTGTACAAAATCTTGGTCTCCCCCACGCACACTCCTTATCTGTTTGCCTGTTTACATGAGTTGGTGTCGTGTGTGTACGTTTTCTTCTCTGTCTGTCAAATAAATTCACATTGAAATGTACAAATTAAACACAAAATATAAACATCAATATAAATATAAATAATTAATATCACAACAAAAATAATAATTCAACCACATAGAATAACATAACAATGTATCATTACAATTCAAAATAATCTGTTTTGAAAAGTGTGGTCTGTGCTATTTATTGTTTGTTTGTATATCTGTGTATGCGAATGTCTACTTCAAAACAACATCCATATGTCCTTGGTCCATTGCAGGAGTGCCGTTCGATTCGGTCCGACTGAGGCGATTCCGGGCTTCCTTATTACTACACACCACTTCTATGCATCTCTGCTGTAATTGGGTTGCTAGCTGTGTGGCGGCATAACAAACCAAAAACCAAAAACCAAAACATAAATACTTCACAGAGTGTGGTCTTTCTGGCGACCTTGTTCGGTGGAGGATGGCCGGCGGAGAGGTCGAAATGGCCAGACCGTCCGCCATGCGTGTGTGTACGCATGGGCAAGTTCTCTACACGGCGGACGAGTGCATTTGCCGGCTCCCAGTGAGATGTCATCCATCTGCGGGCTGGTGCGCAGTGCTCGGACCTCGACATGAAGAGAGCGCTCGACGACAAGCTTGGTGCATACCATCGGCACGACGACAAGCTTTGCCTGCCTGTGGCGGCGGAACCTGAGGGCCGTGCAGCAGCAGATGCCTTCCCCACCGTGGCGTGAGATTTGCTCACCACAATACCCACCCCACCCGTGCATGACTGTTCCTCCTCCGTGCATTGCTGATCCCATTTGACCACAAAATGCTCTAGGTCGCAGCCAAATTGTGCACCGCATCGTGTCACAACACATCACAACACATCCCACCCTATCCACACAGCCAGGAGTTATTTCACTGTCTCTTTCCTTGTTTGCCCTCATCACACTCAGCGTGTGACACGCGCATCTTGAATTTTGCTTTGGGTTTTTTTTCTGGATTTGCTTTTGCTTGCGCGGTTTTGTTCTCGTTTTTTGTTTTTCTGACTTTCTTTTCTTTTGGAGGGATCTTTGGGTAATTCTGTTTTGTGCATTTTTGTTTGTTGTTCCTTATTTTGCGAATTTCTGGATTCTCTGCATTTTCGAGAATTTCTCGTTATGGTTAGTTTTCTGGATTTTCACCATTTTCGAGAATTCTCGTTCTGGTTGGTTTTTGTTCTGTCTTGTCAGCAGGTTAACCCAAGAAAGAAAGAAAGAAAGAAAGGTTTGGCAGGAACTAAATTTGCAGCCAAACTCGCTGGCCAAGACTCCTCTCTTCGCCCACACACAAACCAGCGACCACCGACAGTTCACCCCACAACCCTACTCTCCCCATTCCCACCAAACCACACCCTACCAACTCCGCCCCGCACCCACCTCTCGCACCTTCCACCCCACCCACACACCCTCAATGAAATTTTTCTTCATGTCTGTTCCCCAAATATTCCTTTCAGAGTTTGTGCAGATACCCGTGAGGGAGTCTGCCTTACGTGAGTGTGAATTCCCAACCTTGGCGCTTTACCAATAATAGCCTACACCCATTCCTTGTCTATTTGCCTGTTTCCATGAGTCTATGTCGTGTGTGTATGTTTTGTTCTCTACCTGTCTTGATACCTTTGTTGCGAGCGCTGCATGGTTTGTGTTCAGTTTTGTATTCATAACCACCTTTGTGTTCTCTTTCTTCTTTTCTGCGAATTGAGTAGATACCTTTGTCACGGTGCTCTTGATGTATGCATAACCCTGCTCCTATATCTGTCCTCCTTTTCTGTCTGCATGTTGATTATTCTAATTCCTGCGTATGTGTATCTAAACATACATACGCATTCCCCTCCTCTTCCATATTCGTACACATTTCTCGCCATATTCATATTTATGCTTTGTATTATGTTCTATATTCATACCCATCACTTTTTCTTCTTTTTCCGAAACTTAATAGACACCTGTGTTACAGTGCCTATTGATATAATCATACTCTTGCTCATATCCTAATCCTCCGATTCCTTCTGTATTTCCACTTTGTAATCTGTAGTACTTCCATCATTGTCCGGTCCTTATGCCTACCTTAGTCCTGCCAACAAGTAAACTTAACAATGACATATATGTATGACTACATTGAAACAAATTCGAGACATGACTGTACTCAAATAACTTATAATAATAATCCACATGCTTAACTTCAACAATGAAATGTCGAAATCAAACATTAAATCTATTACAATCCAAAATAAATCTGTTATTGTGTATGTGTGTTTTGTTCTATTCATCGTTTGTTCGCATATCTGCGTATGCGAATGTCTACTTCAAAACAACAATGGTAAAACAAAAAATAAAATAATACTAATTGCGGGAGTGCTTTCGAGCCAGGCGCTTCCAGGCTTCCTTATTAGTGCACCTCCATCTGTGTGCGTCCCTGCTGTACTTGGCGCGCTAGCTGTGTGGATCCGGAAAAAAATAATAATAATAATAATCATAATAATAATAATAATCATCATCATCATCGAGTCACTCTCTCAATTTGTAATTCCTGAATCCACTACCAACATACATATACACCACTTCAAGATAACATTCATGTGTCCACAGTCCATTGCGGGAGTGCCCTCGGGCCGGGCGCTTCCGGGCTACCCTATTACTTGGCGCCACTGTTTCGTATGCGTTCTCAACGGCTTGGGGGGGTTAGCGATGTGGCGGCTCAAACACAAACAAATAAACAAACAAACTACTGGGCGCTGCGCGCCCAAGAAAGAAAGAAAACAAACGTTCCTGGGTAGTTAGTGGTCGGCCATAAACTATAAGGTGTAATAATGGAGGCGGAGGGAGAGGATGGTAGCTGAAAGGCCAAGAAAAAAAGGAAAAAGGTATGTGAACTGCACGACAAGTAAATCACGACTCCATGGGCCAATTTTGCTATTATCGGTGTTCAACTAGGTTCAACTATAGCAGCTATTCTTGTACAGGGCCCGTGTCACAGACATTTCTTGATTAAATTGAATGGCTCAAGGTTTTTTTCTTAGATTTGTATTTATATGTAATTTTTTGAAAGTTTCTGGATATGTTGGGGTTGGTAATTCATCATTTTTGATGAAAGAAGTATTTTACTTTCTCACAGGTACAATTTTGGTACCTGTGGAAATAGAATTAGTACCACGTTTTGATTTGCTACCATCCTCTCGGCGGAGGTGGGAATTTTTAAAATTAAAACATTTAGTTCGAAAGTGCGTAGGAACACAAATGAAAATATTCTCTGGGTTTTTGAGTTACCACCTTCTTTATTATACCTAAAAATTGTTTTTTTTTGAAGTGTCCCATGGGACAAGGCGAGGTCTCTTTTGACCTTTCCTAGTCCCAATGGAACAGGTTTGGTACAGGCAGCCTGCCTGTCCCACTTGGACAAGCACAACCTGTCCCAATCTGCTTGTCCCACTGGGACAGGTTGTGCTTGTCCCAGTTGCTTGATGTGTGTCGCAACTTTAGTTGCATAACAATTTAAGTTGACTGAAAGAGGGAGGGCCGATCGGAGGAGACGGTGCATGAGTCAAAAATACCTCCTCTTGTCTCCCCAAGATGAGTGTGTGTTGCTTTGTTTTATTAAACTGATATTGGGGAATCGTTATGTAGGGTCCCGGGGCTTCATCGTGAGCGAGCCAAGGGAGACCACCCACGATCCAAGATCGCAGACGTCCCAACCTCACCCTGTCCCCTCTTAGATAACCTGGGGTGTCGGGATCCTCACCCAGCACCTTGACTACGTCGCTGGCTATACCGGTCCCCTCCTCTTCCTCTTCGAACAGACCCACAACTACTACGTTGACAACCAGGGGCTTGTGCACTGGCGGCTCCTTCGTCTGGGCAGGTCCAAAGTTCGTTCGTTCTCATTGGTGAATGTCCTGAGTGATGGTAAGATTTCTTGAGATCCAAGGTCCCAATTGTTGTGAAACCCTTTAACGCCCACTACCCAGAGCAGAACTTGTTTGTAAAAATTAAAAAAAAAAATCCGAAGGAAAAGGCGCACCTGCACCAGAGAAGACAAGTCTTTCCTATTTCCATAATGGAAACACTACTGAACTGGGTGCTGCTGGCTAGTTTGTGACGAATTTAGACTCGTCTGGGAGTGTGAGGCTTCGGAGAGGGATACTACGAGTTTAGACTCCTCTGGGAGTGTTGCACCTGATTAGGTGCGGCATTCGGGGGCAGGTCACGGACCAGTGTCTGAAGCCACACAGTGTTGAGTGGGATCCATGGTTGTCCAGGCCGGGAGCCAGACTGTGGGAACATGGGTGGGAGTTAGCACTCGCATGTATAATGATTTGAATTCACTTGGAGACAGGGCTAAGGAGGGTCGCGGAAGCGAACACAGGCACGCAGGAACAGGGGACGGAATTAGCGCTCGCATACATGTGGCAAATTCGCATGGAGACAGGGCCGAGGAGGGTCGCAGAAGTGATCGCAGGCACAGCGCAAATCTATTGTGGGAGAGGGTTGACTCCTGCATGTCGGTGGGGGCCAGCATCGTCTTTGCATACGTCGGAGTAGGTGGAGTAAGGAGTTCATCCGAGGTTGGGAGTCGATAAGAATCAAGAAACGAAGGGCAAGAGCGTAAAGCAAGCGTGGGCGTCACCTCACTCATCACACCCATTGGTCGCTACACCAATTGGGATTTTTGCCACGTGTGAAACGAGGCGGTTTCGTGCTCCAGAGCGCGACCAAACCGGCCAAGGACTGATTGCTCAGAACCCTCCCCAGGATGGCCTCCAAACCCGAGCGACCTCGGGCCTGGGTTTCGCAAAGCAAGCGGCAGCAGCAGATGTAGCAGGCGGCGGCAGCAGGTGGCAGCAAGCAGGCAGCGGTAGCAAGCAGGCAGGGCTCGCGTTACGGACGGTCTTGCGTGCCGCAAATAGATCGCACCCAATAATGGCAGGCAGCAGAGCGCGAGAGCGGTGCAGAGTCGTAGTTTGGCTTACCAGCTCAGCTGTGTCGATCTGTATCGCTACCGATCGGCTGCACTCGTCTCCGCTGGTGCAGTCACTTCCTATGCGTCGCACTCTGTAGACCTTTCACCATTTTCGTCGTTCACTGGTTTAGTCTCTGGATAATATTCCACATAGACACAAAAATGGTAACAACTCAATGCGAGCAGACAATTTTCCTCTCACTCTTTCGAGCCAATGTTCCAAGTGTAAGCACGCGAAAGATGATATCAACTTCGTGCACACAAAACATCAATTACATGATAACACGATAGAGAGTAACTATGTTAGTAGAAGCACCCCCCCTCACATGTGGCCTCTTGATACTAGCAGAGAAATCACAAAGTTTAATCAGTCAAATGTATGATTCTCCCCCTTCCTAGCATTAAGCATTTAGAGAGTACTACACAACATGAAACATGCTCTAGGACGCGTGCATAAAATGTGCAAAAACAATTATAGCAAGCAGAGTATTAATCAAACTTGTATGATATTATTTCGACGTGTAAACAAACACACACACCCTCATGTGCAGAGAGGAGAAAGAAAACAATGCGAACTGCATGCAAGAGTGCATACAATAAAAGTGCCATTTCACTTCAATGTACTCATGCACAAAGAAGCAAGAGGAAAATCCATTCGAACCGGAGCAAGGAGACCATAACCATTTGGAGCATAAGAAAAAGAAGTGTCAGTCGACCGAGCGACGTCCAATGGGTAGAAGTTGTGCAGTGCACAGAGCCGAGAGAAGCAGTTTTGAACGGAAAGCTCCAAAGCAGCCTTCAGTGTATCATCATAAGAGTTCCAATGATTTGACCAATCATTGACAGCCACAGGTTTCCTGTCATCAAATTTCTTGACAGAAATTGACAAACTCTTGCCGGCATTGCTTGCCATTATGCCCCAAAAATCACCAGCGAAATGGCACTATTATTGCCTCCAGAACTAGTCCGCACGAACACGTTGTTGCTTGAATTCAGTAAGGTAAACAAACTATTTATCTTTCTGCAGCACAGTGCCCAGAAAACGAACAAAATAAAATAACCTTCAGTTACACGCACAGTACAAAGAACAGCACCAGCGAATAAATTACACGATTGAGGTGCATTATTTTGATTACATCATTTCTTCACTCCTGCGTGCAATGATGCATGAAGCCACTTCGTTGCGGTTCAGAATGTGCACAGTCCTTCAGTGTATCGCTGACCCACTGACTCACAGAGCAGTAGCTGTCTACAACGCATGCCAAACATTGCGGTAATAGATCATTTGCAAAGGAATGACATGCAATATAATCGAATTTGTTTCCCAAGTGTTTGCTTAATGGCATTGCCCCCTGGGCTGCTAGAAAGCACGCACGTACAAATGAAGAGATGCAAGAAACGTGACGTGCCTGAGAGCGCTGAACGTAGAGAGGTGAGGGTAGGGCAGCTCACCAGCTTTCTCCTACAGATGAACTTGGGGGGGGTGGCCTTGGAAACCTTGAGCGTGGCTTGTCACTGACGTGATGATGCAACGGAGTCGATGCCCACAGTTTAATCAACGTCCTCGACGCAGGGCTCATAACCAAATAGAGTATACAGGTTCTATAGCGAAGCCACGCTTAGGAGAAAAAGCGTTGCTGGAGTGTAGATGGAACACACTGACACGCGATAGGCCCAAGTTTACTAACCTTCGGGCTGGTACGACCTTTAATACAGAATCAATGAAAGGTCTAGGCAGCTGCACCAAGCAGCTCCCTCTCATGGCACAGATGCGCCATGGTCCCGTAGTCCTTCACTCCTTGTCTTGCTCCTTTCATGTCGCTTCGCTGATCTTCAGTCACGAACTTAAAACTTGATTCTTCAACCTTAACGTCACGGTCAAGGTATGGGCGAGGGGGGCGAGGGGGAAGTGTACTTGTCAAAGCACTTCCAGTTTCGCATACAATTCTGTACCTGAAACCCCAATATACCTCTCAAGGTATAGATCACACACAGAGGACACTAGATAGAATCTGTCGTCTGCATAATACTCTCTTAGGCTCGAGTATCACACATGCCAGTGTCACAGTATGACTCTGACACAGTGATTAAGATGGGCGTTTGCCACCCCAGACAGAAAGAAAGAAAGTGCTATGATTATTACTCACCGGTGCTGTACACTGCTGGTATGCGTTCCTAAAATCCAGGGAGGGTTAGCGGTGTGGCGGCTTATCTTGTGACCAACCAAACCCAAAACCAATTATCAATTCATTTCGGGAGAGCCGTTCGAATCGGACGAGAACTTGAGAGCCATCTTAGCACGACTGCGGACCATCCGTTTTCAACATCTTGAGAGTGTCACGCTGGTTGCAGGACTGTTTTTATGGGGCCCAGGTTTTAAAAAGATTTTCAAAACGAAAGGAATTTTCGAAATTCGCCAGTCAGTTTTACTTGCAATTACTTGTTCAAAATTTTGGGCTGTTCGAAACAATTTTAAATTGACATGTCAACTTATTGAAAATTATTCGAAACCCCCTCGGTTCGATATTGGTTGGCTAAATCTTCTTTTCGAAACAGAACCATGACAAGTAATGCCCCTACTTAAAGCCCCCAAGAAATCTCGGGATTTTTGAAGTTTCCTTCATTTCTTCGAGCCCAAATGAGTTCCCCTAATATGGCGCGAATACTTGAATCACTCCAACATTACTTGAAAACGTTCGTTAATTTTGAAAATTCCTTGCGTTTTGAAAATCTTTTCATAACCAAGGCCCCATAAAAATAGTCCTGCGACCGGCATCGGCGGTGTGATACTTATAATAAACCAAACGAAACACAATTAAAACTCCAGGACCTTCGCAGATCCGCCTTCTACGCCATTCATTGGGACTATCAACATTCCGGGAGTGTGTTGCGTAGTGGTGGTGTGAATCAACAAACAAACAAAAACACAGTGGCACTGTGACCCACCTCGCTATATGAGCTTGAAAGTGTTTATACAGCGAAAAGGACATCGTAGCTACATGTCAGAGTCATGCGCACATAGCTGCCACGCTCGGAAGGCAACTAATCCGCGAGGTAAAGTATACATGTCCGACTTGTAGTTCCTGCTTCAGCGAGTGGCTGTGCTTGGCTGGTACTCCAGATGCCGTGCTACGGTACTTTCTAGTCACTGCGTCTTGAATCATCTAATGCAGATAGGTGATATATATGCGTGTTATATATTGTGACATAGTGAGTCCCCAGAAGCCGCCGCCAGACGTTCGCAGGTTCTATGTCGCTCTTGTTTTCTGTTCTTGCCTAGTCTTGATAGTGTACATCCCTATGACCCTATGAAGTCGGTGGCCAGTCGTAGAGGCCTACCGCCCACAGTTGCGTCACCCTGTACCCACCCCGAGCCCTCTTGCTGTGATTATGTCCACTGGATTACACGACAGCGTGTACTTGCCGTTTGTGTTTCCTAATACAAAGCTCGAGGACAGAATGGTGAAAATAGAATTTTGTAATGAGTGAGATCCACGGTCAGCTGTGGGTGCGAGCCACAGGCCAACTGGATGGGCCCCACACCATTGTGACCAACGTGGATGATTGGATGATGATGATGATTGCTATTATTACTTTCAACAGTAATTCAGTACCCTTGATCGAGGGTCTATGTAGATCCAGTCCATGTGAATTCGAGTTCTTGGGTTTAGACGGTTCGAACCGACGACCTAGGGATTAACAGTCCCTTGCTCTGACCAACTGAGCCACGCTTGCACGTGAGGTCATTGATACTTGTGCAACAATGCAGCCGCGACCGCGTCATGAGCTATCGTAGATTTAGGTTGTTCTCTTGAGCGGAGATTGTTCTCTTGAGCGGGCAGTCGTCGGGCGACCGAGCGTCGGGACAGCAGGTAGGCGTGCAGCAAACAACAGCCTGCACGATGCTTGCATAAGTCTCAAGATAATTCGCAGTAGTTTGCATGGTAACGAAGTTGCTGCACAGTTGCATAGGTGCGCTTGCGCGGGCGTATTTGCATTGGTTTGGTGGGTGTGGCACTGAACAGGTGTCCTGAGGATTAGTGCATATGTATCATAGGCGTTTTTGACATCAGCGTAAACATTTGCGAAAACACTCGTTACATGGTGTGCACATGCGCTCGTGTATGCGCACTTTGTTCATTAGCCTTGGGGGACGACGGTGGAAGGGTTTAACTAATCTATGCAGGGCACTTGTTGCTTTGCGTGGGGGGTTATTTTGACAGATGGAGAGATAGGGGTGTTGTCTGTGTCTTCTCTATTTTTAAACGGTGCTCAACTCACGGCGGGTGCTCTGTTGTGGCCCCGGCCCGGACGCCGGGAGTGTCACCCAGTCCGCCGGCTCTGGGCGCGCGGTGACGCTCGACCTGCTGCACCAGCACGTGCGCGGCTTCGAGTTGTGCATGCGCGCACACAATGACGCGCGCTGCGACCTCGCGCGGCACGGCCCCGGGCAGGTGTGAGAAGGTGACAGCAGGAGTGTGGCGCAATGCGGGATGCTCGGGCTGTTTGTGGGAGGCGTGCTTGGGAAGATTGGAGATTTAATAAATCATACTTATTCAATCGCACTGTGATATTCTAATAATTTCACGACTCTTGCCATATACTGTGACATTGTACGGCTGTGTCATGAGGTTGTGTCAGTGTTGTGCACGTGTAAGGGGGCATGTGTGTGTGTGTGTGTGTGTGTGCGTGTGTGTGTGTGTGTGTGTGTTTAGTGCCGACC
>Ga0209390_10010591_pt1 | contig 10764 bp, 16 predicted proteins | sample BON01_FD_187212 | JGI IMG/M metagenome (GOLD analysis project Ga0209390, IMG submission 187212) | Freshwater microbial communities from Lake Bonney liftoff mats and glacier meltwater in Antarctica - BON-01 (SPAdes) (version 2) | ecosystem: Environmental > Aquatic > Freshwater > Ice > Glacier... | reverse complement strand
ATATATGTATATATATATATATATACATATATGTATCTATACATGTTTGTAATAATCATGATGATAATCGTAATCATAATCTATTTCGTGATTCCTCTCTCTTTGTCTCTCTCGGTCTCTCCTTATTATTTGACCCTTTCTTTTTCGGTTCTTGTTCTGTTGTGTTTTGTATTCTATCAAATTTGATTTCAAGTTTTGTTGACCTACACATTTAGGACGCGCGGGTCGTTTAAATACTTCCCTAAGAACGCTCTGCTTTCGTTTTGCCGTAACATGAAGTCTGCCGTCCACGTGCCATATGCAAGGTGATTGATATTGCCTTGCTGTGCCCTAGCTCGCACACATGATGTCAAGAATTTTCTGTCATCAATCCAAGTGTTCTGCTGCAAGGCCTTCACCGAGTCTCCAGAATGACGATCTTGATAACTTACTTTCCCTGCCTTGCAGCACGGTTCTTTCAGTCCTTTATTTCATCACCTTTAAAACATTTTTCATATCGTCGCCTGAGTGTGCTCATTTGTCTCCAAGCACCTGTAAGCCTCTCTTCATGTTTTTGCACATCATTCTCTGCTGCCCCTTTCCGTATTGCATCCCTCACAGATTATTAAATGTCAAATGCCGATCTTGATAAGTTATTTTCCCTGCCTCGCGGCACGGTTTTTTCCACGTGAAGACTGCTCAATTCGTCCGTTGGCACCACTCTTTGCCTACCTTCGGATCTGAAAGAGCCTTCTCTGCCAGAATGTCTGATCCCTCATTCGCTGGTTCTCCTCGATGCGCTTTCACTTTGACCAAGAAGGTTGCTGTCCCTGCTGCAATCCTCTTTCGTAGTATCTTGACGGCTGCTGCCAGAATATCCGTGTCAGGTGCCCCCACCAACGTTGCCTTTCCACCTTCAACAATCCACCAATTGACTGCCTTCAACAATGACTTGTTGTCACACAAATACAGCAACAGCTCCTCTATCAGCGTGTCACGAAGCGCCAGTAAAAACGCTGCCAATTCAGGCTGATTTGAGCTGGAGCCTTCTTCCCCACGTCCCACTTTACATTGCTGCTTTTTCTTTTTTCTTCTCAAATTATTATATCCTGCTCCCATTTTGCCTTTTTTGTCTGAACCATCACCTGCCGTTACCTGGTCGTGAAACCCACAGCCTCTGAGCATGCCTATCTCTGTGCCCATCCAGTAATCACATACTCTTCCTTTCAATCGCACTTGACATTCGTCTTTTCCTCCTGATACTCCGGCCACTTTCTTCAAAGCTGCTTTTTCCTCGTCTGCCACATGGCAGTCTTGATGAACCCAACACGAAGCATACTCTTCGCTCACTGCGCATTTGATGTTGCTCTGTAGCCACCACGCTTTCCAGTGCACTGACTGCCCTTTGGCTTTTTTCTTATCCATTTTCTCTCCTGCTTCGGCTTTGGTTTGCTTGCTGCGGTTTGAGAAGATTTCTTTTCCATCGACTTCAAACAGGCGTTGCTCTTCGTCTTTTTCCCTCGACCTGCACCAAACCACCGAATCCTTCGACTTGCCCATCTTTTTCGACCACTGCTCCTGCTCAGATTCCGATAAACTTTCCCATACTACAACAGTAAGTACGTCATCCTCTCTCCAGAACATTACGTCTCCTCGTCCCGCCAACTGAAAGAAGGGAGGGGCTGACATCACAGCCTCATCTTCAAATCTCTTGGCTTTGTTGATCTTTTGCAGTGCTTGTAGTATTGACCATGTTGGTGATCTATACTCAGCTTCTTCCTTTTCCTTCGTGCGCTTAGTTTTCTCTTGAATGACCGTGATCAGGTTTTGTTCTCGGTCCAACCATCGCTTTCGTAAAAAAATCCAACTGCTGCTCGCAATTGTCCACCCTCTGTGCGGTTCCATGCATGTAGTGAGGCCCTCTGTAGTTCCTATTCTTGTTTTACCAAGGCGTTCTTCCCAGAGTAGCGACTCTGCTAGGATTCTGACATACCCTCCGTTCGGTATCTCTCGATCTAAAAAACAAGTCATGCTGATTTCTGCATGCACTTCTTATTCCAGAGAGAGAGATAATGTTGTTTATTAGAAAAGAAACCAAAACGAAGATCAATAATGATCTCCAATGCAACGAATCCTTTGAAAGTTTCTCACAAGAATCTTTATTGGGGTGTGCGGGTTGTGCATCCATTTATGTGTGGTTGGGATGTGATCTCGTTGTGATGTGTGTGCAAGCTGTGAGTGACCGTGCCTTTGGTGACCTTTGCGTATGTGTTTGGTGTGGGTTTGTTCAGAGTCAGTTAGTATGAGTCTATAATATTCAAGTTGGGCACCAGTGTGGAAGTTGATAGTGGAAGAACAAATAGCAAGCTTGTTAGATTCAGCGTCTTTTTTGTTTGTGACTGGTCAACTGCAAGTGCGCGAGGTTGGAGTGCGTGAGGGTACGATTTGTGAAGGGTACGCAACGGTAGCAGATACTGAGAGAGGAATATGAAATTTCGCTATCAGAACTATGGAGAGGTTGAGGCTCAACCTGCCCATAGTGTGGTATAGTCGCTGTGCCTGTTCGGTACTCTTACTCTTATAAATCAGCACCCCCTGCGGCCAAACCACAGGGGGTGATAGGGCCCCTCGTTGAGGGGCCTGATTGGATTGCTCGACCCACATGTGGGCGAGTGATAGGGGGGCCGTCAGTGTTAGCTGCGGCTCTTTGAATTGGCCGGTCTCCCCAGGGAGAGCGGCCCGAGTTTTCTTCTTCTCAGATTACCAGCCCACTAAATGGGCCAGTGAATTTTTTGAAGAGTTTGAATTCTGACGTTTGCGAGTTGGCCAGTTCTGTTGAAAGAGAGCTAAGGGCCCACTCGAGGCTTCACAGGATGGAGACGTGAAAACGCTTGAAGAAGATGTCTGATAAGGCTAGTGTTTTTGAGACTGTGAGCATTCAGATTTTGTCTCTGGCTTTAGAGTTTGTAACTCCAAGAAGGCAGATCCTGTCTTGGAATTGAGTCTTCTTGAGGGAGCCCAATGCTCCAACCGTGAAGTTGGCTTGTGTACAGTTCCAAGGACGACCATGAAGGGCGCTAAGATAGTTGATGAAGTAGATGTGCAACCCATATCTCTCGTTCTTCTCGAGTTCCATTATCTCAGCCCAGTCCCCCTCCTCTGAGGAAGATTGGGCGAGTAAATTCCAGAAAGACACCGTGTTTATTCTTGTCGTTAAACGCACCTCCATCGGGTCTCCGGCTGTAGCAGGAGGTGATTTCCTGAGAAGTCAAGACGATGCCCTGTCGGAGGTAAAATGCGGTGACATCCTCTCTCAGACGTCTAATCCCGGAAAACAGACCTAGATGTACGAGAATTTGACGGACTGTCCACTCGTCATGAGTAGCCTCGCTGACCGCTGACGGAAAGTACCATTCCTCTCGCCGTCGTCGTGGGCTTCCACGGAGTTCCTACTGATGGCTGTAAGTAGCTCACGCCAGATGCCGTGGTGTACCGTGATTCTTGGTTTTTGGAGAGCCAGGCATTGGGCTTGGATATGGGCGAGGCTTTCCGGCCACGGCGTCACCTCCAGGTGGAGGCGTTTACAAAGCCTGCACTCATCGCTATCTCGAAGACCCCAGAGCTTGAGAAGCTTGGCGCATGGGAATTGGTAACCAATGCTTTGTAAAAGGCGCCTTTGAGACTGGTCCGGGATGGTTTTGTCTTGCCAGTGCTTTCCCAACGGATCTCTTCTATTATCTTCTCGATTCAGAAATTCTGAAGTATAGTTCTTGTGGAGAGGGAGTTGCAGTTCGGACACCTTCAAATGCACTCTGGTCCGAAGGGTCTTGTTCATGGAGCATCTGTGTTCGACTCCCTCCTCAGTCCACGAGAAGGTAGGATGTGGGCTAGGACCATCCCATTGTGCATTATCAACATCCTCTCGACCTTCGTTGGCCCATCTGTCTGCCTTTTTATTGAGAAACTCACCCCTATGGACTCTGATTTTGATAAACATGGTGAAGAGGCCAAGACTCACCTTTTGGTGGAGAACCTTGATGATGCGGGCGAGTATATCCCCGTCTGGGGAATGTCGAAGGAGGGGATCCTTGCCCTCCCCCACCCAATTCGATGCAACTGTCATGAGTCCTTTCGAGTTTGTGAGAACCACAATAGGCTGGTCGTGGGTGAGGGAGTCTTTAAGAGCCAGACATGCTGCTGCAAATTCGGTCCTGCCGGACGAGCCGCTGCCGGCGCCTGCCCCAACCCTGCAGCACCCGCCTCCTTTGATTGATGATTGCTTTTATTACTTGTAACAGTAGTTTAGTATCCTTGCTTGAGGGTCTATATAGCTCAAATCCATGTAGATTTGACTTCTCAGTTTTTTGAGTTCTTGCCGGAATCGAACCAACGACCTCAGGATTAACAGTCCCGCGCTCTGACCAACTGAGCTAGTTTTACATCGTTTCGGATATTAAAGGTATCGTGTCTGTAAAAGTCTGCTCCCATTCCTGTGCTGTCTTTCGAACCGTCTGTGGCGTATATAGCCCCAGGGAATGTGACAAGTGACTATCAAGGAGAGGTCATTTGTGTACCGGGAAAATGACCGTGACAAACGTTACAGCACCGTGTCGGATCACGCGAAGACAATGTAGAAGGGGTTGAGATTGCAGTCGTATTGAGATTCATTAAAAGGGCCACAATCGAGGTGGTTCAGTGTTTTCCCTTACCCCAGTCGTTGAGTAGCATCCAATCAGTGTGTGGGAGGGAACGCGGCGTGGCCTACGAAAGCCCAGCAGGAACCAGCGACGTGCCCTACGAGGGGGTCGTGCGCTGGCACCTACAACCCGTGCTCCGCGTCAGTCTCGTCACCCCTATCATAGTACATGGTAGCGTACATGGTGAGGTGATCACGACGACCGTCAACGCTCCCACTCTGCTTGATTGACAGTGGAGCACGCAGGAGGCTAGTGCATGTCGGCAGGCGGGAATACCCCGCTTGGTGATTTGCCAGCAACTCCCACAGCGCCAAGACAGCCTGCAGAGTCCTCGCCTGAGACAGACTCGGCGAAGGATGACACTGGGCCGTCCTGGGGAAGTCAGGTCTCGGAGGACGCGGTCTTGCCCATCCTTTCCCTCGCAGGAACCGCCACAGCTGTCTCCTTATCGGGCACGCACTTGCTCGGTGTCGAGAGCCGGGCGCACTCGCACTCTCAGACGTTTGCCAAGCATGTATTCGAGTTGCAAATGGGCATCCAAGCCAATGACATATGCTCTGACAGTAGCATGGGCATCTGCGAGCACTGCATTGCCTCATCTTTCCAGGATGGATCACCACCGCGCCTATTGTGGGATAAGATATGGCGATCTTTGAAACCCACCAAGGTGGTTGGCCATTTCAAGATTGTGCTGGCACTGCACACAATGATGGGCTCGTACAAGGACAATTTCGCTGCCAAACGCATGGACGACAACATGCACGCTTTTGCATGGTCTACAGGCGTGAATGCAGTGACCAACCAGCTTCAATTCAACACACTGTTTGAGTTGGCAGCGTCTGTGGCCAGCGAAATGGCACATCTTCCCACGCCTAAATTGTTTGAACCACTCACTGACAGAGCCAAGTTCAAGTTTGTCATCTCCAAACTACCCAAGGTGTCGGCGCGATACCGCACGTGTTTTGAGGAGGATGTGGATAAGTGCCTCAACCTCGATGACATGTTCAAGTTCTTCGCTTTCCAGGAGGGACGCACAGGCAGCATGGCATCGGGCGCTAAGGGAGGTGGGATGCTCTCCAACCTCAATGTCGAGGCGACTCCTTCCCGTTTTGACATAACCTACGATGGGGAGTCGGTCGAGCTCGCCATACTGCAGCGACAGAATGTCCACAACAACACATGGATACAATAGGCGAAGGAGTACAATAATTGCAATCCTGCTCTTTGGGACACGCTCATTCACGCACTGACTGGTTACAGGCTGCCGGATGCGTCAGTGACGCATGTGCAGCACTTGGCGCAGCTGGCGGATCACCAGCGCGGTCGTATGCGGGGAGGTCAACTCGGCTGCTTTCGTTGTGGCTCCACCAAGCATGATTTTCGGAGCTCGCGGTGCACGGCCAGGCCAAGCCAGGACGAGCTTGACAGGCTGCCAGCCTCAACGTGGCGTGGTGAGTGGGTGTGCCCTCCTGTGCACCCAATCATGTGTCTCCTCAATCCACCTCAGCTGCCTTATGGTCCGCCAGCAGCTATGGGACCACTGCGCGCGGGGTACGCAACGATGGGGCCACCTCCATATGGTCATCCTGCAGGCATGGGGCCTCCTGCAGCAATGGGCCCACCACGCACACTTCCAGGAGTCGGGGTAGCATCTAATACTACTCATCCTCAATACCACGGGCCAGGAGGTGGAGCGGCGCAGTATGCTTATGGCTGCAGCGCGCCACCGGGGCCTCTGTCGCCACCCATCCACACTTTGGCGTCCTTGTATGCTCGTGATACAGACCCTGCTGGCCTACTCGCAGTACAGCAGCAGATGTATCAGGAAAACCAGGTGGCGCATGATTTGTGTGAAGCGCGCAGTCGGGTGGCTGAACTCTGGCAGCAGCAGGCCTCTATGTTAGAGGCACGTTGGAGGCGCGTGAATGTTGGCAGATTTTGCAGAGCGGACCAACAACATCTCATCTGGCGCCAGCTGAGATGAAGCCACTTTTGTTGGCTCATCGGGCACCGCCAGACTGCGAGTGGGTGGGGTGGTATCGTTACGGGCGCACGCACTTGTATCTGCTAGCTGACGAGGCGCGCATCACGGCTGATGTCATGGCTGGGCACTTGGCTGGAGGGGCCGCCGGGGCGCACGAAGACAATGAGGCCCTCTTCGATGCTCTGGAAAACGAATAGAGGGTGAGAGAGTTGTTGACTCTCACTCTGAGGATCAGTCTTTGCCTTGTTTTTTGTGTAAAGATTGTTCTCAATCAACTCAGCCAGCTTTGTTTTTTCGCCGTAGTCGCTTACTGTTTACAGTGGAAGCAGCTCAACTGCGTAGTTAGGATTGGAGCGCCCGCGAACAAGGGTTTCGGGGGGATGTATTTTTCAAATGTCAGGATGACTGGCAGCCTAGATTCAAGGACGCTCCACAGGCGTCTGCAATCCAAGTGTATCAACCAGGATTTGCTGTGCCTCGGCAACACCCGCTGTATATTCCAGATTTGGGACCACGCAAACGGGTGTGCTTGGTGTTCGACCCCCCACCTCCTATTACTACACCATTTCTGGACGGGGAGGCAGCAGCCGTGGTAATTCAACCGCCTCCTTTCACGGGCTTCTTTTCAGTGCGACACCAGCGGGCCAGGGTGTCATGCACTGATTTGGAGCCAATTGCGGATGTGGTACCTACTGTGCTCATCCCACAAGTGGTAGATACTACTCCCGAAGACTATTTTGCTATCCCTCCTATGGTGGCCGTGCTGCCCGTTGTACAGGCACAGGGTGATAGTGGGGGTGAGAATCTTGTTTTAGATTCTACTAAAGACGACTTGTCATGTGTTGCTGTTGGGCATTGGGAGAGCTGTGCGTGTCACACTTCAGTGTTGAAGACAGTGATTACAGCAGGTGAACCACAGCATTTGGCTGCATTATGGAAACGCAGGCAGACAGCTCACGCAGGATCCACGCCTAGTGTCACGCGTGACTACACCCGGAATTCGTGTGAATTTATCCATTGTCAGTGTGCCATTTGCGTATCTTTCAAAAATAGTGCGGGGGCCTGGTGTTCGGCACCGTGTAGAACTTGCGTTGGTTGTAAATGCGTACGGTGTTGGCCATGTTTCAACGCTACGGGGCATTGGGATGCTGCTATTGCCCGCCAGCGGGGTCCAGTAGGTCAATTCCATGCGTTACCAGTACTTTCTCCCGTATCACCTTAACAACAGCCATGCAGCAGGAGGAGGGGATGTTGGAATCTCCTACTAATTGCCAGTTGTCTTCCCAGCAAATAGAGGGGGAACAGAGACGAGTGAGAGCAGCCCTGGATCGTTGTAGACAGTTCTTGTGGGGAAAACACTTGGCCCCAGTCACGGGGGTTTCAGCTCTGTCCCTAGCGCAATTCCGCACGCAGGTGCGACGACACATTCCGGCACCAACGCTGTCACTGGATATGCAGAGTCATCTTCCAACTCTTATGGCAGCCATGGTGTGTTCAGCGATGGCACACGGGGATGCATGGGCAAATGCACGTCTCCTTGTGGATTCAGGTAGTGAGCATCCACCTCTCATCAGTCAGACACTCTCAGACACCTTGGGTTTGTCGGGCCCTATTGCGGTTGGGGCTACTCAAACCAACGGGGAATACCTCCCACGTAGAGACGTTGGAGATTTGGACTTGATGGTCAATGGGCAAGTTGTCAAACCACGGTTTCTTTCAGCTCCTCTCACACATTATGAGATCATTTTAGGGGATCAGTGACTGCGTGAAAATTCAGTGGTCATGGATTATGCCCACAATCTTCTATGTCAATGGTCCAACAGTGGGTTGAAACCCAGCACTTTCAGCGCACAGGGGAGAACAGACCCGCTGGTAGTGGCACCAGATCTTCAGGCACGTTCTCTTCAGTATGAGCGTGAGTCACGCCAGGACATATTGGCGGCAGCAGTGACTACAGGTCTCCATCATGCTGCCATGTTTCTGTTGGACAGGCAGGCTGAGATTACGTACGACCTCGAGGATCAGTTAAGTTACAAGTATATTATGTCAGCTGGGTTGCCTCAGCGTCTCTGAGGTATGGAGGAATACATACCACCACATACGTCAGCGCACACCCGCCGACAGGAGGCTCATCACTTTCAAAAGGGCGAGTACCGGCCGCCAGGGCTGCACATGCTGGGTGATGTGGCCAAAGAGCTGCCAGAGGATGCTGAGCTTGAGGACTTGGTTGACATGGACATTCCAGGTTTAGTTCCACCAATAATTAATGCTTTTGATTTTGTGGAAGCCGAGGTGCGGACACAGCTTGGTGATCTGTCTCGAAAAAAACAGGATGTGATTGTGCGCATTCTCGAGGGGTTCGAACCAACAGTGTTCGAGACTTGTGACATGCTTCGTCTGGCTCCGCATTGTCAGTGGGACCTCGATATCACAGAGGTCGAGGGGGCTCGACCAGTCACAGGTCTGCTCTATCCAGTGTCACCACAACACTTGCCTGAACTGAACAGGCAGATTAGTGTGCTTGAGCAAGTTGGTATCATTCAGCGCAGTCGCAGTTTGTACGGTGCGCCCGTGTTGTTTGCGCCCAAAAAGGATGAAAAACTGCGCTTATGCATTGATTACCATAGACTTTACCAACAGACGTTCAGGGATTGTTATCCCACACCCGTTGCTACTGATCTGATTGCGCGCACTCGTGGGGCCTGCATGTTCTCGTAGTTGGATTTGCACAGTGGTTTTCATCAGTTGCGCATTCGTGAAGAGGATCAACACAAAACAACATTCGTCACGCCAGGAGGGCAGTACAAATGGGTGACATGTCCGTTTGGTTTGTCTAACACGCCCAGTTACTTTCGGCGGCTCATGAATGATATCCTTCACGACCATATAGCAGCGGGATACTGTGTATGTTACTGTGATGATCTGCTTATCTGTACAGAGTCAGATGTTCCCGCTGAACATCTGGTCAAGTTGACCGCAGTACTTGATATACTGCGAGAACACGACCTCCTTGTCAAGGGGTACAAGACTGAACTGTTTCGTACAGAGGTCGAATTTTTGGGATTTAAAATCTCGGCGCAGGGATGGGTACCTACTGAATCTAAGGTGGCAGCAGTTGTGGACTGGCGTGCACCAGAAACAGTGAAATGCCTCTGCTCGTTCTTAGGAATGGCAAGTTTTTTCCGCACTTTCATTCCATTATTTTCAGAAATGACGGCACCACTCACGGACTTGCTCAAATCCTCAGGGCCTGGTTCTCATCGCCTAGCGTGGACAGTAGAATGTGAAACAGCTTTCAGCATGATCAAAACAGCGCTCACGTTGGCACCTGTCCTGCGTCACTTTGATCCGGCGCTTCAGACAGCAGTTCACATTGATGCTAGTCAAAATGCAGTGGGCGCAGTTCTCTTGCAGTGACAGCCAGGTGAGTCACAACCTCGGCCAGTGGCTTTCATGTCGAGGAAGTTGGCAGGAGCGCAGTACAAATATGATGCTCGAAACGTCGAGGCCCTGGCAGCGCAGATGGCACTCACCACTTGGCGCACCATCCTCTTGGGGGCGACCTTCGACATTTATTCAGATCACGACAGCCTCAAATACTTGTTCACTCAGAAGGCACCATCCCAGCGCATCTTGCGACTGTGTGAGTTCTTGGCTGACTATAACTTCACAGAGATCAAGTATGTGCCGGGACCAGAGAATGTTGTTCCTGATTTCTTGTCACGTCCTTGGGATAAGACTACTGAGCCGTCACCCATTCACATGCTGGTGTCTGCGCCATCAGATTGACTATCCTCATTACAGACTCTGCAACGTCACGAAGATCCATCAGTGATAGTCTTGCCAGTGATAGTCTTGCCAGTGTGGTGAGGCCAGGTGGCAGTGCAGGAAAGACAGGGTGCATCAGGGCTCTGGAGCAAATTCTTGTCACCGGGGGAGACACCGCTGCAGGCGGCAATCCAGGTGGCGGACACCATGTCTGCAGATGCCAGTGCAGCAGTGGCCATGAAGAAGAAATGTTGTTTATTGGAATCCAAATGGAAGATCAAGTATGATCTCCTGCGCAATTAAGTCCTTTAAAAGACACTCTCAGGGAATGTCTCT
>Ga0209390_10010584_pt1 | contig 10768 bp, 8 predicted proteins | sample BON01_FD_187212 | JGI IMG/M metagenome (GOLD analysis project Ga0209390, IMG submission 187212) | Freshwater microbial communities from Lake Bonney liftoff mats and glacier meltwater in Antarctica - BON-01 (SPAdes) (version 2) | ecosystem: Environmental > Aquatic > Freshwater > Ice > Glacier... | reverse complement strand
ATGTGAACGGTATGATTTTAGATCCATGAGGAGAAGGGGAGACAATAACCAAGAGTGGTTCCTTTGTTATGATGCGAAGAGTATCGAGTCAACGGAACGCCGGAGCGAATCACTTAATCCAGAACCGGGAACTTCGAAAACGAAGCGAGTCGTTGTCCTCGGTGGCGGCGGATTTATCGGGGGGCACTTGGCGAAGCGGCTTAAGGTCGAGGGCTGCTTTGTGCGCATTGCCGATATCAAGACTCATGAATATTTTGATCCCACGATCATATGTGATGAGTTCATGCAGGTTGATCTACGGGATCCTCGGGCGGTTGCTTCGGTGATTAAGGATGGTGATGACGAGGTCTGCCAACTCGCGGCCGATATGAGTGGGGCGGGGTATATTTTTACGGGTGAGAATGACGCAAATGTCATGCACAACTCGGCGACAATTAATCTCAATGTCGTGCAGGAATGTGCGAACAAGCAGGTAAAGAAAGTTTTTTATTCGTCCTCCGCTTGCATCTATCCTGAGCGGAATCAGCTTGATCCGAATAACCTTATTTGCACGGAAGACTCGGCCTATCCGGCAGCTCCCGACTCTGAATACGGCTGGGAGAAACTATTTAGTGAACGGCTCTTTTTAGCCTACGCGCGCAACCATGGATTGGATGTGAGAATTGCGCGCTTTCATAATATCTTTGGCCCAAAAGGAACTTGGGACGGGGGCAAGGAAAAGGCTCCCGCCGCGATGTTGCGAAAAGCGGCGGAAGCCAAGACCGGGGAGAGTATCGAGATCTGGGGCAATGGTCTGCAGACGCGCAGTTTCATGTATGTCGACGAATGCGTCGAAGCCGTGCTGCGCCTGATGGTCTCGGACTTTTCGGGGCCGGTAAATATTGGTTCCGAGGAAATGGTTTCGCTGAATCAACTGGCTGGTTTGGCGATTAAGATCTCAGGTAAAGATATCCAGATAGAGAATCTTGCGGGCGATGATTTTGTGCAGAAATACGGATTCAAATGCCCTCGGGGTGTTAATGGGCGTAACTCCGACAATCAGCTCTATCGGGAGAGGATCGGCTGGGAGAGCACCAAAAAACTCGAAGAGGGATTGCGAACAACCTACGAATGGATCGCACAGCAGGTCGCGGCGAAGTCAGAATCTCCGTCTGTCGGTTGAAGCGCCAGAGCCTCTGTCGTGGCTTGTGAAAGCAGTTGATATTGATTCAGCTCCTTTGAGTTGTCTGCTTTATCGGGAGTTCCAGACGAACTGTCGCGCTATGCAATCGAGAACTAATGGACGGGTGAATCGGATTTACTTCGTCGTTACATTCGGCGGCAGGTCGCGTGTGGATTGAAATTCAAGACGCGAATGGGCAGGCGATCCCGGGATTTACGTTGGCAGACTGTGAGCCCTTGTTCGGCGATACCCTTGATCGTGAGATGACTTGGAAGCCGGGCTTCGATGTGAGTAGTATGCAGGGTCGCCCCATGCGGCTGCGCTTGGTGCTGAAAGATGCCGATGTCTATGCTTATCGATTCAAATCTCAGAGGCATGATGAATTGCCGTGTGTGTGGTCGGGCTGGGGTTTAGCTGACTTTGATAAACCGCCCGGTGTTCGAGGATTCAGCGGCGGCTTCGATCACGCGGGCGATCTTGAGTGCATCATTGAGGGTTGTGGGTGGCTCTGATTTACCTTGGGTGGCGGCGATGAATTGGCGGAAAAAATCTTCGCCGTGTGACCCACCGTATGAGTTTGATGGCGCGAGTTCGAAAGAGGCTTCCCTGATGGCAGACTGGTTATCGATGGGGGGACTTTCTATCTGCAGTCGCGGCTCTAGATCGGGCCAGACGACGCGTCCTTCCCGAGCATTGAAACCAAGATAGGAATCGTAACCTTTCTGATTCACATAGCCCGCTCCGCTGTAGGCCAGAGTGTAGCCCGCGTGGAAGGTGCCAATGGCTCCGGAACGAAATTTCAGGGAAAGGACCGCGGTGTCTTCGACCTCAATCGATTCGCCGGAGCGTGTGGCCATCATCGCGGCGACTTCGACGATGTCATGGTCAGTCACGTATTGCATGAGATCGAGGCAGTGGCAGCCGAGCCACAGGAGAATGCCACCGCCGGCTTGATCTTGCTGGAAAAGCCACGACTCAGGGTGGCGGAACTTCACCTGGGTGGTGAGAAAGCGGCCCTCGACGGAAAATAGGGGCCCCAGCGTGCCGCTTTGCAGCAACTGCCGCGCGGCTACTATGCAAGGATGGGCACGGCGAACATACAGGACACTGGCCACGACTCCGGCTTGTCTCGCGGCTGTTTGCAGTGCGATGATTTCAGCACTGTCGAAGCCCACCGGTTTTTCGGCGAGGAGATGTTTCCCCGCTTTGATTACCTGTTGGCATATCTTAGCCGCCAGATCGTGACGGACGCAGACAATGGCAAATTCGGTCTCGAGATCGGAGAGGATCGCAGCGAGATCGACAGTTAGGTCGCAGGTCTTGGGTTTCTGAGCGTGAGAAGAGCGGGCGACGACGGCGGGATCGGCATCCCATAGCGCGATGGCGGTGATCTCTGGTAGATTCTCGAGAGTCGCGAACAGGATGTCCGAATGGGGGTGATCGAGACCAAGTAGGGCTGCTTTCATGTTTGGAGGATTACCCCACCAGATAGCGAAAATGGAGAGGAAGTCGGTGAGGGCAGGATTTCAAGAGATGCGATTTAGCATCAGTCGCAGTCCTTCTGTCGGGGCATCGGTGATAGAGACGAATTTAGAATCAGCACCGAGGATTTCGGTCAGGGCTTGGCGGGCGATATCGGTTTGGAGAATCGCGCCGCGCAGTCCGATCGGTGGGGTATCTTTATCGGTGAAGAGTTTTTCGCGCACGGTTTCGGCGAGGTAGGCGAGTTCGCAGACGGTGTCGTGGATGATGGCGGCGCCGATATCGTCGCCCTCGGTTTCGAGCTTGAGCACATGAGCGGCGAGCTTGGCGACTTGTTGATGCGATACGGCCGTGCCATCGAGCTTGGTCGATAGGAGGGTCGCATCGGACACTTTCAGGTCAGCGCAGACGAGTTTACCGAGGGTGGATTGTTCACCCCAACCTTGCAGCTCAGCGAGGGTGCAGGTAAGCGCTTGGCGACCGAGATCGTAATCACTGCCGGGATCACTCATGCGGCACCCGAGATTTCCGGCGCAGTGAATGCTATCGTCTGTGCCGCGACCAGCTACGAGTGCACGGAGCGGATCGCAGTTAAGCAGGATGCCAGGAAGACCGTGCGTGGCTTGTTCGAGTGCGGGGATATAATTGGGATGCGCGCTCGCGGGGCTAAAGAGATGCAGGCGCGCGACGATGCCTTCCCAAAAACTCAAACTGCCAGGTAAGCAAAGTGCGGTGTGCGCGATCTTGGCGTCGGCCTGTTCGGCTCTGGCGTGGGCGGCGAGTTCTTCGAGCTTTTCGATCAGCACGGAACGGATCGTATCCTGATCGAGAATCGTATCGGGATTCACCCCGATGGCGGTGCGGCGCGCGCAGATGTCACCTGCAGGATTGACGAGGATGAGATCAGTTTGGTTGTCGTCGCCGTAAAGGCCGATTTTGTAATTCATGGGAAGGAGGGTGGTGATTCAGAATGTCATTGCGAAGGAGTCCCGCCCTGCGGGACGACTGCGGCAATCTACGCGATTTCGGAAGGTCTGAGTTATCGTGGATTGCCGCGTCGCTCTGCTCCTCGCAATGACAGGGAGGCAGCTGGATCAGATTAGGCCGCGGTCGGAAAAGAAGGTTTTGAGATGCGCCATCTGCTCATCGTTGAGTTGGGTGTAGGGCGCGCGCCGCCAGCGCGGCGCGATGCCAGCGATTTCTATGGCACCGCGAAGAACGGCATCAAAATGCGCACCGTGCTTGGCACAAAAATCCATGAAGGGGATGTCGTATTTATTAACGATGCCCACTGCTTCCTCGCAGTTTTTCGATTGGATCGCCGCCCAATAACGATGCGCGATTTTCGGGAAGCAGCGCATGTAAAGCGAGAGGTAGGCGTGCGCTCCGTAGGGGAGCTGATCAAGATGGTTTTCTTTTCGGCCCCCGGATAAAAACGCCCATTTTTCGTGGGTGAGTGCGGCGAGGCGTCGGCCGTAGGGCCCGCAGATATCGTCTTTGATCGAGACGACTTGATTCTCGCCATCGAGCAGTCTCTGCACGGTGTCGAGCGGCACGGGTTTTCCGGGCCCGATCGCGGTGACGAGCATCACAGGAATCGTGCGAGAGATGGTCTCAAAATAATCGACTAAGGTGTCCGCGCTGACCGAGCCCGCCCAATTCGGTGCCAGCGGCATAAATACATCGACGCCGAGTTTCTGGCTGTATTCGGCGAAGCGCACGGATTCGCCTAACCACCAACTCCCGGCGGAGACGACGAGTTTGCGACCGGCGTTTTGCTCGACGGTGATGCGAGTGACATCGGCGATTTCCTGATCGGTAAGCACGGAGTAGAGGCTGTCGCCGTAAGTCAGGAGTAACGTCTCGCTCTTGGCTTCAGTGATCGCGAATTCGACGACGTGACGCAGCGCGGATTCATCGATCTCTCCAGTTGGGGTAAAGGGGGTGCCGATCGAGCTGATCGGGCCGGTGATTCGAGCGCGGATGTCTTGGAGAGAGCTCATGATTGGAAATGGGGCATTTAAATTGGGGGGATACTTGTGAGCTAGGGGCGGCTCTCCGAGCGACCCCGTCAAGGTCACTTTAGGCGAATATGGAAACCTGATGCTGGGGGATAAACTATAAAAGTAGGGCTGAGGAGATGAAGTGATGCATCGGGACAAGCAATGGTCGAACGCAGCAATATGATCCGATTGGTGAAGTTTATTTCACCGATCTAGCATTACGGGCTTTCAACGCGAGTGAATCTGGGGTTCCTAAGGCGCGTCGTCATACATTTGGATGACGACCTGCGTTAGAGAAATTACCCCCGATTATGAATGCTTCTTTCCGCCCCTTGGTGCAGCCGCGCCTCCTCTTGGATGATGATGGCCACAATGTCTTCAGTTTGCTGAGCGATGATTATCGCAAGGATATCGATGAGGCGGTGGCGGAGTGCCCGCCGAATGTGACGACGTATCTGCTGTGCTCTGGCGCAGGGAAATTTTACTACCCGACGAAAGTTTGGAAAGCGGATCCGCGTTGTAAGCAGCTGATCGCCGAGCACGAGAAAGGGAATGATCCTTTCGGCTATTTCATGGAGCGTCTCAAGGCGGCAGGGAAGGAAACTTTTGTAAGTTTCCGCATGAATGACGTGCATAATCCCGAGGATGCGGATGAGTGGAACATGTCAGGCGTGCGCAAGGAGCACCCGGACTGCATCGTCGATCTTCCTGCCGTGGAGCGGGGGGATCCCGATTGGTTGAACTTCGGAGTGGATTACTCGCACCCGGCCGTGCCGCCGTATTTTGAGAAACTCTTCCGCGAGTTGTTTGAGAACTACGAGATGGATGGCATCCAGCTCGATTGGATGCGTTTCCCGCGTCACCTTTCCGGCACGGCGGAGGAGGTTTGGGCGAAACGGGATCATCTCACGAGATTCGTGGCGACGATCCGGGAGCTGACGAATGCGAAGGGCATCAAACTTTTCGTGCGCGTGCCGACATCGATGGCCGGTTGCCGTTTCCTCGGCACCGATGTAGTTGAATGGGTGAAGCAAGGTTTGGTCGATGCGGTGACGGCGGGGCCGTTTCTAACTTCGGATTATTTCATGCCGCTTGATGAAATGCGGTCCGCGATTGCTGTGCCGACCATGCCGATCTACGCATCGCTTGAGTTTCAACACGGCACTCAGTTTCAGAACGCAGAATCGATCCGCGCTCTCAGCACCTCCCTTTACGATTCAGGTGCAGACGGCATCAGCATGTTTAACTTCCCGACGAATGGGCGACACTATCATCAGGAAGTCTATTCGACTTATTGCCAAGGGATCGAAAAACCGGAAACAGCCTGTCGCAAACCTTTACTGTTTTCGGTGGCTCACTGGCGCGTGCGCAAGGATATGGATCTGCCAGGTATTTTGCCGGTCACTTTGGAAAAGGGCCAATCGGTGGAGATCGATTTGCGACTCCCTTCCGCTGCATTTCCAGCGTGGCGGGCGCGTCTCGTTTTCTTTGTGACTCAGCGCAGCCGGGTGACGCTTAACGGCGAGGAACTGGAACCCTACACGCGCGACCGTTCGCCGGAATTGTTTCTTGAATGGACGGCGACTGTTCCCGGGGTGCTCAGCTGGCCGCGTCCGCCGTTGGAGCACACGCAAAGCTTCCGGTTTTCTCCGGAGCTGCTCAAGGCGGGTAGCAACGCTCTCGTGATCCACAACGACCACGATGCCCCGATGCATGTGCACCGGATTAATCTCGGGCTCTGGTAGACGCGTCGGTCTTGGTATGTTTTCCTTGTCATTGCGAGTCCGAAAGTGTTGAGCGGCCTGTCATCGCCTTCGCGGATTCCTGCTAATGAACTCCCCGGTTTGTCATTGCGAGAGAGTGCCGCTATGCGGCACGACCGCGGCAATCCACGAGTGAATAGACGTGGCCAACCTATCATTCGTGGATGGCAACGTCGCTCTGCTCCTCGCCATGACCGAAGAGTGAACCGCCAGTTCATCGTCCTCTCCGCGCTAGTCAGAAGAGCTTGGTTTGCCGTCTCGCGATGACATACTTGCTACGACCAACGGTGGGCCATCACAACGCACTAACAACGACTCACGCGATTTTCCCATGAATGATGAACCCCTAAACATTGGCACCCGTCGGGAATTATTTCTCGACCGCTATTTAATCGAGAAATTGGACCACGCTTCGTTGCGCATGGGCACGCCGCGGCGCGAAGAGAACGTGATAGACTTTGATCGCCCCTGGGAGGGGCGGTTTGTGGGATCGACGAATGTGCTGAAGGACGACGATTGCTACCGCATGTATTATCGCTGTTCCGGTTACGGAGACGACGGGGGCGAGAAAATATTGCTCGAGCAAACGGCTTACGCGGAAAGCACTGATGGGATTAACTGGGTGAAACCCGAGCTGAATCTCCACGAGTTTCGGGGGAGCACGAAAAATAATCTCATTCTGCCGGATGGTGACGAGCGCCGCATCTCGCACAATTTCGCGGTGTTTAAGGATCCGCGGGCGGGTGTGCCGGAGTAACTGCCCGGCGGTGGGAGTGGTGCAGACAAGTGCGACGGAGATGTCTCTCTATCTCCAAACTAATTACATGCTGCCGGATTATCATCTGCGGCGTTATTCGCTGCGACTCGATGGATTCGCTTCGGTGCACGCGCCCTTTGCCGGTGGTGAAATGGTTACGAAGCCGCGGCAGTTTTCCGGGAGTAAACTGACGCTGAATCTATCCACTTCATCGGTTGGCAGTATTCGCGTGGAAATTCAAGATGAGGCTGGAGTGCGCTGGAAGGCTATGCCCTGGAGGATAGCGATGTCGCCTTTGGTGATGAGATTGCGCAAGTCGTCACGTGGAAAAAACAGGCCGAGGTCTCATCGATCGCGGGGCAAACGGTGCGACTCCGTTTCGCGATGAAGGATGCCGATCTCTACGCGTTACAGTTTGCGATCTAATTGCGCGGAGCGGCTTGGGTCCAGCACAGGGTTGTGATCAGGGTCGCGAGCAGGCCTGCGGCGATATCCATGAAATCGAAATTGCGTCCGGGCAGAGCGAGCTGCATGGATTCGAGCAGAGCGATGGTTCCGGCGAAGAATAGAACTGATTGCCAACGGAAGCGAATCGGGGCGCGACGTAATCCGTAGAGGGAGAAATTGAAGAGCAGATTGGCCCATGCGAACCCCACGAAATTGAACCAGTAATCGTGACTGCCTGCGGCGTAGGCGGGAACGCGAAACCAATCAGGCCGGCTCTTCAAAGCGAGATCATAAAGCGGAGGATGGGGCATCAGGCTGAGGATCGCGATAGCCGCGATAACCCCGAGTGCGATCGTGATGCGAAATCGGGTTGCCCAGGAAACCGGTGTGGCCTCAATTTTCGCAAAACAAGCGACGACAGATTGTCCCCGCCGGGCGGCACCGCCGGTCACCCATTTTAAACCAGTGCGTAACCAGGCATGCGCGGTGAGGGCGTTGGCTTTGTCGATCTTTACGCCGAGGTAGAGGGTGGAATCGATCCCACGACGGCTGAGCATGACGTTGGCTGCCATCGCTTGGGGCAGACAGACGAGTCGGAATGGGATGTAGCGCGCGCCGGTTTGCACGGCCCACGATATCTTTGAGGTGAGGGCTCGCTGGGCTTCCGAGACTTGCTTCAATGTTTCCGCCTGTTGAGTGCCGAGGTCTTCGGCGAGCCGGGAAAACGGAGTCGTGTAGAGTTGAATCTTTGACCAGATCAAAATCCCGATGGCTTCGATCAGGAGACACCACTCCGAGGCGGGGCGCCGGGTGAAGCTTTGTAAGGGAGATATCAGGCGCGACAGCATTGAGTAACGGGAAAGGAACTAATGTAGGCCGAGGGGCTACCATTTAGAATGTTTTTATTTTGGAGAAAACGGAGGCGCCGCACGCTTCAATAGGTATTTACTATTAATCCTTCGCATCGAACTATCCCCGAAATGAATGCCGCGGATAACCTAGGACGAATACGGTGAGCACTCCTTCGTCATGGGCGGATGGTTTGCCCACGCGGGTAAGCGATTGGCCGATCGAGCGGCAGTGTTTGATTCATTTGTTGCGGGTCGCCCTGGGCATGGAGTTGAGGGTAGAACTCAAAGCGCAGTGTTCGACGATTCGCGTTCCTCGGCTGATGCAGGAAATTCAGCGGCATCGTGTCGGGGCGTATCTGGCTCATCGTTTGCCCCCGGATATCGTGGGCTTTTTCCCACCGCGTCTCGGCGCGGGACTGAAACGCATTGCGGGGCAAACCCAACTCAATGCATTGCGGCAGACCGCCGGACTGGCTCGTCTCGCGGGGATGTTTGCGAAGGAAGGATTGAGCGTGATGAGCCTCAAAGGCCCGCTCTTGGCGCAAGAGCTACACGGGAATCAAGGAGTCCGCCATGCCGGGGATATTGATTTTTCCATCAGGAAAGCGGATGTCTTGCGGGCGGATGCTCTCCTCCGGGAAAATGGATTTCGGCGGACACACCCCGCGGGAGATATGTCCCCGCACAAATGGAAGAGATACGCTGAGGTGTGGCGGGATTGTGAATACAATAATTCTCAAGAGAAGTTATCCGTCGAGGTGATGTGGCGCTTGGCCAACATCAACGCGCTGCAAGCGCAGGCGGAAGTCGATCCGGCGGTGGAGCACGTCGCTGCGGGTGTCACCATTCGGGCACTCCCTCGAGAGGTGCACGTCGTTTACCTGTTGGTGCATGGGGCCAACCACGGATGGTTTCGTTTATTCTGGCTGGTCGATATCGCGATCTTAATGAGGGCCGAGGCGACGAATTGGAAACGCATGCATGACTTGGCCGTCGCGTCGGGGGTGGAGCGTCATTACTGGCAGGGGCTGTGTTTGGCTCGTGATATTCTGGGTGCTCCGTGGCCTGAGGGGCTCATGGACGCGCCGACTACTCGCGAGTTGGCCAAGAATATCGAGGATGCTTATTGGCAGCTCGAACTCAGCTTGGAGGAGTTTAAGTTTGGTGCCTCGCACTACCGAAAAGCTAAATACGCTCGACGATTGATGCCCGATTTGGGGATGCAATGGCGCGAGATGAGTAAGCGCTGGATCAGCCCCGACAATTGGCAACACATGCCGCTGAGCGACCGCTGGTTCGCTCTCTATTATGTGGTCTGGCCCGTGTTATGGGCGTGGCGACAAGTGGCGAAGCGATTATGGCCCAAGGGTCCACCTGCTGCCTCGACCGACTAGATCGCAGCGGTGGAGATCATTCGGGCGAAGATCCCGTCTTCAATGATGGCGAGTTCGTCCCAGGCGCCGGATTGGACGATTTGGCCTTCACTTAATACGGCGATCTGATCCGCGTGGCGGATGGTCGAGAGTCGATGCGCGATGATGAGAATCGTCATCGTGCCGTGGAGGCGATCGATGGCGTCTTTGATCAGTCGCTCGTTGTTGTTATCGAGGGCACTGGTCGCTTCATCGAGGACGAGGAGTGAAGGTTTGCGCAACAGCGCACGGGCGAGCGCGATGCGTTGGCGTTCCCCGCCGGAGAGGCGCACTCCGCGTTCGCCGACCACGGTGTCGAGTCCGTGGGGGAGTCGCCGCACCAAATCCTCCGCTACAGCATTTCTGAGAGCAGACCATAGTTCTGCTTCGGAGGCCTCGGGGCTCAGCCAGAGCAGATTTTCGCGAATGGTATCGTTGAGGAGAAACACATCCTGCGGCACATAGGCGACCGAGCGTCGCCAGGCGCGGATGGCACTACCCTCCAGTGAATTATTATCGACGGTAATCTGTCCCTTGGTGGGTGGAATCAAACCGAGCGCGAGATCGGCGAGGGTGCTTTTGCCCGCTCCGGAATGCCCGCAGAGGGCGGTGGTTTTTCCCGCGGTGATCACGAGTGAAAGATTTGCCAAAGCGGCGCGATCGCTCTGGGGGTAGCGGTAGGTGACTTCGTTGAGGGTGAGTTGATGTTGGAGCTGAAGGGCGGGCGCGGTGAGATCGGCCGGGGTCTCGGCGGCAGCGATCCATTTTTCGCGCAGTTCCTCCGTCGCCTGATAAGCGGGAAACACATGAGCCATGCGCTGGCTGGTAGATTGCAGAGCCATCATCCGCGAGACCAAGCGCATGAAGATGACGGCCATGATCGCGAGCTCG
>Ga0209390_10010582_pt1 | contig 10770 bp, 7 predicted proteins | sample BON01_FD_187212 | JGI IMG/M metagenome (GOLD analysis project Ga0209390, IMG submission 187212) | Freshwater microbial communities from Lake Bonney liftoff mats and glacier meltwater in Antarctica - BON-01 (SPAdes) (version 2) | ecosystem: Environmental > Aquatic > Freshwater > Ice > Glacier... | reverse complement strand
CCCTCTCCCCCGACACCCCCCCCCCCCCCTCCCTCCTCCCCCCCGCCGCCCCCTTCCCCCCCCGCAACCCCAACACGACCCCGTCACAGGTGCCCGCCAACTCGCGCGGATGGACGCCGATCATCGAGCACACGGACATCCGCATGGACGAGGACTACGCGCGCTTCTACGAGGCCTACGCGCAGCAGCACGGCGCGGGCAAGGCGAGCAGCCGCCTGCCGGCGCCGCTCGACGGGCGCTCGCTGTACCAGGAGCTGGCGGCGGACCTGCCCGGCTTCCTCGGGCCCGGGGGCGGGGCCGCGTCCGGCGCGCGCGCCGCCAAGCTGATGCTCGCGCGCCAGGGGAGCGGCGGCGGCGGCGGCGGCGGCGGCGGCGGCGGCGGCGGCGCGGGCGCGACCCCGCCCCCGCTGCCGCTGGGCGGAGGGGGGCACCTGGCGGGCGGGCGCGCGGGCCTCGAGGTGATTCACGAGCAGGCGCCGCCGCCCTCCTCGGCGGCGGATGAGGCGGTGCTGAACGCGGCGCTGCAGCAGCTGGCGATCGCGCGAACGCAGTCGCCGGCGCTGCCGCCGCTGCCGCCGGGCGCGGCCGCCGCCGCCGCCGCCGCCGCCGCCGCCGCCGCCGTCGCAGCCAGCGCGTCTGCCACGCCCGCCCTGCCCCCGGGCATGGGGGGCGGCGCCGGCGGCGGCAGCAGCAGGCCCGGCACGCCCTTTGAGGCCGCCCTCCAGGCGCTGGAAAGCGCCACGGCGGCCGCGGCCGCGGCGGCGGGCGACGACAGAGCGCGCCCGCCGGGCTCGAGCGGCGACGGCGGCGACCGCAACTCTGGCGTGAGCGACGCTGCCATGGCGGCGGCCGCGGCCGCCGCGTACGATGACCACCACCACCAGAATCAGCAGCAGCAGATCATGGCCGCCGCGAGCGCTGCTGCGGCCGCCGTGCACCACCACCACCACCAGCAGCAGCAACAGCAGCAGCAGCAGCAGCAGCAGCAGCAGCAGGGCGGCGGCGGCGGCTACAGCGGGCGCGGCGGCGGCGGCGGCGGCGGGCACCCGCGCGCCCAGCACCACCACCACCAGCAGCAGCAGCACCACTATCAGCCGCAGCAGTACCAGCCGCCGCCGCAGCAGTACGACCGCGCGCACTACGGCGCCCCGCCCGCGTACGAACCCTACGGCGGCGGCGGCGGCATGGGCGGCGGCGGCATGGGCGGCGGCATGGGCGGCGGCGGCGGCGGAAGCTACGGCAGCCCGCCCAGGCACATGCTCGACGGGTCCGCGGCCCTGCCGCCGCCGCCGCCGCCCATGCTGGCCGCCGGGTCGCTCGAGTACCAGGCGGCGTACCAGGCCGCGTATCAGGCGGCGCTCATGAGCGTGGGCGGCGGGGGAGGGGCCGGCGGCGGCGGCGGCGGGCCCGGCGCGGGGTTGTCAGGGATGGCGCCGCCGCCGCCGCTGCCGCCGCCGCCAATTGCCCCCCTGCACCAGCAGCACCAACGCCACCTGCACCCGATGGCGCCGGCCCCCTATCCGCCCCCGCACCACCAGGCGCACAACCCGCACGCGTCTGCGGCGTCCACCGCGCACCTGGCCGCGATTCAGGCGGCGCAGGCGGTCGCGATGCCCCCCCCGCCGCCGCTCCTTCAGCCGCAGCAGCAGCAGCAGCAGAACGGTGGCAGTGGCGGCGTCGGCAACGGCTACGGCGGCCACCCGCGTGGGGTGCAGCAGCACCTGGCGTCGGGCGTCAACGCCGCCGCGGCCGCCGCGGCCGCCGCTGCCGCCGCCGCGGCCGCCGCCGCGGCCATGGGAGGAGCAGGAGGCGGCGCGCGCATGGGGCCTGGCGGCGGGATGCCGCCGCCGCCCTCGTCCGGCCCCTTCCACCACCACCACCACCACCACCAGCAGCAGCACCACCACCAGTCCCCCTACCACGACCCCTCGCCTTTCGAGCCGCGCGGCGGCGGGCGCGGCGGCGGGCGCGCGGGCGGCCCGCGCGACCGCGAGCGCCGCGGCGGCGGCGGCGGCGGCGGCATGCTCTCCGGCGGCGAGCGCGGCGGCGAGCGCGGCGGCAGCGAGCGCGGCGGCGGTGCCGAGCGCGGCGGCGGCGAGCGCGGCGGCGGCGACCGCCGCCGCGCGGACGGCCCGCCCTCCAACGGCGGCGGGCCCGGCGCCGGCGCCCATGGCGGCGCCAACGGCGCCGGCGGCGCCTGCGGCGGCGGCGCCGCCGCCGCCGGCCACGACGACGGCATCGCCGCCTTCGCCGCCCGGTTCCCCACCCTCGCCGACGTGTCCGGCCAGCTCCTCGCCACCGCCCGCGACCAGGACGGCTGCCGGTTCCTGCAGCGCCGCTTCGACGAGGGCGGGCCGAGCGCCGTCGCGACCGTGCTGCCCGAGCTGCTCGAGCACAGCGTCGAGCTGATGACCGACCCCTTCGGAAATTATTTGGTGCAAAAGCTGCTGGAGCGGTGCAGCGAGGAGCAGCGGCTCGCCCTGCTCGAGGCGGTGGCCGCGCGCGGGGAGCTGTGCACGGTGGCGCTGTCGGCGCACGGCACGCGCGCGGTGCAGAAGCTGGTCGAGACGCTGACGTCGCGCGAGCAGCGGCGCGTCGTGGTCGAGGCCCTCCGCCCGGGGGTGGTGGCGCTCGTCAAGGATCTCAACGGCAACCACGTCGTGCAGCGCTGCCTGCAGCGCCTCCCCCCGGACGACGCGCAGTTCGTGTACGACGCCGCGCGCGAGCACTGCGTCGAGCTCGCGACTCACCGCCACGGGTGCTGCGTGCTGCAGAGGTGCGTCGACCATGCCACCCCTTCTCAGCGCGAGGCCTTGGTCGCGCGCGTCGCGCGGCACGCCTTGCCGCTCTCGCAGGACGCCTTTGGCAACTACGTCGTGCAGTACGTCCTCGAGCTCGGGCAGCACCAGCCGTCGGCCGCCGTCATCGACGCCCTCAAGGGGCACTTTGCCGAGCTGTCGCTCCAAAAGTTCTCAAGCAACGTGGTCGAGCGCTGCCTAAAGCTCGGGGGGCCGGGGCTCGACCCGCGGCGCGAGGCCGTCGTGCGGGAGATCGCCGCCTCGCCGCTGCTGCCGCGGCTGCTGCAGGACTCTTACGGCAACTACGTCGTGCAGAGCGCCCTGGCGGTGGCGCCGCCCGACCTGCACGCGGCGCTGGTGGGGGCCATCCGGCCGCTGCTGCCGGCGCTCAGGGGCACGCCGCACGGCAAGAGGATCCTGCACAAGGTGGGGCTCGGCGGGGGCGGGGGGCCGGGCGGCCCCGGCGGCGGTCCTGGCGGCGTCGGCGGCGGCCCTGGCGGCCCTGGCGGCGGCGGCGGTCTTGGCGGCGTCGGCGGCGGCTCTGGCGGCCCTGGCGCCGGCGGCGGCGGCGGCCCGAGCCCCTCCGCCGGCGGGCGCGTCAGCAGCTCGGGCGGCCTCAATGGGGTGGGCCTGGCCGCGGACGGGTCGCTCTGAGAGAGAGCGCGCGCTCGGACGGCCACCTCGCTGCGGCGGCGGCGCTCGGACGAGAGGGCGCAAACGGCGACCGGGGTGCGAGAGATGCGCCCGCCGGGCGCGTTTTACTCGGGCGATCACGCTCACGCGCTGACCTGCGAGCGCGCCCGGCGACGGCCCCCCCGGCGTGCGGGTCCCCTGTCGCCCTGTCCCTCGTGCGCCCGCCGCCGCCGCGCGCAACGAATAAAACAAAAACCAAACAACAAAAACCAAACGACAAAAACCAAACGACAAACGAAACCACGCCACCGAACGCTTTTCGTTTTTCTATTCCCCCCCCCCCCCCCCTTTTTTCCCGTCGTCGGCAGTGGCGATCTCTCGCGCTTTCTCGCAGAGCCCCGACAAAATTCTTCATCCCCCCTCTTTCCCTCGTCAAATCCCTCCCCACGGGGCACATTCTGCCCCAGTGCCGCGTCGGCGGTTTTGGTTGTGGCGCGCGCGCGCGCGAGGCGCGCATCCCCCGCCGCGCCTGCCCCACTCGCCTCCCCCCCCCGCCCCCCGCCTGTTCCCCCGCCCCGAAAAACCGCCGCCTACCGCCTCCATCACACGCCTCACTCCCTTTTTGCTGTTCGCGAGCCGCATCACTCTATCTCGCACGCTCGGATCATTAGGATCAACGGGTCGGAGCCACATTCTTTTGTTTTTTGGAGCGTTTTTTGTAAGCGTTTTTCGTTTGCGTTTCGTCGTCGGCGACGCGCGCTCTCGCACGACCGCGTCTTCTCCAGGCGGCGGCAGCGCAGCCGCATAGAGAGGCGTTTCCATCGACACGCTGCACCGCCTTGCACGCCGCTCTCCGTCATCACCATCACCGAGCATTGCATCGCTCGCATCCTCTCGTGCTTCGGCGTCCGAAACCCAGATTGTTTTTCCGAAATGCAATCGTGATCGCGAGAAGACAGGGGAGAGACGGCGGCGCCAGCAGTCGAGATGATGCTGTGGGCTCGTGGCGGGCAGCAACCGCTGCGGCTGCCGCGCACGCGGAGGAGGCGAGCAGCAGCAACAGCCGGGGTCCTCCTCCTCTCCTTCCTGCTGCTCCTCTTCCTCCCGCCATCCGCATCCGCGACCGCCCCCTCGACGCTGGACGCGCGGCACTTCATCTCGATCGCCAAGCGCCAGATGGCCGCGCTCGGCATCGCGCCGCCCACAGACGAGTGCGACTCGCGCTACGGCGAGACGTACCTCGCGCGGTGGGCCGCCGTTGGGCGCGACGTCTGCCTGCCGCCGTCTGTCGGCGAGCGCGGCGGCGGCGAGAGCGCCGGTTCTGACGCCGACCGCGGCACGAGCCGCGTCTTTTGCGCCGCGCACCCGGGCGCCGAGCTCACGACGTGCGTCCTGCGCAACCTCGTGCTGGCCGACAGCGAGGCCTTCATGGGCGCGGTCCCCCCGGGGGCCGTGCCGTCGTGGCTGCCGTCCGGCGCCGAGGGCAGTGTGCGGCTCGCCTGCGGGCTGTGGCCGGCGGCGGCGGCGGCAGAGGGCGGCGGCGGCGGAGGCCGAGCGGATGGCGACGGCGGCAGCGGCGGAGCAGGCGCGAGCGCCGAGGGCGGCGGCGACGAGCGCGCGCGGGCCGACGCGCTGCTGCGCAAGCGCCTGGACCAGGACGGCGCCGGGCAGTGGATGCGCTCGGCGTTCCCGGGTGGGGCGGGGGCGGCGGCGGCAGCAGCGGCAGGCGCGGCGGGAGCGGCCGCCGCCGCCGCCGCCGCCGGGGCCGAGGCCGAGGTGGCGGCGGCGTGCGCGGGGCGCGGGCGCGGCGGCGCGGCCATCGAGCGCCCCGTCCTGCTGCTCACGCGCATCGACGGCCTCAACGCGTTCCACACCGCCGAGGGGCTGCTGAGCGTGTTCTCGGCGCTGGCGGTCGCGGCGCCCGAGATGCGGCGCGCGGGCATCCTCGCTCCACTGTCGTCCTCCTCCTCCTCGTCTGGCGGCCGCGGCGGCGGCGGCGGCAACGGCAACAACGGCGGCGACGGCGGCGGCGGGGACAGCGGCGGGCGGGAGAACTTTGCGTGGGCGCAGGCCGAGGTGGTGCTGGCGGATCAGACGTGGCCGGGCCCGTTTCTGGACGTCTGGCGGCACCTGGCCGAGGGCGCGGGCGGCGGACGCGGCGGCGGAGCGGCAGCAGCGGCAGGAGCGGCGGCGGGCCAGCGGCGCCCCCGCGGCCGCCGCGGCCGCCCGCCGCGCGACGGCCGCGAGGCGGCGCCCGCGCCGCTCGTGCGCCACCTCGCCTCGCGTCCCTTTCCCGCGGGCACGTGCCTCCGCCGCGCCGTGCTCCTGCCCTACACCCCGCACGGCCAATCCTTGCTAACCTACACGGGCGTCGGCAGCGACGGCCGCTGCGGCGCCAGCCCCTTGGCCTTTGGCGCGGCGCTGTGGCTTCGGCACCTCTTCCGCGCGTCGGCGCCGCGGCGCGGCTTCCTGCTGAGCGCGGCCGAGGCGCTCGAGCGGGGGCCCGAGAGCGCGCTGGGCGCGTCGCACCGGGCCGAGGAGCCCTTTGGGCACGAGCACGGGCCCGACGGCGTGGCCGCGCCGACGTGGTTTGTCCGGCACGAGGCGGCGGCGGCGGCGGCGGCGGCGGCCGGCGGTGGCGCAGGCGCGGCGGCGTCGGCGGCGGCGGCGGCGATCTTCGGGCGGCGCTTTGGCAGGGCGGACAGCGGGACCAACGCCACCGCCGCCAGCAGCGCCCTCATCGTGCCGCCCTACGCGCCCCACCTCGTGCGCCTCAAGCTGGTCTGGATCAGCCGCGCCCACTACGAGCGCCACGGCAGCGGCGGCGGCGGCGATGGCGGCGATGGCGGCGAGGGCGGCGGCGGCGAGGGCGGCGAGGGCGGCGAGGGCGGCGAGGGCGACGGCGGCGGCGAGGGCGGCGGGCCCCCGCTCTCCGCGGGCCCCGAGGCGACGCCCTGGCAGCAGCAGCGCCGGCTGTCGCCCGCAGCCGAGCGCGCGGCCGTGCTCACGCTGCAGGGCGCCGTGCTCGAGTGGAACGCCCGCGCGTGCGCCCTGGCCCACGAGTCGGACGCCCCCGCTTTTGCCGCCGCCGCCGCCGCCGCCCCCTCCGCTTCTTCCTCCGCCGCCTCCGCCGCCGGCGCCCGGGAGGCCGGCGCCAAGGCGGCGGCCGACGGGGCCCCCGCCACCGCGCCGGCCGCCACCGAGCCTCCGTCGCTCCCTTGCCGCCCCCTGCCCGTCCTGTTTGAGCTCGCGCCGCTCGAGCCCAGCGACGCGCCCCTCGACCCCGACCAGGCGCACGCGCTGTCGCGCGCCGGCGTGCTCGCAGGGGTGCACGGCGCGGGGCTGGCAAACATGCTGCTGATGCGCCCCGGGTGCGGCGCCGTCGTCGAGGTGTGGCACAACATGCGCGACAACTACCACTACCAGAACATGGCCGCGCTCCTGGGGCACGACTACCGGCGGCTCGTGACCGGGGAGGAGGAGGAGGAGGAGGGCGGCGGCGGGGAGACGGCGGCGGGGCCGCCGGCTGAGGGCGTGGACGGCGCGGCGCTGGCGCGGGCGGCGAGCGGGGCGATGGACGCGGCGGCGGCGCGGCACGCGGCGGCGGCGGGGCTGCTCCTCAAGGAGGCGCGGCGGAGGCGGAGGGATCGGGAGGCGGCGGGGGCGGCCCGCGGCGCGTTTCCGTGGGGGTTTAGGGGGTAGAGTGGTGTTTTTTTCTCGGCCGTTGCTCTCTCTCTCGAATCAGCGGCGCCGGCGCCGACGACGCCGCCGGCGATCGGCGGATCGGCGCCGCCACGCTGCGTCGATCAAACGGTCGGCCGGCGCCGCAAGGCCCCCAAATCGTCGCGCCTCGCCGCGCGTCGCGCAACCTCTTCCTCTTCTGCACTCTCGCCAGTGCGTCTCACTCTCGCCAGACAACGACAAGCACGCGCTCTCCTCCGCGCGCGCAGAACACAACCAAAAACAGCGGTCTCCCCCCCCGCTCTCCCCAACCACACCCGCCGACGGCACACCTCGTGGCTTCACAGCCACCGTCAGGTCGCCCAAGATGGTTCGCTTCACGATCGACGAGATCCGGATGCTGGTGCGTGGAGCGGCGTCCCGGAGGCGGGAGAGAGAGAGAGAGAGAGAGGACGCAACTGTTGTCGACGGCGGCTGTTCCTCTCTCTCTCCTCTCCCCCCCCCCCTTCTCAAAAGAGAAACGGGATGCGGCGCGCGCCGCCACCGACAGCGCGCGCGCGATGATCGCGCGGCGCGCGCGGTGCGCTGTGTGCGCCACGAGCCGCGCCGCCCGTTTTCGGTGGCCGCGTGCCTCGAGGGCGTGAGGCGCGCGCCCAGTCCTAGTCCGCCAAGGAGAGAGGCGACTTGGGGGAGAATCATCGGTCTCTTGCTGCTGCAAGCGTCGTCTTCGTCGACTCACCCGCCGCCTGCTCCCTCCCCCCCTCCCCCCCCGACACACCCGACACACCCCGCGATTATGACCGCCACAGATGGACAAGAAGCACAACATCCGGTGCGTTTTCTCGTGCGGGAGGAAAGAAGTGGAGGCTCGCTGTTTTGCCCCGCGAACACCACTTTGCTGACGCCTCCCCCCCCTGCAACCGATCCCTCCTCTCGGATCCAAACCACCAAAATCACCACCGCAGCAACATGTCGGTCATCGCCCACGTCGACCACGGTGCGTTTTCGTTTTCCGCGAGACCAAACGGGGCGCGCCGCTTATCCCGTCAACGACGCTGCGCCTCTCATCGATCGCAAAAAAACTCACCGTCCAAAAAAAACAAAACAAACAAACAACAGGCAAGTCCACCCTCACGGACTCGCTGGTCGCCGCCGCCGGCATCATGGCCGTCGAGCAGGCCGGCGACGCGCGCCTGACCGACACGCGCGCCGACGAGCAGGGTGAGTTGGGTTGGCGTCGTGTGTTTTGCTCGATTTTGCCCCCGCTTCTGCCTGCTTCTTCTTCTTCTTTCTTGCGCGCTCTCTCTTGTCGTCTCTCTGGCGCCTGGCGGTGCCGCACGAGTCGGACGTCGTGGAACAAGGAGGACCGGGAGGGCGCGCCCCGTCTCATCCCCCAAGGCGACCCGTCGGCGATCTCACACAACAAATCCAAAAACATCCACGCCCCCCCCAAAACAAAACCACAACTGACACCCAAAAACCAAAAAAAAAAACGACCGGAAAAAACGACGACAACGACGCAAAACGTAAAAAACCAACCAACAAAAACAGAGCGCGGCATCACCATCAAGTCGACCGGCATCTCCCTCTACTACGACATGCCCGCCGCCTCCCTCGAGGCCTTCAAGGGCGAGCGCGACGGCAACCACTTTCTCGTCAACCTGATTGACTCGCCAGGCCATGTGGACTTTTCGTCAGAGGTCACGGCCGCGCTGCGCATCACGGTGCGTCTTGTTTTGTTTTGCTTTGTGCTTTCGTTATGTTTTCTGCGTTTAAAATTTCGTTCGTTGGGTTCGTAGGGGCCGTCGTCTTGTTGTATTTTTTTGTTTTGTTTTCTCCCCCCCGCATGACCCCGCGGGAAAAAAAAACTGACAAAAAACTCGACGGAAACGAAACAACCGACTAAAACAAACACACACAAAACGACAGGACGGCGCGCTCGTGGTTGTCGACTGCATCGAGGGCGTGTGCGTCCAGACCGAGACGGTGCTGCGCCAGGCGCTGACCGAGCGCATCCGCCCGGTGCTCACCGTCAACAAGATGGACCGCTGCTTCCTCGAGCTGCAGATCGACGGCGAGGAGGCCTACATGGCCTTTTTGCGGTCGGTGGGTAGTAGTAGTTGGTCGTGCGTTTGCCGTCGGCGTCGTGGGGGCCTGGATGGATGACCGTTCGCTTCACCACCCGCCACCCACCCACCATCCCCGCGCGCTCGCCGGATCGCCCACCTCGCGCTGACCGACGCCAACGACAAACCAAAGCGGCCCTTTTTTTTTCCGCACGCGCGAAAACACGCTCACACCCACCCCAACCACCCAACCGATCCGTCCGTCCAACCCCAACCCCCAAAACATCCCCACCAACCACCAACCAACACACACAACACTTGACAGGTCGAGAACGCCAACGTCATCATGGCCACGTACCAGGACGCGGCCATGGGCGACCTGCAGGTCTACCCGGACAAGGGCACGGTCTCTTTCAGCGCCGGCCTGCACGGGTGGGCCTTCACGCTGACCACCTTCGCCAAGATGTACGCGGCCAAGTTCGGCACGGACGAGACCAAGATGATGGAGAAGCTGTGGGGCGACAACTTCTTCGACCCGGCGACCAAGAAGTGGACCAAGAAGGCGACCGACTCCAAGACGTGCCTGCGCGGTGCGTTTGTTTGGTTTCTTTTTTCGGGTTGGAAGGGTTTTTTTTCTTCTCTCTGGTCTTGTCTCCTCGTGGTTTCCTTCGCGCGCGCGCGCGCGCCGCGGGGCCCGTTCTCGACGCCTTGATCCCCCGTCGAACTCGCCCCACGCTCACCTCCCCGTCCCGCCATTCTCAAACGCTTGCGCCGCCGCACCGTCCTCCCGAAACGACCACAAAACCCGACGACGCCCAAACACCGACGGTAAAAACAAAACAACACAAAAACCCACCGCCAAACGACAATAAAACAGGCTTCGTGCAGTTCTGCTACCAGCCGATTAAGCAGGTCATCGAGCTGGCCATGAACGACAGCAAGGACAAGCTGTTCGCCCTGCTCGGCAAGATCAACGTACTTCACAAGCTCAAGAGCGAGGAGAAGGACCTGGTGGGCAAGCCGCTGATGAAGCGCATCATGCAGGTGAGGAAAGATTGTTGCACATCTTGCGCGCGCCGCAACAACAGACAGTGTTCGCCGGCAGCAGGGGGGGGGGGCGGGGGGAAGGGGGCCTTGGCCCTTTGCTCTCGGCGCAGAGAGAGAGAGACAGGAAAAAACAGGGCGCTCGCCAAAGAAAGTTGCACGCAGAAAACCAGAAAAGACCGGTGCTGACGCTCGACCCGACTCGTCCCTCTTCCCCCGCCCAAAAAACATCACAACAACAGACGTGGCTGCCCGCCAACGAGGCGCTGCTCGAGATGATCATCTACCACCTGCCCTCGCCCGCCTTTGCGCAGAAGTACCGCGGTGAGTCGCCCCCCCCTGCCACTCGTTCTTTCTTCTTCCCCCTCCCCCTCCCCTTCCCCTCTTGTCTTTTTTCCCCGCTTGTTTTACCCGCCCCTTCTGCGCGCTCGCCCGCCCGCTCCCGCTCTCGCTGGCCTCTCGCGCGCCGCCCACTCGCCCGCGCGCCGCCGCAACCGCCCCCCTTCAACACCCGCCCCGACGCCCGCGAGACTCACCAACCCCCCCCC
>Ga0209390_10010578_pt1 | contig 10773 bp, 13 predicted proteins | sample BON01_FD_187212 | JGI IMG/M metagenome (GOLD analysis project Ga0209390, IMG submission 187212) | Freshwater microbial communities from Lake Bonney liftoff mats and glacier meltwater in Antarctica - BON-01 (SPAdes) (version 2) | ecosystem: Environmental > Aquatic > Freshwater > Ice > Glacier... | reverse complement strand
ACTAACTTTAGTCAACTCCAAGTAATACAATACTAACTTTAGTCAACTCCAAGTAATACAATACTAATTATTAGTCAACTCCAAGTAATACAATACTAATTATTAGTCAACTCCAAGTAATACAATACTAACTTTAGTCAACTCCAAGTAATACAATACTAACTTTAGTCAACTCCAAGTAATACAATACTAACTTTAGTCAACTCCAAGTAATGTGTCACTTTTGAAAAATATTTTTTTTGACCGAATTCACACCAACTAAAACAAGCATAAAAGCTTTTATTCCCAACAATTCCCAAGTATGATTCCACACATCACCGACTAGTTCGGGTTGTGCGTGCAGGCCCTCTTCGCGATCTCCCTCTGCCACACAAGGCGCATCTGCCCGCACGCGAAGGCGACACTATGCTCACGCGCGCCGGCGCCCAGGGCGCTCTGCATCATCGGCGACATGCCGAGGGCTGCGTCGACCGCGTCGAGGTCTTGCACGAGCGCTGCCGTGCTCATCTCGCGCAGGCACAGCGTACCCGCCGGCGCGGTAGGGATTTCTATCGCGCCGAACGAGAAAGGAAGGCTTTTCTCCCCCACCACTCGCGCCGGCGCGGTAGGGATTTCTATCGCGCCGAACGAGAAAGGAAGGCTTTTCTCCTCCACCACTCGCGCCGGCGCTGTGCTCCACTCCACGAACATGCGGTAGAGGTCGGGGCGGTCAGACTTGGTCAACGTAGTGCGACCCAGGGTGTTGTTGGTCCCCTCATCATATCCCAATATATCAAACACATCATTGTCCGCTTGTTCAAGCGACATTGTGCCTTCATGGAGCGCGACGACACGCACCATGAAACTGCCGTATAGATGAGGGTACGCCTCGTACACCCCGATGCGCAGACTCTCGGGCAGCGGCCGGGACATGCGCGAAAGAGGAACATCTATCTTTTCCTCCTTCACTACTGCCGGCGCAGCAGTGCTCCACTCCACGAACATGCGGTAGAGGTCGGGGCGGTGCGACTTGCTCGAAGCATCGCGAGAAGGGTTTCTGTTGTCCATGCTCCCATCTGGAAGCAAACGACCTTTGCCACCGTCATAGCCCAGCATATGAAACACATGTGCGTCGGCCACTTCAAGCGATATGGTGCCTGCCTGCAGTGCGACAACACGTCTCATAAAGTGACCGTAATCACTTTTTTTGTAAGCCTCGTAGACCCCCATGCGCAGACCCTCGGGCAGCGGCCCGGGCATGCGCGAAAGAGGAACATCTGTCTTTTCCTCCTTCACTACTGCCGGCGCAGCGGTGCTCCACTCCACGAACATTCGGTAGAGGTCGGGGCGGCGAGACTTGCTCGTATGATTAGGACGAATTTTACCATTATTGCTAATACCGCCATCATATCCGAGAATATCAAACACATCCGAGCACGCGTCTTGGGCAGACATTGTGTCGTCCTGTACTCCGGCAACGCACACCATGAAGCGGTCGTAAAATGACTTATCATAAGCATCAGACACCCCCATGCGCAGACTCTCTGGCAGCGGCCCAGTCATCCTCTCAGGAAGTGAAATAGAATGTCTTTGTGAGTTGCAAATTCTAAGGATAAGAGATGCAGACAAAAACGGTCGATAATAATATAAAAATAATAAAATAATAGCCAGTAATTAAAAATATGAAAATATTTTGATGATTTTTTTGCAATAATTTAATAATATTTTGTTAGTATTTTGATGATTTTTTGCGATAATTTAATAATATTTTATCAAATTTGAAATGATATAAAATCAATAATTTTCCCATAATCTTATAATATTTACTTGTCTGTCTTGCTGTTCGTATACTTCTCCCGTGTACACACGGGCAATGAATCGGATGTACCGCTCGCTACATCTCAAACGACCTCGCCATTTGACTCTCCCAAATCCTCACTGTGAAAAATACTTTATCAAAAAACACGCTTTCAATTTGCTCAGGGTTCGTCGGATGGTTCCCGTACTGCCCAGTTACGTGGAAGGTGGTTGGCACGAACATTACGACTATGCTTCGAATCAGGTCGACACGCCGTGCTTCGCGAGGGCGTCTGACGACTTCACGTTCTGGTTGGTGTTCTGGGCCCCGAGCCCAAGCAGCCTGGAGACCGAAGGCACGCTAGCACACACAGTGGGGGTATGGCGCGAGAAGCACCACGTGGGTGCCTTGCGAAGTCTCTCGGAGTGTCTGAGGGGGCTCGTCCTTCGGAGGAGCCCGCAACAGAGGCCGGTTTCAGAGCCCAGGAGCGTGTGTGTGAGCGACCGCATGCAGTGGGCGCTCGCTCGCGACTCGGACCCGAGTGAGCGGCACGCCTTCACGGAGGTCGAGGCGAGTGCTGAGGACGCCTCAGCGGCCGAGCGTGTCGGCGCACGCCTGCCGGGACTGAGCGTGCGGCTCGTGGCGAGCTACGAGCTGGCAGCCGGACGCGAGTGGCTGCCCGGGGACTACGCGCCCGTGCTCACCAACCCCGGGCTGGCGCGCGCCGACACGAGTGGGCCCTTCGCGGGCTTCACGTCGCTCGACCTCTTCGACGCGGACTTCATGTGTTATGCACAGGACATGCGCTGGCACTTCGGCGGCGGCAGCGAGGGGGGCGAGCCGCACGGGCTCTTCCGTGGCGAGACGCTTGCGGAGATCGAGAGCACCATGAGCGAGTACAGCGCCGACTGCGAGGACTCGCGCGCCAACATCCGCCTCGACTCGGTGGTGGGCCGGGTGGAGGCTGGGCTCGGCGGGCGGCCATGCAGGCCGCCCGTGTCGTGGCCGTCCGCTGGCCACGGCCCTCGCACGCCGCGCGTCGCCGAGGGCGTGGTCGAGCTGCTGCGGTTTCGGATCCGGCCGGCGCCGTGTTGAAGCGAGAGAGAGTACACAAGTATATAGCGTTAGATGCGTTTCTACATATGTCCCTGAAACAAAGTGTGTTCGACGACTTTGTCAACACCAGGACACAGACAGAGGTTGAAAATGAAATAAAAAAAATTTATGCTAACTTGGAAACAGCAAAGGGGAAAAAAAGAGATATTAGCACAATGATCACTGAATTTGAATGTGAATCGAAGCTTGTGCAGTCTGCCATAGAAGTCAGAGAGTGTAAATTGCTCCGTTTCACCGAGTCGTTGAGGAAAATTGGCCGACAGATGCCGAGGTCTTTTGAGGTGAAAGGGAAAAAGAGAATATTTAAGAAGGTATAGATGTTGTCATATGCGGTCACGTGAACAAGTATACGAAAACATGGTCAACACGACGCCCTATCCTTAATTAATTATGAAAATAAAAGAGCTCTATGAACATTTAGAAGAATGCAACCAAGAAAATAAAGAATTGCAAATGAAGCAAAAATGCAAAATGATAAGAGAGTCAGATTATGAAGAAAAAATGTACATGAATAAGCTTGAAATAAAGAACATAAAAGGAGACTTGGAAGGTATATCGACTGCGATGGAGAAATATGGCCTGGAAATGCCAAAATCTGAGTACATGACAGAAGCAGGCAAGAAAAAAACTTTTCATGAAGACGTTGACAGAATTGCGAGGTACGCCAATGATTTGCAGTCAGAGATTCCTGCGAACCCTTACTTCATCGCTTGCTAGTTGAAACAACAGTCCATAGGAAGTATAAAAGGTGTTATGATATATTTGGATATGGATCTAGATCAAGATAGTATTGACAGTTTTGTCGATAGAAAAAGCAAAAAAATGGTCGAAAAAGAAATTATTCGATTATATAATGCTGAGCATAATTCGGAAGTAAAAATTAGTCATCTTGAGTTTCAGTTGACTTTAGCAAATTCAACATTCGCTTTGGCGCAAAAACATCTAAAACATTTCACCGAGTCGTACAGGAAGATTCAGAGACCAATGCCAGAAAAACCGCAATGGGAAGAGGAAGAGGAATACGAATGTTGCGATACCAGCATGCCCACAGTGCTCGATGGCTCTGAAGAAACGCTGTCGGAAACCGCCCCGAACCCCTACGTGGTCGCTGGCCTGTCTTGTGGGTATTGATGAATGCGCGTGCGTTGCGAGCTGTCGGCACTGGCAACGAGCATGTGTGGTCAGAGACCATGGTGTAGTGGCTGGTGTGCACGAGCACGGACGTGAGCACAAGTGCGATGGGTGTGTAGAGCTGGTGGCCGAGGCGACGCGCCGCGGTGCCGAGGTTGTGGGTTCGCGTTGTTTGCGACCGCACAATGGTGCCGAAGTTGTGGGTTCGCGTTGTCTGCGACCGCAACAATGTGAACCGTTGCTGTTTTTGGTTCGCCTTTTTTTGCGACGAGAACAATGTGAACCGTTGCTGTTTTTCGTTCGCGTTTTTTTGCGACGAGAACAATGTGAACCGTTGCTGTTTTTCGTTCAGGCTGGCCCCAGAAAAAAAAACTTTTTTTTTGATTTTTTATAGATTAAATGGTATTATCGGCCAAATTTGCTTCCATTTGCCGCGTTACACTGGCCATGAACATGTTTGTGCGCTCCTACAACGGTGCAATTTACGGGTCCCCTCTCCCCCCTGACATGGACATGGGATGTTGCGAGCTCGATAACGATCCCGGGGACGATATGTACGATCTGCCCCCGCCACCTCTGTCGTCGCCACCCCCTTTGCTCGACTGCGCCGACGAGGAGTGCTCACCGATGTCGAGACTGAGCGCCATATCTGCGCTGCTGGACATGTTTCCGTGCCACCAGGCAGGGCTCGGAGAGGACCACTGGCGTTTCGAGTGCCCTTTTGGCGGCCTGGGCGTCTTCCGAGCGCAAGCGGATGCCACGAAGCAGAGCAATATTCTGCAAGGGGACGATCTCGAGCGAGTGCACGCAACGAAGAAGAGGAAGATGATGCACGAGGACGATCTCGATTGTCTTGCGATTGCCGAAGCGCGCAGGGTAACAAGCCCGTTGTTCTCGTTCGCAAGACGCTGCAAGCAGACCGAGTACGAGCCGGCACCCGCAAGCTTTGTCAGGATTTTCATTGTGGCGTTTCTCATATCGCGCTTCGGGGACCAGGAGGAAGACATGTGCCGCGTGCGCAAGTACGTGCTGAGCGAGGAGCTCGCGTGCTTCTTCGGCCTCGCTGCGAACGACTTGTGTGTGGGCATGAGCTGCGAGGAGGTGGTAGCCGGCGTCGGTGCCTCGTGGCCACGGAGCGCGTACCGAGGTGGCGCCGTGCACGACGGGCTCGAGGTGCGTGTTCATTCGATGCAGGGGTCGCTCGCGGGACTCGAGGAGCAATTCCAGCAGGGGCACGCCACGCCGCTGCTGTATTGCACAGGTCGGCATGCCAAGGGCGCCCCCTACTTCCGCGCGATGGCCCTGCAGCTGCTCATTGCTGGGGGTGACAAGGCGCTGCCGCACAAGGGGTACCGCTTTGGCTCGGCGCCGTGGGAGGCGCGCGTGGTGCACCCGCTGCTGAAGACGCAGGTGCTGTGCCTGCACCCCCACCTGCGGTTCTACGCGGCGCTGCTGACGTACGTGCCCGAGGTCTCTCTCTCTCTGCCGCTCTCTCTCTCTTTGAAGCCGCTCGGTATCTCTCTCTCTCTGCCGCTCTCGGTTTGCTCCTGTCTCTGACTCGTGGCGCGCACAGGGCTCGGGCCGGCGGGCGGAGCGGCTGAGCTCGGCGCAGACGGTGTCTGCGAAGCTGCTGCACTTCGTGGCCCAGACGATGGGCATGGGGCTCATGACGGTGCAGAACACGTGGGCGCTCGGGCTGCGCGGCGCGGCCGACGCTGCGCCCTTCGCGAACGCGCAGACGCTGGCGCACACTGCGCGCGGGTACCTGCACCAGGTGTACGAGTTCAGGCCGCACAAGTGGACGAAGCGCAACGTCAAGTACATGCCCGGGGCGCGCAAGTACGTGCGGGGGGAGCTGGCGCGCGAGCAGGCGAGCGTGACGTACGGCAAGGGGGCGGCCGCTGCCGGCGATTTTTTGAAGTTCATGGCAAAAGGCTGCTGACGCCGATATTTGTGGAAGCGCTGGCTCTTTTTTATTTAAGCTGGCGGGCGGAAGAGGCACCATGCTGCCCGTGTTCACGCCGCCGCAGATCGCGCTGCACCGGGACGGCTACCGGGTGTTCACGCGCACGTGCGTCGAGCAGAACCCGCAGCACTTCTGGTGCGTCACGCCGTACGAGGTGAGGGCGCGCGACCTCGGCTGGGCGCGCCTGCAGATCACCGCCGACGTCGACTGCCTGGTGCGCGTGCTCGACTTCGACTCCTACGCCGGGGACCTGCTCAGCGTGGCCATCCTCGACGTCGGCGCCGTCGGGGGGCAGGGGCTGGCGCTGCGCTGGAAGTGAGGTCCTACCGCTGCTCTATAATAAATACAATGAAATTAAACACTCACTGGCAGACGCGTCCGGCAAAGACACGTGTGTTTGTTTTTTCTTTCATTAAACGCGCTCGTGGCCTACTTGCCGCCCTTGCTTTTCTTGCCGCGCTTGCCGCCCTTGAAGCACACGGTGTGTCTGAGAGAAAGCGGATCGGGGGCGAAACGCACGACGGCGGTGCTCTTCTGCGGGAGACGGCACTCGTCGGGCCCGGGCACCATCAACGCCTGCAGGCGCTGCTTTGCCGCACCATGCGCAGCATACCGCTGTGCCCTTTCTTCGCCGGATAGGAGCATGGTTGAATTGTGTTCCTTGTACGCTTTCTGCACAGCGATTTCGGCCAACGTGACAAGCGTGCGCCTGTCCTGCTGTTGCTTCTCGACCTGCATGATCTGGATTGGGGTGAGGGGAGAGTGGTCCATGTTGGAGTGGGTTCGAGTGTGGTGGTCTTTTATAACAATGTAATTTGACATTGTCGTGTGCGCGTCGTGAGCGATATATGCAAATAGATGACGGACATCCACACTGGTCCGAGAATCAGCACCGAGGTTGCAGCGGCGACGCGGAGCAGCCAGCATGTTCGTCATAGCACTGGCAGGCGCGTGCAGAGAGTCCGAAGGTGTTGACTGAGCATTATATAACATTTATCGAATTCACATTCACAATGCCAAATCAGTCGTATCGCGTATTGTATTCAGAGGAAGAAGCTGAAACGTCACAAGACAAGAAGAAACGCTCCACAAGCGAGTACCAGTTGGGATTTGAGCGATGTTCTCTTGAATTACTCGAGCTCGATCATCAAAACGATCTGGATGGCACGAAGGAAAATGATTTGAAGAAATCCATTTGTTGCGAAGTTATAGACGGATACCAAGAACATATGTTGCTCGAAGGTATCAAACAGCTCCGGTCTGGACTCCGTCATCTGCAAAATCATATACACAGGGCAGAAAAGTATTCGGGCGCTGACGCATCAGTCTTGATGAAGTTGAAACATCGCCAGAAAATAAACGAGTGGACTTCTTCGCTCATGCAAACGAAGCTGCGAACTTTGCAACGGATTTCCGCTTGAATGTGCGTGTGCTCAGTCGTAGGGCGGGCTGGTGTCAAGGGGACAGGGGCTGGCACTGAGTGCTTAAGATTGTCGTGTGCGCGTCGTGAGCGATATATACAAATAGACGACGGACATCCAGACTGGCCCGAGAAGCATCACCGAGGTCGCGGCTGCGCGGAAAGCCAGCATGTTCGTCATAGCCTACAACGAGCAGGGGCGCACCGTGCACGCGCACGAGCTGTGCGCGACCCCGGAGCTCCGCGCGTGGGCCCGCAAGAGCCGCTTCGAGTGCGTCGAGTGCACGGAGAGGCACCCCGTGCACATATGCTTCCGCGACATGGAGAAGCTCGGCGGGCGCACGTCGCACGGCCCCGCGTGGTGGCACCACAGCGCCGGCGGCGGCGGGGGCGGCGGCGGCGGGGGGGGCGAGAGCGAGACGCACTGGCACGCGAAGCACATCCTCTCCGAGCACGTGGGGAGGTACTCGTTTGTTGCGAAGAAGTGCAAGAGCTGTGAGCGACACTCGACCGTGGAGGCTGGCGCCGACGCCACGGGCGCTGTCGAGCGCCAGGAGAAGCTGGTGGGTGGGCGCTCATACCGTTTCGACGCGGTGCTGCTGGAGGGCACACGGGTGCGTAGCGTGCTGGAGATTTGGGCGAAACACGAGACCTCTGAAGCGAAGAGGGCGTACTGTCTGGAGCAGGGCTACACGTTCGGCGAGTTCGACGCAGCGCACGTGGTGCAGCAGCACGAGCAATCGCAGGGCGCGCCCTACAGGCTGCAGAACCTCAAAATCGCCTACTTCGAGTGCTCAGAGTGCAGGGAGTGCAGGGAGGAGAAGGTGCGGATTCAGGAGATGCTGCGCGTGTTGAGGGTAGAGCAGGAACATGAGGAGAGGGAGAGGCAGCGCGTGGAGTCCAAACGTTTGGCGCAGGAGAGGGAGAGGCAGAGCGCGGAGTCCAAACGTTTGGCGCAGGAGAGGAAGGATTTTCTCATATTACAGGCACGTCTGGCGGAGGAGAAGCACCTGGCACTGACGCATTCGAGGCTCGAGCGAGAGCGTTTCGAGCACGAAAGCACTTTCAAGGCCGAAAGCCAGGGCGTGCTCGAGCACAGCAGGCTCTCGGCGAGTCTGCTTGGCATCGAGGCCGAGTGTGTGCGCTACGCGGAGGGGCGACGTGCCCTCAACGCCGTCATTGCCCGCAAGACGCAGAATTCAGAGTGCTTCGAGGAGGAACGCCTTGCGCACAACAAGCTCCTCGCGCTGGAGCTCGACGCCGACAGCCGCAGGATGAAAGTGATAATGCTGATGCGCCGCATGCGCGTCACGGAGACGAAGTACTACTGAGCACTATATACAGATAGATCGCATATTAAACAAATTATAAATCAATTTCAATGAGCCAATCCGTGGAAAGGTTTATAATTCCCTACAACTCCATAGGATATGAATTGAGGCCCTCAGTCACTGTGCGTGATATGCTTGGAACCGTGCGAAAAGCTGCAAAGGAGGTAATGGGACTGGATATCGACACGGTGAAGAAGGAAATCACTGTGTTGACCAAAAAGCTGACACAAAAAAAAAACCAACTCAAGCATTTAGAAGAACAGGCAACGCGAAGCTCCAGGACTGCGATTGCATACCATGCCGCAAAACATTTTGTCAAATCGGTTATTGGTACTAAGAAAAGTGATGCCAAACAAGCCTCACACGTGCAGCCTGAGCATTCATCGACCCATAGAGAAAAAATAGAAGAAGCAGAAATTGTCGGTGTAGATCCAGAGAAGAAAGTGAAAGACAAATACGATCCGACTGCGGAGACGCCAGAGAACAATGGAAAGGGAGGCATGCCAACGCCGAAGTCAGGGCATGAAAAGAAAGGCAACTGGCTGCAAAGGATGGGGGGAAAGACCAAGGGGACTCCTCAGCACGTGGAGCAAATGCCAGCGGGGCATGCACGCAAATCCTTGACCAAGCCGATGGCGAAGGCAGGCAAATTCTTTAAAAAAGTGAAGGGCAAAGCCGCCAAATTGTTTACAATGCGGAAGAAAACATGAGTCAGTGCCCGACGCAGCGCGCTCAGGAGACGCCGGGGGGACTACGCGACAAATTACACACCCTTGCGAATACACCGTGCTCACAACTGTTGTGACTCTGCTGTGCCTGTGCGCTGCCCCCCTTCGATCTCATCCGTGTGCAGCGGCTGTCCGAGCCCTGTCCTCCTCGCACGAGTGTTGCTCAGTATCCGGGCGATAATGTAGACTATGAACAGCAATTGGAACGCGTTGGTCGCTATCAGCGGCCAGTCTGCCCGCGCGACGCCGTACGACATCCACAGCACTGCGGCTACCAGCAGCGCCGAGAACGACGCGAGAGAGAGGTCCTCTGTGTCGTGGCCCTGGTAGATCTGGACAGCCTGCGGCACGAAGCACACGACAGACAGCGAGCCTGCCGCCAACCCGAGCAACTCTGTGGCCAGCGGCATGCCCGGCGCACATGCGTCCGGCAGCTGGGGCCGCATGTGGCGACGCGGGTTCCGCCGGGCCAGTTTCGTTGTGTTAATAACGCAACAGAGTGACATGCTTGCTATTTAAGCTTTATGTGACAATATCCGATGAACTGGTGCTTGCGTGTGATATTTTTCGTGGGTTGTATATCCATGAAAATTGGTCTCGCTCGGGCAATTTGTGCCGCAGGACAATCTAGCACTATAGTTGCTGGTGGTGCTTGCGTCGAGCCTGTGTTGATCGGACAGGGTTATTATGCGTCTTCGCGCTGTGACCTATACGTTGTTTCGTGGAGACAGTATTGTGTAGGAGATAATAGTTGCAACGTATGTATATGCTCATGCTTGCCGGGAAACACTGGTTGTCCGGCACGTGCTCCTGCTGGCTCTACTGAGGTGTGCACCACATGCCCTGCTGGTCATCGTGGCGATGGCCTGACATGCACATTGTGCGGAGCGGGTACAACTTCAACTAATCCCATATCAGGCAGTTGTGTTGCATCAGGAGGCGGCAGCCAGTGTGCCACTACCAGAAGTCTCACTTGTAGTGGTCCTTGTGCGTGCACACCAACCACGTCGGCAAATAGCGGGGTCATTACTGATGGGCCTGGGAATTACGTCGACAACATGAACTGTCAATATCTGTTTACTTCTAATGTCATAGTCACACTTCAGTTCACATCTTTCGTTACAGAACAATCTTATGACTTTGTTACCATCGACAAATGCACGTCAGCAGCATGCGGGAGCAGTATTCGTCTATTATACATTTCTGGAAGCACTTCATTGTCTAGTATTTACTCATCCGACGCAGCTAATCCCTTCTTGCGTTTGCTATTCACAACGGATTATAGTGTGGTAAGTGCAGGCTGG
>Ga0209390_10010577_pt1 | contig 10775 bp, 18 predicted proteins | sample BON01_FD_187212 | JGI IMG/M metagenome (GOLD analysis project Ga0209390, IMG submission 187212) | Freshwater microbial communities from Lake Bonney liftoff mats and glacier meltwater in Antarctica - BON-01 (SPAdes) (version 2) | ecosystem: Environmental > Aquatic > Freshwater > Ice > Glacier... | reverse complement strand
GGGGGGGCGAAGGGGAGGAAAAATTTCCCTCCTTGCGAAGGAAATAGGGCCACAGATGGTTGAGAGTTACGTGTTGTGTAGATGCGCCCATCCTCAGCGGCTATCAAAGAGGAGGAGCCCAATACCACGTGCTAAACAGGCATTTTTATAGCCAACCGTACAAATGGCTATGGGCGGAAGAAGGGCAAAGCAGTAGGTACAAATGCGGCTGTATCATCAGTCTGTTTACATTGGAGATCATTTTTGATCTTCCCTTTGGTCTTCCAATAAACAATATTATCTCTCTCAGTCTGTTTACTCTATTATTTTACGGATGCACAACCATAGCAGCATACTCCATATTATTGTCTTTTTCGCGCATCGCATCCAACACGGATGCCTGCCCCGACGCGGGTAGGCCTCCATGGTGGATGCGAAGGGGGGAATGTGCCAGGCTCAGGGATCCATCACAGAAGCTTCCGTCGCAGAAGATTCAACCGCAGAAGTTTTCATCGCAGCTTCCTGTGTGTGAAGATGCTCGCAAAACTTCTGCGATCGTGGGCAAGTGATAGAGGTGCATACAGCCGTCTTGCACTTTGTGGCTGTTTGGTGACAATTGCGACACATTTGCTTTGTCAAACCGTCGGTCTGTGTTTTGGCGCCCCGACAAGTGTGCCTGATGCGAGTTTGATCCCGCCCCGCCCTTATTCTGGGTTCAGGTGTGGTGAACACTGCGCACTCGGGCAAAATGCACACATGGGAATGATGGTCGTCTTGCCGCCTCCTCTCAGCACACAAGGCCTTGTGTCTGTCGCTACCGGCTTGGCCGCCCTCATAAATGGCCCCTTGCGAGGTCTCTTTGAGATCTGTCCGTTATTTGTGTGGTGCAGTGTGTTGCAGTGAGTTGCGGTGTGTTGCATTCAAACGAATGGTATCGTGAAATGTTCAGATGAAGCCAGATCTCAAGGAGATCTGCTCATGCGTGTGCTTGTGTCTGTGAGATTTGGCTTTCCAATGAAGGGTTGCTTGAACATATGTATATATATACATACATATACATACATATATTTATATATATATATATATATATATATATATATATATATATATATATATATATATATATATATATATATATATATATATATATATACATACATATATATATATACATACATAGATATATGTATAGAACATATGTACGTATATACATATATATATATATATATTTGTACATATATACATATATATATATATAGATATACATATATATATATATAGTCTTTCTCTATATATATATAGTCTTTCTCTCGAGAGACCGTTCAAAGGTTTCTTTGAGATCTAGCTTCAACTGTGCTTGTGTCTTTGTGTTCTGGCAGGGAATACCAATCGCATAGTGCACCTATCAAAGAGGTGGGTGCCTGCAACAAACAAAGCACCAAGGCGAGAGGGCACCTTGCCATGCAAACCAATATTATGATCCAGGGGGAAGAGGGAGAGCAGAACAGGATGGCGGGTGGGGGTGCAGGGCAGCACACCACGCAGACGAGCAAAACATTGCCAAAAGATTCTATAAAAATGTATCGGGTTAAGTGCAGCGGTCGGACCAATGTTGGCAACCATACATCAACGTCGGACACGCCGGCAACCGGGACAACACCATCCTACACGGGAAGCAAAAGGCCGAAGCGAGATGGGCCGTGACGGTGCGTGGGTCCGTCGAGAGCAGTAGCGGTGCTCATGGGACCCGCCCGCACATTTTCGAGAGGCACCAATCAGGAGATGCAGTGGCTGCCCACAACCATTTCCATCAAGTGCGGGGAGCCCAAATGCGCATGCCATGCTTCTCGGCAGAAAAAGCCCAACAGCTGCCCCGCATTGCAAGGACAGGTCCACACTCAATATGTTCGCGCTCTGGGTAAGATATTTGAGGCTGGTAGACAACCAGTCAAAAACAGGGAAATGAGAAGCCTGGCACAGAGGGGCAATCAGGCCAAGTTTTTCCACCGTATGCTGGGCATACAGCGATCACCAGTCGCATATAATCTCCAACATCTGAGGCAATACAACTCGTGCCGAATTTTGGCCAGTTAGTCACGCAGACCGCCATACGTGGCAGATGTGGAGGGGCGCGCACGGATAGAAGGTGTGGCGGCATCGATACACGAAAAGTTATATGGATGCTTACGGCAACAAGGTGGCAGAAGATGCCGTCTTCAAGACTCCTTGCGTGGTGATCATCTTCAACGAGGCCCCCCGATACCAGGAGATCCAGTCGAAGCCTGAGAGCAAGCATCTGATAGTGAAAGCATATCGAGACAGAGCGAGCAGTCAAGCAGAGACGACGGAGGAGACACGTCCACGAACAAGATCTGCTGTAGCGCGCCAACGGCGGGCGTGGCTCCAATGATGGTATTGATGTGAATGATAGTCTCAAAAAAAAGAACAAAGAAAAAAGAAAGAGAGTTCTGGCCTGCGACGCATTCTGTTTGATAAGTCTTGCCTGTGGCGCATTTTGCTTCATAAAAAATCTGCACACTAAGATTGAAGGGGTTGTATTGGCAAAAAACCATGTGAACTAGGATATGTCATGCACAACGGCGATGCTGACTGCATTGTAACAACGCATGCACAACGGCGATGCTGACTGCATTGTAACAACGCTAGTGTATTTATGTCAAAGTTGTGCCTTGCGTGTGTATGCCAGTAGTATACTGAATAACTTACTTTAGATAGAGTGATATACATGTTTATCAATGACAAAGATCCCACGCACACTGTCTCGCAAGGTTCCATGTTTTGAGTCCTATACTGCACCCTTTGTCCAGGGTTGATTTATTTATAGTATGTAGCTCACGCATTCGTCCGTTATTGAGTAAGGACTATGAGATTAAAGAATTGACTTTTGGACAGTTGGCTCTAGGAATTGTATCTAGTTTCGTTAATTAAGTTCAGTCAGAATTTCGACTATAATTTTGCATCTTTTTAAGTTTTACGTCGGCCATTTTGAACGAATATATTCTGTCGTTTTGATTACCCTAACAGGTATGGTTTTGGAGTGATATATTGTCAGTAATGTTGTATAGCATGAGTGTGCAGGAGTCTGGTTGCTAGTTTGTTACTTTGTTGCCAAGGGCCTCGGTGTATGCTCTTGTTTACGTTTGCGTGTCTCTGTTTTCAGTGTAATCACTCCGAACTTCTGTATTCTTATATGGTGTGCATAGCTCGCATTTGTGAGTCTATATTTTTCTGGTTTCGCGTAGCCATTGGTCGCTGAGGTCTGTCCATGTATAGCAGGACAGAGAGTAATGTGCGTCCCCATCTTGGGAAGCACGGCGTTTAAAAACATGTTTGGCTGCGAAATTCGTCGAAAGTCGCCACTGCGCAGTGAGATTCTCTTTGCAAGTTCTGAAGTCATGCGCAGACCTAGATCCGACTCTCTTCTACATTTGGAAAATATAGCAATTTGTACACAAAAACACAATTCTAGCATTCGGCGTTTGCTTCCCGCAGCTATGCCCGAGCGCTGGCCGCAGGTTTGCCGCATCGAGACTACGTTTGGATTACTATTGAATACTATTGAACAATTGGGTTGTTTCCACAAAAACGAAGTCGATGAAATGCTTTGTACTCTGGATTCCACTGAATATGCGCGTTTGTTTGAACCCAACCCAACCCTGGTTTAAGTGTTCTATTCGAGTTCTAAAAATCTTTCTGCGTACATCTCCTTGTGTCTGTGGCGCACGAATGATATTTCAACAGTTGATTTTTTCTACACTTTGCCCATCTAGTGGACTACCAAAGCCAAAATCTCTTCGGACCTGACTGGTCACCTTTCCAATATCCTCTCTATCGCATTGAAGAAAAACACTGATCATGCATCAACACAAGAAACAAAAAAGCAAAAAGTAGTAGATGACACCCAACTTGAGGATAATTTGCTCTCCACAAAAATCACCTACAATTTGAACGATTTTTGATACATTGTTGTTTTATTCATTGTGTGCATTATTTCTCTTTTACTTTTGGTAGCGGACCGTAGCTCAGCCTGCGGCTCACTGGGCTTCCAGGTCGCAGGCTGCCACTGTGACTAACTCAGGGCCACAGACTCTGTTTGTGAGCCAGGACTCATCGAGTGTGTGTTGCTTTGTTTTCAAAGTATTTAACCAAACGATACTAGAGGTCGGCCAGGTTACCACAGGTTCCAAAAGATTTTTTGAAGACTCTGTTTTGATTGTATTTGCTTTTATTACTGGAAGCATTAGTTCAGAACCCTTGCTTGAGGGTCTATTATCTCAAGTCCAAATAGATTTGAGTTTTCAGGTTTCGGCCGGAATCGAATCGGAGACCTATGGACAACAATTTTTTTCTCAGGTGCCGCGCTCTATTCAACTGAAATAAAGTGGCAGATGCGTCAATGAAGATCCTTCTTCATCAACAAAAGACATGGCAAATCGAAAAATAACTGCAATGTGAGATGTGGGGGTGTAGGCGCCGAGGGTATGGTGACGTAGTATGCAAGGGCCACACGGTTATGAAACAGACACTGAACTATCATATGTTGCCTGTGCTATCATATTTTGCGCTCAGCTTGTGTCACCTTTTTCTTGGGCCGTGATTGTTGGGGCTTCCCGCGCAATCTTTCCGCCCAGCCCATTCCTTTATTTCTTTTCCCTTCCTGGTAGAAGCATTTCGCAAAATGTGTTTGCTAGTCACTCATCGCTCTGTACAAACATGGATGAATTTAGCCGTGACGAAGCTTTGTGCTGTTTGTGTTCATCACAATGGTTGTGTTGTTCATTTCCGCCTGACCAAAATGGTCAGACAGAAATTATTTTTACCAGTTATGCAATGCGGCATAAGCTCCTGCACTTGAGTGGGGATGGCACCTGAATATTTTTGCATGATGCAAAGAGTCTCTCCGTGAATCTTTCTTTTTTTGAGGGTATCATGTCCCCCGAAAGGATGGCAGAAAAGGGAGACAGAGAAAGCCAAAGGTCCGAAAGCACCCAAAATAATCCAGGAAGGGGATTTCAGCAGGGGTGGAATTGAGGATGTGTACTTGAAAGCTCCATACACAATCAGTGCCAAAAAAATATCCCGATATTGATGCATAGTTCGACAGAGCTTCATGCGGCCCGGGCCTTGAATAAGTTGGAATTTCGTTGAATGGACCTAAATGACCCACATGAGGGAGATGGTCGACGAGGGGGTCACTCTTAGGTTGGTGGAGCGAGTTCCGGATGTGATAGTCGAGAGTAGTGGGGTGGAGGTTGCTTAGAGCTAGTGATTTGTTGAAGGTCTTGAACAAAATGGCAGGAAGAGTGTCAGGTCGTGTTTTGGTTAGACAACAGTGCATTCGGGCGATAGGTGTACTGTATCAAGGTAAGGGGGAGGAATCCAGCCTAGTATCTGCGAGCAAGGCTGTATGATCTCAATACACGTGCAGAGCGCGTGCCAAGGAGAGGTTGAGGCTAGTCTCAAGGTTCTTAACATCAGTGGCACTCTGGATAAAGCGCAGATTTTGAAGGAAATGGGGTAGTACAGTAGATTTTCAGAGTCTCAGGTTTTGCGTTGGGGTGAGTTGGGGAGGACTTTCAATCGCAGTGGAGAGAGAAGGAAACAGCCTAAGTCATAGACTGGCCGTGTGTGACGCATCTGATTGCTTCAGCGTTTGCGAGGTGCATAGTGAGTTTTGGGTCAAAAATGAGTCCCAGGGATCCAAACTCAGGGAATACCCTGATGATGAGGTGGCACTCCGTGGGAGCGAGGGTCTGAGGTAGGGAAAGACGCGTGTATGTGGAAGGTGGGGTTGGGTCGGGCTGGGTTGTTGCTGGCCACCACGGGCCTTTTGAAGGGAGGGGGGTTCGAAGAGAACCATCATTTCTGTCTTCTGTGTTTGGTTTGCATACAGTTTCGCACGCTCCATTTCTGGCAGACGCGTAACATGGCTTGCAGTTCGCGTAGGCAGGTGGGCATGAGGCGAGGTCATCCACATGAAGTAGCCCACCAATCCAGGTCTGTATGCCTCAGTGTGTTGTAGGCTAGGGGCAACATGGATAGTGGCGCGGGGAAATTTAGTTTGAAGTTCGTGGATCAGATCAGCAACAAATATGCCAAATAGGGTAGATACCTTCGGGGAGCCGCGACTCCCCTTGACATCCTTCGAGAGCAGCTGAGCCCGCGAAGGATGGCAGCAATTTGGTGTTCTCTGATGTTGGTGTGCAGGACTTTGAGTCCGAGTCAAACAGTGTCCGTGCAGGCGCAAAGGTGATGCCCCATATGACCCACAATCATCAGTGCCATTGTGCAAGAGAATGGATGAGAGTCTGTCTCACGGTGCACTGAGGGATAGGCTGTGGGGTAGTCAACAAAAGCCATATACATAAGGCTTCTGGAGGGTGTATTTGTTGTAATGGATGGTGGAGAGGAGAGAATATATAGCGTCATGTGTCTGTGTGCATGGATTAGTTCCTAGTTGATTGGAGATGAATGTGTTATGGATTTCTGTGTGCGTCGTGAGTCGAGCGATGAAAAGACCTTCAAAGAGGTTGGCCAAGGCGTCATTGCGATACATTTCCCAGCAAGAGGCAGGGTCAGTCTCGTTCTTGTCATGGCCTTTTTAGATGGGTTGCATGCGGGAGATTTGCCAGTCTGTAGGTTGTATGTGGGATTCCCACATGCCATTAAAAAGTACCAACAGCAAGGGTTGAAGATCAACGTCTCCCGCTTGTAGCATTCTATTAATGATACCAGAAGGGCCACATGACTTATCTGGAAAGAGCTTCTTGATCTGGGTGGTAAGTTCTAGCGGTGAAGGGTAGTATGAAATGGGGATGGGTAGTCTATGTGGCAGTGGAGGCTTGTTCTTTGACGTGATTGTGGCGGGAATGTTTCGCTCCTTTCTCGTCAAATGTGGAAACTTTGTAGTTGAAGAGGTGGTGACCCGAGGCGAATCGGTAGCAGTGCCAATTAAGGGGGTTGAGGGTAGCTGGTCCACTTTCCCAGACTCGGGTATCAGTAGATTCGGGCGGGTTTCAGGCGGTAAATAATTCTTAGCATGATTGTTCTTATATTTTCTGAGATAATTCTACATACAGCTAAGTTTTGGTCTTGCAATTACTTGTGTGTGTGTTTTATTAAATTGATATTAGGGAATCATTATGGTCCCGGGGCTTCCTCAGGGTCGCGAGTTGCCAAGAAGCACGTACCCACGAAATGAACCAATAACGTACCACCTCTCGTTGTCCCCCCTTAGAGAACTTGGGGTTTTCGGATCCTTACCCTTCACCTTGGCTACGTTGCTGGTTATACCGATCCCCAATTATTCTTGTTTGAACAGACCCACAACTACCAGGTTGACTACCAGGGGCTTTGGCCCCGCCACAGTGGCTCCGTTTTCTGAGCAGATCCAAAGTTTGTTAGGCCTTATTGGTGAGGGTCCTGCAGGACGGTAAAATTTCTTGGGGTCTGGAGTCCAAAGGGCAAGTGAAATCCTCCTCCACGCATGATCAAAGCAAAGCAACACGTGTTCGTTAAAAAACACAACAAGAAAAACTTGAAAGAGAAGTACCTGCACCAGAGAGGTCGAGGACCCACCAACGAGCCTTTTGCATTGCCGCAATGAAGCGTTGAGCACTCCTCAGGCTCAGAGCCAATAAGCCTGTTGACCCCGCAACAGAGCAAAACCACACTGGTCGTTCCGGCTAGGATAGTGATGAGTTCAGACTCATTGGGAGAATTGGCAAGGGCGAGAGCCACCGTCGGAGCCTGCCCCCCGGGTGGTGTGAGGGTATGCTTGGGGTAGAAGGGAATATCAGAATACCCCAACGGGCTACCTTGCAAGTGAGGAGCGTCATGGCTGTCTGTGACTATGCTGGTGAGGTTGAAAAGGTTCAAGCATCAGCAACGTGTGGTTTGGAGAGTTATTTCCTGCGTCTGTGTTATAGTTGTCAAGTGAGTGGCAGTGTGGCCCGGAACTGCTGTCATTAGGGTAAAAAACAATGCAACGGACTATCTGTTTACACATTGGGGTGTGTGTGTGTAGATTGATTGTTGCTTTTATTACGTGAAACAGTAATTTAGTACAGCCCTCGACCACCTCTTAGTAGCAGATCACAGACTAACCCACTAAAAGGACAAAGACCAAGACCACATATGTACAGAGGAGACAACCAAGACCGTGACAGCATGAGCAAACAGGAAACATGTCTAGAGGTGGGTAGGGGTGGCACACCTTGACACCATGCAGGCGAGGTCCAATGTGGCAAGCAGAGTGTATGCTAGTTTAGGCAAGGTGCAAGAACAACAATATGTAATGGGTAGGTTCACTGCACTGGCGTCAGGATGAGTGCTGATCCCCCTTTTGGGTTTTCTGGAGACAAGACAGGGCAAATAAGAAGAAAAAAAAGACAATTACACCCAAATACAGTATGCAAGACAACATGTGTAGGGAGGCGTACCAGTGGGTCGTTTACAATTATAGTCACTGTTCAGCCGGTGATAGATAATGCCCAGGCAGCGATGTAAAATATATCATGTCACACATATGAGATCAAGAAGACAACACCACAGCAAACTACACACGGTTTGAAAAAATCGACCTGCGATGGTGTTGTCGCAGGAACGTATGAATCGTTCCCGTGACGGTCCCCGGGTTCCTCGAGCGAGCCAAGGGGGCACGCACCCACAAATCAGAATCACCGACGTACCTCCTCAACCTGTCTCACTCAGACAAGCTGGGGTGGCCGGATCCTCACCATCCACCTTAGCTATAACGCTGGCTATACCTGTCCAATCCTCTCAGAGTCCTCTTCGAACGGACCCACAACTACCCCGTGGACAACCAGGGGCTTTTGCCCTGGCTGCTCCGTTGTCTGGGCGAGTCCAATGTTCGTTCAGTTTAATCAGTGGGGTGTGACCTGGAATTCAACTGACAGGTCAAAGGATTAACAGTCTCTACCCTTAACCAAGTGAACCAAAAAAGCCGTGTCACATGTGACGGCCGGTAGACGGAATCAAACCAACGACCTAAAGATGGAAAGCCCCTCGCTGAGACCACTGCACTAAAGTAACAGTCACGATGAGCAGCAACCCCTTAAACGAAAACGCGGGAGACACAACAATGCTCCTACTAGTCTCGTGACAAACGCTGTTGCGTAGTGCTGGCGCCATACTCAGCCTTGGGCCGAAATGTGTTTATCATCAGTGCATATTTCTACCACTCGGCCCCGCTGCTATATTGGGCCGGCGCTTCCGCCAGAGAGAGCGAGAGAGATAATGTTGTTTATTGGAAGACCAAAAGGAAGATCAAGAATGATCTTCTACCACCCTGCTTCCCCATCGGGAGAAAGCTCTTCGTCTGCGGCCGGTCTCAGAGCAGATATGAAGTATGAACTTCTTGGCTAGGCGTACGCAGTATTCATATTGCAAATGCAATTGTTTTTGGCAAGGGCAATATGTGTAAAATATACATATCGCAGATGTGAACTTCCTTGTTAGCATTACGTGCCGTATAGTCCATCCAGTGATAGACAATGCCAAGGCAGCGATGTAAGATATATAATGTCACACATATGAGGTCATGGAGAGAACACAAACTAGACTGTTTGAAGAGTAAATTGGGCCCGTGGCTGCGAATGGGCTTCAACCCCGAGCAGCAGCGCACCACAAGGTCACTACCAAACCAGGGAGATGGTTCATTTTTTTTCAATTTTCTGACCAGCAGTAGCCGCAGTTCGACTTTTGGCCGACCTGCGACACTCGATGTTGTCGTATGTCGGAATTGGGAATCGACCTTCGGCTGCCGCAGGTCGAAAAATCGAAAAAAAATTAAAAGACTTCCCTCGTTTGGTCGTCACCTTGTGAAAGTGACAGCTCGGGGCGAAAGACCCTTCGCCACTACGTGCCAACGAGACGTCAGCCTTTGCAGTAACAATGCTCGCCCCATAGATGAACACTCGTTGACGAGGTGTGGGGGAAGTGGGCAGCACGGGTGAAGTCTGTTGTTGAAGGAGGGTATACTCAGGGCCATTTTGAAAGCTTGCCAAGGGGTGAGTGTGAGACGTGAGTGTGATTGTGTAAATTGAGTGGTTGGTATGTTTGAGTAGGTTTGCCCATCCTTGGCGGCTGCCGAGACAAAGGCCAGCGGCACGTGCCAGACAGGCATTTTTATTGCCAAAGCAACAACAAATAGCTACAGGTTCAACACAGCTCAATGCAGGTTCATACAGATGTACGTGGGTTCGGAAGTAGATGAGCAGAGCAAGAGAGAGAGTGTGAACATTCATTGTCAGAGAGAGTGAGGATATCGTGTACACGTCCTGTCGGGATCTGTAGGACCAACTCCATCATGGGCTAGCCAGCGTACCAATTCGCCCTGTGACCTCCCCTGGTTTTCTTGCTTTTGGTTAGTGAAGCCGCCATGCCGCTAATCCTCCCTGAAAGTTGACACTGCATACAAGTGGTCCGCAGTACTGGGGTGACCGTAAAGCTCCCAGCTCGATGGCACTTCCGCAATAGATTTGAAGTCAAAAATTAACACAGAAAGGAAAACCAAACAAGCAACAAAACACACAGTCATAAACACACAACATGTATGAACAAAACACAGAGCAAGATTCAACCCAACCGGTAGTGGAAAAATTGAAATTGTAATTGGTTTTTATTGTCTATAATTTATTCAATTTATTTTATTTTTCCTTGTTTATGTATTTTATTTTTGTGTTCTGTCTGACCATGTTGATTTATTACATATATAAATATATATGTATATATATATACACATATATATACAC
>Ga0209390_10010575_pt1 | contig 10776 bp, 13 predicted proteins | sample BON01_FD_187212 | JGI IMG/M metagenome (GOLD analysis project Ga0209390, IMG submission 187212) | Freshwater microbial communities from Lake Bonney liftoff mats and glacier meltwater in Antarctica - BON-01 (SPAdes) (version 2) | ecosystem: Environmental > Aquatic > Freshwater > Ice > Glacier... | reverse complement strand
TGCTTGATTAAGAAAGAGAAAGTCCGAATCAGGTTATAAGGCTTGATCCTTTGAGTTCGAATGGTTTACTTTCTCTTTCTCTCAATCTTTATTATGCTTACAATGCTAATGCAAGTCTAAAGGAGTTTCTGACCATAGGGAATAGCTTGTCTACCGAAGTGATCATCGAAGAATACCTACCCAAACAGACTCGTTTGGTCTACTTGGCCATTCTCTATTTTGTATACCGTGCCGGGGTATTTATTTATCAGACGATAATCATGTGTAGCCATAAGCACAGCCGTGCCATTGATTGCTATATTATGCAGCAGTTCTAGTATTTCATCGCTCACTTCTGGGTCTAGATTACCGGTAGGTTCATCTGCGAGGATGAGCTGCGGACTATTAAGCAATGCTCTTGCTATTACCACTCTCTGCTGCTCACCACCGCTTAGTTGGTGTGGTTTTTTGTCTAGTATCTTGGATAAACTTACCGAGTCTATTACCTCGTCTATTCGCTTAGCCACTGCCTTTTTATCTTTCCAGTCTGTAGCGTATAGCACAAATTCTAAGTTCTCTTTTATACTGCGGTCATAGAGTAGACTAAAGTCTTGAAACACCATCCCTATCTTTCTTCTTAGCATAGGCACATCCTCTTTTTTTATGTCCGTGAGTTTATATCCTGCTACTTCACCTTCACCATCCTTGAGGGGTAAATCTGCATAGAGCGTTTTGAGCAAACTGCTCTTGCCACTCCCCGTTTTACCAATGATATAGGCAAACTCACCTGCCTGCACTGCTAAGTTTACATTACTAAGCACCTGTACTAGATTGTGCTGTATTACGAATGCATCTACTAACTGTACTACCTGTTTATCCATCTATCTCTAAGTTAAATCGCTCTTCGAACTCCTTTAGTATAGGAAACTCTTTGGCCATCACATCAAATTGTTCTTTTGGCGTGAAAACTTTGTATTCACTTACCTCCTTGGCGTTTACTCTGCATTCTATCGCTTCCAAAGTATAGGACGCTTTAGAGAAATACTGTCTAATCTTTCTGGTCTCCTCGTCTATGCCATCTGCTACTAGCTTAGATCCTACGGTAAAAGTCACTACACCACTAGCTACCGTAATCAATGGATCTGAGAAAAATGCAGCTAAACTGCTTCTTTTTTGTGCTATTAGTTCTGCACCATAAGCTTTAAAAAGGTCTGTAGCTGCTTCTAGTGTGAGTTCTTTTAGCCCATCGGTGGCTAGTTGTTCTTCTTTTTTTACCACTTTTTGGGTGGTAGCTCTGCTGCGATGCACTCCACTGCGTAGCCCGCCTAGTTTTACGGTGGCTATTACTTCATCTTCTTTCTTAAAACTTGTTTTAGGAGCGGCCACCGTTTCTGCCGTTTCACCCTCCACTGCTTCTGCAGCAAATAGATGAGAGAAGAAACCCGAATTTATAAGCTTGTCTAGCCTAGGCTTTTTTTTTTAGTTACGTCTATAGCGTGTTGTAGCGAAGCTAGTTTTATAAGACATAACTCTACGTGCAGCCGTTGGTTTCGGCTAGTCTTGTAACTTGTATCTGACTCGCCCAGTAGATTAATCGCATTTATAATAAACGATGCACTTACTGACTTAGCTTGAGAAAGGTACTTGCCCGCTAGCTCTTTAGATTTCTCTAATAGCTGCTGACTATTTGCATTTTGGGCTACTAGCAAATCTCTAAAATGACTTGCAAGTCCGTTTATAAATAGCTGACCATCAAAACCATTGCGTTGTATCTCATCGTACATTACAAGCACACTACTTATATCTCCGCTCACGAAGCCGTCTGTGATTTTGAAATAGTAATCGTAGTCTAGTATATTCAGATTTTCAATGACCTCAGCATAGGTAATCTTACCTTCTGTACCAAAACTAGCCATTTGGTCGAAAATAGAAAGAGCATCTCTCATGGCACCATCTGCCTTTTGAGCGATAAGGTGCAGAGCTTCCTCTTCTGCTTCTATTTTCTCATCTTTTGCTATTCCTTTTAGGTGAGTAACTATCTGAGGTATGGTGATTCTATCAAAATTGAATACCTGACATCTAGATAATATAGTAGGCAATATTTTGTGCTTCTCCGTAGTAGCCAATATAAAGACGGCGTAACTAGGAGGTTCTTCCAGTGTTTTCAAGAAAGCATTGAAAGCCGCAGATGAAAGCATATGTACCTCATCTATGATATATACTTTATAATTTCCTGTTTGTGGCGGTATACGTACTTGTTCATTTAGAGCTCGTATATCGTCTACCGAGTTGTGCGATGCAGCATCTAGTTCAAAAATATTGAAAGAGAAGTCATACCCTTCTGGCACAGTACCTTTGTTTATTTCCCTTGCTAAGATACGAGCACAAGTGGTCTTGCCCACACCTCTAGGACCACAAAATAAGAATGCTTGAGCTAATCGATTATGGGTTATCTCATTGATTAAAGTCTCGGTAATATGCTCTTGACCTACAACCGTATCAAAGGTTTCTGGCCTATATTTTCTAGCACTTACTATATAACTTCCCATTGGAGTGCAAAGTATGTTTTCTGTGCTTGTTTAAACAAGTAGTGTTGAAAAAAATGAGGAGCAATTAACAAGTAAGTTGAGAAATGCACCTTTGAAGATATGTAATAAGAGTAAAAAGGCCTAAAAACCTGTAAAAAGATAAGAATATATTGCATAATAATTTTACTTTTGCAGCCCTTTTATAAAAATAAACAATATAATAATGGAAAAAACTAATTACGAGTCTGTAGTTGTACTAACACCCGTGCTTAGCGAAAAGATGTTGCAAGAGGCAGTATCTAATTTCGAGAAGCTGATTACAGAAAACGGTGGAGAGCTCATCCACAAAGAAAATTGGGGCCTAACTAAAATGGCTTACCCAATTCAGAAAAAAACAACTGGTTTCTACCAAATTTACGAATTTGCTGCTGAAGCAGATACGGAGATAGTAGACAAGTTGGAACTGGCGTTTAGAAGAGATGAGCAGGTACTTAGATACCTTACCATCAAGCTAGACAAGCACGCTCTTAAGTACAACGAGAGAAGAAGAAACGGAGAATTTAACAAGCCTAAATCGAAAGAAGCTCCTGCAGTAGCAGAAAAAGAAGCTCCCGTAGTAGAGGCTGAAGTAGAACCAGTATCTAACGACCAAGCGGAATAAGATTATGGCAAAAAGAAAAAGATACACCAGAACGCCTATAATACGTCCTAAGAAGTATTGTAGATTCAAAAAAAGTGGTATTAAGTACATAGATTATAAAAATCCAGATTTTTTAATGCCTTTTATTAACGAACAAGGAAAATTACTACCTAGAAGAATTACAGGTACTTCTCTTAAGTTCCAAAGAAAAATCGCTGTAGCGGTAAAAAGATGTAGACACATTGCTCTTTTGCCATACGTAGCAGATCAAATGAAATAAGTTTAACCAAATAAAATTTAACGCAATGAAAGTAATATTAAAAGATTTCGTGAATGGCTTTGGTGAGAAGAATGACATCGTAATAGTAAAAAACGGATACGGTAGAAACTTCCTTATACCTCAAGGTCTAGCCACTATAGCTACTCCGTCTGCTATCAAAATGGCAGAGGAAAACGTGAGACAAGCTGCTCACAAGCAAGCTAAAATAGTAGCTGACGCTAAAGCAGTTGCAGAAAAACTTAAGGATTTCAAAGTAACTGTGCCTACTAAGGCTGGTTCTAATGGAAAAATATTTGGTTCTGTAACAACTATGCAACTAGCTCAAAGCCTTGCAGACAGAGGGTTTGAAATAGATAAAAGAAAGATATCTGCTCCAGATATGAAACACATAGGAGAGTATAAGGCTACTATCAGTTTACATAAAGAAGTTTCTGTAGAGATAGATGTAGAGGTAGTACAAGAATAAATTAATTCGATTCTTTCGAATAATAAATGTGAAAATCCCGATAAAAGTCGGGATTTTTTTATGCCCGAAATGTAGAGGATTACGTGATTCGTTACTCGTGCCGAAGTGCTTCTATTGGGTTTATTTTAGACGCCTTGTACGCTGGCCAAATCCCTGCACTTAAACCCACAAGTGTGCATACTCCCAAGGCTAGAAACATCCAATTCCAAGGTACTATAAAACTACCCCCGATGTAGTTGCTTGTAATATTACCTATGATGAGTCCTAGTAATATACCGCCTAAACCCCCTATTTGGCAAATAGTAATTGCCTCTATTACAAACTGATTTAACACCGTAGCACTTTTAGCACCTATAGCTTTACGTGTTCCTATCTCTTTGGTACGCTCGGTTACCGATACCAGCATAATATTCATAAGAGCTATAGCTGCTCCTATAAGTGTAATACCCGCTATAAAAACAGCCCCTAGCAGAATAACTTGCAAGTTTTCCATCAATGCAGCAGAGATACTATCAGATTTGATAATGCTAAAGTTCGTTACTTCCTTTACTTTTAGTTTTCTAACTTGCCTAAAAAGATTCTCTGAATAGGCCGCCACTGCATCTAGTGCATTCACATCACTCACAGCCACACCTATATTATAGGATGTATTAGCTTGAGGATACTGAGCTCTAGCCAAACTAACAGGCACCAGCACTATCCTATCTCCTCCAAAATCAAACGCACCTCCTTTGGATGAGAATAGTCCCACGACTCTTAGTTTTACCCCTCCTACCTTTATAGACTCATTGATACAATCTGCCTTACCAAAGAGTTTCTCTTTAATTTCTTGACCTATGACAGCCACACTAACATTTCTTTCTACATCAGAATCCGTTATCATTCTGCCTTCGGCCAAATCATAGCCAGCCACACTCAAGTAGGTGTTGTCTCCTCCTATTATATTGGTATTAGGATTAGTTTTATTCTTCTTGTATTTAGCTATCGCATTCCATGAGTTATTTGAATTTACAGATACATCCGCATTATACTCAAACCTTTCTTTGAACTCTTGAGCTTCTTTATATGAGATGTTTTCGAAATACACACGCTTATTATTTCTACCTAAGCTAAATCCAGAGGATCTATTTTGAATATTAAAAGAATTAGCACCCATAAAACTAAAATTCTTTACCAGACTAGTTTCTATTCCGTCTATAGCTGTAAGTATTCCTACGAGTGCCATTATACCCAAAGAGATAATAAGACTTGTAATAATAGTCCTTGTGAGATTGCCTCTTATAGACGTGAAAGCCTCTTTTATATTTTGGTATACGGTCATTTGATTGTTCAAAGTAAGCCAATACTCTCCTCAATAGGGACCACATCTATTAACACTAGAGTATTTTCGATTTTAATTCGAAAAAACTTGGTGGCGAGACTATCATACTCTTAAATTCGTTTGCTCGTTATGATACTATATGAAATATCAGGATTGCAAGTGTTAGTCAATATACTATACTTCGTAGTCCCTAGCTTACTAGTCTTTGGGGTAACTTACTACCTTATTAATAAATTCTTTGAAGAGCAAAGAAAACATAGACTCTTAGAGCTTAAAAAAGAACAAATACGAGAGCTTACTCCTATCAAGTTACAAGCATACGAGCGGTTAACACTCTTTTTAGATAGAATAAGCCCAGAAAACCTAGTAGTACGTTTATCTAAATCCGGACAATCTGCTAATCAGTTGAGACACGAACTCATACAATCTATTACAAGTGAATTCAATCATAACATATCCCAGCAAGTATATGTGAGCAATGACTGCTGGAATATGATAAAAGCGGTAAAGGAACAAACAATCGGTATGGTAGAAGCTTGCTACCAAGAATGTGGAGATACAGAAAGTGGCCCAGGACTTGGCAAAAAGATATTGACCAAACTAATGCAAGATAAGACTACACCTACTCAACGTGCAATAGAACTAATGAAACAGGAAATTGAAATCACATTTTAAACTATTCATAATTCTTGCATTTGCTAGCTGTAAAGTAAAAGGGCCAGTTACTGCATTGCCTACTACTAATATAGCAATAGACAGCACTATAGTAGAAAACGATAAGGTGAAGTCTATAATAGAACCCTATACACAAAATATGGCTGCTGCTATGGATGAGGTTATTGGTTTCAGCCCTGCATTCTTAGAAAAGAAAAAACCAACTAGTATTCTAGGTAGTTTTATGGCAGAGGCTGTATATCAAGCTGCTTCTGCTACTGGTGAGCGTGTAGATTTCTGCTTACTTAACTATGGAGGGATAAGAAGCACCTTAGATTCTGGAGAAATAACAGTAGGTGAAGTATTCAAACTAATGCCCTTCGAAAATGAAATCACTATCTTAACCTTATCTAAAGTGCAACTCGATACCCTTTTTAAAATAATAGCAGCTAAAGGTGGTGAACCATTCGTAGATCATCTGTGGAAAGATCAGACAGCATATCATATACTAAATCGGACAGCATATAGAGTAGCTACTAATGACTATATGGCTAACGGAGGAGATGACTACTCTATTTTGACAGAAGCACCAGAAAGGATAGATACAGGGATTAAGATAAGAGATGCTCTAATCACCTTCGTAAAAAATAATAATGCTATACCCCTAGAATATAAGCCTTCGAAAAATTGAGAAGAAAAGAATTCATATATAAAGCAGGACTAATAGCTGCTGGAGCTGCCATATCTCCCTTACACTCCTTGGCTAAGGATAGCGATAGGCTGATAATACTACATACCAATGACTGGCATAGTCACATAGAGCCATTCCCTCATTCTGATAAGAAATATCCAGGACTAGGAGGTGCAGCCAAAAGAGCAGCATTAATAAGTAAGATAAGAGCAAAGCACAAAAACGTGCTTCTACTAGACAGTGGGGACATTTTCCAGGGTACACCTTATTTTAATTACTATGGTGGTGAGTTAGAGTTTAAACTAATGAGTGAAATGGGTTATGATTTCGCAACCTTAGGAAATCATGATTTCGATGCAGGCCTTGATGGGTTTGCAAAACAGTTGCCACACGCTAGTTTTAAATTTTTATGTGCTAACTATGATTTTACAAATACAATACTAGATGGAAAAATAGAACCATACTCTATTATAAAAAAAGGAAAGTTCAAAATTGGCGTATTCGGAATAGGAATAGAGTTAGAAGGGCTAGTGCCAAAAAATCTATACGGAGAAGTGAAATACCTAAATCCTATAGAGAAAGCAAATAAGACAGCTCTTGCATTAAAAAACAAAGGATGCAACCTAATAGTCTGTCTATCTCATTTGGGATACGAGTACAAAGGTAATAAGGTGAGTGATAAAGTTTTAGCCCAATCGTCTAATAATATAGACTTAATATTAGGGGGTCATACACACACTTTTTTGAGTTCTCCACAAGGAGTGAAGAACCAAAATGGGAAAGAAATTTTCATCAATCAAACGGGTTGGGCCGGTATAAACTTGGGACGTATTGATTATGAGACTAATAGCTCAAAAGCCCCATCTATACTAGGGTACTCTTACTCAAAAATTTTGTAAAATCAATACTAAATTGATTTTTTTAGAAACTTTTTTTACCACAACTTGCACCCACAATTGAAAGGGAGCCCTCTAAATTGTCATTTAAATTTACTTAACTTTATAATAACCAAAAACTTATATGAGCGAGCAACACGAAACAGTGTGGAAAAAATGCCTTCAAACAATCAAAGACAATGTTAACCCACAAAGTTTTAAGACATGGTTTACTCCAATAAAACCACTAAAATTAGAAGACAAGGTACTTACAATACAAGTTCCAAGTCAATTTTTTTATGAATGGTTAGAGGAACACTATGTAGCTTTACTCAAAAAAACCTTAGAAAAGGAACTAGGAGCTGGCTCCAAGTTAGAATATAATGTAATTGTAGAAAACAGTAATGGTAATGCTAGACCATATACTGTGAGTATGCCTACTCGTAATGTTACTCATAATAATAAAAACGAAATGGGTATGCCGATTAACTTATCTAACAATATACATAACCCCTTCATAATACCAGGTCTTAAAAAACTGAATGTAGATTCACAACTTAACTCTAATTACACTTTCGATAATTTCATAGAAGGCGAATGCAATAGATTAGCTCGATCTGCTGGATATGCTGTGGCCAATAAGCCAGGAGGTACTGCTTTCAATCCACTTATGATTTTTGGTGGTGTAGGTTTAGGTAAAACGCATTTAGTACACGCCATAGGTAATCGTATCAAAGAAATATCGAGCAACAAATCTGTGTTATTTGTTTCTTCTGAAAGATTTATCCATCAATATGTAGATAGTGCTAAAAATGGTAACTACAATGATTTCTTGCACTTCTACCAAATGATCGATGTGCTTATAGTAGACGACGTTCAGTTCTTTGCTAAAAAAGAGAAGACACAAGAGATTTTCTTTCAAATATTCAACTACCTACACCAAAACGGAAAACAGCTAATACTTACTTCTGATAGAGCCCCTAAGGACTTAAAGGATGTAGACGAAAGATTGCTATCTAGATTTAAGTGGGGTCTGTCTGCAGACCTACAAAATCCTGACTTTGATACCCGTGTTTCTATCTTAGAACAAAAGATGTATCAAGATGGAATCAAGTTTGCCCCTGAGGTAATAGAATATGTAGCTAATAAAGTAGATAGTAATATCAGAGAATTAGAAGGAGCTCTTATTTCACTTATTGCTCAAGCTTCTCTCAATAGAAAAGAGATTGACCTAGATATGACCAAGAAGATGATGAAGAACTTCGTAAAGAATTCTTCACGTGAGATCTCTATTGAGTTTATCCAGAAACTTGTATCAGACTACTTTGGTGTGAGTGTAGACCTAATGAAGTCTAAAACACGTAAAAGAGAGATAGTACAAGCTCGTCAGATCTCTATGTTCTTTGCTAAGCAGCTTACACAAGCTAGCCTGAAAAACATAGGAATGTACTTCGGTGGCAGAGATCACTCTACGGTAATACATGCATGCCAAACGGTAAATGACCTGATAGATACAGATAAGAAATTTAAATCTGATGTAGATGAATTATCTAAGCGTATCAAGATAAATACGTACTAAGTCTTCACATACCTTATAAAAAAATCCCTTCCAAAAAATTTTGGAAGGGATTTTTTTATGCTTTGGATTTCTTAACTAATTAAGTGACTATTCTTTGATGAATTTACTTCTAAATAGGGCGTCTTCTGCACGAATCTCAATAAAATATAAGCCAGAATGTAAACGTGATACATCTATTTGCTTAGCAGCTAGACCTGTAAGTAGCAGATTGCCCTTGTAGTCATACACTCTATATTCAGAGTCCCCAACTAAACCTACTATAGAGAGCAACCCTTTTACAGGATTGGGGTAGATTTCTAATGCCTGCACTTCTAATTCCCTATCTGATAGTAATACTCTTGCTACCACTGCTGCTGAGTTACACCAATCTAATGAGGTAGAATCTGACAAATATTTTGAATGCAAAAATAAAAGAGTATCATCTGCACAGCACGAAACAAGTGTCATTTTAATAATACCATTTGGGTTTATAGCATCGTGCAAAATGTACTGAAATAAACCAAGAGGTCCAACATTACTTCCTAATATTGGCAAGTGCTTATCGAGCCGAAAATACTTTCCTAGATCAGTAAAAATTTGACCATTTACACTGTCACCATTCATTAATTGAACTTTAACAATATCGCTTATTGATGTAGATTGACCGTTACTATATCTAGGTATTAATACACTAAAAGTATCGCCAATCCCAAGGTTAAAGTCATATATAAGTGTCTGAGGAATGGTATCACCATCCATAGTAATCAAAGATGCAAACAATCTATTTTGAACTTCTATCAACTTGCAGATACTATAATTACCTCGCAAATCCCCCTTAATAGTCTCACGCTGAAGGGTGTAGAATATAGTGTCTGAATTCACTGAATCAACAGAAATACTATCCTTAACTAAAAACGTACTTTCAAATTCAATCCCTGAGATGATAAAAACGCTTTTATTTTTAAAAATCTGGCACTGAGACCTTAGAGACAAAATGAGAAAACTAATGCTCAATACTAATTTTATGTGTTTCATAATGTTTTGTTTTCAAATTTTGAATGTTGATAAAATAAATGCCGTTTGAATACTCAGAAATATCAAAATATTGCTCAGACATCTGGCCAACACTTTGTCCTGTAGCGTTCTGCATGGTAATCTTCCAATCTGTCAAAGCCGTGTTTTCAGGAAACTCAATGCGAATCCTATCATCCGCAGGATTAGGATATACTTTACACTGTTTATAGATTTTTACTCTACTCACTATGCCGTCGGTCTCTTGACAGTTTGACTGATAGCAGCCATATTCATCGACTTTGAGCAAGGCTGCATGCTGCCACTCAGCATTGCTACGGTTTTCATACTCACCAGCGAGTATAAAGCCTCCGTCCGGAGCTTCTACAAAGCTGTGTATTTTTAGCCCCTTGTCTCCTAGATCATCCGGATATAGTTCATACTCTCTGTACCATATCGGGTTGCCATCTAAGTCTGTTTTGAGTAATACTCCTAGACTCGTCCAGTCGAATGTGTCTTTTCCGTATGTACAATCTCCTGCCCATACAATAGAATTGTCATCACTAGCATCCGAAAGTTTTCAAACCAGAGCTACAAAGCCTCTACATCCCATTATACACGTAGCCTAGGTTCAATTTAGCCTGAAAATAAGTCTTGATCAAACAGTAACTCCCTTTGTTTTTTGAATTGGACTTTTCTCACACCTTCTCGCACTTCATTGCACACATAGTCCAGTGATAGATAGTGATACAGGCAAAGTCTAATTTTTTCAG
>Ga0209390_10010573_pt1 | contig 10778 bp, 14 predicted proteins | sample BON01_FD_187212 | JGI IMG/M metagenome (GOLD analysis project Ga0209390, IMG submission 187212) | Freshwater microbial communities from Lake Bonney liftoff mats and glacier meltwater in Antarctica - BON-01 (SPAdes) (version 2) | ecosystem: Environmental > Aquatic > Freshwater > Ice > Glacier... | reverse complement strand
ATGGGCTGAGGAGAGGATTTGATAATATAAGCCGAGGAAAAGTGAACACACAAATACATTCGCTGTCTGCATATCTGTAACGCACATACGCATACATGGTTTACATTGTTACATCTTCACAAACCATATACTTTGCGCACCAGTCTACATCCCTACCCCACATACAAACCTACACACAAACAATCCTACAAACACACCTACACCCTACATACCTACCCGACCCCTCCATACCTACACTACATACCTACATACCTACACTACCCCTACAAACCTAGGAAACCCTACATACCTGCCCTATCCCTGCATACCTACACTACACCTACAACCACTACACCCTAAACTGCATACCGGCCCTATCATTGGACACCAGCTCCAAGAGCAGAGCAGGCAGTCAGATGGTGCGGTTGTGTTCTGCCAGTGAGAGAATATTATGTGCTGCGAATTTAATTGGCGAAATTATTGCATTTGAATTTGATTAGTTTATTGAGAGCCTCCTGCGGAAGTAAGGGGTGTTGAATTCTCACGAAAATCTGCAATTCTGGCAGATTGCACAACCATTATTATTTAACGGCATATGCCCAGTTATGTACTTAAAAAAAAACTATAAACCCCAACTACAACACAACAAATACAAGACAGCAACGACAAAACAAACTACCAAACGGCAACTACCAAACAGTAACTACAAAACAAACTACAAAACAGCATATGCCCATTTATGTACTACCAAAACAAACTACAAGAAAAGCAACTTCAAAACAGCAACAACTTCAAAACAGCAACGACAAAACAAATTATCAAACTGCAACTACCACACAGTAACTACAAAACAAACTACAAACCGGCATATGCCCATTTATGTACTACCAAAAAAAAAACTACAAAACCTCACTACAAACAGATTACCAGGCGGCAACTACCAAACAGTAACTACAAAATAAACTACAAAACAGCATATGCCCATTTATATACTACAAAAAAACAAATATAAACCCAACTACAATTCATTTGGTCGAGTGCTTTTACCCGAATGCATATTGCCAGAAGAGTATCTCGGTCACAATCTTGACGAACACTGCTTGGGGGACACGGGTGCCGTGGTGCCTTACCTACCCTGTTGGGGAAATATTGAGCCAGGCACTACGTTACTTGGTACTAGTAGTTAGAAAGGCTCAGATGCTTGTTAAAACTTGTGAGCCCGAGGATGCATGCCAGCCCACAAACATTGTGAACTGTTATTACTCACTAGTGGGTCGGCCATAAACTAGGCTGGCAACGGCCTGGGATAGTTTCTTGGGTCCTACGAGGTCAATTCGGTGTGCACCACCCACTTAGTCAAGTGATTAAGTTGGGTATTCGCCACCCAAGAAAGAAAGAAAGAAAGAAAGAAATTCACCTATTTAATGGGTGTCTAGTGTAGTCATGATGGATATGAGTGATCTGATAGGGTGATAGATGGACTCAGTCTTAAGATTGTGGATTTATCTTGTCCATGGGTGTGATAGATCACTCAACACTAACTGGACCCTGATATTTTGTTTTTAAAAAATCAAATAATAAATTCCAACCGCCCAAGGTCCAAGAGTCACTGAAGGAACGGACGGATGGGAGATCATGTCTGTGACTGTAGACATAGCAGCTACGCAGGCGAAATTGCCTACGGACCTCGTGGAGAAACCTCCTGCATTATGGGGGACACTTCTTTCTTATGGAGTAATAAAAGCAACATTTTCATTCTAACCTTTTTCTTATCCTGAATGAACTTTTTCTGAATCAACGTTTTGTTGTTCTGGTAACAAAACAACCTAGGGTGGTCGACCTCCACCTTTTTGTTTCACATTTTTTCACATTTTTGGCTCTTCCCACATTTTTTTGACAAGTTGAGTGTGGGGGATACCGGTACCGGGTACTATGTACTGTCACCCCTATAAAGGTCTGGGGAGTAGTGGTGGATGGTGGATACTTAGTGAGATTAGCGATCCGTCTAGGGGTGGTGGAGGTGGTAGAACTTAGTGAGTGCATAGTATATGGTTGTTTGGAGGGGTGGTGGATCTTAGACCCCCTGATGAAATAATCGCATATTTTTGGTAATCGCACTCTTTTCGGCTGAAGTCCGCCAAATGTGTAGTAAAAACACTTGAACTGTACAAATCGTTCTGTACCATTTCCACCTCAGACTCCTGTTAAGACTTTCTTAGAGCACTTTTTGGAATCCATCCACTATGTTGATACGGTAGACTAAATGATTTGTACCAGCAATGTCTTTTGCCTTGCGTTTAGTACTACTATAACCATACTACCAACAAGGCAAAAGACAAGTTCTTGGCGTTTGGAGTTCGATTTCTCCATTCTTGGGCGGGACCGTTTTTCGAACTGCACAGGAATGACCAACTTATTCCCATTCCTGTCAATTTCTACCCGTTCGTGACTGTTTTCAATGCAAACCTGGGTTGGGTGGTTGCACCCCGAAGAATGGATCGGCTGGCAAAACACTGAAAATTCTGATAATAAGTTATAAGGCGATTGATTGATGTTGCTGATTAAAGGGGTTGCGTGCATCCGGGATGTAGGTTGCGTGCATCCGGGATTTGCCCCATACCTTGCGCGCATCTGTTGCCCAAAAGTTCGTTGCGTGCATCTGTCACAATTGCCTTTCTGGTTGCGCACATCGGTGCCCAAAACGACCCGTGCGTGCATCTGTTTCAGAAATGACCCTTGCGTGCACCCGCTTTCAAGTCACTAAAAAACAACATTTGGATCCGAACATCCGAAACTTTGGTTTTTATTACCGGGGGTTTACAACAGAGGATGGCCCTGATCGCCGACAACGTTAAGGTTCAAGTTGCATGGGGAATGGTTCTGGTCGATTGTATAACCCTTCATAGACTAGGGTTGGATAATGGAACCCTATGGCTGTTGTAAACCCCCGGTAGTAAATACTAAAGTTTCGGATCCAAAAGTTAGTTTTTAGTGAGTTGAAAACGGATGCATGCATGGGTCATTTCTGAAATGGATGCACGCAAGGGTCTATCAGAACACTGATGCACGCAACCAGAAAGCCATTCTGACGGATGCGCGCTACGGACTTCTGGGCAACGGATACGCGCAAGGTATGGGGCAAATCCTGGATGCGCGCACCCGGGCCCTATATCCCGGAGAGGGGTTGCGGGCAACCCCTCTAACCGATGTTGCTTTTGTTACATCATGAGAAATAGTTTACTAGCTTTGTTGGAAGCTCCATTTGCTCGAATTCTGTTTTAGATTTGAGACATCGGTGTGCTGATAATATTTCATTTTTTATGTGCTAGGCCTTTGTCTCCAACATTAACCTTTCTTCCGCCCCTCCCAACCAGGCTCCTGTGCCAGGTTGTCGCCATTTGTCTTGTGTGCTGATCATACATGTGTGCTTGTGTGTGCGTGCCTCTATATGTGCGTCTAGAAAGTGTATTTAAAATGATGAATATCAACAAATATAAGCCAAACTGTGACGACGTCACGTGCAATATTAAAGTAGAAACAGAAATAGATGTTCATAGTGACGTAAAACAAGCAGTGAAGTGACACGTTCTGAGACACGTGACAGAGTACAATACGAATAAGTTAAATACAATAAATGTGTCCGTCTTCCAGACTCTGGGGGGTTCTTGGATTGTGATTCCCAGTTTACCATCCTGAGTCCACTATCGTTTGACGAGCCCCAGCTTTGACGCTCTGTGAGCTTGTGTTCCTCTCCAAATCTCCTTACACGTGCACACTGTGCCCAATGATCTCCCTCGATCCCTGAGTGGTTCGCCTCGCTAATCCTTGCACCTGCTGGAGGAAGGACAGAATGACCCGATCGTGCGCTTCGCATACCTGTGTCATATGATCGGCAAAAATTGCGTCTTTCTTTCCTTCTTGTACATCAAGCTTTTTGAGCTTGGTGTAGAATTCACTTTCAAGAACCAATCTGCGGTCACCCATCACAAAGTTAGTCTGCTCAAATTCCCACTTCGGATCAGCTGCTCTGAGCGCACCGATAATGCTTTTGTGCTGCTCATTTGCTTCTGCTTCCTTCAACTCTTGGAACCCCTCGTTCCTGTCTGTTGACCGTTGATATTCTAAAATACATACGATCTGCAAAGCCTGATTGATTGCGACCCCATCTGGTCGCCTGCCCCAGAGACGATTTACGAAGAAAGCCGCTGGATCGAAGTTGTGACGTGTCTAATGACTTTTTTTGACTGGTATTGTCACCTCTATATCATGTGCCTTCTCCGCCAGATCTTCCTTGCTGCAGATTCTTAGAACCTCTTCTCGTCGCCACAGCGTGCTCATGTTATTTTCTTTGTCAAGCGTGACAAATTTGAGCTTGCTGTTTGGCTTTTGTGCAGCATGCATGCTGTCATACAGGTGCCTCTAGATGGAGTGGTGGGCAGCCGTAACTGTCGTTGCCATCCCTTCGCAGCCTGCACATTTGATGTGACCGTGTGTTTCAGCCGCCAGACCGTCAGTGCGCTCACTTCAGGCCACTCGATTCCGCACAGCCGACATCCTGCTGATTGCATCTTGCCTAGTTTGGTTAGAAAACTGGCTGTTGGCGTAATTCCTACCACCGCTATCCCCAAACATCTCCCCCGCTTCCATGGAATTTTTTTGTCACTCAAATACTTCCCCAGTGTAAACTCTCCTGCATCCTGTCTCAGCATGACGTCCGCTACCCATGTGCCGTAGAAAGGCTGGTGGATGTCTCCCCCTTTTCCTTTCTGCTTGATACAAGTCTTTTTGAAACTCTCCTCATCCATCCAAGTACCATGCCGTAGAGCCGTTACCATACTCGGGTCATATCTTACATCGACTTGTCGTCTTTGTTTGCTTTGTTTGCTGATTTGTTTCCAAGCTCCTGTCACACGATCCCGGTGCTTGCACACCTCCTCTTCTGCTGATCCTCATCTAATGGCCTTCCACACCCGGCTGTTCTACGTCAACTTTCGATCTTCATAGCTCACCGTACCTCCTTTCCGGCAAGGCTCTTGCCATGTGAAGACTGCTCGATTTGTCCTGTCGCGCCATTCCGTGGGAACATCTTTGTTTGAAATAGCATGGTCTGCTTGGATGTCGGCTTCTTCAATTACAGGTTCTCCTCGATGCCCTTTCACTTTGACCAGAAACATCGCTGCTCCTGCTGTTGTTCTTTTTTGGAGCTCTTCGATTGCTTCCCGTGAAATGTCTGCGTCTGGCGCTCTTGATAACGTCGCTTTTCCGCCTTCACCTACCCATCTTTTTATGGCTTTCAGGAGCGCTTGGTTGTCGCACAAATAAAGCATGGGGTTTGTCGTAGGAGTGCTGCGTAATGCCAAGACAAAGGCCGCTAGTTCCGGACGGTTCGAGCTGGATCCTTCCTCTTCGCGTCCCACCTTCCTCTGCTGCCAGTGCCTTTTCCTTTTTCCCCGCAGGTTCACATAACCTGCTCCCGTTTTCCCCCCTTTTTGGTCAGATCCATCACCCGCTGTGACCGTGCCTCGGAAGCCGTAACCTCCTAATCTACCGATCTCTGTGCCAATCCAGTATTCCCGCTCGATACCTGTCAGTCGTACTTGACATTCGAGCTTTCCGCCCGACGCCCTCGCTGCTGTCAACAAAGCCAGTATTTTTTTTGTCGTGACAGTGACATCTTTGTGAACCCAGCATGAAGCGTGATCCTCACTCACTACCATCTTGATGTTGCCTTGCTTCCACCATGACCTATATTGTACGCTCTGCCCGCGATGCGCATTCTTTTTGCTTCCGTTCTTTTTGTTCTTCTCCTCTTTCGATTCGTTTCATGCTAGTTAGAGAAGATTTCTTTCCCGCTGTGCTCAAATGAGCGGATTTCCTCCGCCCCTTTTTGTGACTTGCACCACACGACCTAGTCGTGCATCATGCTTGCCTCTTCCAGCCAAATTTCCTTTTCTCGTTCTGATAGGCTCTCCCATATTACTACCGTTGGTCCTTCTTCCCCCCCACAGAAGAGTAGATCTTCTCGTCCCGCCGACTGAAAGATAGGAGGGGCAGACATATTGCTACTTCTCCTTCAGCACTATTGATCTGCTGCAGTGTTTGTAATACTGCCCACGATGGTGATTTGTATCCAGCTTCACCCAACTCTTCTGTTTGTTTAGTCTCCTTCCGAATAGTTGTAATCAGCGCTTGCTCGTGGCCTTCCCAACACTCCTGCTTTTTTTTTTAAAGTTCCATCCCAAGCTAGTGATTGTCCATCCTCGTCCTGGGTCCAGGCATGTAGTCAGACCTTCCGTCGTGATGATTCTCGTTGTGTCCACTCGCTCTTACCATAACTGCGACAAGTCTAGGATTCTGACGAACCCACCTGCTGGAATCTCTTGGTCCAGGAACTAATTCTTTCCTATCACTAGTGGTGTTTCTTGTTCACGAAAGAGGCCAGGGTCATATGCAGCCATTGGCATCGAGGGCGCTTCCCACCGCATGTTTCTACGCATGAACTCCAAACCTTTCTTGTCAATTGGGTTGCTGACAATGAGTGGATGATATGTTGAGTTTTGCCTCGAGGGCTCGATCCCATTCACTGTGCAGCAGCGTTAGTGTCTATTCAAGTTCGTTGTTGCAGCATTCCCGATTCTCATCCAAAATCAAGTCAGTGATCGCAGGCACTAAGTGATACGCAACTAGATTTAGGTACTTCTCTTTCAAACACTGCCTTCTTTAAGATTGGCATGCCTTTCTTCATAGCCTCTTCCCCTGTCCACAACAGATTCCAGACTTGTACATCAAGGCCCCACACAATCGGCTCAGTGTCTACACGCAATCCCCCAATCATCTCAATTCGTATTTTGCACTTCTGGATGGACCGCGTTGCCGTTGCCCAGCTCATCTTTCCAGGGACGAGCACTGAAGCAAGTTTTTGGTCCATTTTTCCTGCCCACGTGACTGACACTTTTTGACTGTGCAATGACTTTGCCAATCGTGACCAGAAGTCTTTGGTTGCCACGTTCCAGTCCTACAGCTCTATTTTGTCAATCAAGGCAGTAAATGAGTTGCAGTGCCACTCTGTCATTGTGCGTGCTAATTGCGCTAGCATATTTTTTGTTTGCTACATCTTCATGCCGCATGCATTGGTCAACGTGCTGCAGCAAGGCCTGCGGGAGCACTCCTGACGGTAGAGGGCACTCATGGTCACCCTCTGCAGTTGGGAAGGTATACAAAAGGTTTGCAGTTTATCATGGTATATGCCATGTGTTTTTACACGCTTGTACCTAGATTTTCCGCAGACCCTCCAACTCACTCTGCGACCATTCGATGAGGACTGTCGAGAACCAGAAGGCGCTGATTCCTTTCTGCGCGAAGAGTTCGGCAGAACGTTCTGGTGTCAGCCGATGGCTTTTGATTAGATCGCGTGCCACTCTCGCTTTTTCACGGACTACCTCTCTTGTGGCGCTCATGTCACCATTTACAGTGCCCCAGTAACCTAGGTACTTGCACGCATCATTGATGTCTTGCGTTTTGAGAAGTTTGCCATTTATCCTCAGATCTGGTGCCGGCATGCTTTCCTTTCGCTTCTGATCCTTGTCAATTACGAGCAAGACATTTTCCTTAACGTTGATCCCGGTACCACACCATGTTGTGAACTCCTGCACCACGTCTAACAAAGTATGCATTCCTTCTGGGGTGTCAGCAAGGATCGAGATGTTGTCGATGAAACCTATGTTATTAAAATGATAGCCGTGGTCGGCATCTTCACTGCTGTCTTCCTGGTTCTTGCCCATCTGCAAACCATGACTGATACCCTGATTCTGCCCAGTCGCCGTGAGGATCCGCAACAGAGCGTTGATAAAGATATTGAATAGTTGCGGGGACGTGATGCTTCCTTGCGCTACATCTGTATCAAACGTGATTGTTGCACTTTCTGCGTCATCTGGAGCCAGGCGGACTTTTGCGCTGTCATAAATCTGCTCCTATAAGTCAACGTCTGGGATATGAAACATGTTCATCACGTGCCAGAGAACTGCCTGCGACATTGCATTAAAGGCCTTTCTGAGGTCGATGTCGACTTGATAGTCTCGCTTTCCTTGTCTGCGGGCTTCATGCGTGAGAAAATGCATTTTTGGCATGTTAATGTAGACACTTTGACCCTAGATGCCCTTACCCTGCCCTGGTTCTGACACATTTGCCTGTTCCACAATCCGTTTCAGCTGTTCGTTGTTAATGTAATTCAGCAGTTGGTACCCACTGTTGAGCAGTACTACCGGTCTTTGATCAGACGTTTTGTTGGTGCTGCCTCCTTTGTCGAGTTGAGAGATGGTAGCATTCATAGTGGACCGACTCTTGCGCGCTGTGTCGATGGTTTTCTTGGGTAGAGTCAAGATTTCATTCACCCACGTTTGCACGATCAAGAATTCCTCATCCGACATTGTCTTCAAGAGCTCATTGGGGCACTTGTCCGGGCTTGGGGGCTTGCCTGGTTTTAGACAGTATTCAACGTACTTTGCGACTTCTTGACTGGCGAGTGCGCCACGCAACCTGCCCTGTGTGCCATTAGCAGTTCTGCATGCGTCGACATTGAGCTTGGTCATCAGCTCCAGCGCTGTTATTGTTTCATTGTTGTGCTGGAAATCTGTGAAGTACCAGCACCCTTGGCAGAAGGCAACTAGCTCTCGTTTGTGCTCGGCTGTGTCCTGCGGGATACTCGTACAGGTCTTGATCACATTGACCCAATTTGTCATTGTAGGCTCAGGCTGCCATCCTTTTACACCCACGCTGCCTTCTGGCGACGGACATTTGAGGTAGCACCACGATGGCGGCGGGGACGGAGGAGAGGGCGGAACCTCAGTAAACGCGAACGACGTCAGAATTCACAGCTCCTTGCATCCACATTCATTACAAGTTGCAGTTGGCTTGTACCCTTGCAATTCGTAATAGTTTTCCCATGCGGGCTCAACTTTTTCGCCTGTCCATGGGCCATCACTCCAGAGAATTTACCTACAGGCAGTTCCATGGGAAAACTGACTATATCATGCTGTCGAGTGACTTTTGTAGTCGTAAGTGCAATTACGCCCCCCTGGCTCGCCTCTGTAGTGGTGAACTTTGGGAGGGGGCATGAGGAGGCATCGTGGGCGTTTCAACAGTGACGCTTTGGTTGCGCCAATTTTAACACCGTTTGCCACTCTTGTGCCTGCTTCAATGCTCGTTGCCCTGTGAAGGCCCATTGGACACAGTCATGCATCATGGCTCCCAATGTCCCCGCTGTGTAGCCACTGACACTGGGGCTTTTTGAAGAGGCTGCTGCGTTGGTAATTGGGGCAGCTGGGGCAGCATTTGCTGCTAAGGCTGCAGTGTTGGCACCTGTGGGAGCTTCAGCTGCACTCATTGGGGCCAAGGCAGCATCTGTTGAAAGGTCGACAGCACCAGCTACTGATAGGTTAGCCTCTGCTCCTGCTGAGACAAAGGTAGTACCTGTGGGCCCGGGAAGTTTGCAGCGCTGAAATCTGGTGGGAGGGCTGCTGTGTCTGCTAATGCTGAGGCAGCACCTGTTGAAGGGCCCTCAGCGCACAAGGTTGAGGACGCATTAGCTGCCTCCGTGAGGTGCAAGATAGCGCCTGGTGATGGGTCTGCAGCGCGAACGCCTGACTGGGCGGTAGCTGCATTCGCTGACACTGTGGCAGTGCCTGTTGAGTGATTTGCGGCGTCAAATAATGCTGTTGAAGAGACTGCAGCCTCGGCGACTAGAGGAGTGGCAGCTGCGCTTGCTGAGTTGGCTCTGCTGTGCCATGTAGAACACGCAAAGAGATTTATTCTTGCATGACTCCCCAGTCCTTCTGATCATAACTTACGCTGGCCCATACTTACCGAAGAATTTGCCAGGTCCATTGCGCTCTTCCAGAAAGGCCTTCTTGGCTTGCCTGTCAGCCTCTCTGTTGTTCCAGCGGTCTTGTTTGACGGCTCTAGACTGCAGTTCAGTTCTGACGGGACTAGATCATTGCGTTCAGCACAATCTTCCACCATGGCCATAGGGTGACGTGATGTGCCTCCTGCGGCGTCATTTGGAGGTCATGATAGAGTCCAAATTCTGCTAGACATTGCATGGCTGCTGCTGATGCTTGTCCAGGTTTCCCCACAGACATCAATGTCGACTTTAATGTCCCCACTTCCTCCAAGATCCTGACTTGTTTTCGGCTTCTATGGGGGCTTCTTTCCTGGTCGCTTCGACCTTCCAGTCTTCTATGCATGAGCTGTCTGGCTGTTGTGACTCGCACAGCGATCATCTGCACCATTGCCTGCGCAGCGCTGCCTTCACCTGCCTTCTGCGTATTTCTTGAGCTATTGGGCTTGTGATTACGTTAAGCTTTGGCTGGATGCGGAGGAGCTGCTTTGAGTCTATCTTCAACAACTTCAGCTCACCTGGTCAACCTCTGACCACTTGGCCTTGGGAATTCCGATACTTAGGCAAGTGTCTACCGACTGTGCTCAATATTAATGCATGGTCTTGCATTCTGCACCCACCCAATCAACTCTGCTCGTTGAGCTTTGCATTGTGCATGTTTTTATGCACGTCAGATGTGGTCGAGCGACGCGCTTGATCCCCTGAGGAGATCCTTGCGCGAGTGCGCTTCTGATTCAATCAGATCTCCATGCGTTGAATGCACAAAGTCCTGAAAAAATTTGTCCACCTTGTCATATAACGCACTTGTAGACTGAGTGTAGCCATAGCGAGAGAGTGCCGCGTTGAAGTCACCTCCGATTATTCGCCGCGGCGTGGGTGCTGCGTCTATCATTACTCTGAGAAG
>Ga0209390_10010571_pt1 | contig 10780 bp, 6 predicted proteins | sample BON01_FD_187212 | JGI IMG/M metagenome (GOLD analysis project Ga0209390, IMG submission 187212) | Freshwater microbial communities from Lake Bonney liftoff mats and glacier meltwater in Antarctica - BON-01 (SPAdes) (version 2) | ecosystem: Environmental > Aquatic > Freshwater > Ice > Glacier... | reverse complement strand
GTGGGTGCCGATGAAGATTTTGCAGCTCGCTAAGCGGTTGAAGCGCACGATGATTGTTGGGCCGCTGGCGACGTCGTTTTTGTTTTCCCGACTGGCGTTTTTGTTTGAGTTGGCGGTGAATTTTATCAAGGCCCATCGGTCCTTGGCTGCTGATTTGCAGAAGATTTTGGGGCCGGGGCCGGTGGCTGCGGTGTTGCAGCAGGAGGTGTGGAGGGAGATGGAGGATGCGCAACGGACGATTGAGATGTATTTGCCTGTGTTTCCCGATACGTTCAATAGTGTCAAGACGGAGATTGCGACGAGTGTGGTGTTGCATCATTTTCGGTCGTTGTTGGAGGAGAGTCACGAGATGGGGATTTTGGATGAACGGCATTATCATTCGGCGATTGAGGCGTGTAATGACGCGACCAACGCGCTGTCCGCTCACTCCCACAGTGAGTCCGCTCCTTCCTACGCGACAGTCTTGTCCTCTGTGGGTTTCCTTCGTTTTCTCTCTCCTGAGCAGTTGGAAGAATTATTCTTGAACCGTAAGCCGGGCAAGCGTCGTTTGTTCGCCGATGTCTACGTGCGTGCCAACAGGAAGCTCTTGAAGCGAGGGGCGGAGGGAGGGGGAGGGATGGGGGGAGGGTGGTATGTCGTAGTGAGAGGAGCAGTGGCGGCGGGAGATGTGAATTTGCCTCAGGGGGCAACGTTGGGTTTGGTGGAGTTGCTATTGGGGGATGAAGTAGTAGAGGACTATATCACGAGTACTTTAACGCATTTGTTGTTTTTTGATAAGGCGGCGATTCTGCAGGAGGCGGAGGAGAACCCGGCGTTGCTTAAGAGTTTGTGGTGGTATTTGGCCGTGCATGAATTACATCAATATGGGGCCTATGCGACAATGGAGTTGGGGGAGGTGGGTGAGTTGCTAGCAGATGCTCATTTCGTCCATGTCGTCAAGGCCAAGAAGGGGGGGGAGGGCGAGGAGGGGGAGGGAGGGGGGTTGCATAAATCGAGGAGTGGGGGCAGCTTGCGCCGGTTGAATCTCTCGACGATCCGACAACAGTTGGAAGGGATGAGCATGGCCGCAGGGCAATCTCTCCGAGTGGCTAGCACGTCTTCTGCAGCAGCAGCAGCGGCGGCGGCAGCGGCGCAGAAGCCACCGAAGCCCCGGCATCAGGTCTTGCGTGTGTCGGGAGCGGGGAAAGATGTGCTGGTCATGAAGGGAGGGATCTGCGGGCCCAGCGTGGCGAGCACGCCTAAGAACGCCCCTTCAATTGCCGGTGCTGGAGCGGACATCTACTCTTTGCTAGGTGGTAGTGCCGGTGGTTTTGGAGGAGGGGGAGGGGGAGGGGGATGGACGAATTCGTCATCTGCCGCTGCAATCGCTGCAGCTGTGGTAGCGACGGGGGAAAATGGGAGGAGTGTGCGAGGGCCGTCTGGTTTGGTTCATCCCCCCACCCCCTTTAGTTTGGCAGCCCCTAGCACTTCGGGCACCGCCGCTCGCAAGCCTATTTTGCTGAGTAACTTCCAAGGAGAACTCTGGTTAGAGAAAGGTAGCATTGCCTTTGTCATCCGCCGAGAGAAGCCCGCGCCAGTGCCGGCAGCAGCAACAACAGCAGTAACAGCATCAGGAGCACCAGCAGCAGTAGCACCAGCGCCTTCCGCTCCTCTTGCCGCCGTCCGGATGGGCATGCGCCGAAGCCTCTCCCGTCGCAGCTCCATCTCCAACCCCTCCCCTCCCCCCCTCCCTCCCCCCGCCTCCTCCTCCTACTCCGCGTCGTCGGAAGTCGAAATGTTGGCTCTGGAACCCTCCTCCTCCTCTGTCTCCGCCGCTTCCGCTTCTGCGTCCTCCTCCTCCGCTGCGCGGCTCATGCCTGGCTCGCAGCTCACGTGGGACACAACGGAAGAACGTTCTGTGTACGTTTACTCTCCTCACGATCAACCTATCATGCCGATGTCAAGGACGACGACCCTCCCCTCCCGAGTCGCTTCTCGGCCAACAGCAGGAGCAGCAGGAGCAGCAGCGGGGCGGCCGCCCAGTCCTACTAGGCGCCAAATGAGATGGGCACAGACTGTCACATTGCAAGATTTCCTGGATTCGGCCTGTGGGGAGATTGATGTAGTGGCAGCGAAGAAGGCGCTGGCGAGGGGAGAGACACTTGCGGGTTTTTTGTCCGGGCAGGTATTAGCGGAGGAATCGGCGGCGGCTGCTGCTGCTGGTGGTGGAGGAGGAGTAGGAGGGGGAGGGCCAGGGACCCCGCCTTCGTTGAAACAACGGATTACTGATTCCGTGAGTAGTCCACTGACGACGTTGTTTTCGCGGGGGGAGCCAAGGCCGTCGAGCTCTTTGAAGGAGGATGGGGGGAGGACGACGGGTTCGGCGGGAGGGGGGGGAGGAGCGGAGGAGCAGGGGGAAGGGGAGGGACGGAAGAGGCAGCCGACGGCGTTGGAGCTTATGTTTATGGAGGGGCCGGGTGGTGGTGGGGAGGGTGGGAAGGGAGGAGAGGGGGGGGTGCCTCGGGGGGATGAGCAGGTTTAGATGGACGGCGGAAAGAGGAGGGATTGATTTTTGTAGGTGCTAAGAATATTTTAGAATGGTTTTCGATACTGCTTGAATTGCGCCTTTTCGAATAAATGCTTGACCAGTAATGATAATGACTGCGTGAACGACAGGAGAGATAAGGTCGAGAGGGATACGAGCGTGTAAAAAAAAGGCACATTGGATGGCCTAATTTTGGCTGGATGAAAATGGATAGAAATAGAATAATAACAAAAAATCATCAATTCTACCAAATTTGATCGATTGCGGAGTGGCTTGTGAGGACTTTTGATTAACATTTAATTGATTTTAATTTCAATTATTGAATATTTTATTTATTATTTATTTATTTTTGTTTATTATTCTCTTACAATTTGGTGATTGATATTACATGGTCTCATGTATAATTGGAATAACTTAAAAATAATCTGCCTTCTACTTTCATCCCTTTTTACTCACGCTAGCCTTTCCTTTCCTCTTGCTTTGACCTCCCTCCCCTACTACAGTACCCGAGTCGATGCCCCAGCCCACCTTTCTTGGGCTGACGCTCTCCTAGTTTCACAAGAACGGGCGTCTGGGTGGCAAGAAATAAGAACGACAATAAGAAGCTTGTTCTGTGTATGTCCTTTCAGAGATCCGGAGGACGTGGCAGGGCACGTGGAGTCTAGGACGAGGCGCTTTGTACCATGGTTAACGGCTTCTGCTTGAACCCAGCTTTCCATCTGCCTGCTGCAGCTCCGTCCTCAACATACGTGACCGTGCAAGCTGCCTTAGCCTTTTCAGTCCCTTTGTAAAAGATGCACTAGCTTCTTTTTTTTTGCAATTTGTGCGTCTATTGCTCCCCTTCTTTGCTTGTCCCCGTTAAAGGCGCGGCGCCATGACTGCGTCCAACCCGCGGCGGCTGCTGCGGGCTTGATGTCTGCGTCTATCGCCAAAAGGACAGCCTTGACACGCTCCCGGAGAGCGTGAGCATCTTTCCTATCGCGATTACGGCATTGCTTTGAGTGCAGCCTCGCAAGGTGCGCTTCATTCACTTTTGCATAGCAGCAGCTTTTCAACGCGCTTCTTGGGCTTGTGTTTCAAGGCGGCTTGTTGTCTCTCTGTCTGCGTGTGGGGAGGAGGTTTTGCTCTGCGGCAAACAGAACAGTGCCCTCAAAAGCCTGTAAAGCCAAGCCAAAAGGTGGTATACTTTAAGCGCTAGCTCATATAGACACAACCTCGTGCAATTCAGGGCCCCTCGACCCAGCGGAGCACCGCCAGCAGCGCCCTTCTCAAGCTCCTCCCCTCACCCTCCTCCCCCACGGCCTGCCGTCCCTAGCCTAGCCTAGGCGGCATTCAAGGGCCGGTGCAACCTCAACATATAGTGCCAACTCTATAACGATATCCACGCTCTTCCGGCGCCGCTCACTTCCACCTTAATCACTCCCTCCCTACTCACCACAGGCCACTCGGCAGCCAGCTACACCACCACCACCACCATTACCAATACACCTAGAACCATGGGAGACGAGCCGATGAAGCTGCAGCTGATGAAGAACAGCAACGGCGTGCTCTCTACGGAGCTTGTGGGGGTATACGACGATATGCAGACTTTTTCTTATGCGTACAAGTTCACCACCAACCAAGCGGGTTTCTTGGTCCGCCGCTATGACGTCTTTGATGCGGTACGTGAGTGTGGCTGGTTGTGTTGGGACGATTGGGATGTACCTTGCGTGGGCGTCGGCGTCCATGCCCGCGCCCCCTGCAGCAATCTGTGTGCAGCAATCTGCTTAATTATTTCCTGTATGTAATCCTTTGCCTCCTTTCTTCTCCTCCCCGCGCGCACCTCTTCTCATCCCTCCCTCCTTCCCGCCCTCCCTCCCTCCTCCTCACCTAGGACAAGTGCAAGCCCCCCGCCACGTGGCTGGACAACCACACCATGTCGAACTGGACATCGGCCTCCAAGGATTTCCAAAAGCAATGGCAACAAATGGTCAAAGACGAACTTTTGTCCTGCCGTAAAGACCTTTTAGCTAACACATTGCACTATTTCCGTGACCTTTACAAGAGCAACCCGGACACAAAAGAGGCTTTGAAAGACTTAGTGCTTGTGGATGAGGAGGATGTGGACTCGGTGGTGAATAACTTTGCCGGCGAGTTTAAAAAGACCAAGGTGACGGAGAAGATTTGGAAGAGTGTGAAGCTCTAAGCAGAAGGGGAGGGAGGGAGGGAGGGAGGGAGGGAGGGAAAGAGGGGGGTATGTTTGAGTTTGATTTTTGCTGATTTTGGAAGGAGGAGGGATAGAGAAAGGGAAGGAAGACAGTTGCAAAGAAACTGCAGCATCGAACATACACATAGTTGGACAGAGAGAAAGAGAAGAAGGGAGAGGGACAGAGACGCACAGCGGCTTTGACATTAAAAAAACAAAAAAAGGAACAGAACAAGAGAGAGCAACAAAGCTTGCAGTAGACACGCATGCAGCCAGCCAGAAGAAGCAGAAGAAAAGAAAAGAGACAAGGTGCAAAGAGAGAGAGAGAGAACACCAGCCACTTGAGGGGGGGGGACGAAGAAAAAGATAACAAAGAGAAGCACGGGATAAACACATAAACAGACAACCCAGAAAAAATCACACAACACACTGATAAAAAGAAAAAGAAGAAGAAATAGAAACACACACAAGCAAACGCAAACGAACACCAAAAAATCATGCTCTTACCCTTATTATTTCTTTCGTTCGTTCTTTTCTACTTTGCTTTACATACACCCTTTTTCTTCTCCCTCCCTCCCCTCTCACCCCAACCTAATCAAAATAATGATGCTTCACCAGCGCCCGTTGCACGAACCAGGCGCCCATCGCACTCACCGCCACCACCCCAAAACCCACGCCTAACGCCGCTCCTTCCACTCTTGCGCTGGTATCTGGAAAGACAGCCAAGCCAATATTAGCCCAGTTAGGCTCTGCGTAATTTGGTGTGTTTTTATCGAGGATAGTGAAAATGCCTGGTTCGGGTTGGGGGGCTAGACCAGGGTCAAGGGCGGTGTGGTAGAAAGAAGCTGTGCGGCAGATGCAGGTATCAATGAAGCATTCACGAGTGGAGAGGTTGTTGTCACACTGGAGGCCATCACAGTCTTCCGATGCTTTGCATGGAATATTCGCTGCTGGTGCTGCTTTTCCCCCTCCTCCGAGGGTATACGCCAACCATCCCTTCAAAAAAGCCTCCAAAGGTTTAGGCACTACATAGAACTTATCCTCTTTACTAGGAACAAACACCTCCTCTGCAGGCCACGCCGCCAAAATCCCACTGCTCCCTCCTTCCATCGTGTGCTGCGTCAGAGCCAACCCCTGATAAGACGCCAAAACCCCAGAATAATAATTCGGAGGCGTGGGCACTGGCGGTGAATAAACATGAGACCAGCCCAAATAATTCTTCAAGCTTGCACGCTCTGCTTCTCTATAGGGCTTCATTGCTGGGCAATTCCAATCCTCCGTCAAACAAGTCAAAAATTCTTCAATAAACTCTTGCTGGACCACGATCCCCTCCATCCCTTCCTCTCCTCCTGAAGCCAGACTCCACGCCGTCCTTGCCACAAGCGTCGCGACCGTCGTCAAGGAGGCAGCATCTAAAAATGAGCCCTTATCCATATGAGAATGATAGCGTGGGTCAATAAATTCTGCTCCTGCTGCTGCTCCTCCTCCTTTTCCGTATCCAGCCAAAACCACCCCACTCATTCCCGGGGCCTCCCGCAAGAAGGACGTAAACGGAGTAGGTGGCATGCTCCCCGCTCCATCTAAAGGTGTGATGCTCGCGGTGCTGTCAATACCTAAAGAAGTAGTAGCACTGGCCAAAGCTTGGAGCAACGCCGTGGGAGGGGCGCCATTATAGAGAGCAGTCAGGGGAACAGCAGCAGCAGCAGCCGCAGGCAGGACTCCTACCTGGTCTACAGCTAGGACATGCGCGAATTTTTCTAGCGTTAGATCTTGAAAGGCTAAAGAGGGGTAGACGCCTTGAGGGCCCATGCACGCACCGGTGCCGTCCCGTGATTGGTTGCCTGGGATAGGAGAAGCACAAGTAAAACCACCGGGAGAAATGTCGCGGACAAAACGCCGAGAGCCAGCAAATCCCCATTCGTCGGCTTGAAAGAAGGCCACGGCGAGATTGTTGGGTGCAATGTTTAAGTCGATCTTCCCGGAAAGGGAGGCGTTGTGCAGTGCGCTGGTGGCGGCGAGGAGGGTGAGGATGGAGGCGACCGCTTCGTTGGCTGCGGGTGTTTTGTCGTGGAAGAGGGAGACCCCGTCCATGGCGGCTGTTAGCAAGACGGTGGGCTTGCTTTGTAGGCCTGTGCGGCCGCCGAGGCTGGCCCAGACGGATTGACCCCCCATGGGGAGGCATTGAGGGACTAAATTGCCTTCCACGTCTTTCCACCCCAAGCAGTCCGCAGAAGTCAGGGGCTCTGCAGACGAGGACGATGAAGAAGGGCCAAAATAAAATTTGAAAACAGCCTTATACCGTGGGTATGGACCTTGTCTGTCCAAGCCCCCATTGTGCTGCGCCCATGCCTTGACCTGTGCGGCGCCGTCGCCCTTGCCCTCCCCGGCCGCTGTGGCGAGCACGACTGGAAAGTCATACTTTTGCATCACCAGTCCGCTTCCCGCCGGGTTCCATGCGTGCGTCGGCCCAATCGTGAAGGCAGCGCTTGGAGTACCTTGCCCTTGAGGGGTAGGGACGTCTGGGGAGGGAAAGGTGGCGGTGGCGCTTTCTTCTTCGAGCACAATCACGCCTTGGGTCCGTGCCGGGGCGTGGGAGGCCAAGAAAGCAAGCACCGTGGCATTGAGCATGCTGGCGGACATGACCACCGCGACCCCTTTATCGAGCCGTAGAAACGCTTGTTGGTCGGCTGCGCCAAACCCAGCAAGGTGGTAGAGTGGGGCTGTGGTACCCTCATGACTAGGCGTGCGGCAACCCGTCGTGCCTTGCGAAGAAAAGAGGCGCACGCAGGGGGCATGCGCCACGTCCTTGAGCAAGCTGGCGCCTACATGTGCCCCGTCATACCCCGCGTGGCTGCCGGGAGGCTGGAGGAGGAGGAGGACGAGGGCAGCAGCGGAAAGAAGCATTGTGATGAAGCCGAGTTGGCGAGCGGGAGTGGTGATGAGCGGGGCGGGCGCGCAGGGCAGGGTGGACTGCCTGTCCCTGGTTGGTGCGTCTGGCCGTTCCCTTGCTTGCGTTGCCCTCTTTTTTGTTCCTCTCCCTGGTGTTGTGTGTGTGCGGGGGGTGAGCGTAATGAGCTGAAACGCCGTCGTGTAAAGTGCACGACAAATTGAACTCGAAGCGTGCCAACAAGAGATCGAGCCGCAGAAGGCAACAACCTCCACACTTGTCTCTTTCTTTCAAGAAATAGAAAAATACAAAGCCGAACAAAATAGCAGCAAAAGCGCACAATGCTCGCACCAAGTTTTTTACTTTTCTTTTCTGTAGAGGTCTTTTGTCTTTTATCCTACTCCCCCGTCCCCTCCTCTCCCCTTCTTCAAGTGTTGGACGGCGGCGGTAAGGGTTGCCCGTGAATGCGCCGCGCCTTGCGTGGATCTCCCATTCCAAACACGACTTGCCGCGCCACTCGCAAAATCTGCCTGTCCGTGAGATGCGTGTCGTCCAATCGAACCAGTCCCATGACCTTCTCCCTCAATAGCGAGTTGGCGTGCGTGAGGTCTTTGAGGAGGAGCTCCGCAGCTTCGCCTTTTGCCTGAACGGTGGAGGGGAGAGAGGAAAAGGAGGGTGGGTCAGGGCATAAAGGACACCGCCCTTTATTCGCCTCCGTTTGTTCTCACATTCGCCTTCATCCCCCTTTTAACATTACCTCACCATGTCCGATAATCAACGCGCGGGAAGCAGCCGAGAGGTGCTCCTCGATGGCCCGCATGTAATGCTGTTGATCAGGCCATTGGGAAGAGCCCGGCTTCGATTGACGAGGGCCAATGTGACTGCTGTGGAAGGACTGCTCGCCTCGATATCGGCGTGGGTGGCCTCGCCCGCCGTGTTTCTATTTTGAATGGTTGGAGAAAAATACGTGAACTTTGAAATCCTTGCTCGCATGGGAGAACGCAGGGCGGGGGAAGAAAGTCTCGTCGACCATTGCCATGGATAAATAGAGAAGGGCAAAAAAAGGGCCATTCAAAAAGATAAAGTGATACTGCTTGCTTAAATTTTCTCGTCCCGTCACACAAGAGCACTCCATACCTCGAATTGGTAAGGGTCGGGCGGATGGACGTAGGTCGCAGAGGGGGCCTGGTGGGTAAAAGGCGGTCGCAACAAGCCATGGTAGAAGCAAGTGGTCTTTTTATTTACCACCACCACGACAATGCCCCGGTCGTCGGGAATGGCGGGAGCAGGCGTAGGAGCCTCCGTCTGCTTGCGCTTTCGAGCAGCGGCCAGGGCTGGGGCACGGCGGAGGGGTGGGGAGGTTGGCAAAAAAGCAGCAGACGCGAGCAACAGGCAACCCAGCCCCCAAAGCAAGCCGTGGTACTGTCGTGCTTTCATTTGCTTTCAGTGGCGCGTGCAAAAAGCGGGGCGGCGGCGGCAATGTTCTGTTCTGTTACGTACGTAGCAGTGTGGGCGGCGCTGCTCCTCCCCAAACGTCTGTGTGAGAAAAGTATCCAACGCAAATGCTGCTCTGCCTTCTGTTGTTGCTATAGGGAAATGAGGTCTCAGTGTGGTCAGCCGGCAATGTAAGCATAAGAAGCGTCGTGGACAAGCAACTCAAAGAAAGCACATTCCTTCTACACTTTGAAGGCGGGTTGGCGACGCAACACAAGCAGCACAACAAACAGCACACGAAAGTCCAGCGAGAGAGACCGGCTTCTCCTTGTGACGCCGAGGGGTCTCTTCTCATGAATTAGGATTGGGGGGGCGCCCAAGTCAACAGCGTGCAAGCAATCCCCCCTTTGAAAATTGCAGCACATTATAGCGTGAGAGAAGGACAGTAGCAAGTGTCTGCTAGCCTCCTGGCCTCTGGCCTTTTGGCTCGGGGCGTGGGGAGGGCGTCAAATCACGGGGCAATCGACACACAGTTTACGCAGCAGTCTTCACCTCGAGAGCAAAGCGAAGTGCTGCTGCTGCTTCTTCCATATGCGTCATTCTTTCCGCTTGTTGCGAAGCCTCGAGCCGCACGGCCGCGGTGTCATAGTCATCTCTCACTTCGTCTTTCCCTTTTCCCCTAAGCACAGGCAAGCCCTTTCCAGGCTCTATCCTACAGCCTCGGCGCCCCGCAACGCAAGGAGGAGAGGAGGGAGGAAGGAGCAAAACCCGAGCGACGAGCGAGACAGACAGTAAAACGAGGACGACGCCGCCGCTGCCCTCATACAGCAAAAACACCACCGCTTCCCACCAGCCACCGCAACTGCAACACCAACCGCTTTGGGGACCACGCGCGCCTCCAGAATTTAAGAGCAGGAAATGTCGGCCGTGGCCATGTCTAACCAAAACAGAAGCAAGATAGGGGGCGGCTCTGGGCAAGACCTCCTCGATGGAGAATTCTTGGGCTTGAGCCATTCCCCGCCCCAGTTTACGCCCTCCAGTTACGAGGCCTCGCACATGCACAAGGTGAGGGAGGGAGGGAGGGAGGGAGGGGAGGAAAGGGAGAGGTTTTAGGGCGGTTCTCCTACCCGGTCGGCGGGGCGTGATGCGCCCGAGGCACCGCCGGCGTACGGACATATTCTGTTTTGAGTGGCATCTTGTAATGTGCGTGTATCCCAGGGGAAGAGAGAGACAGTGTGAGTGTCAATCTTGGGTTTGGAAAATGTGCCTGCTTGGTTTGTCCCATCCATGATGCGCCCGAGGTCATACGTTATAAGTCGCTCAAGCATCACAATACACTCATTTCAAGCGCACTTTTTCAATAAGACCCAAAGTACACGCTACCTTACAAGCGCACAATAAGAAAGAAGATATTTCTGCTTCCACTTTTTCTCACCCTCCCTCCCTCCCTCCCTCCCCTCCCCCAGCGCATCCGGTCCGGCTCCATCTCAGGTCGTCTCCGCAGTGCTTCCGAGCTAGAAGACAAGGGCATCATCGACCGAATGCAAAAAGGGGCGCTCAAAAACCTGATCATGTCGGGTGATGAACACCTGCTCTCTGCTCTGGATAAATTCTCTGTGGAGGGCGACTCTGCAGAGCTGCACGCACTGTTGAAAAGCGGTGCTTTAGAAGGTCAACCTGGTTTAGATCTTGATTTACTAATGGATGACTTGGACATGAACTTTTTGCAGTTAACCAGTGGGTTGGGGGG
>Ga0209390_10010568_pt1 | contig 10784 bp, 9 predicted proteins | sample BON01_FD_187212 | JGI IMG/M metagenome (GOLD analysis project Ga0209390, IMG submission 187212) | Freshwater microbial communities from Lake Bonney liftoff mats and glacier meltwater in Antarctica - BON-01 (SPAdes) (version 2) | ecosystem: Environmental > Aquatic > Freshwater > Ice > Glacier... | reverse complement strand
TCCTGTTTCGTTAAACTAGGAATTTCTTCGTCGATCAGCCCTTTGACTTCCCTCAAGAAGACACCCTTCCCAATGGCTTCCAACACGGTACCTTCTACAACATACTTTTCAAACAGCAGGTCGCAAATTGCCTTGGTAATACCTTCAGCTGCTAATCTCTCTGCGAATTCTTTCTTGTTATCACTGATGTTCTGAAGAACTTCTTCTTCCCCAACACCGTAAGCAATCAATCCTTTAAGAGAAGCAAACAGCAAACGCTCCTTCTTCTTCTCTGCTAAAAGATTCCCTATATCCTCAAGCAAGGATGTCCAGTAGAATCCTTTCGCCTCCCCTCATTCGGCCTTTACTGTCGACTCCAATGTGTTTGTTGCCATCACCTATGATACTTAATATTACCTGGTACCTGGTATTTATTTTATTATTTTATTTTCACATTTTCACACGCTCAAATTCAAATTCAAATTTTTATCTACAAGCCCTGTACAAGTGCCTGAGACTCTTCAAATAGTTGTTTCCCCTTTTTAACCGTCGTCTGTACTGGAGAATTCATGTCTTGACTCATTGGAGTTTTTAGGTGTTTAACATATATCTTTATGGTGCTACTGGTAAGCCCTACCAACAAAGGTCCATACAAAAAACCCACATTCCCAAACGCGTAGCTAAATTTTCATCAAAACTTTCTTCTATTTGCAATTATTTCACTTACATTCCTGCAACAATGCTTAAACCAACGAAATGTCTGTCACCGGGAATAAATGAGGTAATAGTCTATAAAGTTCAAGGAGTCAACCACAATATAAAACGATTCAACCAACTTACAGCATCGACAATAAGCGTGAGAAATAGTTCCATTACAACAAGTACACAGGCACTCGCTTGAGATCCAGCCGCCCACAAGCAGCCAGCGATTGGCAGAAACACTACATAAGTACCCCATAATGGAATAACAGCAAAAAAGCCACAGCAACAAGCAGGAAACGCTGCAATGGGGGCACCGCTCCACACTAGAATGCTGTACATCGTGGTAGCATGTATCAACCCTATGAAAGATGAGCACAATATGATTCGAACAGTTGACATTTTCAAACTTTGGTATATTTCTGCATTGTCTTCGGGCGATAACGGACTCAAAGTGTCGCAGAGCTCCCAAGGACTTTTAGCACTCAGTAGGTAAAACAAGGTGGTCGAAAACGTCGTAAATGCCCACAGTACATTCCCCACGTTGTTCAGTAAATGGAAAATGTTCCCAGAAAGCGATTGTAAGTTCGTTCCTGCGCGTGCCGCGAGGTCTCGCAGCTCGTCTTTCAAAAGTGTGCCATTCACTTCTTTGGGAAAGATATCGTCTCCTAGCCATGAAATTCCATGAGAGCGGAACGTGATGTAAACTGTTGAATTCAAAATTGAATCCACCATGCTCTGAAGTGACTCATCACTATCAATCAACGCCATCAAATAGTTGGCGATTATCTCGGCTTCCAGAGCAAATTGATGCAGAATCAAGACTAGAGGCACAAAAATTGTACATACTACCAGCACTGTGAGAAAACATGAAACCAATGGACTTATATCATCAAAACAAACAATAGCCGTTAGTGCGCAACATGCGACAAATAAGCCAGTGAGAATATTACTCGGCAGAAAAAACCATAGACTTGTACTGAGCATCAATGCTGGCATAACTGGCAATTGCAAGTTGAAAACTGAAAGATTCAACCTCTTATTTTGGAGCAGCACCCTTCGAATATAACGGGCTTTGTTAACCATCCAATCCCTCGCAGAACTAAGAACTAGCGAAAGCAACGAGGCCATCGAAATAGCGTTCAAATGAGGAATAAGCATTAAATAATTCCCATACAAGATTCCCGCAAGAACTACAATGAAAGCAAACGAGGACATCAGGTGGATAACCTTGCGCAGGTTCTTATCTTTGGTTTTCAACTGATTGACAACTCCCTGTTCGACAAATTTTTGTGTTAAGCTTTGATGAATTTCCAATTCTCGTTTTAGCCTTTTGAAATTGGTCCTTGTGAGATTTCCAGGGGAACCGTTCGTGGGCACTCTAAACAAATGTGGACTAGTGTATTTTTTCCTATGCGTTCTATCACTGCCAACTGAGTTGCATATATTTTGTTTTGTCGGTGAGGAACTGGGAGTGGCTTCAATAGAATTGCATCTCTCATCGTTCTCCTTGTCAACAAACGATATGTGCAATGATTCATCGAAGCGTTTTCGGAGTGCTTTGACGACCGGAGATACTGGTGTTCGATGAAGAATGCTTTTGGCTTCTGCTTCCATTAATGAATTGCAGTGTGAAGGCCATGCACGGGGTTTCAGGATACCGCTCTGACTTGAACTCCTCGGTCGTCTTGGATTTGATAGGGGCGGCTCCATCATTTAACGACGAGATGGTTCGAAAAAAGCATTTAGGCGGAGTATTTGCTAGGAAAAAAAGAGCATTCATTCGTTTTTTTCATTCGTTTTAGGTGCGGGGACCCAATTTTTGAGAAAAAGCTCGAAAAACGAATGACGAATACCACCATATGGTCTACTCAAAAAGATAGGTTTCGTTTTCTATCTTTTTGAAAATTCATTTTTTCCATTCGTTTTTCGCTTTTCAAAGAGCAGTGCTGTGCTTAACACGTGTTATTTTGGGGAGTATTATGGTGATATTCGACGAAATACCCATGGATGAAGAGGACTCAAGTAGTTCCGAGACGGAGGCGGCGAAATTCTTAGGAAAGCGGAGGAGATCGAACTTCGACCACGGGGAAGATGACAGTGATGGGAGTGGAAGCCAAGCTTCGTCAACAATTCAAGGTCAAGGAGGAGTAGAAAACCATGTTCCGGAACCACCAGATGTAGGTGCTATTTCTGAACTGTCAACTGAGGTTACTGCATCGAATGAACTCGTTGACCAGGTGGATCCTATTTCGTCTCATGAGGAGATCTCTAAATATGGTATCAAAGTTGAGAATAAAATGGCATCTGCATTTGAAAAGATTATTCCTGCTGGTGAGCTGAAGACCTGTCTTGCGACTACCACTGAAATTGGTTTTTATTTGTCGCTGGAAAACTATTGCAGACTTAAGTTTTTTGATGGGGCAAATCCGAAACCCGAAATCAAAAAGGAATTGGGTGCACTTCTCGATCATCTAGTAATGAATGAAGTAGTCAATAATCGAGTACTTGCTTGTTGGAAAGCCCATATGCGTTCATTTCTAAATCTTGACGATGATGACGAGAGGTTCATGACTTTGAAGCCGAAAGATTTCGGAAAGCAGAACTCTCTGATCTTTTCGAATTCTTACAATAAACTCATCGTTCCGCCATTTGTAATTCCATCTAGTACTATACCACCAGGAGGAGAGCAATCAGATGTTGTTCCAAAGTTCCAAAAGCGATTGGGCATATTCAAATGGCAAGTGTTTGGCATTCCAAACAAAGATGGAATGCTCATCGTCACTAATAAGCCTGTTACTGTGACTAATGTTGCTTTGGTTGTTGCGATTATTATTTCCTCGTGTGTTGTCAGGATCGAAAGTACCGACAACCCACTTGACGATTCGGATGATCGCGACCCAACTCATTTCGTGGAAAGTAATGTGACACTGTATGAACAAATTCGAGATGATGATTTCTCTAGCAGCCTAGTATTGAGATTGGTGCTTCTAGTTCTTAATGGAGAATTTGATGCTGATGAATCTCCAGAAGCGAATAGCCAGGCCAATGCCCTAGCAGTAGCCGGAAACAGATCCTGGGATTCCAATGAAGCAGCTTGCATGCTGGTCAGGTTTGCGGAGATTCTATTTGATCCTGACAATATGGAAACCCTTCGATTGGTTACGGATGATTTCACGGAAAGAACCTCCATCAGTGAAAGAGCTGGCCAAGGAACATTTCATGATGAATTCGAACGCAATATGGAAATGATTGTCAATGGTAATAACTATGAGGTTAATTTACTGCCTTGCCACCCTCCAAACAGATGGGAATCTTTACTTGGAGCAAAAAATCCGCCACAGGGCGCTTTTAGAATTGGTCACAATGGGAGGTCCAACGATGCTCATGGAATAATTCGAAAAATTAAAGCTGCGCTATCGCAATTTGAACGGCAATTTAATGCCAGTGGTGACAACGGACCTCAATGCGATCCATCTGCTGAAACGGACCCTGATAATCCGAATAGTGCGGAAGGACGAGCACACGCGCCTAGAAGTCTGGAAGAGTTTGCAACGGAACAACCACGCACTATCCCTCCTATTGCTCTTGTCTATTTTCATGAATTCATGCGACAAGATACAGAACCAGCTGCTTACATGAGAGATTTGTTTGCAACAGGTCATTCGGAAGAAAGCATTCGTAATAGTACCGCAAAGCCAAGAAATAACAAGAAGAAAGACGCGGCTAACGCATTCTCTGTTCTCTCCGACTTGACCAAGTCGATGTTTGCCAGCTTTGAGGATCATGAGAGACAAGAGCGCTCCATGATGGATTTGAAACGGAAGGATCAAGAGATGAAACAGAAGGATCAAGAGATTAAATTGGCCAAATTGGCATTAGCCGAGAAAAAGCAAGAAACCAAATTGGTATTAGCCAAGGCAGTGCAAGAAGCCAAAGCAGATCTTGATCTCAAAGAGCTTCAGTTTAGAAAAGACGCAGAGCAAAAAAGTCACGAACGGTTTCAAATGCAACTTGACGCAACAGCAAAGCAACATGAAGCAACAGCAAAGCAATATGCCGATATGATGAAGTTATTGCTGCAAGGAGACATGCATCATTCCGTCCCTCGCTAACACTCTAATCAAAAAGCTATCACCAGTGGACCGGAAGAAGGGTCATACTTCACAGGGTTTTGATTTCTTTTTTGAGATGCTACATTTTGAGATGGCTATTTTGTTTCGCAAGAAATGGATGGCACCATCGTTTTCCTGGCACCTCAAAACCCCCAATATCGACCCTGAAACCTTGACTTTTCAACTGGTATCAGAAGAGTGAGTGACCCCGGAAGATCAGCATCAGGAAATTCCGTTTATTTTACTCGCTCTTCTAGTGGGTTGAAACGGTTGTTTTAGAGTTTAAAAGTATTCTAAACCATCATGTCGGATGGAAAATAGCACCTTAAAAGAATCAAAGGAAGACCCCTTCTTCGGTCCACCGATGTTAATTATCTTGGAGTTCGTGCAACAAATCGATATCCAGCATTTCTTAAACCGCGCATTAGATGCTCACGTTTATCGGGTATTATGATGCGTGGCCCGATGTCCGCTTCATTTCCACTGTTGAATTGTATTGGAAAAGAGTGCCCTGATATTGAATTCTCTGTTACTGTTGCTTCGCGTGTACCGTGTTGGTCATTGACTGTACTGGCTAGTGTTGGCATTGGTTCTTCAGTCCCAGTTGCTATTGAGAATTCTCTACAGTGGTTATGAAGACAAGCACATGCATCGGCAATAGCAGAAACATGATCTGGATAGCTTCGATTCACTATGTTTTTTAATATTCGAAACTTTGCAATGAGGATACCGAATGCTTGTTCAATATGAACTCGGAGACTACTGAGTTTCTCGTTATAGGACCTTCTCGTGCAAAACGTGTCAGCGTTTCGAACATTCAGCTTCGCAAAGGGAGTTAACAAGCTGTTGTTGTTTACAAATGCATTGTCTCCGGCTATCCAAAAGTCCGTTTCGTCCAAAGGTCCAGGACAATTCGGCGGATAAAGCCAATCGTGTAGACTTCCATTTCGAAATCCAGTCATGTCGTGGACGCTTCCTTTAATACCGGAATCGAAGAATATAAATTTGTATTCGGAGTCGCAAACAGCCATAGACACGATAGCATGGCCGCCTTTTCGATTTCTATATGATTTAGGACATAAAACACTAGGTTGAATCATTTTAAAAATGACTCCATCGATTGCGCCTACGCATCCTTGCATGGTTCGTTCCGCTGGCTCCAAGGAACTATAATTCCAAGTCTTTTTATTAAAACCTTCTGCCAACGAGTTCAATTTTTCTGTGGTATCGAATGCGTTCCGAGGTATGAAAAGATTATGACTTTCTTCGATTGCACTAATTCCTTGTAGAAAGTATTTGTAGGCTGTCTTACCATTGACATTGAAACAATTGGCTGCCACGAGAGCAGATATACCACCTAGAATCATGACGGTTATAGCGAGCCTTGTTATTGGCGGCACATGTTGACAATCGTTTCGTCTGCAATGACTTTCCGATGAATACAAGTATCGGCTTGATCCAACTTTGTCAACTAGCAATCTAAAACATTCAACTTTCATTCGTAACATAAACTTCACATGGTAATTCGGTGTTTTCGCGATCCATTCGTCGAATGACGCTGTGTTTGGATTGACTTTCCGAATACGATAGGACGATTTCGGAATGCCTTCCCATCTCCTCAGTTCTTCCTTGTTCGCTCGAGATAATAAACCTTTGTCTCTCAAAATATAGAGACCACCCATGACCGTAATAAGCATCCTCTTCACTAAGATATTCCTCTTGACACGAAGGAGCGTCATCTTTTCATAGAAGTCATGGTGAGGCATTTTAACTAGATTATCGCCTTCAACAGCGGTTATACTTGCTTCGAGATTTGAAAAATCGGAAAAGTAAATATCTTCTGTTTGTTCAAAAAATTGTTGTGTTTAAAAAACGAGGGGTCAAGATTTGTAACGGCTAGAAATAATAGCATGAGGAAATATCGCCCTGTGAAACAGCTGGGAGAAGGATCGTTTGCTTGCGTACATCAATGTGTTAATGACGTTACAGGTGAAACTGTGGCAATCAAGCACATGAAGCAAAAGTTTGAATCTTGGAACCACTGTAAGAGGTTGAGAGAGGTTCAATTCTTGACACAGTTGAAGCATGAAAACATTATCAAGTGCACAGAAGTAATTCTTGAGCCGAACCATGAACTCTTTCTCGTGTTTGAATTCGCTCCCATGAATTTGTGGCAACTTGTTAAGAACAAATCCCAACCTCTTGGCTTGGACTTGATCAAGATGTTTATGGCTCAATTATTTTCCGGCCTAGCTTGCATGCACAAGCAAGGCATCTTCCACAGAGATATCAAACCTGAAAATCTATTAATTTGTGGTGATGTTCTTAAAATCGCAGATTTCGGTTGTTCCAGAGAAATACGTTCCAGACCACCTTATACATGCTACGTGTCTACTCGATGGTACAGGGCCCCTGAATTATTGTTAAGTTCTACATCCTATAGCAGCCCCATTGATATGTGGGCATGTGGCTGTATACTAGGCGAGCTTTTTCTTAGTGAAAATTTATTCCCTGGAGACTCAGACATCGACATGCTTCATATAATTTCTAAAAAATTGGGTACCTTTACAAAAGAAGGATGGCCCGAAGGCGCAAAATTACTTATACATCGGAATATTAGTTTGCCTATTTATCAAAGCTATCCATTGAAATCTTGGTTTCAAAGTACCGAAATGGCAACGAATCGTGAAGCACAATCACTCCTCAACGACCTACTTTGTTTTGATCCAAATGGACGCCCTACCGCCCAAGCAGCATTGCAGCACGCATTTTTTGATAAAGAAACGGAATCCTTAACCAAAGTTTCATCCGTGATGCAACTAGATGTGGACTCAATATTAAGACAAATCACTCTGGATTCTCCTACAAACAACGTCCTGTTGGACACTTTAATCCATGTATCCTCGCTGGAAGGAAAGGCAAATGTTCTGGAAGATTCTGTTGATCTTGATGATTTCCTCGATGAGATTTCGAGAGAACTATTATTAAACGAGTAAAAATAATTATTAAGGAGTTGGTGGCAAGCTCTCACTTAGACTATCGTTCTTTACCAAATCAGGTCGTACCCATTGCTGGTGGCCTCTAAATGGCATAGCGACCCCCCTACCTCTTCCACGAACGGCGGTAGAAGTTACAGTACCAGAACCCCATACTTGACTTGATTTCACATTAGGGTTCACGAAGGACATATTTGCACTTTTAGGTGTAACCCCCCAAGTCATGGAATTTTCTTTTACATCTTTATCTTCTGGAATCTCCAATCCCGGCTTCACATAGGACATATGCGCAGTATGGCCTCCTCGAGGTGTCCTGTTAGAGAAAGAAGTTCTTGGTTTGGTTGACGGAGGAGTTCTGGACCAGTTCATTTCTGCAGTTTTCTTTACAAATTCCTGAGGCTTAATAAACGCCGGTTTACTCGAACTAGCAGTGTCGTATGTACCAAGGACTGAATTGGCAGCTGACCACTTATCAATCCCTTCCGTGGCCAGTTCCTGATACTGAAAAAAGTCACCGTTGAATCCAGTGGACAGGTATTTGTAATATAGCCTGTCGACGCTAAGCTTTGAGAGATCTTCGTTTTCTCTTTTTGGTCGTTTTGGATGTCGCCTGTCTTCTTCCAGTTGTCGTTTTTCCATCTCTAGCTGTTTTTTGTCTGCTTCTAATTGTTCCATTTGGCGTCTCAACTCCAGGACTTGTTTTTCTTGATCCGACAACACCTTTGTGCGTGATTTGATCTGATCTGCAAGCCATTCACAGAGTTTTTTGGTCTCTTCAACGGACATATCAGACACCTCGATTAAATTGTCTGCCAACTCCCCAAATTCGGTTTGGTTCACCACCATGGTAAATAAATAATCTAATAAATCTTTATCTAACGATTTCCCAAATTCAGAGGCCGCTTTTGCCGCTGTTATGTATTTAAGTTCTTCCTGTAGATCATCTGCCAAATCTGCTGTACATGACCAGGAACTCCACATCAGATGGTGATCGATCAGTAACCACTCACTATTCAAGGGGGGCTATCCGATCAACTTTCCAAGAAGGATAGGTCCCCTTTTATTCTTTCGAAAGAGTTTGTTGTTAGATGGAGCAGGTAGTCGAATCCACTGAGCAAAGAGGAATAGTACCATCTGAATCAGACGTTGTATCTAAAACAGATATTAAGCTTGATGATGTACAGGGAAATGAACCCAATGAAATAGTACAAAGTGAAATAGAACCTTCCAAAAATGGTATTGTATCTAATGCAGAGGCTGCTACTCTTGAAAGCGCAATTGAATCGATGTGGAAAAACGAATCTCGACTCGTGCATGATGAATTTATCACTGGAAAAGGACCTTCTGAACTGCCATTTTCGAGAGTTAAAAAGATTATTAAATCAACTGATAGTATAAAAACTGTTAGTTCTGAAGTACCACATCTAGTCTCTCGTGCTTGTGGAATATTCATTACAGAATTAACTATTACTTCACGCTTTTGTAGCAATTCCTCCACCGGGAATATTACTAAAGATGACGTTGGGAAAGCTATCAGAACCGCCCCAGCTTTTGATTATTTGATCGATATACTTTCTGAGGATACTTCAAATGGATATAATTAATTTAATACTACTCGGTAAAGCAAAGTGCGCGACCACCAATTTGGGTGGTTCCATTTCGCAGCGATTCTCCCTTTCCCGGGAGAAGTGAGTACACCACTCACGCATTTCCCACTCGAGCACTCGGCTCCTTCGTAGGGCCGTTCAGGAAGTATAGGAATCTCATTATTCTGCTGCTCTTCAATAAAAAAAACTTGAAAGTTGATATTTCCAGCAGCTCTGGTGAAAAACTTGTAATAAACCTGCTGACCTTGCGAGACATCAATACTTTCTTCAACTGTATCACCACTCGCTAATACCTTCTCCTTGAAACAAGTGTATGAACCACATGCTTTGAACGAGCCCCCTAATTCTATAGGCAGTTGATCTTCATCGATCACTTGGAGCAACCGGGGTTTCCATAGTTCTGGACCTCCAAAAACTTCTATTTTTGATACCGTGCGAGGATCAAGATATCCTTGAATAATGCTCCAAGAGAATGAAAACATTCCAGGGGCATTGATAATAAACATTTGTCCCATTGTTTCTGGATAGTTGGCTGAATCGATACCACTTATGAGTTTGACGAACGCAAGAGTTTCACTTGATAGTTTGGACACGGTTACACCTCTAAGATTAAGGATCGAGACTGTTTTATTAACAATCTTGTTGTATTTTTGAGATGATTCTAAATACTTATCCTGTAACTCCTCCATCAAGCAAACATGATATTTGGAAAACGCGACATCAGTTGTTATGCAGTGCAAGCATTCAATATCCACCTGACCAGTTTCTTCATACCAAATACTACGAAATATCTAATTGATGCAAATTTCATACAGCAACTTTACTTACGGTCTTCCTTGTTTACAAAACCCGGCATAACCCCCTCCGTAAAATTGTGTAACTTCTTCTATTTTTGCACCGAGACAAGTTTCCTTTCCCATTTTCATGTATTCCAATGCATTCATCTTACGCCATACAATGGTTTCGCGAATGGACTTTTCAGTATCAGCTATATTGAACTTACGAGCCTGAAGAAACCTTTCTAAGGCGATATCCAACGGTTCCCCCTTAAAACGAATATCGTTTATATCCAAGTTATCATCAGAAGCCAAATTGCTTTTTAATGCCATTTTCCTAAAGACCACATAATCAAACCAAATACTATATGTAAAAATGCCAACGTACATGATCCCTACTTCGTCCTGATTAATCATCGCCATCTTATCCAACTCGTTTTTTGAGGTACGGTCCCCACTCCGCCTAAGATCCCAAACTTAATTAAAACGGGTTAAGAAGAACAACTTCCCATGATTCAAAGTGGCAAGCAAGATGGCATGCCGAATCCATATGCTGAGAGTCCTCCTATCGCATTTGCTCAACCAATAGATCCAAACTATGATGCAGTCGTT